>Ga0206796_1089_pt1 | contig 20880 bp, 18 predicted proteins | sample Alteio_BWOrgCont_68_FD_152895 | JGI IMG/M metagenome (GOLD analysis project Ga0206796, IMG submission 152895) | Enriched cells from forest soil in Barre Woods Harvard Forest LTER site, Petersham, Massachusetts, United States -... | ecosystem: Environmental > Terrestrial > Soil > Temperate forest >...
CGTGACCTGCTGCTTGTCGTCCAGATTGCAATCTGTGCCGTGCTCGTGACATCCTCGCTGGTTGCGGTGCGCGGACTGACGCGCGCGCTGCACAGCGGCCTGGGCATTGATCCTGGGAACGTGATGCTGGTAGATACCGATCTGAGCATGGCCGGTTACCGCGTCGACACAATGCCTGCAATGCAGAGGCGCATGATCGAAGCGATGGGGACGATTCGTGGCGTGGGGAATGTGGGATTGGTGGATACTCCGCCGTTGCACATGGGCTGGGCCATCTCGCCTGTCTTCAGCGAAAAAATGACCGATCTGAGGCCATCGAATGCCTTGGCTCAAGCCATCCGGTTCAAGATCTCTCCCGAATATCTGCAAGCGGCAGGCACCGCCTTGCTGGCGGGCAGGACTTTCAGCTGGGATGACGACCCGAATGCGCCGCGCGTAGCACTGGTGAACCGGGAGTTCGCCGCCAAAATCCTTGGCTCCGAATCAAACGCAATCGGCGCACACTTCAAGATCCAGGATGGAACGCGCATTGAGGTGGTGGGCATTGTCGAAGACGGCAAATATACCGCGAACATCGCCGAGGATCCACAGCCGGCAATGTTTCTCCCCATCCTGCAATGGCCGGTGAGCGACTCGTGGCTGGTGCTGCGGGCAAACTCCGATGGTGGCCGCGACTCCCAGCAGTTGGCCTCGGCCATCAGGAACAAGCTGCGGGACCTGGATCCGGGACTGCCCGCTTTCATTCAAACATGGTACGAAGAGATGAACGGCGCCCTTTTTGCGTCCCGAATGGCCACCGTATCGCTGGGCGCGCTGGGCTTGATGGGCGCAATGCTCTCGATCACCGGCATCTTCGGCATGGCTGCGTACTCGGTGAGCAAGCGCCTGCGGGAGTTGGGAATCCGCATGGCTCTCGGCGCGCAGCGCAAAGAAGTGCTGTGCGCGGCGCTGGGACGGCCGGTTAAATTGCTCGTCTTCGGTTCGGCGGCAGGACTCGTGCTCGGCGTTCTGGCAAGCCGGGTGCTGGCTTTCATCGTCTACCAGGCAACGCCGCGCGATCCGCTGGTATTGGGCGGCGTGGTTCTGGCGATGTTGCTGCTCGGATTGCTGGCTACATGGATTCCGGCGCAACGCGCGCTGTCAGTCAATCCTTTGATCCTGCTGCGCGAGGAGTGAGTCGGCTTTCTTGTTTCTTGATGGGTTTTTAGGGTAACTCTGAATAACGGTAATCCTGATTAAGGCATGGCGCACACGAAGAAAGAGCCCGGCAAAACGCCGGGCTCCCGCCTTCATACTCAAATCTCGGTGATCGTTATGCCAGCAGGCGCTGGACCTTCTCTTCGATCACGTCCTGAGGCACATAGCCCACAATCTGATCGACCACCTTGCCGCCCTTGAAGAGCAGCAGCGCGGGAATTCCGCGAATACCGAAGCGCGACGGCGCCGCGCCGTTCTGGTCGACGTTGACCTTGATGACCTTTAACCTGCCGGCATAGGTCGCAGCCACCGCGTCGACGAAGGGCCCGATCGCCTTGCAGGGGGGGCACCATTCGGCCCAGAAATCCACCAGAACAGGCTGCTCGCTCTGCAGCACCTCCTGATCGAAACTCGCATCGCTTACTTCCAACACTCCCGCTCCAGACATGTTCCTCCCTCGTTAAGCTACTCGCACCCTTTCAAGTGTACTCGTAATCAGCCTCCCATAAGATGCGGCTGGGGTGTGGAAAGTCGCAGGGCGGCGCCCGCAGGTAACCGGAGGAGGCCGGGCGCGACGTGGTGGCCCGACGTGGTTGATGGTTCGCTGCGGTGGTCTCCCACCCACGCGCGAAATGCTGCGCAAGGATGGGGCACGGGCCTTCGATGGATACGTGCTTTCTAATTCCGGACGGATTAGGAACGCAGGTCTTTCGAGTCCTCCCCATGCGTAGCATGCGCAAAGGACGACGAATCTGGTTCGTTGAGGCAGAATCGAGATGATTGTGAATTGAGGAGAGAAGCAAAAATAATAAGACGGGGCAAATTAAAGCGCCCGGATCCTGATATGGATCACGGGCGCTAGAGCAGCCCTCCCCCAGAACTGCCCACGCGGTCAATTTATGTGTTTGGAAGATGAATAGCAAGGAATCTTAGGTAATCCCGAGAGTAATCACCAAATGGGTATTTGCCAAAAGATAAACGATTTAGCCTCATTCCAGTTCTGGAAATAACAATTCCTGTGAAAAATCGGGTTAGAAATTCCGAATGTTCGCCCCGAACGTTTGCGCGCATGTTTGCCCGAATATTTGTCAGACAGGAGAACTCGCGCCGCGGGCTTCGAATCGGCACGGGAGCAGCTCTGCCGGCGGGCCGCCCGCGAGCGCTGCGCGGATGGCCGTGGAGGCAAGCTCGATGCTGTCCTCGTTGGCGGTAATCACCAGCACGGCGGGGCCCGCGCCGCTCAGTGCAGCCCCCAGAATTCCATGTGGAGGGGTTCCGTGCAGGGGGACGCCATTCCCTGCGGCGAGGGGCAGAATCAAGTCCAGCAGCGGGCAAAAGGGAGCACGGTAGGGCTGGTGGATGTGGTCGGTCATGGCGATGCGGAGGAGGTCCGCACGGCCCTGGGCGAAGGCGAGGCCGAGCAGGCCTGCGGACTGGATGTTCGCGACCACATCGGAGCGGGAGTAACGGTCAGGCAGCGCGGCGCGCGCTTTGCTGGTGGCCAGAGGCTCCTGCGGGATGACGACGATAGCCCGCCAGTCGGCCGGGGGAATGACGCGGGCCACGTGGACGGCGCCGCCTTTCCACGCCGGCGGCGTAGACCTGTCGCCGGGGGCCGCGGACTCCACGGCGGCCATCACGAATCCGCCCAACCAACAGGCGGCGGCGTTGTCAGGGTGCCCCTCGAGAGCCGAGGCCTCAGCCAGAACGCGGTCGGAGCTCCAGCCAAGCTCACCGAAGTGGTTGGCGAGGGCGATTCCGGCCAGGCGCCCCGCGGCTGAGGACCCCAGACCCATGCCGAGGGGGATGTCGTTGACCATGGCAATCGCCAGCGGCAAAACCGGCCGGTTGTGGCTTTCGAGGAGGTCTCTATAAGTCCCGAGGATTAGATTGTCATCCATCCGCGAGCAACGGACTGCATCGCGGCCGGTGGCGACGATCGAAAACTCCCCTGCCGGTTTGGCTTCGATCTCGAGGTAGCAGTCGAGGGCAACTGCCGCGGCGTCGAACCCCGGGCCAAGGTTGGCAGAGGTCGCCGGCAGCCTGAGGCGGAGCTCCGCTCCCTTATCTCTTGGAAGGATCATGCGGAGAGGCCTTTGACAGCAGCAAGCACGGCCTGGGGAGTGGCTTCGACAGCAACGGCGTTGCGGCAGAGAGCGGCAATCTCATCCTCTTTACCGGCGGATTCCGCCTCCGTCAGCAGGGTTCCGCGATGGAAGTCGATCGTGTAGTCGGCATCCTTGAGTGTGTGGCCGGTGAGCACGAGGACCACCGAATCGCTGGAGGTAACGTGGCCGCGAGCGCGAAGCTTCCTCAGTCCTGCCAACGTGACGGCGGACGCCGGCTCGCAGCCCAGGCCTTCAGCGCCCAGCTCGGCCTTGGCGATGGCAATCTCGGCCTCGGAGACGTCGAGGCACCACCCACCGGTGTCCTGGATGACGCGAGCGGCCTTGCGCCACGACGCGGGGTTGCCGATGCGGATGGCGGAGGCGCGGGTGTTGGCTTCTATCGGCTCCAGCGAGGCGCCGAAGTTCTCAGCCAGGCTGCGCACGAGCGGATTGGCGCCCTCGGCCTGAATGACCGAGATGCGTGGCAGGCGCGCAACCAGGCCGAGTTCTTTGAGCTCGCGAAATCCCTTGCCGAGGGCGGAGCTGTTGGCCAGATTGCCGCCGGGAACGATGAGATGGTCTGGGACGTTCCAATCGAATGCCTCGGCGATCTCGAACGCCGGAGTTTTCTGGCCCTCAAGCCGATAGGGGTTTACGGAGTTAAGCAGATAGACGCGCGAGGTGCGCACGATCTCGGCTAGCACGCGGAAGCAGCCGTCGAAGTCAGTCTGGAGCTGGCAGGTGACGGCGCCGTAGTCCATTGCCTGGGAGAGCTTGCCCCAGGCGATCTTGCCTTCAGGGATGAGCACCAGGCTGCGCAGGCCGGCGCGCGCGGCGTAAGCAGCCATCGCGGCGGAGGTGTTGCCGGTGGAGGCGCACGCCACCCACTCGAATCCACGTTCGCGGGCCACGCTCAGGGCCGCCGTCATGCCCGTGTCTTTGAAGGAGCCGGTGGGATTCATTCCCTGGTGCTTGGCGTAGAGCTGGTCGATGCCCAGCGATTCTGCCGCGCGGGTGAGGTGATAGAGCGGTGTGTTGCCCTCGCGGAGCGTGATGGCGTTGCCGAAGCTTTCGAGAATCGGAAGCAGTTCGCGAAAGCGCCATACGCCGGAGTGGTCCAGAGCCTCTGACGAGCAGCGGCGCTCGCGCCACAGCCATTTGAGCGCCCCGGGGTTGGGGCGATCGTGACCCTGGCGCTCGATCCAGCCGGGATATTCCACTTCAAACAGGTCGCCGCACTGGGCGCAGCGGAAGTCCGCCGCGGCCTCGGCGCCGGAGATGCGGGCTCCGCAGCCGAAACAGCGCAACTGGTGCAGATTGTCGCTCATGCCTGGTGTTAGCCTACCAGCATGAGATGGAAATTCTCCGCTGGGACGGCCCCGATTACGACCCCGAATTCGGCCCCGATTTCAAACCCGGCTTCGGGCCCGGTTTCGGAATGTCCGCCGCTGTGCTCTCCCACCCTTTTTGCAAAGAGCGCGAAAAGGATGGGGCAGGGGGTCAATGTGTCCAGGGCAATTGTGTTCGGTGCGATTGCCTGCGCGTTGTTCTCGTTGATCGTTCCGGGGCCGGCTTTAACGCAGACATCCTTGCGCGTGGCGGCCGCCGCCGATCTCGAGCCGGTGCTGCCGCCCATTCTCGAGCAGTTCACGCAGGCTACGGGAATCAAGGCGGAGGCTACGTTCAAGTCTTCGGCAGTGCTCACTACGCAGATCGAAAACGGCGCGCCTTTCGACTTGTTTTTCTCGGCGGATATGGGCTTTCCCAAGCGGCTCATCGATGCCGGCCTTGCGGACGCGGCGGGGACGGTGGATTCTACAACGCCGATTCTTTATGCCAGGGGAACGCTGGTCCTGTGGACGCGGAAGGACGCGCGTCTGCCCGCTCCGTCACTCGATCTGCTGCGCAGCCCGGAGCTGAAGCGGCTGGCGATTGCCAACCCGGACCGTGCCCCGTATGGCCGCGCGGCCGTAGCGGCATTGACCACCCTGAAGCTCTACGACGCGCTGAAGCCCAAGCTGGTGACCGCGGAAAACATCGCGCAAGCCGCACAATATGTCGACTCTGGCAACGCCGATGCAGGGCTCATCTCCCTTACCTCCGCAATGACGCCGCATATGACGGAAGGCGGATCGTACTTCGTGATTCCGCGCGATCTCTATCCGCCCATCGAACAAGGCGCGGTGATTGTGAGCAAGACCGCGCAGCGGGCTGCGGCGCACAAGCTGCTCGACTATCTGCTCTCCGCGCCGGTGCAGGCACAGTTGGCGAAGAGCGGCTTGATGCCGGCTCACCAATAGACTATGGATTGGCAGGCGTTCGTCCTCACACTTAAGCTGGCCGCAGTCACCACTGCAATTCTGCTGGCGTTGGCCGTGCCACTGGCGGCCTTGATCGTCCTGGGGCGCAGCCGTTGGCTGGCTGCCGTTGAGGCCGTCACAGCCCTGCCCCTTGTCCTCCCGCCAACTGTCCTGGGCTTCTTTCTGCTTGTGCTGCTGGGGCCGCGCACCGCGATCGGACGGGAAATAATGGCGCTGATAGGCCATCCGCTGGCCTTCTCGTTTTCGGGATTGGTAGTGGGTTCGGTTATCTACAGCTTCCCTTTCGCGGTGCAGCCGCTGGTAGCCGGGTTCGGCGCGGTTGAGCCCTCGCTGGTGGATGCGGCGCGGCTGTTGGGTGCGGGACCGGTGCGCGTGGCGCTCACGCTGCTTGTGCCCCTGGCGCGGCGCTCTCTGCTGGCCGCCGCGGTGCTCAGCTTTCTGCATACCGTGGGCGAGTTCGGCGTCGTACTGATGCTGGGCGGAGACATTCCCGGTGCGACCAGGACGCTGTCGATCGCGCTCTACGACCAGGTGGAGAACTTCGATTATGCGGGAGCCAATCGCACCGCGGCCGTACTGTTGGCGCTGAGCGCGGCGGCGCTGGCAGCCATCTACGCGAGCGGCTGGTCGCGCGGAGGCCGTCGTGCTTGAACTGGCGCTCGATGCACGGCGCGGCAGCTTCCACCTGGAGATCGATTGCGCCTTCACGGCCGAATGGACAGTGATCTTCGGTCCTTCCGGCGCGGGAAAAAGCACCCTGCTGCGGCTGTTGGCCGGGCTTGCGACTGCGCAGAGCGGACGGATTACGCTCGACGGCAGGCCGCTGACCGACAGCAAACGCGGCGTCAACGTGAGGCCGGGCCGGAGACAAATTTCGATGGTGTCGCAGCAGCCTGCGCTCTTCCCTCACCTCAGCGTGTTCCGCAATGTGTCCTACGGGATCCCCAGTCTTAACCACGCCGCCGTCATCGACCGCGTCGAAGAGATGCTGGCGTTGGTTGGCGCGGAAGACTTGATTCGCCGCCGTCCGCAGGACCTGTCGGGAGGCGAGGCGCAGCGGGTAGCATTGGCGCGGGCGCTGGCGCCGATGCCGCGCCTGTTGTTACTTGACGAGCCTTTTTCGGCATTGGATGGCGCTGCCAGCGATGCGCTGCTTACGCGGCTGCAGGCGTGGCTCAACAATCACGACGTACAGACCGTGATGGCGACCCACGACGCCACCGATGCCCTGGCGACAGGCGCCGAAGTTGCGATGCTGCGCGAAGGCCGGCTGACGGCGCTGGGACCCGCGGCCAAGGTGCTGGCTGCGGAATGCGAGAGATTGCTGGGCCGAATCGGGAGATCATAGCGCGTAAGCCGGCGGCGCAGTCGGCATTCTCTAAAGCAATGGCGCCGGTTGAAGACGCTTTCAATTCTCATTGAATCCGACCTCAACCGGCTCCATTTCGAGTCGTACGCCGAAGCGGGCTTCAACCGCGGCGCGGATTTCGGAAGCCAATGCGAGAATTTCGTGAGCCGTCGCGCCACCGCGATTGACCAGCGCCAACGTATGACGCGATGAGATGGCGGCCGAGCCCAGCGCATAGCCCTTGGCGAAGCCGGCCTCCTCGATGAGCCATGCAGCGGGGAGTTTGACCTTGCCGAAATATTCGGCGCCGGCGGGAAACCGCGGCAACTCTTTTGCGCCGAGTGCGGCTATCTCGAGCGCCTGGGCTTCGGTCACGACCGGATTCTTGAAGAAGCTGCCGGCGCTGCGGCAGTCGGGGTCCCCATCGACCAGCAGCATGCCTTTCGATTGGCGAATGCGGCGTACTGCGGCGGTGACGTCGGTGAGGCTGGGTGCGGGTTTCCCATCGGGCCGCGAGGCGAATGCCCGCTGCAGGTCGGCGTAGCGCAGCGCAGGCGCACCGCCGGGGGTGAGCCGGTAATCGACGCGGGTAACGATGTAGCGGCCTCGATCGGTAGAGTTGAAGCGGCTGCGGCGATAGGCAAAGCCGCATTCGCCGGCGGAGAATTCGATGAAGGCGCGGATTTCGCGGTCGAAAGCGCGCACGCATGCGATGGTCGACGCAACCTCCTGGCCGTACGCGCCGACATTTTGCACGGGTGTTCCGCCAACAGTGCCCGGAATGCCCGCAAGGCACTCTATTCCTGCGCAGTCTTCCCGTGCGGCCAGCTCAACGAACGCGTCCCAATTTTCGCCGGCGCCGCATGCGTAAATGCTTTGCTTTTGGCTGGCCGCCATGTTAATTCCGGCAAGCGCATTTCGCAGGACGAGTCCGTTGAAGCCGCTGTCGGAGACGAGCAGATTGCTGCCGCCGCCGAGGACGAAAAGCTCGGCGCCGCGCCGGCTCGCCCAATCGACGGCCTCGGCGATTTCGTCTTCGCTTCCCGCCTCGACAAACCAGCGCGCCGGGCCGCCGATGCCGAACGTGGTGAAGGGCGCAAGCGGCTGATTCTCTTCGATGTGCATCGAAACAAGGCTACACCAGAGGATTTGACGATAGAATGGTCTCAAGCGGCTTTCCGTTTGGAGGCGACAAGAATGTATCCAGAACTGATGGTGATCCCGATGCGCGAGGAGCTGGTGCGCGCCGGACTTGAGGAAACACGGAGCGCGGAGGAGGTCGACGCGGCGATCAAGCGCCCGGGCACGACCCTTCTGGTGGTGAACTCGATCTGCGGTTGCGCGGCAGGCAAAATGCGGCCGGGCGTGCGCCTGGCGCTGGCGAATTCAGCCAACGCGCCGGACCACAAGATCACCGTGTTTGCCGGGCAGGATCGCGAGGCCACAGACCGGGCTCGCAGCTACTTTGAGGGCAACCCGCCCAGTTCTCCCGCAATTGCCATCATGCGCGACGGCAAGCTGGCCTACCTGATGCAGCGCTACGTAATCGAGCAGGCCACGGCGCAGCAGATTGCCGGCGAGCTGATTCGCGCATTCGAAGAGCACTGCGCGAAAACGGCGGCGTAAAGGTAGCTCCATGCTGCTAGCTTCGACGTCCTGACCGGATATAGCGGTTCTCCAATCGCTATACCCCGAAGCCACTGCGGCCGAGTGGCTTTTTCCCCAAGAAAAAGCCACTTTGCACAGAGCTGAAAAGGGCACAGGAATTGGAGAACCGCTCTGACTAAGAGGACAGGGCTGAGTGTTCGCCGGCCCTGTCAGACTTTCCGAATGGGACCCGGATATTGCGCAACTATCGAATCCGAAGTAAGCAAAGTGATTCCTTCAACCATCGACTGAGCTTTCAGGATGCGGTCAAAAGGGTCCTTGTGGATCGCCGGAAGCGCAGCCACAGCGGCGGCATGTTGTCCCATGACTGGCAGTTCTTCATAACCGTCGTCAAGCAGAGTCCGTCTGAGCAGGGCCGGAGGAGTTTGAAAATCCATGCGCCCGCGTCCGTACTTTATCGCTACCTCCCAAATGCTGGAAACGCTGAACAGGATTTCGTTTTAGGGATCGAGCACCGAGTCGACCGTCGAAGGCGAGAGTAGTTTTGGGAACCCGACCGCCCACAGCAACAAATGAGTGTCCAGCAGGAATTTCACTCTTCACCGCAAAACATCTTTTCGATTTCATCGGCATACATGGTGTCGAAATCGTCTGGAACAGTGATCTGTCCCTCTAGTGATCCAAGACGCCGAGCTGGCATCCCTTCGGGAGCGTCGATGCGGACAACCTTCACCTTGGGCTTCCCCGCTTTCGCGATAACAAATGGGTCACCTTTTTCGGCCTCGTCGACGAGGCGCGACAGGTGCGTCTTGGCTTCGTGAATATTGAAGGTGCGCATGGAAGCTCCAGCTAAACTAAGTTTACTTAGTTTAGTTCATCCCGAAGCGATTGCTAAGAACGCTCAGACGCCGGTCTGGCTGAGAAAAGATCGAGAGCCGAGAACCCGGCCTTATGCGTCGTCGTTCTCGGCTTTGGGAAGCTTGTCGAGCTCGCCTTTCTCCATGCGCGAGACTTTCACCAGCGGTTTGCCGTCGGCGGAGATGATGAACGGCTTGCCCTTCTCGGCCTCTTCGATGAGCCGGTCGAGATTGGCCTCCGCGTCGCGAATATCAACGGTCTGGGTCTTCTTTTTCTTGTTCATCAAGACCTCTCCCCATCGAAGAGTCGACAATTCATTATCTCAAAACAAAGGGCCCCGGGGATTGGGGCCCTTGCGTTTTCCGGATCATTCCTGCGCTCGGCTCTAATCGCCCTCAGCCGCGACGGGGAGTGCCTGCACCTTGCTGTGCTTCACCGAGTAACCGAAGTAGATGATCAACCCGAACAGCAGCCACCCAATCATGACCTCCCAAGTTATGCGCGCCAGCCGCGACATGAGAAAGATCGCGGACAGGATGCCCAGGATGGGCACCAGCGGCACGAGGGGCGTCTTGAAGGGCCGTTCCATCCCGGGATGGCGCACGCGCAGTATCCACACTCCCGCGCAGACGATTGTAAATGCGAGAAGCGTGCCGATGTTGACCAGCTCCGACAATCTGTCGATGGGCAGAAAGGCGGGCATGATTGCTGCGAACGCGCCAAAGATGATGGTGGTGATCCAGGGGGTGCGGAACCTGGGGTGAATTGCGGAAGCCCACTTGGGCAGCAGGCCGTCCTTGGACATGGAATAGAAAACCCGTGTCTGACCGAGGAGCATGACAAGCATGACGGTGGCGAGCCCGAATACGGCGCCGATCTTTACCAGCATCGAACCCCAGCTGACGCCGGTGGCATCCATCGCCAGGGCGACTGGCGCGGAGACATTCAGCGTCTTGTAGCTGACCAGGCCGGTGAGCACGAGCGAAACGAGGATATAGAGCACGGTGCAGACAACCAGCGAGCCGAGAATACCGATGGGCATATCCCGCTTGGGATTCTTGGCCTCCTGGGCCGCGGTGGAGACGGCGTCGAATCCGATGTAGGCGAAAAAGATGGAAGCAGCGGCAGTGGGAATGCCGCCCCAGCCGAAGTTGCCGTGGCCATCTGCCGGCGGAATGAAGGGATGCCAGTTCAATTTGGCCACTTCAGGATGCTTGATGAGAAAGTAGCCGCCGACGACAAGGAAGATCCCTACGATGGTGAGCTTGATGATGACAATGGCAGAGTTGAAGTTGGCCGACTCCTTGATGCCGATCACGAGAACGGTGGTGATCACCACTACGATCAGCATCGCGATCAGGTTGAAGAGGCCGGTGGCATGAGGCAGACCATCGCTGGTCACGCCCGGCGGCAGCGACATCAACGGCAGCCATTGCTGATGATAGAAGTAGAGCGGCGTGCCGGTAGTGGCGGTGAGCTGCGGCGGAATGTAGATGCCCCACTGTTCGAGCAGGCTGTTGAAGTATCCCGACCAGCCGGAGGCGACAGTGGCGGCGCCAAAGGCGTATTCGAGACAGAGATCCCAGCCGATGATCCACGCCACCAGCTCACCCAACGTGGCATAGCCGTAGGTGTAGGCCGAGCCGGCGATGGGGATGATGGACGCGAATTCCGCATAGCACAGGCCGGCGAAGGCGCAGGTGAATCCGGCAAGCACAAAGCTGAGCGCAACCGCCGGACCGGCGTGCAGCGCGGCGGCCTGCCCGGTAAGCACAAAGATCCCGGCGCCGATGACCGCGCCGATGCCGAGAGTAATGAGATTGAGCGCGCCGAGCGAGCGCTTGAGGGTGTGCTCACCCTCTTCGCAGGCCTCTTGGGAGAGCATCGACATAGGTTTGACGCGAAGCAGTTTGGACATGGATTGAGGGGCTTCCTCCTCGGCGTGGGTTCCGAATTCGACTTCAGCTTGCGTGCGTTGGGGCGTCTTCAGCCTGGCTGGCGGCTCGCCGCGACCAGAACAGGTAAACAGGAATGCCGAGCAGGACCAGCACCAGACCCGGCCACGTGTACTGTGGCTTGTACCGCAATAATACGACACAGATCCAGGCAGCCATCACCAGATAAAGCGCCGGAAGCACGGGATAGCCCAGCGCTTTGTAGGGCCGGGGCGCGTGAGGACGCTTCACGCGCAGCACGAACAGGCCAATGATGGTGAGGATGTAAAACACCAGCACCGCGAAGATGATGTAGTCCAGCAATTGTCCATAGGAGCCGGAAAAACACAACACCGCGGCCCAGCACGCTTGGACGATCAAGCCCGCTACCGGCGTGCGGAATTTTGGATGCAGCTTGCCGACTGACTTGAAGAAGAGGCCGTCGCGGCTCATGGCGTAGTAGACACGCGCGCCGGCCAGCGAGAGCCCATTGGCGCATCCGAAAGTGGAGACCAGGATGGCCGCGGCCATCAGGTAAGCGCCGGCGGAGTGGAAGATCTGCTCCAGGGCCGCAGTACCCACGCGGTCTTCCGCCGCGTATTGAATGCCGCGCGCAAGAACGGTTGTCCCGTTCGGATCCCCATGCATGGGCAGCACCATCAGGTACGCGGCCGATGCCAGAAAATAAACGATGAGCACGAACCCTGTTCCCAGCACCAGCGAGAGCGGAATATTGCGCTTTGGGTTCTTCACCTCGCCGGCGGTGAACGTGATGTTGTTCCACGAGTCTGCGGAAAACAGCGAACCCACCTGCACCACGGCGAGAATAACCAGCAGGTTCACCAGGACCGTAGGACCACCGATGCCGACCTGCACCGGATGCAGCGAACTCCATCCGGCATTCTTCCAGAACTGGCTCCAGCCCGGACCGAAGTTCGCATCCAGCGCGACGGCGTTGCGGCCAGCCAGGAATCCGATCAGCACCAGGGCCGCGAGCGACAACGCTTTGGCCGTGGTGAAGACGTTCTGGATGAGTGCACCCAGCTTGACCCCGAAGATATTGACGATGGCGAGGAAGAAGACCACCGCCACGCCGGCGAGGTTGGCGGTATTGATGCCGATATCCATGTTGCCCAGCACCATGGGTCCCAGCGGAATGGGCGGGACATGGGCAATGTGCCAGAGCCAGTGGGAAGTTGAAATAGCCGGAAAGAAGACGCCGAGAAACTTGCCGAAAGCCACGCAGACCGCGGCAATGGTGCCGGTCTGGATCACCAGAAACAGCGTCCAGCCGTAGAGAAAGCCCCACAGCGGCCCCAGCGACTCGCGCAGATAAACATACTGGCCGCCGGCTTTGGGCATCATCGCCGCAAGCTCGCCGTAGCTGAGCGCTCCGATCATGGTCAGGACGCCCGTCACCACCCATGCGGCAAGAAAAAGCGCCGGGGAGTCGGTGCCGCGAGCAATGTCGGCGTCGACAATGAAGATACCGGAGCCGATCATGGAGCCGGCGACGAGCGCGGTGGAGCTGAAGAGGCCGAGGCGCTGCTCCAGCCCCGGCGCGGAGATTGGAGGCGCGGAATCGATTGTGGAGATGCGGTTTGGGGTACTCACCTGAAGACTTTCTACCTGAATTGGGAACGGATGTCTTTAGTTTTCTTCGATGGCATTCGACGAAGAGCGTAGCCGTTTGGATTTGTGGCATCCCACCCTGGCGGCAAAAACGATGACGCCGTGAGGGCGGACCACCCGTGTAGTAGTGGCATCAGGCGAGTGCGGCGATCCAGCGGCGGAGCTCAGCAGCGGGGTCTGGAGTGCGAAAGATAGCGGCAGACACTGCAACGGCGTTGGCTCCGGCGGCGAGCACTGCGGGTGCGGTGTCCAGAGTGATTCCGCCCGCGGCGACCAGCACCGGGCCAGGACCGGCCTGCTCGCGAAGCCGTCTCACGCCTTCCGGGCCAATGGGCAGCTTGTTTGTCTGCTTGGTAGTGGTGGCGTATGCGGGGCCGATGGCAACGTAATCGGCCGGCTCGGAAAGGATGCCGGGAACGAGAGCTTCGCTGCCGCCAAATGTGCCTACGATGCGCAATGGGCCGAGGAGGTCCCGCGCCTCCGATGGCGACATATCGCCGGAATCGACGTGCACGCCGTCGAAGCCGGTCGCACTCACGAGATCGGCGCGGTCATCGAGAATTAGTTTCACTGCGTTGGCTGGCAAAGCACTGCGAAGCGCCTCCGCATCGGCCAACAACTCCGCATCCGTTCCGCTTTTGTTGCGATATTCGAGCAACATTACGCCCGCCTCGGCGAGGGAGCCGCCCAGCCGAAGCAGATACTCGACGCGGCCGGTTGGCGGGACGATCGAAGCGTCGAGAATTGGATAGACTCTTGGAAAAACAAATCCCATAAACCCAGATTAAAGTAGAGCGACGCTGTCGGCCGCCTCAGTTCCAAGGTAATGCGGCAATGCAACGCTCCAATGTGATGCTACAATGTGATACATGAGAAGCGTGTCCGTCCGCGACCTTCGCTACGATTTCAAGTCCGTCGAGCGCATGCTGCGCGCGGGTGAGGAACTGCACGTTACGAAGCGCCGCAAGGTGATCGCCCGACTGGTGCCCGAACCCGCTCCCAAAGTAGAGATGCCGGATTTCATGGCGCGAATGCGGGCCAACTTTGGCGACAAGGTGCTTGAAGTGACCGGCGCGGAATTGATCGCAGCAGACCGCGAAGACCGATGATCTACCTCGAGACAAGCTTTCTATTCTCCCTTTACTTTCGCGACCTGAATACTCCATCCGCACTGGCGTTAGTGGCCAAAATGCCGGCTCCAACGCTCATCACGCCGCTGTGCGAACTGGAGGCAATCAATGCATTCGCCCAGCGCGTTTTCCGCAAAGAGATGTCCGCCGTAAATATGGCCAATGCTGTGCGCGATCTGCAAGCGGACATTCGATCGGGTGTGCTGGACTTGCGCCCATTGCCCGAGGCAGCCTTCGTTCGCGCCAAGACCCTCGCGCAAACGCTGACCCCAAAGATTGGCGTTCGCAGTGCGGACCTCCTCCACGTAGCGGCCGCTCTGGAACTTGGCGCAGCGAGACTCTTCAGTTTCGACCTGCGCCAGCGAGAAGCGGCCAAAGCCGCCGGACTCAAGGTGAATCCCCTTCCATAGAGCGCAGAGGGTTTCTGCTTCACTTTGCCGCGGGATCGGCCTGCATCACGCCGAAGATGTGGCCATCGAGATCTTTGAAGTAGGCCAGCCACCCTATGCCGGGGACGGGCATCTTGGGCACCACGCATTGGCCGCCCGCGCCCTCGACGACGCCGATGGTTGCATCCAGATCCTCGACATCCATCGTGTTGACGCAGGGCTGGCCGGGATTCATTCGCTTCATCAGGCCGCCATCGATGCCGGGATGGCCGGCACCGGTGCGGATGGTCCAGTACTCCATGGGCCCGCTCCACAGCTCGAACTTCCAGCCAAACACCTTCCGGTAAAACTCCATCGCTTTCTCTGGATTTTCTGCGGGAATTTCAAAGTGTATAGGTCGATTCACGGTCTCGCTCCTTTGGCGATGCCCAGATTACGCGGCTCGGCAGCCAGCCATCAAGACGGTAGGACCGTGCAAGATCGAAGATGTGACGAAAGGGACGAATGGAGGGATGGGTCGTTGAGAGGAAAAAGGGATCAGCGAACAGGGAATAGGGGAATAGGGAACAGCGCCCGCACCAGGGTTACGTCCTGTTCCCTGATCCCTATTCCCTGCCCTCTCACATTTCGTCCGCCGAAGGGCCATACATCCCCGGCAGCTTGCCGCCCAGCATGCGGATATACACGCCCAACTGCGCGCGATGGTGTATCAGGTGACTCAGCACCAGTTCGCGAAAGACCTGGTGCCGCGGCTGGTCGATCCAGACGTTGCCGCCGAAGATAAATTGCCAGTGCTGATCCCATTGTTCAGGCTTGACTGCGGCCAATGCGGTGCGAACGCCTTCCAGGCCACTGTCGAGCTTCTTCAGAACCGCTTCCTTGCTTTCGGGCACATATTGCTCCCATTTGTGGTCGGCTGGAAACTCCAGTTTGTCCAGGGTGAGGGTGTGCAGCGCCCAGTCTCCGGTCATGTCCGTAAGGTGGCCGGCGAGTCGGCCCAGCGCCATCGACTTTTCGTGCGGCTTCCACCCGAAATCGACGCCTTCCGGCAGCGCCTCCAGGAGTTTGCGGGTCTGGGAAGTCTCGCGGTCATACTCTGCAATCAGCTCTTTTTGGAAATCCATCGTGCAACCTCCGTTGTTGCGAGATCAGCATATCGCAAAATCAGATGAAAATGCGAAGAAAAAGCGAAAATCTTTTACCTTCGCTTCGACCTCCACCGCAGCTTCAGCCCGCAGCCGGCCGGCACCGGATTCCGAAAATTCTTGACATTTGCCGGTGGTCTTGGTTTCCTTGCGGCAAGGCACTTCTGGACGGGTCCCAGCTTCTGAAGATTTATCGGAGACTTTGCCAGCCCACCACCAGCGAATCCGGCCCGACGGGCCCTTTGCTCTTCTGCATTGAAAAGATACAGGTAACTCAATCCACAAACATTTCGACACGGAGGAGTCATGCAAATGCAGGACCAAGGCAGGTGTGGCTGGGGCCATTCCGGCGCGCATCGGCGCAATGTTGGAGGTAAATCAATGGCACAATCTTTCCGGATGAAGCTCTCATTCGTTCTCTTCTTAGCTGCAGGATGTCCCGGCGCACTCATGGCGACCGAGCAGGCACTCCAGGCGGGCCCAAAACTTCCAGTTCCGCCCCCAACCATTGTTCACGCCGGTGCGGCGGTAGCCGATTTTTCATTTGCTGCATCTCCAACCGCCATCAAGCTCAAGGCCGGCGGTGCTGCCGAGGAGTTATCCGTTTCCGCCGCCGCTGAAAACGGATTCCACGGCACGGTCACTGTGAAAGTGGGCAAGCTGCCGGATGGAGTAACGGCGACGCCAGATGCGCTTACGCTGGCCGCCGGCGGCAAGCAGTCAATTCGTTTAACCGCCTCGATCGGAGCCACGCCGGGGAGCTTCAAAATCTCCGTGAGCGGCGTTTCCGGCGCAATTACCCACGCCGATGCCGTTTCAGTGGAAGTTTCACCCAGCCCCACCACGGCCACGCTGAATACTTTGCTCTTCGATTTCGGCAATAACCTGGTCAACAACAAGCTGGTGCAGACGGCGGTGGTGATTACCAACACAGGCAAAGCGGCGCTGACTCTGAGCCCTGCGCTGTCCGGCGACCCAAGCTACTCCATCGTGACGGCCAAGTCGTGTGGCGCATCGCTCGCCGCGGGCAAGAGCTGCGACGAGGTACTGGAGTATTTGCCCACCAAGGCGTCTTATCCCAAGGCGCAGGATGCCACGCTGAATTTGAACTTCGGCAATGCGGTGGCGGGAGTACCGGGTGCGGTGGCCATCTTGGGAGTTTCAGCCGTTCTCAGGCCTGGTGCGGTGTCGTCGACCGCCAACCCGCAAGTGGCGCTGTATACCATGCAGCTGCCGTTTCCCGGTCAAATGAAGGTCAACTTCGGCACGACCACCGCCTACGGCATGAAGACGTGGTATCAAAGCACGGAAGTGAACCACGGCACCATCAGCATGCTTGTGGCGGGTATGAAGGGCAGCACCAAGTACCACATGTCTGCCTACGTGGTGCTATCCAACGGCATTGTCGTCAACGATACCGATCACGTCTTTATCACCGGACCAGTGCCCCCGACCATGGTGCTCTCGGTAACTGCTTCAACCGCCGCGGGAATGACTCCGAATCCGGGGGTTGAGATGCTGAACCCCTATAGCCAGTTCGTAGCCGGCCTGGTGGTAACCGATCTCGCCGGAAATACCCTGTGGACTTACCCGAATCCCTCCAACCAGGAGAATGCCCAGGGCGTAAAAATGCTTCCCAACGGCAACATCCTGGTGGCCATCGGCGTCACCTCGAGCGACCCGCTGACCGGCCCTCTCCCGCCCGGCAGCATTAACGAGATCCGCGAAATCGACCTCGCGGGAGATACCGTAAGGGAAATCTCCATCGAAGACCTGAACGCGTTGCTGGAAACAGCAACATGCGCCGAGTGCCGGGTCAGTTCCACGGTTCCGCTTACGCTGTTGACTTTCCATCATGATGTGACGCCCCTGCCCAACGGTCATTGGCTGGTGCTGGGGAACATAATCGAGAAACTGTCGACAACCACCACGCCTCCGTTGACCAACCTGCCTACGCAGGATGTGCTCGGAGACGTGATCGTGGACCTGGATGAAAACATGAATCCGGTATGGGTATGGAACGAGTTCAACCACCTCGATCCCAATCGCCATCCCTACATGTTCCCCGACTGGACGCACACCAATGCCCTGCTGTATTCGAAGGACGACGGAGACATCATCGTTTCCATGAGGCACCAGAACTGGGTAGTCAAAGTGAATTACCACAATGGCTCCGGCGATGGGAAAATCTTGTGGACACTGGGCGAGGGTGGAACATTCAAGCTGGAGGGAGGGACGGACCCGACCGACTGGATGTACGCGCAGCACGACCCCGGATATTTCAGCCCCAACACCTCCGGCGTCTTCTCGCTCGGCTTGATGGACAACGGCGACGACCGGCTGTATCCCAAGGGTTCGGCGTGCACTCCGCAATCGGGATTGCCAGCCAAATGCCTTTACTCCACGATTCCGGTTTTCAAAATCGATGAAGTCGGGAAGACCGCGACCCTTACCTTCCATCAGAAACTGGCTCCGGTGCTCTACAGCTTCTTTGGCGGCAACACCGAAGAATTGGCGAACGGGCATGTGGAGTACGACCTTTGCGGCGGGCCGAACACTACTTCAGCAGTCTACGAAGTGACCCAGGAGAAAGACCCGCAGACAGTTTGGAACATGCAGCTCACCAGCGGGCATTTTTACCGTGCGTTCCGCATTCCCAGCCTGTATCCCGGCGTGCAGTGGTAGCATTCACCTTCTCCGCGGCCGGTTCAGCCGCGGATCAACCTGCAAACCAGTGTAAGGAGGGAGCGCCCTGCGGGGCGCTCCTTCCCTTTGAACCTGCGCCACCATTCGCGCACCAAACCATGAAAATGCGGGAACAACGCGCCGCCTTGTCCACATTCAGCTGAGCAAGACGCCATTGCCAAAGTTACCGGCCGAACGCCAACAGTCATCGGGGAAGGCTCAAGCGAGCCGCTCAGGGAATTTCGGCGGCAATTACCGCATCTCCGGCGTATCTCTGGGGGAAGGCGTGTGAACATGAAGAGACTTCCAGTTTTTCTTTGGGCTGCAACGTGCGCGACAACACTTCTTGAGTTGAGCGCATTGGCCGTGCCTGTGGCGCCTGTGAAAGCGGCGGGCCTGCCCGCCGCGGCAGCCACGAATGCCGCTTCGACGGCCGGATTCTCTCTTGCTGTTTCGCCGGCTTCGGTTACGTTGACGCCCGGCGGCGTCGCACAGAAGTTGACGGTGGTCGCATTTGCGCAGAATGGATTCAATGGAACCATCACCGTGAAGGCCGGCTCGCTTCCCAGCGGCATCGCCGTAACCCCGGCCAGTTTCACGGTTGCCGCTGGTTCATTGCGGGTGGTGAGCATTGCCGCGTCATCCGCCGCCAAACCGGGAACCGCCAGCATTCACCTCGCCGGAACTTCCAGCGCACTCAAGGGGAGCACGGCCTTCACTGTCAGTGTTCAGGCGCCGCCCAGTGCATCGCTGAGTACGACGTTCTTCAACTTCGGAAACGATCTTGTAAAACACACTCTCGCGCAGACGGTCACCGCGGTGACAAATACGGGATCGAGCACTTTGACCATGAATCCTGTACTCACCGGAGATGCAAGTTACTCGATTGTGTCTGCCAAGTCCTGCTCCTCCGAGCTCGCGCCCGGGCACACCTGCGACATGGAGATCAAATACCTTCCAGCCACTCCATCGGCCCCCAAGGCACAGAGCGCGCTGCTGAACATGCATTTCGGCAATGTTGCGGCCGGCACACCACAGACCGTAGCCATCACCGGGACATCGGCTGCCTTGCCCTTGGGAGTCGTGACCGCGACCGACAACCCTCAGGTTGCGCTCTACACCATGATGCTTCCCTTCCCGGGGCGGATGAAGGTGAGCTTCGGCGAGACCGCGGCGTATGGCTTGAGCACCTGGGCGCAATCGACCGACACCGCCGGCAGCAATGTGAGCATCTTTGTTGCGGGGATGCTTGAGAACACGGCCTACCACATGCGTGCCACGGTGGAACTTTCAAATGGAGTGACCGCAGTCGACCAGGACCACAAGTTTACGACCGGCAGCGCCACGCCGAAGATGATCCTGAATCTCACCGCGGCGACCACCGCGGGAATGACTCCTCAGCCCGGGCTTGAGCTGGTGAATCCAATTTCCGGCGTGGCGATTACCGATCTTGCTGGACATATGCTGTGGGCTTACTCCGCCAATACCGATGCGGTCTCGAACCCTATCTACGGCGTCAAGATGCTTGAGGACGGAAACATTCTGATGACCATCGGCGCGCTCTCGGAGGAGGTTTACACCGCACCGCCGCCCGAAAACGAGATTGTTGAAATCCGCGAGGTCAATCTGGGAGGAGACACCGTCAAGGAGACCTCGATCGACGATCTGAACGAGGCCCTGAGCACCGCGACCTGCGCCGAGTGCAATGTCTCGCTTCTGACGTTTCACCATGACGTAACGGCGCTGCCCAACGGGCACTGGCTGGTGCTGGCCAATACACTGATGGACCTGTCGCCCACCACAACCCCGCCATTGACGCATGGAGTGCCGCAGCCGGTACTCGGCGACGTGATTGTGGACCTGGACCGGAATCTGCAGCCGGTGTGGGCGTGGAACGAATTCAATCATCTTGACCCCAACCGGCAACCGATGGGGTTCCCCGACTGGACGCATACCAACGCAATTCTGTACTCGCCTGACGACGGGAACATTCTGGTTTCGAGCCGCCATCAGAACTGGGTGTTGAAAGTGGATTACGCCAATGGTGCCGGAAAGGGCGACATTCTGTGGCATCTCGGTGAGGGAGGAGAATTCAAGTTGGAGGGCGGAACGGATCCGTCCGACTGGGAATATGCGCAGCATGGACCCGCATTTACCAGCGCAAACACCTCCGGCGTTTTCTCCATGGCGCTGATGGACAACGGAGACGACCGCATTTTTGCAGCAGGTGTAAAGTGCGGGACGTCCGGCGCCCCACCGTGCCTCTATACGACCGTCTCCGTATTCAAGATCGACGAGGTCGGAAAGACGGCGACGTTGACCTTTCATCAGAAACTCTCCGCGGGCATCTACAACCCCTGGGGCGGCAACGCCGAGCAACTGGCAAACGGAGACCTGGAGTACGACGACTGCGGATTGACGCAAGGCTCCTACGTGTATGAGGTGACCCAGGACACCCACCGCAAGACCGTTTGGGAGATGCACGTGACCAATACTGACTTCTACCGCGCGTTCCGCATTCCCAG
>Ga0206796_1090_pt1 | contig 20844 bp, 19 predicted proteins | sample Alteio_BWOrgCont_68_FD_152895 | JGI IMG/M metagenome (GOLD analysis project Ga0206796, IMG submission 152895) | Enriched cells from forest soil in Barre Woods Harvard Forest LTER site, Petersham, Massachusetts, United States -... | ecosystem: Environmental > Terrestrial > Soil > Temperate forest >...
AAACCCCAAATAATATAGCAGTTGTTTATGAAGATATAAAACTCATGTATAAAGAACTAAATCAAAGAGCCAATCAGCTAGCTCATTATTTAAGAGATACCTATCAAATCAAAGATGATGATTTAATCGCCTTATGTTTAGATAAATCCGAGTATATGTTAATCGCCATACTTGGAGTACTAAAATCGGGAGCAGCCTATGTGCCAATTGATCCTAGTTATCCAGATGAGAGAATAGCTTATATATTAGAAGATACTCAAGCTAAAGTATTCTTAACTAATGAAATTCATAAAGTTAGATTAGCTGTCATTCCTTTGGAGGCAGGAATCCAGGTTATTCGAACCATATTTATAGATAGTAAAGAGCTAGAAGCAATACTCGTAAAACAAAAAAGTACTAATCTAAAAATAGCAACAAAATCAACTAATTTAGCTTATGTGATATATACTAGTGGAACAACAGGTAAGCCTAAGGGTGTTATGGTTGAGCATAAAGGAGTAGTAAATATAAAATATGATTTGACAAAAAGATATAAGTTAGGAAATGAGGATCAGCATGAAATTATTCTGCAGTTATCTAATTATGTATTTGATGCTTCTATTGAACAAATTGTTCTATCTTTGTTAAATGGCTATGTATTATTAATAGTTGCTAATGGGTTATGGTTAGATAAAAATAGATTTTATGCTTATTTAAATATAAATAAAGTAACGCATATTCATGCTACTCCTTCATTCTTAGAACAATATGATTTTATTAAAATTCCAAGTTTAAGAAGAATAGTTTCTGGCGGTGATTTGCTAACTGAAGTGTGTTATACTAAAATATCATTAGGTTGTAAAAATATAATCAATGAGTATGGCCCCACTGAAACCTCAATTACATCTATAGTAAATGTTTTTCATAATAAGAATTGTACTATTGGTGTACCAATTGCAAACATGAAAAGCTATGTATTAGATAATAATTTAGTTCCATTACCGGTGGGAGCACTAGGTGAATTATATATAGGAGGAGCTGGGCTTGCTCGAGGCTATTTGAACCAACCAGAACTAACAGCAGAGATATTCATAAGCAATCCATTCCAAAGTGAAGAAGAAAAGAAACAAGGTAAGAATGCAAGACTATATAAAACAGGTGATTTAGTTCGCTATTTGCCTGATGGTAATTTAGAGTATATAGGACGGAATGACTTCCAAGTAAAAATACGTGGCTTTAGGATTGAACCTGGCGAAATAGAATCAACGTTATCTAGTTATAGTGGTATCAAGCAAAGTATAGTATTAGCACTGGAACATAAAGATATAAATGGCAATCCAACTCGAAATAGGTACCTAGTAGGATATTATGTAGCAGATAAGAAATTAAGTGAAGAAGATTTACTAAATTATCTGGTAAGTAAACTCCCAGAATATATGGTGCCAAATATACTAGTACATATAAAGAAATTACCGTTAACCATAAATGGTAAGCTAGATAGAAAAGCATTACCCAATCCTGAGTTTATAAATATAGATAGTTATGTAGCTCCACGTAATGAATTAGAACAGAAAGTATGTGCTATTTATGCAGAAGTGTTAGGTTTGCCGGTAGATAAAGTTGGTATAACAGATGACTTCTTTAGGCTTGGTGGAGATAGTATATCAAGTATACAGTTAGTAAGCAGATTAAGAAAAAAATTAAGTTTAGTTGTAAGTGTAAAAGATATTTTTACCCATAAAACCATAGAATTTTTACATAATAACATATTAGCCAAAGAAAAAGACGTTAAACATTTGATAAAAAGCGAGCAAGGATTATTATCTGGGGAAGTACAATTATTACCAATCCAAGAATGGTTTTTTGCTTTGAATTTATCTCATTCGGATCATTGGAATCAATCCTTTATGTTAAAGGTTCCTGAACTAGATATTGAGCAGTTACAATTAAGTGTAAAAAAATTAGTGGCCTATCATGATGCGTTTAGATTAAGATATAAACAAGAAGATGAAAGAGTAAAGTCTAAATCTAATGTTCAAGCTAAAAAAGATAATCGAGGGAAAACAAATAAGCGATATATTCAGTATTATGACAATACTGTAAAAATAGAAGAATTAAAAATTTTAGATTTAAATTCATTAGCTATACAAGAAAGTAACGATAAGGTTGTTCAAAAGTTAGATAGAATATTGACACAATGGCAAAATGGATTTAATATAGAACATGGTCCACTCCATAGCATAGGCTATATTCATGGCTATAAAGATAAAAGCGCTAGAATTTATTTTGCACTCCACCATTTAATTGTAGATACCTTAAGTTGGCGGATCTTAGCTGATGATTTAAAAGCTTTATACTATGAGAATGAATTAGGCATGAAGGGTAGTAGTTATAGACAATGGACAGAAACAATAAGCAAATATGCCAGTCTTTATCCAACTGAAAATAATTATTGGAATCAAGTAGCATTAGATTATAGATCAACTCCCAATAAATTAACTTACTTAGAGAATAAGATTACTCTTAATTTTACAAATTTAATAATAGATGCTGGTTCTACAAAAAAATTGTTGACAAGCTGTAACTATACCTATCAAACGCAAATTAATGATATTTTATTAACTGCCGTTGCTTATGCTTTAAAAGCATTAACTAGGAGTAATATTAATTATGTAGTACTAGAAAGTCATGGGCGCGAAGAAATAGTACCTGATATTGATATAACTAACACGCTTGGTTGGTTTACTTCCATGTACCCAGTAAGGCTTGAAATTCAAGATACCAAAGACATTGGTAAAAATATTAAACAAATGAAAAATTATTTGCAAGATGTACCAAATAAAGGTATAGGCTATGGTGCAATATTTGGTTATAAAAAGGAAAAATTACCAAGGATAAGCTTTAATTATTTAGGTCAGATTGATAAGCATGCTGAAACAGAACATAAGTTTTGGAATATAGCAGAAGAATCTAGCGGTAAATGGTCTCATCCAGATAATATTCGATATGATATATTAGAAATAAATGGAATGGTAATTAATAATGAACTAAAATTTATTATTTCAAGTAAGCTGTCCCGCATCTTACTTATAAAATTTGCGAATAAATTTAAGTTTTCTTTAGAAAAAATTATTTTACATTGTAGTGAAAGGCTAAAAGCAATTAACCTTTCTCCAATACAAAACAGATACTTAATACTTAATAAAGATCCATTTGCTGACTTTATTGTTAAGCTTTATAGAATATCAGTTAAATTTACTTATATTGATTTTATTCACTTAATTCAAGAATTATCGAATAAATATGATAATATAAATGTATTATATAATCCCGATAAACATAACTTAGAGTTTAGTAAAAAGGCAGTAAATTACAAAAAAATTCTGGTTAAAGGTTATGGTGACACTATTTTTGAAGCTTGCTATTTTGATCTTTTACACAAGAGTCATCTATTAAATTTTTTCTATGTGTATGATGCAAATGAAGTAGTACATATTTTTATTGCAATCTCTCATTTTATTGCTGATAGATTGTCAATGGGATATATTGAAAATGATATAGATCAAGTGCTCAATGGACAATCACTGAGTGGTAATCAACATGGTTATTTAACATGGAATAATTATTTTGAATCTCAACAACGATTAACTTTAAAGTGCTATACTTTTTGGAGAAATATTCTCCCACAAAATTTCCATAAATGTATAAATCATGATAAAGTTTTGCATAAAGATATGAATAAACAACACCAAATAATTATGAATGCTAAACAATACTCATTTTTAAAAGCTAAATTTAACCGAACTGGAGTAAATATATTTCATAATATTCTATATGCTCTAACTCTTGCTTTTAAAGAAGTTAAGTTATTGGTAGATAATAAGTTATGGGCAAATATTTTATTTCATGGTAGAAACATTCAAGATGAAGCAGATAAAGTAGATTTTATTGAGGATATGGGATTATTTGGTATACATTCGCCTTTATTCATTGATCCTAATCAATTTATTTCTCAGTTAGAATCTAATCTAGAATATACTAAACAGCAGTTAGGTATTGCTCAAGATCAGCAATTTTTATTTAGTTCTTGTAGTTGGTCAAATGATACCAATCTTAGAATAAGAAAGTGGTTTCAGCAAGTTCAACCTCGAGTTTTAATCAATAATCTAATTGGGACAATTAATAGTACTAGTAGTTACAATAACTTAAAGCCAATTGAAAGCAAATTACGTTATTCTGGTATTTTAGATGATCCATCAGCTTATTTACTTAACATTGGATTTATTGAAATTCAGGACAATTTAATTATGCAATTATATTATTCTAAGGCACATTATGCGGAGACAACTATTCAGAGTTTATTGGAAGGTTGCATGAGGATTATGCTAAAAAATGTTTCAGCAGCCGATATTCCGGTAAAATCTGGCAAAAAAACCGGCTGAAGAAGAAAAGTAATTACTTCTTCTTCAGGGTCTTTGTAAAATAAGCTATGGTTTTGACTAAACCATCTTGAAGTATAATATTTGGCTGCCAATCCAGCTTTATTTTAGCTTCATCTATTACTGGTCTTCTTTGTAATGGATCATCTTGGGGGAGATCATTAAAAGTAATTCTGCTTTTACTTTTTGTTGATTGCAGGACCAATTTAGCTAATTCAAGTATAGTAAACTCGACTGTGTTACCTATATTTATTGGGCCAATTACGTTATTGTTCGAATTCATTAGTTTGTAGATACCATTTATTAAATCATCTACATAACAAAAACTTCTAGTTTGATTACCATTACCATAAATAGTTATATTAATATTATTTAATGCTTGAAGAATAAAGCTACTTATCACACGTCCATCATCCGGCCGCATATTGGGACCGTACGTATTAAAAATTCTAGCCACCTTAATTTTAGTACCATATTTTCGATTATGATCAAAAAAATAGTGTTTCTGCAATACGTTTACCTTCATCATAACATGCTCGAATACCAATTGGATTAACATTACCATTATAAGTCTCTGGTTGGGGATGAACCAACGGATTTCCATAAACCTCAGATGTACTGGCTTGCATTATCACTGCATCATATTTTTTAGCCAACTCAAGCATATTATAAGTACCCAAATAACATGTATTTAATGTATAAATAGGATCTTTCTGATAGTGTAATGGACTAGCTGGACAAGCTAAATTATAAATTTGATTTATTTTAATATTTATAGGGTATGTAATATCATGCTCAATGAAGGTAAAATTAGTACGGTTTTTGAATTCTTGGATATTGCTTAATTGTCCAGTATAAAAATTATCTATACATATAACTTTATGTCCTAAATGAAGTAGTTTATGACATAAATGTGATCCCAAAAATCCGGCACCTCCAGCTACTAGAATCTTCATAAATTTATCCTAAGCCAACTGGGTAATAATTAAAAAGTTTTCTAACCTGCATATTATTAGCAAAAACGTTTCTAAAATCAAATAAATAATTTTGTACCATTTTGGATTTTATCTTAAATAAATCAAGTTTACTAAACTGTTCCCACTCAGTTAACATAATAAGTACATCACAGTTTTCCACTGCTTGATATTCATCTTTGCAATAGCTAATCTTGTTGGCATATTTGGAAAAATATTGTGTAGCATCAGGCATACCACAAGGGCAATAAACCTGTATTTTTGCTCCTTTTTTAATTAATATTGGGATAAGTTCAAGAGCCGGAGCTTCTCGTATATCACTAGTATTGGCTTTAAACGACAACCCTAAAATTGCAATTTTTTTATTAATCAATGAATCGAATACTTTTAAGACTTTTTTGAATAAACGTTGTTTTTGTTTTTTATTTGCTTTAATTGCGGCTTGAGTCATTAACAATTTTATTCCATTTTTTTTGGCTATATTAATGATTGTCTGTGTATCTTTTGGAAAACACGATCCACCATAACCAGGACCACATTGTAAAAAAGGCACAGCCAATTCTTTTATCTAATCCTATTCCTTTAGCAATTTCAATGGTATTTGCTCCAACTTTTTCAGCTACAGCAGAAATTTCATTTATAAAGGATAGTTTAACTGCCAAAAATGCATTGGCTGTATATTTGATCATTTCTGCAGTTTCAATATTTGTAGTAACAAATGGTACTTGTAGGTTGTGTAATGTGTAATAAACATTTTTCATTATTTCTAATGCTTTATTAGTTTCTGTCCCAAGAACAACACGATCCGGACGTAAGCAATTTTGTATTGCTTCACCCTCGCTTAAAAATTCTGGATTAGAAACCATATCAAATGTGAGTGAACTATTTCGACTTTTTAACTTATCTAAAATAATTTGCTTAACTAGTTTACTAGTGCCAACTGGTACTGTAGATTTATCCACTATTACTTTGTAATCATTGATATACTCGCCAATGCTATTAGCTACTGATAGAATACATTTTATATTAGTAACAGATTTTTTCCTTGTTGACGTACCAACTGTAATAAATATTACACTGGAGTCTGTGATCGCTTTTTGTATATTAGTTGTAAATAATAGACGGCCAGTATTAATATTTTTTTTAAATAATTCTTCTAACCCTGGTTCATAAATTGGAAGAATACCTTGGCGTAATTGGTTAATTTTAGTTTCATTAACATCCATACAAATAACGTGCATACCATGTTCAGCAAATATTACACTTTGTACTAGCCCAACCCAACCAGTACCTATAATAGATATGTTCATTTATATCCTCAATAACTTAGTTATTTTTAAAAATATGTTAGGTATTTTGTAATTTTGTGTATTCTTACGGCAATCAGTTTCTAAAGATTGAAATAACATAAAGCTCTTTTAAATGAACAGCAATTACGCTATAAAGCAGTCATTGACATAATTACGATTAGCGTGGATTAATAATTAGTATGGTATAATGACTAGCATTTTAAAGCAAAATTCTAATAAGTTATTATATACCAGTTTGAATATTACAATGGCTTCAAATTCATTATCAAAGCCTATTTTTGTGAACCAAATTATTTTTTTAATTAAAGTATTAGAGAATGCATCTTATTTGATTATTCTCCTATCATAAAATATTTTATATTGAATGCAAATTAATGATATTTTAATTATGGGGCATATTATTCAAAGATATATTTGCAGAGACACTTATTCAAGGGTTATTTGAGAATATTATTAAATCATGGTGAAAAATAAAATGATCTATAAAACTTTCATAAATATGGTTTTTAGCATATGAAAACTAATAAGGCACTATTATATAGTATATGTTTAATGTTATTTATAGCGGCTGTTGGGGATAGTTTAATTTTTCCGATTTTACCGAGTTTATTTTTGGATGAAAAACATGGTTTAATTATTGGTAAATCCTTAATTTCAAGAGAAATTCTCTATGGTGTTTCTTTTGCTTTATTTCCTTTGGCTGGTATTATTGGTATGCCGGTATTTGGCTCATTATCTGATATATTTGGTCGCAAAAAAGTAATTTTTATAGGACTTTCATTGGTTGCTTGTGATTATTTAATAAATATTCTAGCGCTAATAATACATAATATTTGGTTATTTTTATTTTGCCAAATATTTATTGGATTTTTGTCTGGTATTCAATCAGTTAGCAGTGCATTAATTAGTGATATTAGTAAGAATGATAAGGAATTAATTTCAAACTTTAAATTACCTAATTTGGTTATGATTCTAGGGTTTATTTTAGGACCTAGTTTTTCTATATTAGTTACTAATTCTCACCCTTTATCCTTTACAATACCATTTATAATTGCTTTTATTTTAAGTATTATTAATCTAATAATTTTAATTATTATATTTAAGAAAGTTCACTATATAAATTCAACTAATGAGTTACAGAGAAAAGATATACATTTTTCTATTCAATTAAGAATAGTTTATAAGAATATTCTAGAAAACATATTTTATATGTTTACTAATAAACGGATTAGTCCACTTGCGTATTCTTATCTTTTTTTTAAGTTTGGATTATTATTATTTATGCAGTCACTATCGCTATATCTGGCTGTTACCTTCAATGACCATCCATATCAAATAAGCATGTTTTTTATAATGATGACTACTTCTTTAACCGTTGGTATGTATGTTTTGCAAAGTAGAGTAAGCAGATTTTTTGAGAAAATATTACAACTAAAGTTAGGTCTAGGAATTGTTATAACAATATTATTTATGGGTGCTGTGGTTATAAAATTTAATCAAAATATTGCTATTAATTATTATAATCATTTAATAATAATTATGTGCGGGTTGATTTATTTAACTATTCCATTAATAACTTTAAATTTTATTGGTCTATTTAATAAATTAAGCAATGGAAAAGATAAAGGCAAAATTATGGGGGGAATGGGGCAACTGACGGCTCTTGCAACATTTGCCAGTGCTATCTTTATTGGCAAGTTGGCGTATAAAAATGAATGGTTAGTTTTTACTCTTAGTGGTTTGGTCATAGTGATTAGCTATTGGTTATTTAAAAAGAATATTCAGATTACAGACTAGGTTTAGGAATGGCAGTATAAATCTAGATAATATGTCATCAATCCACAAGCTAAAATGATAATACCCGTGAATTTGGAATTTTAGTTATATTTGTTCTTCAGCCACGACCCATACATTGGGTTAGGTAGTGCAAAATAGGTTGTGCCAAAATTAGCATAGACTGTTGCTTCAGAATCCTTATTTAAGTAGAGAACTTGCTTACTCTGAGGAAAATCTTCAATATTATCTCCATAATAGCCAATAATTGTTTGTGGATATTTAATCTTGGATGGAGCTATTCCTTGAATAATTGCCTTAAACCGTGGATTTTTATCAGTCATTTTGCTATTTTCAGTAAGTATGACTTGATCAAAATAAATTCCTTGCTTCTTTAATAATTCTTCGGTTACACTTTGTGTATCTATTGTGCGATTTGAAACTATATCCACCTTACAGCCAATTCCATGTATAAAATTGGTTATTGCTGCAGCTCCAGGCGTGGCAGTGGATGCTTCACTTTTGACAAATTTAGTCCATGAACTCCAACTAAATGGTGCACATTGTTTAACATTATTATATTGAAATAAAGAGTTATCAATTAAAGTTTCATCAATGTCAAAGATTACCCCACACATATTACCTGGTTTTACCATCTGCTTCTTATTGGCTAAAAGAATTGGTTCGGATAGTTTAAAAATTTCTAGATAGAGTGCGTTTTTTTCTGCTGAATCACGATACCATTTTACTTCTAATGGTTTACTTTCACAGCTTTTTGTAGTTGTTGGCGGGAATGTTGTGGCATAAGTATTACCATATATACTCAAGAATAAGGTGCCTAATAGTAGTTTATACATAATAAATCCATTAAATGATTTAATTAACTAAATTATAATTAGGAGCTTCTTTAACGATCTGTACATCATGCACGTGTGATTCTTCTACTCCAGCAGTAGTTATTTCAACAAACTTAGCACTAATGTGCATATCATCAATTGTTGCTGTACCTAGATAACCCATGGATGCTCTAAGCCCACCCAAAAGTTGATGAATTACACTAGTAAGTGACCCTTTATACGGTACCCGACCTTCAATTCCTTCGGGAACAAACTTATCAGTACTGGTGTTTTTATCTTGAAAATAACGATCGGCAGAACCTTTACTCATGGCACCCAGAGAACCCATGCCACGGTATGATTTATAACTACGTCCTTGAAATAATTCAAGGTCTCCAGGTGACTCATCGGTTCCGGCAAGCATGCTACCCAGCATTACTGTTGATGCCCCAGCAGCCAGTGCTTTGGCAATGTCGCCAGAGAACCGTATACCGCCATCAGCAATTAGCGGTATACCAGTACCATGTAAAAAGTTTGCGACATTATTAATGGCACTTAATTGAGGGATCCCTACCCCAGCTACAATCCTTGTGGTGCAGATAGAACCAGGACCAATACCAACTTTAACGCCATCGGCTCCTGCCTCAACCAAAGCTTGGGCGGCTTCCTTAGTTGCAATATTGCCTCCGATTACTTCGATCTGTGGATAGTGTTGTTTAATCCAGCGTACCTGCTCAATTACTCCATGGGAATGACCATGAGCTGTATCTACAATAATTATGTCAACACCGGCTGCGACTAGAAGTTCTACTCGTTCAGCTGTTTCACTGGATGTTCCGACAGCAGCGCCAACTCGTAGTTGACCTAATTCATCTTTATTCGCATTGGGGAAGGTAATGTTTTTAGTTAAATCTTTAACGGTGATTAGCCCTTTTAATTCAAAAGCTTTATTTACCAATAAAACTCTTTCAATTCGATGTTTATGCATTAATTCACGTGCTGCAGCAATTGAACTGCCTTCAGCTATTGTTACTAATTGTTGCGTCATAATGTTTCTGATTGGTTGGAGTAAATTAGTTTCAAAGCGTAAGTCTCGATTGGTAATTATGCCAACTAATTTACCTTTCTCAATTACTGGGACTCCAGAAATTTTACGCTTTTGTTTTAGTTCCAAAAGTTCTTGTACTGTAATATCTGGTCCGACACAAATTGGATCTTTTACGATTCCAGATTCATGGCGTTTAACAATCGATACACGCTCTGCTTGGTGCACGGCGGTCATATTTTTGTGAATAATTCCAATTCCACCCTCTTGGGCTAGTGCAATTGCCATCCGAGCTTCGGTTACAGTATCCATGGCTGCTGAGACAATTGGGATGTTTAAGGTTAGATTACGAGTCAATTTAGTTTTAATACTTACATCTTTAGGCAAGACTGTTGAATATCCAGGAACTAAGAGAACATCATCAAAGGTATAAGCTTTTTCTACCACATTTAACATTGAGTACCCTTTTTTAAATAGTCATTATGAGCCTTGAGTAACAAGTAAGTTGTAATTGGAAGCATAGTGTAGCAATCTTAATATATGTGTTCCTGATGCACTTGTTCGATTATTTCGCTAAAGTCAATTACATCTTTAAAACTTCGGTAAATTGAAGCAAAACGAATATATGCAACTTTGTCTAATTTGACCAATTCAGTCATAACCATGTCGCCAATTAAACGACTTTCTATTTCACGTTCACCTAGGCTTAAGATTTTTTGCCGAATAGTGTCTATAGCATTATCCACCATAATTAATGATACTGGTCGTTTATGTAAAGCTTTAACAAAGCTACTTCTAATCTTTTCTTCGGCATAATCTTGTCGTGTACTATCGGATTTTATCACTGCCGGCATTTGCAGTTCAATTTTTTCTAGAGTATTAAAGCGCTTATCACAATTCATGCATCGCCGTCGCCGTTTGATTATGAGTTTATCTTCACTAATTCGAGTATCAATTACTTGAGTTTCTTCAAAGCTGCAAAATAAGCATTTCATATTTTTTACTCAGTTTAATAAGGGAAACCCCAATTTTTCGCGGGAATCATAGTATTTTTTGGCAACTAATTTAGTTAAACTTCGAATTCGACCAATATAACTAGCACGTTCAGTAACAGAAATTGCTCCACAGGCATCGAGTAAATTAAATGTATGTGCTGCACTTAAAATAGTTTCATAACCAGGTAGGACTAGTTCACAGTCGAGAATTCGTTTAGCTTCTTGTTCATAGCCCTCAAATTGTGAAAATAACCATTTGGGATTACTATATTCAAAATTATATTTAGATTGTTCTACTTCATTTTGATGAAATACATCACCGTATTTAACTGTTTGGCCATCTAAGGTTTTGGTCCATATCAAATCATAGACATTATCTACTTCTTGTAAATACATAGCTAAACGTTCTAAACCATAAGTGATCTCACCCAATACTGGTCTGCAATCTAGTCCACCCACTTGTTGAAAATAGGTAAACTGGGTGATTTCCATTCCATTTAACCAAACTTCCCAACCTAATCCCCAAGCACCAAGGGTGGGGTTTTCCCAATCATCTTCAACAAAGCGTACGTCATGATTTCTTAAATCGAGGCCTAACTCAACAAGTGAATCTAAATATAGTTCTTGAATGTTATCTGGAGATGGTTTAAGGGCTACTTGAAACTGATAATAATGTTGGAGTCGATTAGGACTATCACCATAGCGGCCATCTTTGGGTCGTCGCGCAGGTTGAACGTATGCCCCAAACCATGGCTCAGGTCCGATACTTCTTAGAAATGTAGCAGTATGTGAAGTACCTGCACCCATTTCTTTATCAAAAGGTTGCAATATAACACAACCAGCATTGGCCCAGTATCTTTGTAATTTGAAAATTATTTCCTGGAAAGATAATATTGGAATACTGGTTATTTTTGACATTATTGGTATTGATCCTAAGTCAACTTAAAAAGTTAGTTGACCATATTTTAACAAAAATCTCTTATCTATGACAAAAATAATATTAAATTGGCTAATTGTGCTAGAATAGAGCCAAGTAGATTAGATAAAATAAAAGAAAAATGAGTATAAGTAATAATCGTAAAGCACTCCATGATTATACTATTGAAGATAGGTTTGAAGCTGGATTAGTATTAGAAGGTTGGGAAGTCAAAGCTATTCGTGAGGGTAGGGCGCAACTTAAAGACAGTTATGTGCGGATTAAAAACAATGAAATCTGGCTATTTGGCTGTCATATTTCACCTCTAATTTCCACTAGTACGCATATTAATGCTGATCCAGATCGAATAAAAAAACTCCTTTTAAATAAAAAAGAAATCAATAGATTAATTGGAAAAGTTGAACAAAAAGGTTACACCATAGTTGCGTTAAATTTACATTATAAAAAAGGTAATGTGAAGACGGAAATAGCACTAGCTAAAGGTAAGAAGCAATATGATAAGCGTGTTAGCGAAAAAGAAAAAGAAGCTAAACGTGAGAAAGATCAAGTATTAAAGCAATATAAACGGTTATAAAAAGTAGGGTTTACTCAATATTTTGTTATAATACATGCTTAAAAGTTACATTTGTAGTAGACTTTTCTTTCATCAACCAGTATTTTCTAGGATATAAATTAAATATGACAAGTGAGATTAAAAAACATGCTGAATTGAAAATGCAAAAATCAGTAGAAAATTATAAAATTAATTTGAGTAAAATTCGAAGTGGGCGTGCTCATGCCGGCATATTGGATCATGTTCAGGTTGACTATTATGGTTCCATGCTGCAAATTAGCCAAGTGGCAAATGTTACGGTTAGTGATGTTAGAACGGTAACTGTTCAACCATGGGAGTCTAAGATGGCTGGAGTTATAGAAAAAGCAATTCGTGACTCTGATTTAGGCTTAAATCCGGTGGTAAATGGTCCGATTATCCGTGTACCAATGCCAGTTTTGACTGAAGAGCGGCGTAAAGAGTTAATTAAAGTAGTGAAAGGCGAGAGTGAAGAAGCTAAAGTATCAATTCGGAATATCCGACGCGATGCTAATGCTGATTTAAAAGCTAAATTAAAAGATAAGCTTATTACTGAAGATGATGATAAGCGTAGTCAAGATGAAATTCAAAAACTAACCGATAAATACATCACTGAAATAGACAAGGCAACGCTGGATAAAGAAAAAGAACTACTGACAGTATAGGATAGGAAAACCGTGAATATTCCAAAGCACATTGCAATTATAATGGATGGTAATGGCAGGTGGGCCAAAAAACGTTTTCTCCCTAGATCAGCAGGTCATGCTCGTGGAGTAAAACGCGTAAAAGAAATAGTTGAACATTGTTCATCTTTAGGAATACAGACTTTAACTTTATTTGCTTTTGGCCGAGAAAACTGGCAACGTCCAGCAGAAGAAGTATCTTTTTTAATGCAATTACTCTCGATTTACCTCACTAAAGAATTTCATAAATTACATGTGCAGAATGTAAAAATAAATTTTATCGGTGATAGAACGCGATTAGATCCAAAAATTGTTGAAGATATGTTAAAAATTGAACAATTAACTGCCAAGAATACTACAATAAATTTAAATATTGCTTTGGACTATAGTGGTACCTATGATATTGTTCAAGCAGTAAATAAAATTCTAGCTGAAAAAAAGTATAGTGAGATTACAGAAGAAATTTTTAATCAATATCTATTGTCTTATCCAAGCTCTCATCCAGATCTCTTAATTCGCACGAGTGGGGTAGAACGCATTAGCAATTTTATGTTGTGGCAGTTTGCTTATACCGAATTATATTTTGTCGACACACTTTGGCCGGATTTTGATAAAAAAGTTCTTAATTTGGCGGTAAAATGGTTTAGTGCGCAAGAGCGGCGTTTTGGCATGACCTCTGAACAATTGCAAGGGCAGGAATAAATGTTAAAACAAAGAGTTATAACATCAATTATTCTAGTTCTTATAACCTATGCAGTATTATTTTTAGTTCCTGAACCAGTATTTGTGGTTATAGCTTGGACCTTATGTTTAGTTGGCATTTATGAGTTAAGCCGCATGTATAAGTTTGACCAGATTAATCAGGTTGGATTATTAGTTATTATTTCATTAATTGCCTTTATGGTATATTTTAGTACCTATAATATGAATCAACTAGTTCAGATTGCTATACTTATAACCTGGTGTATTATGGTTCCTATCCTTTTAATTTGGCGGCCTAAATCGTTTTCTAAATTTGGTATAGGTTTAATTGCTGCCCTTCTTTTTGTTCCGGCTTTTTATGCTTTAGTAGTCCTACACATTTTATTGGGTTCTTTACAATTAATCAGCATCATGGCTATTGCTTGGGTAGCAGATATTGGTGCCTATTTTATTGGCAAGCGTTTTGGTCGGCATAAGCTAGCTCCCACAATTAGTCCAGGTAAAACTATAGAGGGAATCATTGGTGGTTTGGTGTTTGTTGTAATTTATTTATTAATTTTAAAATACTTTGGCTTAGCGGTTTATTTATATGGTTATCTAATGGTATTCAAATTTGCGCTTATTCTAACTACTGCAAGTATTCTTGGCGACCTTATGGAGTCTTGGTTAAAACGTATAGCTAAAGTAAAAGATAGTGGAGTCATTTTACCTGGACATGGTGGGGTTTTTGATCGAATTGATAGCTTAATTGCGGTTTTGGCTGTTGCTTTTGCTATAATTCAAGGCTTTGGTTAATTGCTTAAGTCATTGCAGTATATTTGAAGAGAAAAGAATTATGCAAAATGTAGTAATTTTGGGTAGTACGGGTAGTATTGGATGTAATACCTTAGATGTAATCCGTCAACATCCTGATAAATACCATGTTTTAGCTATAACAGCCAATACTCAAGTTGATAAATTATTTATGCAATGCTTAGAGTTTAAGCCAGAGTATGCTGTTATCCTGAATAAAAAGTTAGGTGCTAATCTACAACATAAATTAATTAACCACAATTTAGTTACTCAAGTTTTAACTACTCCAGCTGATTTATTAACCATGGTGGAATTAGATAGAACGGATATAGTTATGTCAGCCATTGTCGGGAGTAAAGGGTTATTGCCGACTTATAGTGCAATTAAGGCTGGAAAAAAAGTGTTGTTGGCCAATAAAGAATCACTCATTACTGGTGGTAAGTTAATTACTCAAGCATTAAACCATTCTACGGCGCAACTTATCCCAGTGGATAGTGAACATAGTGCTATTTTTCAAGCTCTACCGGATGGTTACCGAACCAATTCAAGTATGATTAACAAAATAATCTTAACTGCATCAGGTGGACCGTTTCGCACACTTAGTCAAGAAGAATTAGTTAAAGTTACGCCAGAAGCTGCAATTAAGCATCCGAACTGGGTCATGGGTAAGAAAATCTCAGTGGACAGTAGTACCTTAATGAATAAAGGCTTAGAGGTAATTGAAGCATACTGGTTATTTGGCCTACCTGTCGCTAAAATTGAAGTAGTAGTACATCCGCAAAGCATTATTCACTCCATGGTTGAATATGTAGATGGTGGTGTAATTGCGCAATTAGGTACTCCAGATATGCGTACTCCGATTGCCTATGCTTTGGCTTATCCACAGCGAATTACGTCAGGCAGTGATAAGTTGGATTTTACTAGTCTACCGAGTTTAACTTTTGAAAAACCGGATTATACACGCTTTCCTTGTTTATCTCTAGCTTTTAGCGCATTGGAATTGGGTGGAGTAGCGCCAGCAGTACTTAATGCGGCAAATGAAGTTGCAGTTGCTGGGTTTTTAGCTCATCAGTTGGGTTTTTATGCAATTAGTAACATAATTGCTAAGACTATGGATCATTTTGTAGCTAAAGACTTTTCTTCAATTGAAGAAATTCTTGAGATAGACCTACGCGCTCGAGAGTATGCCGCAAGCTTAATTTAATGATTAATTATAATATTGTGTACGGTTGCTATTATTGATGTAGGTCGAGGATTGACCATCAAATTTGAATAAATATTTTTTTAATACTGTCTAAACAAAACTCAATATATGCATTAAACTCTTTCTTATCATTTAAGAAAATATTTTGATCTAATGTTGCAGAGCTGGTTAAGGATAAAATAAACAGAACTAGAAACTTAGCTTTAATTGTTGAAGTAATTGCACCAAGTTTTTGATAGTGTTTAAAAGCAGCAATCCAAGTTTTTGACTCGGCCGAAATTTCTAAACTACCCATTTGTCCAGTACTACTTTCTAAGCGTTGCCAGTTCAGCATTCTTACAATATCTGGGTTATTTCTATAAAATTTAATACTATTATACACCAATTTTTTTAAAAACTCAACTAGTGGTAAACTTGTATCAGGTAAAGTAGGTGCTTGTTCATTACTCTCTTTTACTATATTTTGCTTGACCTGTTGCCATAAATTTTCTTTATTAAAAAAATGATGAAATAATAAGGCATGGCTTACTTCTGCGTTTTTTGCAATTTGCAGCGTTGAAGTTCCAGCAAAGCCATTTTCAATGAAAAGCTTGCGCGCACATAATAAGATTGTCGCTTTAGTTGAAATTTTGCTCATATTGACTCCAAAAAGATTGACTAACCACTCAGTATATGCTTATAATAATGCATTACACTGAGTGAGTGCTCAGTTAGCACGTATAGGATACAAGGAAATTTAGCATGGGTTCACATAAGTTATTATTTTTTGTCGTTATTTTGGTAGCCTGTTTAACTAATTTTGCTACCGATATCTATACACCTGCTATACCCAATATAGCGGTTAGTTTGAATACTTCCATCCATATTGTACAGTGGAGTATGGCCCTTTACATGTTAGGAGTTGCCGCTTCTCAACTAATCTACGGCCCGCTCTCAGACGGGATTGGGAGAAAACCACCACTGATTTTTGGACTTGTTATTATGCTAATGGGTAGCATAATTTGTATGCTAGCACCGAATATTAACATACTTATTTTAGGGAGACTTATTCAAGGTTGTGGTGCAGGATCATGTGCTGCCCTATGGCGCTCAGTTTTTAGAGATGTTTTTAGTGGTGAAGAATTAGCCAAGTATGGCTCATATTTTTCCACTCTTATCATGTTTGTTCTTCCAGCTGCACCTATTGTGGGTGGTTATCTCACTCACTATATTGGTTTTAGAGCTAATTTTGTTTTTATCAGTTTATATACTATAATTGCCTTAGGCGCAATTATATATGGTTTTAAAGAAACTAGTATCCATCACCATAAAGCAAAATTCCGCTTAGCCTATATTCTTAATACTTATGCTAAATTATTAACTAATCCGATCTTTATTGGCACAACCTTAGCAAGTTTTTTAAGTTATGGCGCTTTATTTGCTTGGATCACAACCGGTCCCGCACTTTTAATTCAACAACTTAAACTTACCCCAGTTAGCTTTGGTTGGGTTAGTTTTTTAACCGCTGGATTAGCTTATGGTTTAGCTGGACAAATAAATGGGAGACTGGTTTCTCATTGCGGTATGGTAAAAATGATGCGCATCGGTTGGAGTAATATGATTATTGCAATACTCTTACTCCTAATTGGTACACTTTTAGTTGGTACGAATCTCTATGTTATTATTCTTTCGATTATTCTCTTCTATTTTGGTTCTACTTTTATTTGGTCCAATGCCAATGCCATAGTCTTTACACCGTTTGCTGAGATTGCGGGTTTTGTTGGTGCATTATATAGTTTCAGCCAAATTTGTGGTGGCGCGGTTTGTGCTGCCATAATGACACATTTATCTTATACTTGCCCTATCCCTTTAGGAATATTAATGCTTGGTGCCTCAATTTTAGCTTGGCTGAGTTTTGAATTAATAACAATCCCACACTTTAAATAATTATACTTGGCAAGCACTCCCATTACTTTGAGTACAAGTACAATTATATGTATGAACTCCTATTTTATTTGATGAGTTAGTTAATGTGGTGGTATTATAGGTAAGTGGCACATTTTTTGCAAATTTATGTTAATTTTTATAAGTGAATATATCTGAATTCAGGTATTTAGGTGCTATAGGTCATGAAATAAATATAATTTTTCTTTATTTGTATGTTATACTGAAATGTTTCAATAAATTTAATTAAATATGATACCAAAATACTACCTATTTTATCTTTTATTTTTAAATAATTTTAAGAAACTTTACTTATTATTTAAAGAATAGATCAAAGTTAGAGGTATTATTATGTGTTTTTCAGCTGAAGTTTCTTTTATTTCATCAGGTGCACTTGCAATAACCGGGGTTTTTTGTATACAGAAATCACTTAAAGTTAAAAATTATTTTCTCTTAGCTTTAACCCCATTTCTTTTTGCTTTACAGCAATTTTTAGAAGGTTTTGTGTGGATTGAATTTAATCACCACAATTATTTCTTATTGAACATTTTTTCTATTGCTTATTTATTTTTTGCGTTTTTTTTCTGGATTGTATGGTTTCCAATTGTTGCTTACAGCTTAGAATCAATTAAATGGAAAAAAATATTCTTTCTGGGTCTAATATTGATAGGTGTTATTTTTGGTCTATACCTTTGGTTGCCTGTTTTGCTTGCCGATGGTCCTAGACAATTAGTTGAAACAAATATATGTGGAAAGAGTCTTTGTTATAATTTAGCCAGTGGCGGGTACTTACCAGTATTAATTCGTGAATCTATTTATGTATTATTAGGGTTACTTTACTTATTATGCAGTGATGTTTTATTTAAAAAGTTTTGGGTTATTGTTATGCTTTCTGCTGCAATCACAATAATAATTCATGTATTTGCTTGGACTTCAGTATGGTGCTTTTTTTCAGCCATTGCATCATTATATATTATTTATTTAATTAAAAAGGCAACGGATAAAAACTTGATGTAATTAAAATGAGAATTTATTCTGGTTGGGATACTATGGTAAGTTATGCTAAATTATTCGACATTAATTCGACGTAAGAATCGATTTACAATTGGTGCAAAAATTATTGCAATAATTGCGATAAAAGTTAAGCCACTAAATAAAGCATAACAGCCAGCAAATATTTTCCCAGCATCTGTGGTTAATGCTCCCACTGGCCCCATACCGGATAAAATCATTGATGCATTTACAAAAGAATCAATCCATGACATTTTTTCAAAAACATGATAACCTAGCATTCCAATATATAACGCTATTAAAATAAAAATCGTGCCAAAACTTGCATTTCTTGCCAAATGTAGAATAAGTTTTTTTGGTGGGTTACCTAACATTTATGTCCTTTTCTGTTGTTAATTATGTAACAGGTTTTTTAATTGTTCTTCATCCAATATAGTTAAACCTAACTGCTGAGCCTTATCCAATTTGTTTCCAGCTTCACTTCCAGCTACAACATAGTTAGTTTTAGCTGAAACACTACTAGTTATCTTACCCCCTTGTGCTTCAATTAAAATTTTAGCCTCATCTCGACTTAAAGTGGGTAGGGTACCGGTTAAGACAAAAGTTTTACTTGTAATTTTAGAGTTAAATGTGCTATTTGCTTGAGTTTTTGGATAAGTTAAGCCTAATTCCAGTAATTGCTTAATCACTTGACGATTATGTTGTTCTTTAAAAAAGTCAATAATTGCTGTGGCAACAATCTCACCAATATCTTTAACTTGAAGTAGTTCCTCTAATAATGCAGCGCTTAAAGTGTCTAGGTCACCAAAAGTATGAGCTAAATCTTTAGCCGTGGCTTCACCAACGTGGCGAATTCCCAAGGCATAGATCAGTCGTGAAAGAGTTGTTACTTTACTCTTAGTTATTGCCTTAATTAAATTTTCAGCACTTTTAGTCCCAAAACGTTCTAATTCAATCAGTTGTTCTTGAGTTAAACGATAAATATCAGCTGGAGTATGAATGAGATTGCTATTAACTAGTTGTTCCACGACTTTTTCGCCTAAACCATCAATGTTTAGTGCCAGTTTACTTGCAAAATGACTAATGGCTTGCTTTTTTTTGGGCGGGGCAATATAAGCCAGCAATACAGCGAATAGTTGCTTCATCTTCAAGTTGTACCAGATGTGAATGACAAATTGGACAAGTAGTGGGCATCTGAAAAATATTTGTTATAATTGGTCGTTTGTTTAGAATTGGTCTTATGATTTCTGGAATAACATCTCCAGCTCGCCGAACCAATACATAATCATTAATCCGAATATCTTTACGGCTAATTTCATCTTGATTATGCAAGGAAGCATTAGCAACCATTACCCCACCAACTAAAACCGGCTTAATTTTAGCTACTGGAGTTAGTGCGCCAGTTCGTCCGACTTGAACTTGAATATCTAAAATTTGGGATTCAACTTCAGCTGCTGGAAATTTATGCGCGATTGCAAAACGTGGTGCGCGCATAACAAATCCTAGTTTTTCTTGTTCGGATAATTCATTAACTTTATAGACTACACCATCAATTCCAAATTCAAGTTGATTACGTGTAGCTAAAGTTTTTTCGTAATAATCAATTAATTCATTAGGACCATGCTTAATTTCATTATATTTGCCAATATCAAAGCCTAATTTGTTTAAAT
>Ga0206796_1092_pt1 | contig 20346 bp, 17 predicted proteins | sample Alteio_BWOrgCont_68_FD_152895 | JGI IMG/M metagenome (GOLD analysis project Ga0206796, IMG submission 152895) | Enriched cells from forest soil in Barre Woods Harvard Forest LTER site, Petersham, Massachusetts, United States -... | ecosystem: Environmental > Terrestrial > Soil > Temperate forest >...
CGATTTTACCATCTTCTATTAGTTTATTGTAGAGCTTAAGTGCTAATTCCACTTCAGAACCAGTTGCCATAATCAAAAATTCGGGTGTTTCTGAATTTTTACGTAAAATATAACCACCTTTCATAATATTTTTAAGCATAGCTGTATCGCGTTCAATAAATTTTAAATTTTGGCGGGAGAAAATTAAACTAGATGGTATTTGATTTTGGCTTAAGGCCATTCCCCACGCGACCATGGTTTCCACACTATCACATGGGCGCCATATGTGCATATTTGGGATTAAACGCAGTGTTGCAATTTGTTCAATTGGTTGATGGGTTGGACCATCTTCACCTAAACCAATTGAGTCATGGGTATATACAAAAATAGGCGCAATTTTCATTAAACTGGCCATTCTTAAAGCATTTCTTGCATAATCAGAAAAAGTTAAAAATGTTCCAGCAAAGGGTTTAATTCCACCATGTAAATACATGCCATTTAGCATTGCTGACATACCAAACTCGCGTACTCCATAACTAATATAGTTACCACTAAAGTTATTGGAAGTATTTAAGGTTTGAGCGAAGCTCCAGCGCGTGAGGTTAGACCCGGTCAAATCTGCTGAACCACCAACTAATTCAGGTAAAAATTTCGCATAATATTCAATGGCGTTTTGTGAAGCTTTACGGGTTGCAATAGTTTCAGCTTTACTTATAGCTAAACTTACCCCGTCATGAATAATTTGAGCAAAATTTTCCGGGAGTTGATGCTTACTTCTCCTTATAAACTCTTCGGCTTCAGATGGATACTGAGTTTGATACTGAGTAAATAAGTTTTGCCATTTTTTTTCTTGTGCCTTACCTTGCTCTCTAGCACCAAACTGCTGATATATCTTATCTGGAATTACAAATGCTGGATATGGCCAATTTAGTTCTTTTCTTACTAATTCAATTTCACTTGCACCCAAGGGTGAACCGTGAGATTCTTCCTTACCCACTTTATTTGGTGAACCTTTGCCAATTTTAGTTTTGCAAATAATTAGTGTTGGGGCAGTAGTGTCTTTTTTAGCGCTATGAATTGCTGCATCAATTTGTTGTAAATTATGTCCATCAACAGCAGGAATGACCTGCCACCCATAAGCTTGAAAACGTTTGACTACATCCTCAGTAAACCAATTGGCTACTTCCCCATCAATAGAAATTCCATTATCGTCATAAAAAGCAATCAATTTATTTAGTTTGAAAGTACCGGCAATCGAACAAACTTCATGGGATATGCCCTCCATTAGACAACCATCTCCTAAAAATACATAGGTGTAGTGATCGACAATATTTAATTCGGGACGATTAAATTCATGGGCTAAGAGCTTTTCGGTTAAGGCCATACCAACTGCATTGGCAAGTCCTTGACCTAATGGTCCAGTTGTGGTTTCAACTCCATCTGTATAACCATATTCCGGATGACCTGGAGTTTTTGAATTTAATTGGCGAAAGTTTTTAAGCTCTTCAATACTTAAATTATAGCCAGTTAAATGCAGTAAACTATATAAAAGCATTGAGCCATGTCCATTACTCAGGACAAAGCGGTCGCGGTCAATCCAAGTTGGATTATTGGGATTATGTTTTAAATGATTTTGCCATAATGCGACTCCAATTTCAGCCATGCCCATGGGCATACCTGGATGGCCAGATTTAGATTTTTCTACACTATCAGCGGCTAGCATACGTATTGCATTTGCTAATAAGTTATAATCAACCATGCTTGAAGTCCTTATGAAATTTATTTGGTATTCTGTCTTATAACCGCAATTTTAGCATAAGATTAGCTCTTACTGCGTTCAACCACATCTATATTTTAGGGTTACTCATTAAAATTCAATGCTATACCTATTATTATTTAAGAATTAAGAGCTAAAATTGCACTGATAGAGTCTTGATTATTTAACTGCCATTTGTTGGAAGATTTTTGGAGGAGTTTAAATCGTGAAAATTCGGGGAATGCGTTGATTAAACCCACATAAAATTTCATAGTTAATTGTGTTACATTTTGCAGCAACACTATTTAAGCTAATTTCTGCATTACCTTGAGTGCCAATTAAAACTACTTCATCATCGATATATGCCTCTCCATTTGCCCCAATATCAACCATAAGCATATCCATACATATTATGCCAGCAATGGTATATTTTTTACCGCGAATTAGAACTTCACCAAGATTAGATAACATACGCCGATAACCATCACCATAGCCAATTGGCAGAGTTACCACTCGTGTAGTAGTTTGAGTAATATACTTTTGATTATAACTAATTCTTTGCAGTTTATCTACTACTTTAAAATAAACAACTTTAGATTTTAAACTAAAACACGGTTTAATTTGATTAAGTGGGTAGATATCAATCGTTTTAGCTGGAAAATAACCATAACATAGTATACCGGGGCGAACCATATCAAAATATGTGTCTGGGAAATAACATATTCCACCAGAATTAGCTAAATGGCAAATTATATCGGATTTGATGTTTTTTACATAATCAGTTACTTGGCTAAATTGCTCGATTTGCTTATCTGTGAAACTAGAATCCAAGTCATCACTACTAGCTAGATGGGAATAGACTCCTACTAGTTTTAAGTGTGGTTGCTGCATTACATAGTTGATTAAAGCATGGCTACTTTCAACCCTAACTCCAATCCGATTCATCCCGGTATCAACTTTGATATGTACCCTGCACTCTTTATTTTCTTGATGACAAAACTGGCTGACTGATTTGGCTTTATAGTGTGAGGAGATGGTAATATCCAGGTTATATAAAATTAAACTTGCAATTTGTTCATCACTAAAAGCGCCAAAGACTAAAATTGGCTTACAGATTCCACCTTCACGTAAAGTTATGCCTTCATCTAAACAAGCTACTCCAAAATAGTCCACATATGGTTCAGCCAATTTTGCTATACCAACTAGGCCATGTCCGTAGGCATTAGCTTTTACCGGTAAACAAAATTTAGTGTTTTTGGACTTTTTATCTAAATGCTGCCGAATGGCTTTTAAATTAGTAATAAATTGTATGCTATTTATTTCAATGATGGTGTTATGCATAAAGTTTTATATTTTAAGGCGGTTTAAGACTTCAGCTTTACCTAATAAGTACATAATGCTGTCAAAGGATGGAGTATGGGTGGTACCACATAGTTTAAGGCGTAAGGGCATGCCTAAGCTCGGCATTTTTAAATTATGTGTAGCACAAAAGTCTTTAATTGCCAATTTAATGGTGTCTAAATCCCAGAGATTAATTGGTGTTAGACTTTGGGCAAATTGGTCTAAAATGGTGATGGCTGTTGGTGTTAAATATTGTTGTGCATCCTCAACACTAATAGTTAATGGAAAATATAGATAACTACATTCAGTAGCTAAGTTATTTAAGTTATCCACTCGAGTTTTTACCAGTTCGATGACATCTTTTAAGTGGGGGTGACTTGGTAGTGAAGCATGTTTTTGTAGCAAAACGGGTGCAATTAATTCAATTAACTTAGAATTTGGTGTATTTTTTAAATGTTCTTTATTTACCCAATATAGTTTTTTCATGTCGAAGCGTGCTGGCGAAGCTGATACACTATCTAAATTAAACCATTCAATGAATTGTTTTAATGTAAATATTTCTGCATCTCCGTGTCCCCAACATAAACGAGCTAGATAGTTAAGTAATGCTTCAGGCAATATACCCATCTCTTTATACTGCATCACACTAACAGCATCAGTGCGTTTTGACATTTTTTGTCCATCCTCGCGCAAGATCATTGGTACATGTGCATAAGTAGGAATTGAAGCACCCAATGCTTTTAAAATATTAATTTGCCGCGGAGTATTGTTAATATGATCATCACCCCGAATAATATGCGTAATTTGCATATCCCAATCATCAACTACTACGCACAAATTATAAGTTGGTGTACCATCACTTCTAGCAATAATTAAATCATCTAATTCATGATTCCGGATTTCAATTCTACCTTTAACCAGATCCTGCCAAACTACACTACCTTCTTCTGGATTTTTAAACCTGACTACCGGTGTATTGCCGTTTTTCGGGGTTGGGTTATGTAAACAGCGCCGATCATACTTAGGTTTGAGGCCTTGCGCTTTTTGTTCTTCACGCATTTGCTCTAGTTCGTGTTTAGAGCAGTAACAGTGATAAGCTTGATTATTAAGAAGTAATTGTTGAATTATGGTAAAATAACGCGACATATGCTCGGTTTGATAGTAAGCATCCCCATCATAGTTTAGACCAAGCCAGTTCATTGTTTGCAAAATACTATCTACGGACTCTTTGGTTGAGCGCTCAATGTCAGTATCCTCAATTCTTAAGAAAAATTTACCTGCATATTTTTTGGCATAAGCCCAAGAAAATAATGCAGTACGTGCACCACCAATATGTAAAAATCCAGTTGGGGATGGAGCAAATCGAGTTTTAATAGTCACTTTTTCACCTGTTTATTTTTCTAAGTTCACGTTTTAGAATTTTACCTGTTGTATTTCGTGGTAGCTTATCAATGAAATATACCTTACGTGGCAGCTTAAATGTGGCTAGATGTGGTCGGAGGAATTCTTTTACTTCAGCTTCAGTTAAGATTTGGTCTTCTTTTAATTCAACAAAAATGATTGGAATTTCACTGCTTTCTTTATCTTTAGAACCAATAACTGCACAAGCATTAACTTTTTCATTGGTGTATAATACTTCTTCAATTTCCCGAGGATAAATATTCATACCTTTATGAATAATTAGGTCTTTCAATCGATCAATAATAAAAATATATCCATCTTCATCAATGCGACCAATATCTCCAGTTTTAAACCAACCATTGACAATTGCCTCTGCTGTTTCTTGTGGGCGATTATAATAGCTTTGCATCACACAATCACCTTTAACACAAATTTCCCCAATACTCCCTGTGGGCAATTCTTGCATTTTTTCATCAAAAATTTTTACTGCATAACTATTTAAGGGTTTGCCCACTGAGCCAAGGCGGTTAGCTGTAAGTGTATTACCCGATACAACAGGTGAGCATTCACTAATTCCATAACCTTGTAATAATTGACCTCGTTTGAATGTTTTATTAAACCGGTTAATTATTGCATCAGATAAAGGTGCTGCACCAGAAATAAAACCACGTACATTATGAAACCAATGAAAGTACCAGGGAAGCTTGGCTTTAGTCATTATATTATAAATATCAGGCACGCCTACGAAATATGGGCAGCTATTAAATAATAATTTCTTTAGCAAATTTTTAAAATCTTTAATACCGGTTATAGAACGAATAACAATGATCCGGCTATTGGTAAAAATTGGTAGAATTATGCCCACAGTTAAGGTAAATGCATGAAACATCGGCAAGTAACATAACATGTTTAGTTGTTTGTTTTTAACATTCATAAAAGTTTGACATGCTTCACAATTGGATAAAATATTTTTAAATGATAACATTGCACCTTTAGGTTTACCTGTAGTTCCAGAAGTATACACAATAAGCGCAGTATTATCTAAAGTTGATGGATAGCTTGGGGTTAGATTACCTTGAAATTGGATAGTTTTTGCATGATCTATATTTTTTTCATTTTCAAGTGGACAGCCATCCACCCAGATGATTTTATCTACATCAGTTTTATGCGGTAAATTTTTAGTTTCAGTTACAAATTTATTTGAAGCAAAAAGTAATTTTGCTTGCGAATCGTTTAAAATATATGCTAACTCATCTTCTTTAAGAAAATTATTAACTGGTACAGCAACTGCACCAATTTTACTGATGGCAAATAAATTAGCAATAAATTGCCAGCTATTGGCCATAATCAATGCAATTTTATCCCCAGGTTTTATGCCTTCGTGGTATAAAAATCCAGCGATACTATCAACTTTGCGTTTAAGTTCCAGATTACTGATTTTAAACTTTTCTTCAGTAATAACGGTTTTATGTGCTGATTTTTTGGCATTAGTTTCAATAATTTGGTATAGATTATGAAAAAGAAATTTCTGCATAAAAACTCTCAAAACAACTGTAGGTCTGCACTTACACTCAAGGGTAGTATTGTAACAGAAATCATTGAAATTGGTAAATTTTATGCTGATTTGGAAGAGGGTTTAGGACTCATTGTATAATATTAATTGATGGTTAAAAATTAATTGTTAATTAATAATTATGTTTAAATAAGGCATGTTATAATTACTACATCAAATTATGCTATACATTGGTTATTAGGAGCGTTCTAGCTATGAAAAAAGAAATTCAGATTTTAGCTGATTTAAATCCAGAACAATTACAAGCTGTTACTTATGCAGCGGGTTCTATGCTGGTGTTGGCTGGAGCTGGAAGTGGTAAAACTAGAGTTTTAACTACTAAAATAGCTTGGCTAGTACAAAATAATTGCATTCAAGCAGGCAAAATTTTAGCAGTTACTTTTACCAATAAAGCGGCTAAAGAGATGTTATATCGGGTAAGTAGTTTACTAGCTATGGATACTAAACATATGTGGATTGGAACTTTTCACTCAATTGCGCTGCGTTTATTAAGTAAGCATCATGTTGAGGCAGGATTACCGTCTTACTTTCAAATTCTTGATTCGCAAGATCAATTAGGTTTATTAAAGCGTTTAATTAAAGCAGCCAATTTAGATGAAGAAAATTATCCAGCACGCGAATTACAAAAGTTTATTAATAACCAAAAAGAAAATGGAATTAGATCTGGTAGCTTAATTGCTGATGGGTTAAGACAAGAACATTGGTTTAATTTATATACCGATTATGAAGCTATTTGTAATCGTGATGGGCTAGTTGATTTTACGGAATTATTGCTTAGAAGTTATGAATTATTATCCACCAATGAGGGTATTTTGAATACATATCGCCAGCAATTTAGCCATATTTTAATTGATGAATTTCAAGACACTAATCAACTCCAATACTGGTGGTTAAAGCTTTTGGGTGATAAAGGTGGAGCGCAACTGTTTGCAGTTGGTGATGATGATCAATCAATTTATTCTTTCCGTGGTGCAAAAGTTACCAATATGAAAACTTTTCTTAAAGATTTCAAAGTGGCTGAACCAATTCGGTTAGAACAAAATTATCGTTCTACGCCAAATATTTTAGCTGCAGCTAATGCAGTTATTAGTAATAATAGTGAACGTATTGGTAAAAATCTTTGGACTAAAACTGGAATTGGTGAGAAAATTCGGCTTTATGAAGGTTATACTGAAGAAGATGAAGCATATTTTGTTATTGATGAAATAAAAGCATTGGAAACTAAAGGTATTCTTCTATCTGAAATTGCAATTTTATATCGTTCTAATGCTCAATCTAGAGTGTTTGAACAACTTTTTTATACGCGCAATTTACCTTATCGAGTTTATGGTGGCTTACGTTTTTTTGATCGCCAAGAAATTAAACATGTTTTATGTTATTTAAGATTAATTCTAAATGTAAATGATAATGAAGCTTTTCTTCGTGTAGTTAATTTTCCAGTGCGGGGAATTGGCGCCAAAACCTTAGAAAATTTACAGAATTTAGCTAAACAACATAATGTTTCTTTATTTCAAGCTTGTAATTTATTAGATGGTAAGTCCAAGCTAAATTTAGCTAAATTTACTGATTTAGTTAACTTGATAAAAATTGATTGTGCACAATTAAGTTTACCTGAGACGATTAGTTATATTTTTGAGGCAACTAGCTTAGTTGAACACTATAAAAAGGATAAACGTACAGGAATTGAACGGTTAGAAAATTTAAACGAATTAATTAGTGCCGTAACCAATTTCAGAAGTGAAGAAGGCGATGATTCACTCTCCGCCTTTTTGTCTTATGCAGTTTTGGAGTCAGGGGATGGACAGGCACAAACGCATGAACATGCGGTACAACTAATGACAGTGCATGCATCAAAGGGGTTAGAGTTTAAAGTAATCTTTGTGGTTGGTTTGGAAGATGGATTATTTCCTCATGAAAATGGCTTAACCTCGCCGCGTGAATTAGAAGAAGAGCGGCGCTTAATGTATGTGGCAATTACTCGGGCGCGTGAACACCTCTATTTATTGCGCGCATGTAGCCGCCTCCTTTGGAATAAACGTCAATCAGCACCAATTTCACGGTTTGTCAATGAGATCCCTGGTGAATTAATTAGTAATATTTCAGGAATTAGTCAGATTGGATGTAGCAGTTTAGCTGATTATGGAGTGGATCTTATGCAAAGCAGCTCACGTTCTGCTTATATGGATGTGGTTAACCCTGAAACAAAAATTTCACGTTTAAAAATTGCAGATAAAGATTTAGTATTAAAAATTGGTGATATGGTAAAACATAACAAATTTGGTAAGGGTAAGATCATGCGTCTCAATGCCGATGGTAAAAAAATGACTGCTGAAATATTTTTTATTGGGGTTGGTAAAAAAATTTTGGATTTGAATATTGCACAAATTGAGAGAGCTTAACTGTGTGATAAATTGCAGCATATGTTATATGTGTTGCCAGTATTGATGCAAATTAAGTAGTAACTAGGTTAATAATTTTTATTTAATATTATAGGAGCTAAACATGTTTAAAAAAATCTATACCCCAATTGATAATTCTGATATCTCAGATAAGGTGTTGCAAGAAGCTCTAGATTTAGCTCGTGCTACTGGAGCAGAGCTACGAATAGCTCATGTAGTAAATTTGGAGCAAATTACCTTTGGTATTGAAATGGTGGGTGTGGCAGAATTAAAAGATACCCTACTGGCTATTGCCAATAAATTATTAGTACATGTTAAAGCGTTAGCCAAAGCTAAAGGAGTTAAGGCGGAGGTTATATTATTAGAAAATTATAGCGATGATTTAGCTAGTTTAATTACTAAGGATGCTAAAACTTGGGGTGCTGATCTGTTTATTTTAGGCTCACATCATTTAGGTTCATTCTCTCATTTTATTACTGGTGGAGTGGCTGAAGATATAGCTCATGATACAGATATTCCTATTTTGTTGATTACTAAACATAAACAAGCCTAAATTAGGTACTTAGTGGTTTTAATAAATCCAAATAGGGGTGGCTAGTTATAGTCACCTCAATTTTTTTATAGAGTAAAATAAGTTTATATGCCCCGATTAAATTTTCGTGAACATTCACGTCGTTTTGCGGATTTTATTTATGTATACCCTGTAGTATCTAGACGGAGCCAAGGGTTATCTTTGGGCATAAACCTAAATATTAATAATGCATGTAATTGGCGTTGTGTTTACTGCCAAGTTGAAGATTTAGTTCGTGGTACGCCAACTGCCATTGATTTGATTAAGTTGGAACAAGAACTTGATGCTATGCTCGAATGGATTGTTTCCGGTGATTTTATTGTAAAATATGTATCAGCAGGGTTGCAACGGTTTAATGATATATCGCTTTCTGGTAATGGTGAGCCTACATTATCTACGGAATTTAAGAGTGTTGTTGAGATTATTGCTAAACTTCGGACAAAATATAATTTAACAGAGAATGTGAAAACCATTTTAATTACCAATGGCAGTAAAATAGATCAGCCAAATATTTTAACTGCGCTGGCCATTATGCACCAGAATAATGGTGAAATTTGGTTTAAACTAGATAATGTCACGTCAATTGGTATGCAGCAGATAAATCAAGTGAAGTTATCACTAAAAGGAGTAGAGAAACGTCTTAAATTAGCAGCAAGTAGATGTAAAACTTACATTCAAACTTGTTTATTTCAAGTAGATCATCTTGATCCAAGTGCTACCTTGATTGACGAATATATAAAATTTATTGCCAAGGTAAAAGAAGATATTGCTGGCGTACTTCTCTATTCTACAGCTAGAAATCCTGCGCTTCTTGAAGGACAGAATATTTCAGAAGTTAGCCGGGAGTTTTTAGCCAGTGTAGCAGCTAGAATTGAAAAATTACAGGTTAAGGTTAATTATTATGTATAATTTTGTGGGTAAAATACTGGGTTATGTTTAGATGGAGTAATTAATATGTTTACTGGAATTGTTGAAGAATTAGGCACAGTTAGTAAAATTAAAGTTACGAATAATTCCATGCAACTAACTCTAGCAGCTAAGAATATTTTAGTTGAGGTTAAGTTGGGTGATAGTATTGCAGTTAATGGTGTTTGCCTAACAGTAACGGCATACACTGATAAAGATTTTAGTGTAGATGTTATGCCTGAAACATTAAAGGCTACTACACTAGGCAAATTACAACAAGGTGCAAAAGTAAATTTGGAGCGAGCTTTGGCAATTGGAGGGCGCTTGGGAGGGCATTTTGTAAGTGGGCATGTTGATGGAATTGGGATAATTCAAAAAGTTGAACCATTGGCAAATGCGATTTATTATATGGTGAAGCTGGATTCAGATCTATTACACTATTGCATGAATAAGGGTGCAATTGCTGTAGATGGTACGAGTTTAACCATATTTGGTATAGATGGGGATATTATTACTTTATCTTTAATTACGCATACACTAAATCATTCAGTTCTAGGACTAGCCAAAGTTGGAGACCAGGTAAATATCGAATGTGATATGTTGGCTAAATATGTAGCTAATTTACTTTTTGCTAAGAGTGATGGGTTGCAAGTGCCAACTAAATTAGATCAAGAATTTTTAATTAGAAATGGATTTATTTAAAAATGGAAAAAACAATGTTTAACTCTATTGCCGAAGCTATCGCCGAATTAAAACAAGGCAAAATAGTTATAGTTTGTGATGATAAGTTACGTGAAAATGAAGGAGATTTTGTAGCTTTAGCTGAATTTACTACTCCAGAGACGATTAATTTTATGATTACCCATGGGCGTGGTTTAGTGTGTATGCCAATGGCTAATGAGTATGTAGATAAGTTACAACTTAATTTTATGGTAGAAAAAAATACGGATAACTACAATACTGCTTTTACTGTGAGTGTGGACCATATTTCTAATGGTACGGGAATTAGTGCGCTTGATCGAGCTACTACAATTAATAAAATTTTAGATCCTAAGGCTGGAGCTACTGATTTTCGTAGGCCCGGGCATATTTTTCCTTTATTAGCTAAAACTCGTGGCGTATTAGAACGTGCTGGTCATACTGAGGCAACTGTGGATTTGGCAAGATTATGTGGGAGTAAACCAGCTGGAGTGGTATGTGAAATTATTAATAGTGATGGAACAATGGCACGGCGTGAGGATTTATTTCACTTAGCTAAAGATTTTGGATTAAAAATTATTAGCATTCAAGATTTAATCCATTACCGTAAAATCCATGATAAACTGATTATTAAGGCTGCTGAAGCTTTTTTGCCGAACAAGTTTGGTAAGTTTTCCATAGTTGGTTATGCAACCCTTCTGGACGATAAAGAACACATTGCTATAATAAAGGGTTCGCCTAGCCTGACCCATGCTCCATTAGTTCGCATTCATTCGGAATGTCTAACTGGTGATGTATTTCATTCTTATCGTTGTGATTGTGGGGAACAATTAGAATCAGCGTTAAAAGCCATTGAAGAAGCTGGCAGTGGTGTAGTTATTTATCTACGTCAAGAAGGTCGGGGTATTGGGTTACTCAATAAATTACGTGCTTATCAATTACAACAAGCTGGATATGATACAATTGATGCTAATCTTGAATTAGGTTTTGCCGAAGATTTACGTGAATATTATATTGCAGCCCAGATTCTAAGAGATTTGGGTATACATGAAGTACGCTTAATTACAAATAATCCAGAAAAAATCCGTGCATTAGAGGATTTGGAAATTAAAGTAATTGAGAGAATTAGTTCGATTAGTACTAAATATCCAGAAAATAAAAATTATCTTACAACTAAAGCTAATCGATTTGGACATTTATTGTAATTCTAAGTTGTCATTCGAATCAACGAAGTCGATATGGCAATCTACTAATATTAATAAAGGGAAAGTTATGTTATTTGAAGGTCAATTAAGTGGTAATGGGTTAAAGTTTGCTATTGTTATTAGCCGGTTTAATGAGTTTATTACTAGCAAATTATTAGGTGGTGCATTAGACGGACTAAAGCGCCATGGGGTTAATGAATCAGATATCGATATAGCTTGGGTGCCTGGAGCATTTGAAATCTCGTTAATTAGTAAAAAACTAGCATTGACTGGTAAATATAATGCAATCATTGCTTTAGGTGCGGTTATTCGCGGTTCTACCTCACATTATGACTATGTATGTAATGAAGTAGCTAAGGGTATAGCGAGTGTATCTTTACACCACGAAGTTCCAGTGGCTTTTGGGATACTCACCACGGAGAATATTGAACAAGCTATTGAACGCGCGGGAAGTAAAGCCGGGAACAAAGGTTATGAAGCCGCAGTAACTGGGATTGAAATGGCCAATCTAATAAAAATTATATGATGGGATTAATTTTTTATTTAAGATAATAAGAAATGCAACAGCTAAAAATTGTTTTTGCTGGTACGCCAGAAATAGCTAAAATTACATTAGAACATATTCTTGCCAGTGGTTTTAAGATAGAGTTAGTGCTCACTCAGCCAGATAGACCAGCAGGACGGGGTAAGAAATTGGGTATATCTGTGGTAAAGAAACTGGCATTAGAGCATAAAATTGAGGTATTCCAACCGCCATCTTTTAAGCATAACCAAAGTGCTATAGCTATAATTAAAGCACTAAGTCCAGATATAATGATAGTGATAGCTTATGGTTTAATTCTTCCCGAAGAGTTACTAGCCATCCCAAAACTTGGTTGTGTGAACCTTCATGTCTCATTATTGCCTCGTCATCGTGGTGCAGCACCAATTCAACGCACAATTTTAGCTGGAGATAGTGTAACTGGGGTAAGCTTAATGCAAATGGATGCGGGATTAGATACGGGTAAGATTTTATTGCAAGAACAAGTAAAAATTGGCGAAAATGAAACCACAGGTGAGCTTCAGGATAAATTAGCCGTGCTTGGAGCAAAAATAATTGTGAAATATTTAAATAATTACTCAAAAATTCAGGCTTATCCTCAAGATGTGCTTGGAGTTACTTATGCGCATAAGATTGAAAAAGCTGAAGCTAATATCGATTGGTCAATTGCTGCTCCTCTACTTTTGCGCCAAATTCGCGGATTTAATCCAGCTCCAGGTTGTTTTAGCTATTTGGAAGGAAAACTGTTTAAAGTGTGGCAAGCTAATACTACAACTTCTATTTTGCAAGTTCCACCTGGAACAATAATTAATGCTGATAAAAATGACTTAGTAGTTGCTTGTGGTAAAGATACAGCCTTAATTATTCATGAATTACAAGAAGCGGGTAAAACGCGGCAAAGTGTAAGTCAATATTTACCTGGACATCCCAATTTAATCGGTAAAAGGTTCAAAATGGATAATGCATAATCATCCAAGTGTAAATGCAAAATTATAAACGGAAGTACAAATTAATTAGCAAAGAAAGGATGGGTTTGTATTATAATAATGCTCAATTTATAGATTATTAGAACAATTTATTTATTATGTAAATAAAAGAACTATTGACGAAGGCTATGGTTATGAAAAAACTGTTTACGTGTTTTATTGCCCTTGGTGTAACTTCAGCATCATGGGCAGATCATACTTTTAAAGTATGCTATTATAATCAAACTAATGCTATAATTCCTTATAATAATGAGGGTCTTAGCCATAAGTGGAAAAGTCGTGGCGAATTAGTTAGCAATGGTTTTATTAATCCTAAAGAAAATAAATGTTTTGGTAAAATAGTTGATGAAACCATGCTATTTACTGATTATATAACTTTTAGTGTGGCTAATAAATGGATTGGCATTGTAAATCCTGGTTTGGCTAAACCATATATAATTGCTCAAGATGCTAAAGCAAAAAAAGGAGGCAAATTGACTGATGATACTAAGGATGGTAAAGATAACTACATGTTAAACATTTTTGTAACTGAGAATGGATTAATTTATAATAATGGTCATGATCCTAGAGATCAATGTCAGAATGACATAATTATACCGCGTAAATTTAAATAAGGCAAAATGATTAAAAGCGTAACTAAAAGTGCTTTATTTTTTAGATTGTAAATGATTACTATGAAAAAATTAATTTTATTGGTTATAGGTTCGAGTTTACTTTTTGGCTGTGCCCTTTTTTCTGATGATAAAACCGCAACTAATTCTAACCCTGTTCTTTCTGAGACTGGAAATGTTAATTTGGATGATCAAAGCTTAACCAATATTTTAGTAGCAGAGATCAATCATAAATATCCAGATGATAATGTTCAAGTTGCAGTATATAATAAAGAAGTTCTTCTTACGGGTCAAGTTGGACGTTTAGAAGACAGATATGGTGCTGAAGAATTAGTAAGAAGTTATTCTGAAGTAAAACAGGTGTTTAATTATTTACAAGTTGCCACTCTTGAATCAAGAGCAGATTTAAACCAAGATAGCTTGATTACCCGTAACGTAAAGGCCAAATTGCTTACAGTTAATGATGCTGTGCCTAGTAGTTTAAAAGTTATTACTACTAATAATGTGGTATATATTTTTGGAGTTATTACAGATAAACAACAAAGAGCAGTTATAGAAAACACTCAAGCAATTAATGGTGTAAAAAATGTAATAATACTTAATTATAAAGAGAACCATTGATGCAAAATAGATTGATAAATAATTGGTTAAGGTTATTAAGCCTTTTAGTTTTCACTAGTTTAACTGGATGTGCAGTCTTTGCTGTGGGTGCGGTTGGTGCAGCAGCTGGTACAACTGCTGTAGTTGCAACTGATCCAAGAAATGCGGGAGTTGTAGTAAATGATAATACCATCGAAACCAAATTGCAATTTAAATATGCTAAATATCCTAATTCCAATATTTATGTGAGTAGTTATAATGGAGCTATTTTATTAACCGGGCAAGTACCAGATCTTGCAACGAAAGAAAGTGCGGTGTTTGAAGCTAAAGTTACTCCAGGTGTGCGGCAGATTTATAATTATCTAGAAATACGTTTGCCACAATCTTTAGGTGCAAGCAGTCAAGATTCATTTATTACTACTCAAATTAAAACCAAACTTTTTGGACTTAAAGATGTAAGTAGCAATAATGTTAAAGTTATCACCACCAATAGTGTAGTGTATCTATTTGGGATAGTAACTCAAGCACAAGCTACAGAAATAGCAAAAACTGCTGCCAATATAAGTGGTGTAGAAAAAGTAGTGACCTTATTTGAATACGTCAACCGCTAAGTTCACCTATAGTCTGTATAATTTTTTAGTAATAGTTCTTGTTTATAGGTGGTAAGAGATTATGTCTAAGTTTCCATACTTAAACATTGCAACTAATGTTCCAGCCTTTGCTTTGGAGAAGATTTGTTTAGCTCAACAGTTAAAGATTGAAGAGTGGTTTAAGAATAAATGGCAAAGTAATCAACCACCAGTGTATGGTTCAGTAGACCTTAGAAACAGTGGGTTAAAGTTAACTCCTGTGGATATGAATTTATTTCCTGGTGGCTTTAATAATATTAGCCCACAATTTATTCCGCTAACGTTTCAAGCTTTAATTAATTTTTTTGCTAAAACTAGTTCAACTAAGCCTAAGGTGCTATTAATTCCAGAAAATCATACGCGAAATAGTGCTTATTTAGATAATGTATATACACTACAGGATATTTTACATCAATCTGGAATAGATAGTGTAATTGGCTCATTGGATAGCGCAATTACCAAGCCTACGCTTACCCAGCTGAACAATGGTAAAACCATGACTTACCATCCACTTGTGCGGGATGGTAAGCGTATTAAAACAAAATCTGGTTTTGATCCGGATGTAGTATTATTAAATAATGACTTATCTATTGGTAAACCCACAATTTTAATTGATATTGAACAAACACTATTGCCGCCTTTAAATGCTGGTTGGTATATGCGGCGTAAAACCAATTTCTTTACTGAATATAATAAAGTATGTGAGGAGTTTGCTCAAGTAGTTGAGATTGATCCATGGCAAATTGATGCTTATTTTGATATTGGCATTGGTTTAGATTTTGCTAATCGAGTTGGTTTAGAAGAATTAGCTACTAAAGTAGATGCCATGTTGCTAAAAATTAAACTTAAATACCAAAAGTATCAGATTAAAGAAGAACCCTATCTAATTGTTAAAGCCAATAATGGTACTTACGGGATGGGGATTATGACGGTTAAATCTAGTGCAGAAATTTTAGCGATTAATCGACGCGTTCGCAATAAAATGGCGGTAATTAAAGATGGACAAAGTGTTCATGATGTAATTATTCAAGAAGGCGTATATACTATTGAAGAAGTTAAGGGTAAAGTTGCCGAACCAGTAGTTTATATGGTGGATGATGCAGTAGTTGGTGGTTTTTATCGAGTGCATCCCACTAAAGCTCGTGATGAAAATTTAAATGCAGTTGGAGCAAACTTTGTTCCCATGACTTTTGCGACTCAAAGTCATGCACTAACTGAAGATAAGCTAGAGAGTGAACCTAATCGCTTTTATGCTTATGCAGTAATTGCTCGATTAGCTCTTTTAGCTAGTAGTATGGAATTGGCTAAATATATCTAATAATCTAAATTAGAAGCAGCAAAATATCTCAACCTAAGTTAATCTTATACTTGGGTGATTTCAAAATTTTCTAGATTTATTGCGGTTAGCTTGCGTCCCCAAACACATCCGGTATCTAAAGAAATAACTTTATCATCATGCCAAAAACCTAGTGCTGCCCAATGGCCAAAGATGATTTTTTTATTAATTGTGGGGTTAAAGTCAGCTTTAAACCACGGGATTAATTCTGATGGTTGTTTGGCCAGAGCACCTTTAAATTTATAATCTATTGACAAATCTAGGGTATTTAGATAACGGATTCGCGTACATGAATTTATTACAAAATTCATTTGTTGAGATAAATTTAAGGTATTTGACCAAATATGAGATTTACCATTAAATAGATTAAGAAGTAACTCTGCATAATCTTTGGCTTGGAGATGATTACTAATTGCATGATTAATAGCTAGTACTTGGTTAAAATCAAGAATTGGATAAATTCCAGCATGGACTAAAATATAGTCAGCATCATGAAAAACAACTGGTGCACGGCGTAACCAATCGATTAGTTTTGTTGCATTTTTAGAGTGTAGAATATCATCGATCGTGTCATCAGCAACTGGAGAGATTAAGTTGTTATAACGTGCTAATAAATAAAAATCATGATTACCTAACACTGTGATAACACTATCTTGATGCTCATATACCCATTCTAAGACCTTTAATGATTCAGGTCCACGGTTAACTAAATCGCCAACTAAATATAATATATCCTTACTTGGGTTAAAGCTTATTCTAGATAATAACTCCATAAATGGGTTATAACAACCTTGAATGTCGCCAATTGCATATTTTGCCATATTTTTTCTCTAACCTCCAGAAAGTGATTATACAACAGCTTTAGCTAAGTCATTAGAGTATCCAGTTAGTTTAAGAGTGTTATAATTCATAGTTAAGAAAGTTATTGAAGAAAAAAGTGCAAAATATACTGATTCAACTAAATAAACCGCAAATTGAAGCAATAAAATATATTGAGGGGCCCCTTCTGGTAATTGCTGGTGCCGGAAGTGGCAAAACTCGGGTAATTACCAATAAAATTGCTTATTTGATTAGCCAATGTGGTTATGAAGCACGCCATATTACAGCTATAACTTTTACCAATAAAGCGGCGAAGGAAATGCTGGAACGCTCGAATAAGTTAATGCATGGGATAAATACTCGTGGCTTGACCATTTCAACCTTTCATGCCTTGGGCTTAAGAATTTTAAAAGAAGAAGCTGCTCATTTAGGTTATAAAACAACTTTTTCTATTTTAGATAGTCATGATAGCTTAAAAATTATTGGTGAGATTATTAAAACTACAGATAAAGCATTGATTAAATCACTGCAAAGTCAAATCTCGTTCTGGAAAAATACTTTTATAACACCAGAGTACTTATTAAGTATAGCTAAAGATACAATAGAAATAGAAAAGGCGCAAATTTTTCGACAATATCAAGACACTTTAAAAACCTATCAAGCAGTTGATTTTGATGATCTAATTAAATTACCAGTGGAATTACTTGAAACTAATTTAGAAGTTTTATATAAATGGCAGCAAAAGATTCGTTATTTATTAATTGATGAATATCAAGATACCAATGAATGCCAATATCGCTTAATTAAACTTATTTGTGCTCGCGGGGGAATGTTTACTGCTGTAGGTGATGATGATCAATCAATCTATGCTTGGCGTGGAGCAAATGTTGATAATCTGAAAAATTTACACTATGATTTTAGTCAACTTAAAGTGATTAAATTAGAGCAGAACTATCGTTCAACCCTTACGATTTTAGGTGCAGCAAATAATGTTATAAAAAATAATCCTAAGCTTTTTGCAAAGAAGTTATGGAGTGAGTATGGGCTGGGTGAAGCAATTCGGATTCTTGCATGTAAAAATGAAGATGCTGAAGCTGATACAGTAGTGCGTAAAATCATGCTTCAGCAATTACACTACCAAAATGGTTTTTCGGATTATGCAATTTTATATCGGAGTAATTACCATGCACGAATTTTAGAGCAAACTCTACGTAATTATCAATTACCTTATACTATTTCTGGGGGCCAATCTTTTTTTGAAAAAGCTGAGATTAAAGATATTACCGCTTACTTACGCTTATTGATAAACGAAGATGATGATACGGCTTTTATTCGTGCCATAACTACTCCGCGCCGTGGAGTTGGGTCAACTACTTTAGATAAGTTAGCTAATTATGCAAGAACACGAAATATCTCTTTATTTGCGGCTGTGTTTGAAGAGGGTTTTGCTAATGAATGTAATCAGCCGCAACTAGTAGAATTACACAATTTTGGTAATTTTATTAATCATTTACAAGAGCGGATGCTAAAAGAAAATGTGGAAGAATTATTAACCGAACTAGTTATTCAAATTGGTTATGAGGAATATTTATATGATCAAGAGAATGCTAAATTAGCTGAAAAAAAATGGGGTAATGTATTAAGTTTGATTGCTTGGTTAAATAAGAAAGCTGAAGACAAAGATAAGACTTTAGCTGAATTAATTCAAATGATTACTTTAATTAGCATGTTAGATGGGCGTGAAGACAAAGAAATTCAAGCCATTAAGCTTAGTACTTTACATGCAGCTAAAGGACTAGAATACCCATATGTCTTTCTAATTAGTTGTGAAGAAGGAATTATTCCGCATCAAGAATCAATTAAAACCGATATGATTGAAGAAGAACGTAGGCTAATGTATGTAGGCATTACTCGGGCGCAAAAAGAATTGACCCTTAGTTATTGTGAACAACGGCGCCAAGGTGGGGAAATTAAGCTTGCTGAGCGTTCGCGTTTCATCGCCGAAATTGGTGAAGAAAATATAATTGATGAGACTAAACGTCGCCTAGAAAAAATTAGTGATCCAGTTGAGTTACAAGATCGATTGCAACAATTAAAAAATCTATTGAAATAACTTTTACCATTTTACAAAATTTCTTAGACTAAATCTCTTTTCACACCTAGACTTTAAATTCAAAATTAGACCCATTTCCTAACTGTCGTCTTTTATATATCCTATTTTGTCGAAGTGATTTTTGCGGTACTTATTTACTGATCAGTAAACGCCGTTCCTCAAAATCACTTCTCCTCATATTATAGCAAAATACTTGGTTATGAAAGAAGTCTATTATGGAGGCGACGAGTTTGTCTTGTTACTTGAAAATTTAGCTTCACCATTTAATTTAAGAAAAGTTGCAAATAGAATGTTAGGATTATTAAAAGCCCCATTTTTTATTGATAAACATAAAATAAATTTGACTGGAAGTATTGGTATAGCAGTTTATCCTAATGATGGAAGTATCAAAGATGATTTGCTGAATTCTGCTGATACTGCAATGTATTTAGCAAAATCTAAGGGTAAAAATCGAGTAAAATATGCCAATAGCAAATTATTTACTTCTCATTAACTATTACATGTAATAGGATTTAATACTTTATATTGCAATTTCACCACTATAAAATATTATGGGGTAAATACTTTCTAAGACTTAAATCTAAACCACGAGTTTAGGATTATTTTAGATATTTCTTTAGTTTTTCATAAAAGTTTTCATGTTCGCCAAGTGCCATCAAATATAACAAATTAACTGCAGCTGTGTATTCATAGGCTAATAGGTACAAGTGATTCTGCAGCTTGAATTTATGGATTCTAATAACAGATAAATCTCCTAATTTTAACTCACCAATTTCGAGGTTATCCATAATTAATCGAATATTTTCGTTTACTACTTTTAGTTGATTTTTATGTAACTTCTTATAAACTTGCTTAAATAGATTAGACTGTTTGATATTCAT
>Ga0206796_1050_pt1 | contig 20262 bp, 22 predicted proteins | sample Alteio_BWOrgCont_68_FD_152895 | JGI IMG/M metagenome (GOLD analysis project Ga0206796, IMG submission 152895) | Enriched cells from forest soil in Barre Woods Harvard Forest LTER site, Petersham, Massachusetts, United States -... | ecosystem: Environmental > Terrestrial > Soil > Temperate forest >...
CGCAAATCGGCCGCTGCTGACCCATTGCGGCACTGTTTATGGGAGGATTCGCCGCGATGCAGCACGTGAAGCGTACAGCTATTCTCGCACTTGTACTTCGTTAGCAGCTTCGATCAGTGTCCGTGCAAACCATTCGCCGCGTTCGGTCAATCGCGCCGAGCCATGCGGGCGATTTATGACCACAAAGAACATGCCGTCGCGAGCGAGGTCTGCGACTGTGACGCCTGAGATGTGCGTTCCTTCTGGCCCTCCACACCAGTAGCCGTTGCATTTATGAAGACCCTTGTTGTTAAAACACTCGATCACGGCGGTTCGCTTGGTGGGCGACAGAACGATGTCCGGGGCGTCAGATTTATTCATCATGACCAATGGTCGCCTCCGTTCCCGGTTGCGTGTCATACGTTAATGCAGGACACGGGGCAGGTCCGCTAGTTCCGTCCACATGCTGGCCATAAGAAGGAAGTGTTCCCTTAGGTCAGGCTCAGGAGCATCTGCGGCCAGGCCTTCACACTCTGCCGCAAAGCGCATGCACAATCGCTCGTATTTTCGGAGGCTGAACTCGGGCATAGCGCTCCTCCTTAATGGCGGGAGCGCTTGCATCTCTCAGTCGTCGGCGGGCCAATAGACGGTGCCGGTGATGAACTCCAGATGGGGACGAGAGGGTTACTTTACGAGTGTTATTTTTCCAATCTTTGAGCACGTTCACGACATCAATAATTCTCGCCCTCCCGCAGGGCCGCAGTCGACCAACCATGCCGCGCCGCTCATCCCCGCGTGAAAGGGAAGCGACCCTTACCGAATCCGTGACGTGTCCATCTCCTGTGCAAATGGAACTCTTTGAGTTCCATTGTCGAGTTTCTTTTTTTGAGCCCCTAGCTTTAACTGTAGCGTGGCTTAGCTAAAGTGAGTTGGTTGAGTGATGACATTCAAGCAATATTTCACAAAACATTTGGAGGCATTTTATGACGAACACACAGCACACAAACGAAAACCTCACTCTTCACTTTAAGGTCAAGGACTTCAACGCATGGCATACGAGCTACAATGGGAACGAGAAGAATCGTGCGTCTGCCGGCATCACAAAGAGCAAAGTGTTCCGCAGTGCAGACGACCAGAATGACGTGGTAATCCTCCAGGATGTGACCGACGTGGCAAAGGCCCGCGCCTGGTACGGCTCTAGTGAAATGAAGTCGGTGATGGAAAAGAGCGGCGTAGTCGGCTCGCCCAGCATCCGCGCCGCAGCCTAACTCGTAGCAAAAACAGTTCATAACCGGGATGGCGTGCAACGAGAGTATATTGTTGCGCGCCCTCTCGAAGATGGAAGTTCCAGCCCCTCGCCCTCTCCCGACGATGGTTGGAACTTTCCATTTCGTTTAAAGTGACAAAAGTTTGATCGAAGACTGACGCGCTGACCTGCGGTCCATTTTACTGAAAAACAAAATCTACCTCTCGACACTACGAAAGCGGCCAAAACTCATGCAAATTTCCGCTTTCTTGAGATCGCATTTAATTTGTGAACGACGCAACTAGTTTGGCTGGCACCCGTTATCGTATTCAACCAGCCAAGTGACCGCGCCCTTTGCTTGTAAAGACATTACCTTCGCTCTCGCCGCCGCATCTCTGCGGGCAGCAGGTCTGTGAAGTCTAGGGAGGCTACGATGACCATCAGCATTATCCTCGCTTCCAAAGGCCGTGAGGTCGTCACCATCGCACCCAGTGCCAGTCTCGCTTCCGCCGTGGGACTCCTCGTCGAGAAATGCATCGGCGCGGTACTTATCCTCGGCGCCGACCGTCGAGTCGTCGGTATTCTCTCCGAACGAGACGTTGTGCGTGCGCTCGCCGAACGCGGCGCGGGTGCGCTCGAGGAGCCCGTGAGCCAGACGATGACCCGCAAAGTCTCGACCTGCAACGAGAACGAGAGTGTGTTCAACATCATGGAACGCATGACCGATGAAAGATCCCGCCACGTGCCCGTGGTCGACCAGGGGAAGTTGGTCGGAATCGTATCGATCGGCGATGTAGTCAAGCACAGGCTGCAAGAGATGGAACGTGACTCGGCGGCAATGCACAACTACATCTTGACTTCATAGCGATCAGTCAACGCGAGCCAACACCATTCCGCCGCTAAACCCCGCGCGATAGGTCTGGCCCTACCGGCGCTTGCCGGGACGCAGCAATCTAGTCGCTAACAGGGGATTGTGTTTCATTCGGTCACTCATCGGCGCCCACATACGAACGTTATCATGCCTCACGCGGCAGGTCTGTGACTGACTTTACGGTGGTCCGACGGTTGCCGTAATGCAGCAATTCGGTCGCTGTTGGAGGCATAGCGGACATGGCGCGCACAGGGTAATTCGGTCGTTCCTGACCCATAGCGACAGTTCGGCACCCATGATGGCCGCATCGCGAAAGGCTCATTTCGGCCTTGGTGTTTGCCACTGGCGCCTATCGTGCTGATCATTTTCGCGTATTGCTGCCAGCCTTGGTTTCGGCGGTCGTCAGCGCAACCGACGCCTCCGTCGTCAGCAAGAGGAAGGTAAACGTCTCCTCGAGGTAAAGCCGAACCGTCTTGTCATCGTGGCTCAGGTAGCCGATCGACACATCCTCGCCGATATACAGGCCGAAATCGCCGCCGCGGGTCGTGAGCACAAATGCGCCGGAAATCGCCGGAGCCCAGATGATCTGACCGTCCACCAGCCGTTTGACGTGCTCAAGCACCGGATAGCCGTTGTCGCTGGTCTCACTCAGCCCCGTATAGGCATCGGCGCTCAGCAACACCGAATAGGGACCATTGACGCCGACGAGCCGCAATTGACTGAGTGCTTGCGCGATGGCGTCCGGATAGGCGCGCATGTCGGCCGGAAGGGGTTTCACCGGATTGCTGGTTCCCTCGCGAATGCCGCCGATGCCGGCGGCGGCATAGCCTTCGAAGATCGCGCGGTCTTCGGCAAAGGCCAAAAGCCGTGCGGCATCTTTCGCGGGCTGCCAATCCGAATCGTTGGCGCCGCGCTCCACGTCGTCGATCTGTTGGCGATCGAGTTCGAAAGGAACGCGGAGTTCGACTAGCGCTTTGACCTCGCGCTGTCGTGCAAGGATTCCGTCGTCCGGCGCCGCGACATTACGCAAATGGCCGGTGCCGATGGCGGGGGTGGCGACGCCGCTTGGACCCTGCACGTCGACGACGCGCCTGCCAGCGAGGTAGCGTTTGATGGTGCGCGAGGCTTCCTCCTCGATCTGAGCCCAGGCAGCGTCGGATATCGGGGCAAGTTCGCGGTGAAGGTTGTTCATGAGCCATTGTCTCCTTTAAGCGAACCGATACCGAGCGAGCCGTGGCGTTGCGGCGCCGGCTGTGGCGCCGCGGGGGCGGGCGTGTCAGAAAGCATGTGTCCGGCAGGCGGAGCGTCGTCGCCGACGTTTTCCAAAAACGTCACGGACGGCACGAAGGTGGACATTTCTGCCCTTTTCGTCTCTCCATGCTTGCCTGAAGTGGACGATATTATTTCGATTTACTCATCGATCCGTTCGATGTCCGGTAGCGCCCAGGTTTTGTCGAACACCGGCTTCTGCGGACCATAGAAGCGGAACAGCACTTCGAACTGTCCGCTCGGGTTTGTCGGCACCCAATTCGACTCTTTGTCCTCCGGCACCCGTGGTCCGAACCAGATATCGACGGAGCCATCGGCGTTCGTTTGCAGGCCGGGACTTTGCGACGACCGCCCCGAACGCGACGAGTCGCGAATGAGAGCATGGGTGGCGCGATCGTAGACGGTCGCCGACCAGTACTGGGTCACCGGCGCGCGCGCCGGAACAGTCAGACGATAGGTGTTCGCACCGGCAAAGTGCTGTCCGTCCTTGTCCTTCACCGCCATCAGGTAATACTGGCCGATCCCCGAATGCTTGGTGCTAAAGAATGCCATCGTGTAAGTGACGCCGCGGCCGTCGACAGGGTAGCTATCCGGATTGGCAAATTGGCTCTGCAGTCCTCCGATAACATCAGGCGCTATAGGAAATACCCACTGGCGTCCCGGGTAGTAGGGCGAGAACATGGTTTCGTATTTCAGATCGAGCCAAGCATGCGCCTCGGCCGTCGCGGTCGTAAGGGATCGTGGAGTCGTAAACGGCGCCAATGGCGTCAAGGAAGGCGGTCGCGGGCGAATTGGCCGCTTCGTTCAATGGATACAGCTTGATGCGCTTGCCGTAGGCGACTGCGGTCTTCACGTCAGATTCGCTGCCGCTTTTGAGGATCGAGCGGAGCAGCGCATAGCCCTGATAATTGGCGCAGGGCAGCGCGATATAGCCATCCGGTATTGTCTCTTTGTAGCACGCTCACATTGCCGGCGTTGATCGGCGCAATGGGGCTCGCAGCGGAGGTCTCGTATTGGCAATTGCATCACCGCGCCATGCAGAATGCAGGGACGCCGCCGCGATTGCCGCTGCGACAAACAACGGTTCAGATTATGCCGCCGAAGGAAAGAGCGTAACCGCTCAGTACGGATTCACAGACGGAAGCGCTCAAGTTTCAGTGGCCGTGACCAATCCGACTACTGCGCCGGGCTGCACCTCCAATTGCTACGTAGTCACAATTAGCGACAACGTTTGTTCCTGTCGCAAGTTGTAGGTTATCAGGGCAACACGACCGGAAATAATCAAGGGAAGACCACGATTACAGCGCGTTCTGTTGCAAGCAACACTAGCGCATACACCTATTGCATTTTGGCCCTTGCCAGCAGCGGCGCGGCGGGAATTACTTCCCATGGTACACCGAATACGAACCTGAACGGCTGCAACACCATGTCCAACACTAGCGCCTCGTGCACCGGCCATAACTTGAATGCTAATATTGGCAACGCGCACGGCACCAAAAGGGGATGTGGCATTATTCAAAACTCCAACGTGCCGGCAATCAGCGACCCATTTGCCCAGCTGGCCTCAAACATTCCCTCTGATAGCTGCAGCTCGTATCCACAGGCAAATCCAAAGACTAATTTACCGCCAGCGTCGAATCAATTATTCGGCACATATTCTTCCTCTAGCAGCTACACGGTGCTCTGCGGCGACCAGCAGTTGACCGACGACACGACGTTCAACAACACAATTTTGGTGATTGAAAACGGCCAGCTCGACACCAACGGACATACGCTAAAGGGCGCTGGACTGACGGTAGTATTCTCTCGATCAAATACCGGCAACTACGAACACATTCCGACCGATACTGGCACCGCGCATACTGGCGCGTTAGATATTGCCGCGCCGACGTCCGGTGCTTGGAGCGGGGTGGCAATGTATCAGGATCCAAATTTGACTAAGAACGTAGACATTACCGCTGCCGGCAATAATCCAACCTGGGACATCAGCGGCCTCGTCTATCTTCCGCATTCCAGCGTGACCCTCAGCGGGGCGGTCAACAAATCGAGTCAGGACGTTCGCTGCTTTGAACTGACAGTAGACAATATTACGGTCAATGGTACCGGCGATATATTTTCAAACGACAATCAATGCAAAGTCGGAGGGCTCAATCAAACCTCGGGTGGGAACCGAGGCATCCTCGTCAACTGAAGTAAACCGATGCGGAAACGATCAAACCAGATAGTGCAGCTCTTTCGTCGTGACACGCGCGGCACCGCGGCCATAGAGTTTGCAGGTGCGGCCTGTTTCTCTGCGCCGGGGTCCGGCATCACGGTGATGGGAGCCTGGGGCATTTCGTCTATTAGCATGAAGAGTTGGATGCGCTTGGGCTAACATGACTATTCAACAAAAGTTAAGAATCATAACTTGCGAAACAGGCGCTACCGCTGTGGAATTCGCTTTGGTATTGCCTGCTCTCGCTTCCCTTATAGTGGGGGCCCTATATACGGGTCTGTTGGTGTACTCGGCCGCCGGCTTGCAGAATGCTGTCGAGCAGGCGGCACGGTGCTATTCAGTTAATGCCACCCAATGCAGCAGTGCATCGGCGACCCAGTCGTACGCACAAAATGAATATTATGGTATTCAGAGTCCGACCTTTACGGCGTCGACCCAGTCATGCGGCCATCAAGTGGCCGCAACGGTTACAATCCCCCTTATCGCCATTGTCGCGAGTTTTAACGTGCCACTGAGTGCAACTGCCTGTTTTCCATGATTTTGATCTCGATGAGGCCGACGTCGAATTCAACAACGAAAATGGTGGGCGTACAGCAACTGGACCAAAATTCGTGCCAGAGGGCTAAGCGCTTTGCTTGAGGTCATCGGCGACCACATTAGGCGGTGGTGCCAATACGCCTGGAAGTGGCCGGAGCATATGTCAGCCAGATCGAGAATGGTCGCGTCAACACGACCATAAAAACGCTATGGAAAATCGCCACTGTGTGGAAGTGAAGGTAAGTCAGTTACCCTCAACTCCATTCTTCCTCGGCCTCGCGATTCACAGCGGGCACCTTCGGGTTGTTGACCTTGAGCATGTGGCCGGTGCGGCCCGAGCGCTTCGACACGATCCCCTTCTTAACCGAGCGCACGCTTCCCGGAACGCGATCATGGCCAACGAGCATTACGAAGGTGACGGCGTGGCCAGGAGAACTCTCATCCCGCCTATCCTTCTGAGTGCAAAATTCTCAATTGGTGCGAAGGGTGAGCCAAAGGTTCCAAATTTCCCGTTATCAACTCCGCGATCATTTTTTTCCGCAGTGCAAAATGTCGCTCCTGGCCCTCAACTGCCTCCATGGCGAAATGGTCGACGCGGCAGCTTTCAGGGGGATTGTGTTGCAAAACTCTGGAGCATTTTCTCGGTGGGATTATCAGTAGATTTTTGACGTGGGCAGTCGTCTGAGTAAAATTGCATCTCAATATATCGTATTCACACTCCAAAGTGCCGTAGGCAACCTTATTGCAGCAACCAAGACACAAATTGATTCAGCCGGGTTTTAGGTTGAATAAAATTGTCCTTCTTAATCTTCGTTACGTTCTTTCTCCCAAATTGGATTCTTGGAAATTCACAAGTTGGGTTTGCGCCCTGCTTTGCATCGTGAAGGCCAGCCGACTCGTATTCTCTTCGCCACCCGCAATTCGGGCACAGCACGGAAAACTCTCGCGGCGTACGTAGCGCGGACTGCATCGGAATTTCGCAAGAGCACGTCGGACAGGTCACGTAGCTTACGCGAGCCTCGGGTATAACGATTTTCTGGAACGTTGCCACGGCGGCCTACTTTCATGCCTGCAAGCATTGAGCGGTTCCCCGCTGCATTATTTCTATGAGGCGTCCAGATTTCTCGTCGATCTGGCCGAGCCGATACGGCGCATATTCCACGGCATATGCACTAGGTTCGTCCGCTCCCAGCATTTGCTCGTACCGAGTGTTCGGCGTGAAGGCCTTGACGGGCAATGTTTGATAGCGGTCGCGAATCGTATTGGCTGTGCTGTCGTTAGCCGTAGCTGGGCCATGCGTGTCTTTCTGTTTGACCGAATTTGAGATTGTGATCGCATTTCCGCGTGAGCGGCAAGGCTGGCTGGCGCCTCAGCGCCTTTTGCTCTGCAGCTCTCGATGCCCAGCACCAATTTGAAATTGGCGAACGAGGGCTTCGGCCAACGGCCGAAGCCCCGTCATGATCAACTCGCTTACTTGAGGGCGGTCGAAACGCTGCTGAAGGTGTTCTTCAGGTTGGTGCCAAGGCCCTGAATAACGGCGATGATCGCAACTGAGATGCCGGCGGCGATGAGACCATATTCGATAGCGGTCGCTGCCGTTTCGTCCTTGAAAAAAGAAAGTGTAAGATTCTTCATGGGAAACTCCTGTTGGTCCCGCACGGGGACCTATGACTCTCTACATAGTTATCGATTGATCCATTACTAGTGATAAACTGAAAAAACGACAACAATACTATGTTAATATAATACGGTATAATTGCCATAAGTAATTATGAAATATTCATTCAAGACAATTGAATATTGTTCCTCGCTTAAGTCGTCCCGGTATTGCTGCGATGGAACGGCAATCAGGCTCAGGCGTGAGATTGAATCAGTCAATCACCACGTCAGCACGGCCAAGCAGTGACAACGGGATAGTGAAGCCACGAGCTTTGGCGGGGTTAATGTAGGCCTCGATTTTAGTTCCATGTTGCACCGGGCAAGGCGGGGGCCTTCGCACCCTTAAGACGGCCAGAGAGGGCATGAATTAGGGACTCGACGATCGTTAGGCGACGCGCTCCACGATGCGCTTACGTTGAGTGATCAAACTCGCAATTTCGCGCGCGGGGACTGGGCGGCTGAACAGAAATCCTTGCGCCTCCTTGCAGCCGGCTGCGCGAACGATCTCGAGTTGTCCGCGGGTTTCGACTCCCTCCGCGATGGTCGGCACATTCAAGCTCTTACCGAGTTCGCTAACCGCTCGCACGATCGCTAAACTATCTGGTTTGTCGGAGGACAGACCTAGAACGAAGGATTTGTCGATTTTGATCTTGGTGAATGGAAATGACTGCAAATGACTCAATGACGAATAGCCAGTGCCAAAATCGTCGAGCGCAATACCGATTCCAAGATTGCGAAGTTCCATTAGCGCCGACATGTTGGTCTGATTTTCGTGCAATATGACCGTTTCCGTAATTTCCAACTCCAGGCGACTTGCCGGAAGTCCGCTCGTCGCTAGAGCATTTTTGATGATGTCAACGAACTTCTTATCCTTGAACTGAGTGGGCGAAAGGTTGACCGCCACCTTGACCGTCGAAGGCCAGTCGAATGCATCCGCGCACGCCTTGCGGGCAACCCATTCGCCGATCTCCGAAATGAGGCCGATTTCTTCTGCGGCGGGAATGAAGTCGGCCGGTGAAATCACGCCCCGTTGCGGATGATTCCATCGCAACAGTGCCTCTACGCCGCTGACCTCGTCCGAAGCCAGGTCGATCATCGGCTGGTAGAGGACCTCGAATTCGTTGCCTTGAAGCGCCTTACGTAAGTCAAATTCCAACGCATGGCGGGCGAGAGCCTTCGTCTCCATTGCGAGCTCGAAGAAACGCCAGCCGCCGCGACCTTCGGATTTGACAGTATAAAGAGCAAGGTCTGCCCTTTTTATGAGCTCTTCGGCGCCGGTTCCGTCACCTGGCGCCAAGGAAATCCCGATGCTAGTTCCGATTTCCACGGCACGGCCCAAAATCTCATAAGGCTTAGTGATTTCCCCGAGAATTCGGCTGCTAAGGAGTTGTGCCTCCGGACGGCCCTCAATGGACGCTTGAACGATTGCAAATTCGTCGCCACCGAGGCGAGCAACGGTATCGACTTCGCGCACGCACTGACACAGACGTTGCGCGGCGATCTTCAAAAGCGCGTCACCCGCCGGATGGCCGAGAGTGTCATTCACGTCTTTGAAATGATCGAGATCGAGCACAAGCACGCCGAAGCTTTCCTTCATGCGTCGAGATCGCGCGAGTGCCTGCTCGATGCGCTCGCGAAACACGACGCGATTTGCTAGCCCCGTAAGATCGTCATGGCGCGCCATGTGGGTAATGCGGGCTTCACTGTTCTTACGTACGCTAATATCGGTGAAGGTCCGTACCAGGCCCCCGCCAGGAAGGGGCACGCTGCAGATTTCCAGTACGGTGCCGTTAGGGCGAGTGCGTTCGTAGGTTCCAATGTCGAGCAGGCCGCCCGCCTTAATAAGCTCGCGAACGTTTGGTTCAAGTGTCTCGCCGTCTTCTCCGAAATCGCCTTGTTTCCACAGGCTGGACATCACGTCATTGAACACTCGCTGGCCCTGGCGAAAATCCTCGGGCAAGCCAAGCAAGACAACCGCATGGTGATTGATGACAGCAACCTTACGATCGCCATCGACCATAATGAGACCCTGGCTCATGTGTTCGAGAGTAATTTCGAGCTCGCGCGACTTTTTGAGTGCCTGGGCCTCGCTTGCGCGAATGGCTTCTTGCGCAGTCGTGAATTGCGCCCGGTGTCTTCCGTTGAATCCAATACTGATCATAATCAGCAACATGGCCCCAAAGGCAATTAAGTCATCCACTCGCAGATTTCTGGAATACTCACTTAGCAGTTCTTTATCGGAGAGGCCCACCGAGGCCACGAGCGGATATCCCTTGACCTTGTGGAAAAAAATTAGGCGCCTTACACTGTCAAATCCCTCGGCATAAAAGTAGCCGCTAGGGGCGTGTGGATTGTCCCAAACCGGCGAATTAACCGTTTGTCCGAGCACATTTCGCGTCCCACCTTTAGCTGCTCGGACGATCCTATCGTCACCCATAAGCGTGACCCGGCCTTCTTGACCGATGTCGATGATTTCAAAAAAGTGGGTCAACACTTCAGGATCGACCGTGACCACAATGACGCCATTGAAGTTGCCCTCCGCGGTAAAAATCGGTCGAGCAAATACGATAAGCCATTTGCCCGATACTCGCCCGACTACCGGCTTGCCGATGTAGAGTCGGTCAACCGGCGATTCCAAGAAGGTACGATATTGCTCGCGATCACGTAGGTCGGTTCGCTCTCCCGGGACATTGTTATTTGAACTTGACATAAAACCGTCCGCACCGATCACTGCGACCGACCCTGCGAGGTCGCTCATATAGAGCGGATCGATTGCCGCGGTACGAGCATCAAACAGTTTTGCATCAATTGAAATTTTGGAGCGCAGCAGCAGCAATGTCTTGTCGATTTCGCTGATTGAACGATAGACAGTCTCCGAATAGGCACGCGCCAGATTACTTCCGCTCTTGCGCGCCGACTCGATGAAACGCGTCTTGTCGTTATGCTGATTCACAACGACACCGGTCCACATGAGCGCAACAATCATCAGACCGAGATACGTCGTTGCATTGAGCAATGAACGGAGCCACAGACGCAAATTAATATTGCTCATATATTCGTATCTTCGATTATATATTTTGTAGCGCGCCTTTATTTACGTGATTCCAGTAGACATTTGGCTCCCGTATTCGAGTACCGTCGCACCAACTTTTCCGTTTGTCTCTAGGAGGGTATCCATCTGCTCGCCTAAAGTCACCCGGCCGAACACCAAGTGCATTCAGGAGTTCTTCGGAGACCCAGCTGACGAACACAACCTCATCGGCGCGTGGACTGATTTTGCTTTTAACAATGTTGACGGCGCGATCAGCGTCTTGCTCGGACACCACATAGGCGGTCATCGCTAGCCCCGCGCCTAAAGATGGAGTCAACACCTTGACCAGACAACCGAGTCCCATAGCTGTCGATGCTGTCCCCCCGGAATATGCTGGTCTGTACAAAATTGCACACTGCGCTGGCCTCTTGGAGTTTATCCCTTATGATTCGCAAAACCGGTCACTAGAATTTTAAATAAGACGTTACTCCAATATCCCTATGGCGTCGTCGGCGCTCGGGGCTTCAGCTTAAAGCTTTTTTGGGAGGCCGGATTTCCGTTTTTTCAGAACCCAAGTCGTTACCTGACAAACGGCCGATCAGTTAATGCCAGCGCCAGGGCGTCGAGCTGTGACAGTGACATCCGCGGTAGCCCCATTGCTTCTGTATCTCTTGTATAGCGGTCCATGGTGGCCACCCGCATATCGAGCCCCGACATGTGTGCAGTTCGTGTAGACTTCACGTTAGTGCCATCAACGTCGGACGATATCTTGCCCGTGTCACCAGCAGGAGCGGCTTTCTCCGTCTTCTGCTGCTCGTTGGCGGATTGGGGCGCTGTCGGTACCGCTTGCCCGGTCTTGTCGGGCGCTTTGATTGGATCGGATTTCGCGGCCGGTGCGATTTTCTCTGGCCGGGCGTTCTGCTGTGCCGCCGGCGCGCCGGGCGTCTGATCCGTCTTCTTCATGTTCTGTGCCTGCTCGCCGAATCTCCTCGCACATCACCGCATGTCGAAGGTTCGCGATGCCGGCTCAAAATAAGTGGTCAAAATTGAACACACTCGACCAAGCTCAGATTTGAAGAACAACCGGAGCCGTCTGGATTTCGGCCTGACGCCGGATCAAGACCCGGCCATTGTCCACTTCGATCCCCCAGCCTTAGCTGGCTTCGTATGGCGACGTGTCGGCGGGAAGCAGCCGACATCGAACATAGCACGCAGTAGCGCCGATTCCGACAGCACAGCTTGCGCCTTCGCAACTATGTCCGCTGCCGGATGTTTGCCACCGGCGAGCTGTCCTAGTTCCGAGGGGTTTATCTCAATTTGAATCGGCGGCTGTCCTAATTTGTTGGCATGGATTCGATAGGGCGTTCTAGATGTGCAATTTTGATCAGTTCGGTTCCGCCACAGAGCGCAAAGGTATTATGGAACGCCGAGTACAGCATGGAGGCCGCTAATGTCGAAAACAGAGCAGTTCTGGCAATATGCCAAAGAGGCAATCCTTTCGGCTTGCTACGCCAAATCCGACGACGAGAGGCAGGATCTGCTTGACCTTGCGCGGACCTGGACACAGGCAGCATTGATGGCACGACACGCTCGGGTCGACACGGATAACGCAGCCGTCGCTGCATAAGGCGGAGCATGCGCAAGAGGGACAACCTATCGTTGGACAGACGGCAACCGCCAGCGCGCAGGCGTTTGTTGAAATCCGGGAAGGTCCTTCTCGGGAAGCATCCTGTCCCTTGCACAATTCGGAATCTCTCCGGGACCGGCGCGTGCCTGGAGGTTCAGACCACCGCCGGCATTCCTTCGAAGTTCGAAGTTGTATTGGAAAATCAGCCCGCTAGATCATGCGAAATCATTTGGCTTGACGAGACCAAGCTCGGGGTCAAGTTCAGTCAGCAGGAATAGGCCGCAAAGCCCCATTTCTTTTAGTCGCCGCGCGTCGCGAGCTAATGGGGGGCGCGAGAAAGAAGAGGCTTTCAGCTGAGCCAGCCTCGAAACGAAAGAAGCCCCGACCTGAAGGTCAAGGGGCTCCATCGTACTAAGTGACATCGCCGGGGAGGGAAGACCCAGCAATCTCAAACATAACTCAGGGCTTTAAATTCGGTATTAACGCCACGTCGGTTAGCGGGTTAATTCAAATTAGGAATGCGAGGCGGCGGCTCAGCCGCCGGATTTCTCAGCCGCGGACGTCAGCAGTCACGTCTCCATCCCGGACGCGCGTGGCTGTGGTGCGCGCTTTTCGCCACCGGTGGCGCATTAAGTCTGTTTGGCTGGCGCAGGAAGCGGAAGGCGCAAGTGGTCGCCTGATCGATCAACAATTTAAAGGGAACTCGGAAGGGTCGCCGCAGCGCGGCCTTTCCATTTGTTGCAGCCGCGAATTCCGATTGTCAGGCGGCGTGTTCGGCGGCAGTTGCCGTCATCGAACATCGCCGTCCTCATGGGCGCCTGAGGAATCTTAAGTAGCTCCGAACACCAAGACGATGCCAATATTCACTATCAGCCGTTCCCAGAATTGGTTTCTGAAGAACACGAAATCTATACCGACTATGACGGCTCCCATCGCCACGACGTAAGGCACTACGGCTACCTGTCTGCCCATTTCAGCCAACAGTCCGGATGATCCATATAGGAGCGCGCTTACCCAACGCCGCGTTGGACACGCTCAAGCTCGTCGGCGTCGACATAGACTTCGACGAATTGGCGCGTACTTGCAGCAAGCCGCGTGCGACCGAGTTCGGCCACGCGCTTCTGCTCGGCGACCACGGTAAAGCGGGCCGCGTCTATCGCGAAGCCGACGAAGAGGACACCACCTTAGGAACGGTCGTCGACGATCTATTGACGGGCCAATTCAACAATCCGGTGCGCGTCGTGGCTTTCAACACGTCGGAAGGCTGGTCGCGGGATGTCTCCGAGGATGTCGCGCGTGAGGTGGTGACAATGTGCACGGTGACATCGAAAATGGGGCATTACCCCTGGGGTAGGGGCTTGTGAACGGCATGATACGCAACCCACAACACGGACAGCTCACAGCCTAATGCGCCGGCAAGTTTGATGTCTAGCTCCCCGCTTCGGGGAAGGGCCTCCTCACGTACCTAAAATGTTCTCAGTTTCCAATTCGTTCTTATATGGTCCCTGGTACTGGCCCTTTCCATGGGGTTCCCAAGAGGTTGGTCCCTTTTGATTTTCGGGCTGGCCCCTTTTGAATTGTGCCAACGATGCCCATATCTAGACTATGACAAAAATCGTGGCCTTCCTTCGGGACGAATCGGGCGCAACCGCCATCGAATATGGCCTCATTGCGACGGGGATCGCGCTCGGCTTTCTCCCGGTCCTCATCGTAACGGGTACTTATCTCAAGAGCACGTTTTTGGGTTTATCGACTGCGCTTAAATAGGCCGCCTCAGTTGGCGGCCTCTTTCATTTCAGGCGCGCGGCGATGGATGGGCTATGCAGTTTCGGTGCCATCAAATTCGCGAATCCTTGCCTCTTCGAAGAGTTGATCCGCCCTGTCGAGGATGTAGTCAGCCAATTGCCTATAGTTATCATCGCGAGCTTTTTTGGCCAATGCATGCAGGTTTTCGGCGCGGCGTCGCAAGCCTTCCGCATTGTTCATTATAATCCGTTTGCCATCAGGCCGGCCAAAAGCGACAACTCCGAGCTGGGATATGCATCTTGCTCTCATAAGTGCTGCCAGAGCGTAAAGGATCGCTATCGGCCATAGCGGACAGTTGACACTCGCGCTCAATCGTCACTCGACCGGCGGCGGCGTGTTCGGGAAGTAGCCGACATCGAACATCGCCCGCAGAAGGCGCGGATCCGGACAGATCCGCTTTTTCCTTCGCAAATGCTTCTTGGAGATTGCAAAAAATATGATCTGTGTTTTTCAGTAGCATCCGTCAGGCAAAACCTGTCGCGATCAAATTGCAGTAATCTGTTTAGTTACTGGCATGCCGATTCTTAAGATTATGTGCCCAGCAAAAAAGCGCTCGTTCCATACAAGCGTTGAGGTGAGCGTAGCGAGCAAAGATTCATTGCCAAACATCAAAAGGTTTTCGCAGTGCCCCTTCTGCCATATCCTTCACGGCTGGACACCCGAGGATGCATTTTTCAACGACCCGCCGACAACCATTCTCTTGGATTGAGCGGTCATGCTCGCCAGCATCGGCCTCATGGCCTATCTCGTCTATGGCCTGTTTGCCCTCTGAATCTCACGTTCACGGCTGGCTGAATTTGGCGGCCGGGGAATGTATCTGCGGGTTCAGTTGCTCACTTTGTCATACGAAGCCAAGCGGGATAGTGCCCAGCCAACTGCTGCACCAATTGCCGCCACGAGCCACCAGACAGCAACGATGCTTCCCAGAAGCACCAGGAGGGCAAGTCCTGGTATGCCCCAATGTTCGGTCGGTGGGCTGGTCCAAACGTAAACGGTTGCAAATATAGGCGCGAAAAGCACCAGTGCCGCAGATCCGATTGCTGTCCCCCGAAGGGCTGCAATGCCGGGCCTGTGTGCGGAATCGATCAATGGTTTGCCGAAGGCCCAGCCCGCGAGGGCTGCAGAGATCCCGGGCAGGCCAATAAACAGCAGGACTGGAAGCGCACCAGCGGCATGGAAAATTACTGGGATCCACCAGAGAACGGACAGCATAGTTCCCGCAATTCCAAAACTTAGCATTGCGGACGTCCGTGGCCATCGTCTCAAGAGCTTGGCTGCTTGATTCATGGAATGGCGAGCCCCTTCAATCGGCTCGCGCTCATACTGGCGCGGCCATGGGCTTTAACAAGCGCAAAATGGAGGATGCCCGCCGGCAGGAGGCCGAGAAGGAAGCCGCTGCGCGCCGCGCGCCCACGTTGGAGAAGGAACGTTGCAACATGCAACCAATATAGGCATCGGGGCGCCGGGCGCGGCAAGACGTAGCCGCCGACGCCGATGGCGGGCGCCGGCGGCGCGGTGCGAGCTACGGGGTGGCGCGCGACAGCCATCCGGTTTCAACAATTCGGTGAGGTGGAATATAACCATATTGCTCTACTCGCGGGCGCGCGAGACCGCGCCGCCCGAGCCGCGCTCCGAATCCGGACCGCGAGCGCCGCCGATTTCTTTTTTACTTGATCGACGGCGGCGGTGGCCGCGGCGGGCCACGTCGGATGACCTAGGGGGTAGCCATGGACAACAGGCCGATCGCGCCAATCTGTGCTCTGGTGGAATATAACCATATTGCTCTACTCGCGGGCGCGCGAGACCGCGCCGCCCGAGCCGCGCTCCGAATCCGGACCGCGAGCGCCGCCGATTTCTTTTTTACTTGATCGACGGCGGCGGTGGCCGCGGCGGGCCACGTCGGATGACCTAGGGGGTAGCCATGGACAACAGGCCGATCGCGCCAATCTGTGCTCTGGTGGAATATAACCATATTGCTCTACTCGCGGGCGCGCGAGACCGCGCCGCCCGAGCCGCGCTCCGAATCCGGACCGCGAGCGCCGCCGATTTCTTTTTTACTTGATCGACGGCGGCGGTGGCCGCGGCGGGCCACGTCGTATTAAGCAATAACAGGAAACAAGGCGACTGCCAACCAATCGCCCTTGCTTAGGCTTTGTCGATGAAGAGTCCCATTCCAAAAGAACGTCTACGCGTCAGCAATTGGATTGTGCAAAGACTCTATAATTATGCAGTCAACGAAACCGTCGAACTCTGACTTCTGACGGTCTTTCAACATGTAGTCGATCCAACCCGCGTTCGCACCGTCGCGGACAAGAATTCGCCCGTACCCCCACTCGACCTTCGCCCAACAGTCGCGGATAAGGCTTTCAAGGGCAATAGCATCGAAGTGCGAGGGCAATTCAATTGCACAATGAATATGCCATCGACCGGACGTGCCATGCTCCCATGAACGTAATGCGCGGGCGCGGACCTCGCCTTTTTCAAGTACGGGTAATACACGAAGGCTTTTGCCGTATCGACGAAATGCCGCTCCATATACTGCCCTGTTGAGTAGGTTCATGAAGTGCCGAAAAGCTTGTCTGCACCGATAGTCGTCGATCTTTACCCAACCGCCGCTGTCGGGCTGACGAGCTTGCTTCAAGGTTAGGGTGACGTCGCAAAATGCACCCCAGCTGCTGGTATCGAAGAAGTGTGATTTGGCGGATTCAAAAGGATCAGATCTAATTTCCATCGAATAGTTATCCGCCTCGACCTGGCGCTCGAGGGTCGATTTGGAAATCCATCTAACTGAATGAGGGGTTTCGTCGAGCTCGATCCGCTCGTCGAGCGACTCGCACTCATGCCTGAAGAAATTCCGAGCGACGTTCAGCAAATTCTACAGCTTCTTTTCGGCGTGAACGGGATTGCCGGCCTGCACGAAATCAAACATTCGACCGCGTCCGGCCTTGTGGCAGTCCTTCTCGTAGATTTCACGCGCGGCGCAGCGTATGCACAACGGTGTCCATCGACAACGATCGCCAAACATGGTGCGCCAAATCCGCAGCTCTGTCCTGAGCCCTGGTCTTCAGGCCGCCTTTATAATGTCAAACGCTTCCCAGAGTCGCTGTCGTTTCATCAAAGTAAAACCATCGCTTTTTCAGGCCAAGGAAATGCGGGGGCTAGCCGTGTACGCGATCTTGTTCATTGACGTTGAATTGCCAAACTACGACGCGTGGCCGGCGCGGAAATTCATGACACAACTCAGTCAATCAGACGCAACGCGGACTGTCTCGGTCGTGCACTTTCAGCAGCAAGGCGGATAGGGGTAGTAGCCGCAGGGGGGGCGAAGGGTTTGCCGAGCCCCGGGATGAAATCGCCTGGCTGAATATGAACTCTAAGTGAGGGCTTGTTTCGACAATTGGAATTCATTCGTAGACAGCACACGGTCCTGTCGTTGAAAGCTGCAGTGCAGTTGAAGGGAACCTTACGTTCGACACCTGTGCGGAAGCCGCAATGGAATTGCCGATTTTCCGCCAAAATGCTCTAATCTCACGCGCCCGAGTTACGGGATCCAGCGTGGCGGATGATGGTAAGCCAGATTGCAACATTCAGAGGTTCAGCTGCGCAGTGTTTCTTCGGAATCATCGCTCTGACATCGGTGACCTATGTCTGCTTCCGGCTTAAGGCCGACCTCGCAACGACGGCCTTTATTTATTTGGCTGTCATCGTGCTGCTCTCCTTGTTCGGCAGCTACTTTGCATCGGTGGTTCTCATTACCATGGCTGTTGCCGGCCTGGCTTACTTTTTTGCCCCGCCAGTTTTCAGTTTTGCGATCGACTTACCGCAAGATATTGCGCTGGTGATTGTCTTCTTACTGACGTCATTGATGGTGACGGGGCTGGTCAGACGCTCCCGTAAACTGACGGAAGCGGCCCTGCAGGCCGAAATTGTCGCCAAGCAGGCGGAAAGGGAGCTTCGGCTCGCCATCAAAACGATTCCTGCATTGGTCTGGAGTGCTTTGCCTGACGGCTCTCTGGATTTTATCAATCAGCGTTGGGAGGAAATCGGCCTCTCCTTGGACGATCTTCGAGGCTCAGAATGGATCAGAGTGCTTCATCCGGACGAGCGCGTGGGAGTGGCGGATAGGTGGCGCATCGCCGTGGAAACTGGGACTCCGTATGAGAACATAGAACGCGTCCGCAGTGCGGATGGGCAATATCGCTGGTTCCTAAGCCGTGCTCAGCCGCTGCGTGATGAGCTCGGAAAAATCGTAAAATGGTACGGCACCGATACCGACATCGAGGACCAGAAGCGTGCCGAAGATGCGCTTCGCGAGAGCGAGCAGCGATTCCGCGATTTCACCGAATCGGCGTCCGATTGGTACTGGGAGACCGGGCCGGACCACCGTTTCATCACTGAATCCGAGCAGCTCGGCACCATACCCACCCGCCGGATAGGCACGCTGGCATGGGATTACGCTCGCGATATGGAGGAGGAGCCGGAAAAGTGGCGCCTTCATCTCGCAAACCTCGATGCGCACAAGCCATTTCGCGACTTCAGCTACAGAGCCGCCAGCAGGGACGGTTCCGAAGTCTACCTTGCCGCGAGCGGCAAGCCCCTGTTTGATCCGCAAGGACGTTTCCTTGGTTACCGGGGGGTGAGCAGACACATAACTGCTGCGGTGCGCGCGGCGCTACTGGAGGAAGCGCTGCAGGAGGCGAAGGTGGTCGGCGACAACATCGCCCATGACCTTCGCACGCCGCTCACCCGCGTGCGCATACGCCTCGAGCGCGGCCGCGAGCACGCCGCAACGCTGGAGGAATTACGCGCAATTGCCGATCAGGCGATCGCCGGTCTCGACCAATCGTTGACCACAATCACGGCGCTGTTGCGCATTACGGAAATCGAGCACAGTCGCCGGCGTGAAGGGTTTAGCGAGGTCCAACTCGCCCTTTTAATTCGCGAAGCGGGCGATCTCTACGAGCCGATCGCCGAGAACAAGGGTGTCACCCTTCGCGTCGAAGCCGCCGATGGAGCGGCTGTGCGCGGTGACCGCGATCTGCTTTTCGAGGCCGTTGCCAATCTGGTCGACAACGCCGTGAAATTCACTCCCGAAGGCGGGAGAGTGGAGCTCGCATTGCTTCACCAGGGTGGCGAGACCGTCATCCGGGTGAGCGATACCGGACCCGGCATCTCCGAGGCAGAGCGGGAAGCCGTCACCCAGCGCTTCTATCGCTCAGACAAGAGTCGAAACACCAAAGGCCTGGGCCTGGGTTTGAGTATGGTCGCCGCGATCATCAAATTGCATGGCTTCCGTTTTAGTATTTCGGCCGGCCCGGGTTGCACAGCTGAAATCGCCTGTCGGCACGTGGAATGAAGGTTTCCGCGACAGCGCAAACACCATAACTATGGGCAGAAAGCACGCACGCGCAAAATGGGGGCGGCGCGTAGCGCCTCTACTTCGCGACGGTAAAATCTCCGATCGCGGCCGCAGGTCGCCCGACCTCTTCGCATAAATTCGAATTTAGTTTTCCAAATGATAATTTAATGGTGCCTGCAGTCGACCATTATTTAATTGGTCTGGCACGGATGGTCGGTGCGCTTGACATTGTAGAAGGAGATGGACCGTGGGTGTTACAAATAAGTCTCTCGTTGCGCTGCTGATCGGGATTTCGGTTGCCGCATTTGCATCGCAAACCTCAGCCCAAAGCGACATCAGTGCGGCTCTCTCCAGCTATGCCACTGGCCACGAGCTGCCATCCGATTACGGAAGCAACGACGGGCGTCATGCCAGCGTCGGGCAAGGCGTCTTAGCCACCGCGAGTGTGACAACGGATCATGGGCACGCTGCATCTTGCTCCGAGAAAATCGCAGAGCTGCGACAGACAGCACTTCGTAATCACCAAGCAACGCCGGAGACGGTATCGCAAGCTCGGGGCTATGCGCAGTTGATGTTCGCTGCTGACCTGACGCTGGCCGAGGCTCAAAACGTGTTAGGCAACAATGATGAGTGCCTTTTGGCAGCTAGCCGAGCTGCTCGGAT
>Ga0206796_1093_pt1 | contig 20198 bp, 14 predicted proteins | sample Alteio_BWOrgCont_68_FD_152895 | JGI IMG/M metagenome (GOLD analysis project Ga0206796, IMG submission 152895) | Enriched cells from forest soil in Barre Woods Harvard Forest LTER site, Petersham, Massachusetts, United States -... | ecosystem: Environmental > Terrestrial > Soil > Temperate forest >...
CATATAATGAATTAGTTGAAGAACGTAATGCAGTTAAACATTTACTAGGATAAGTATCTAATTATGTTGGAAATTGAAAAATTAAATAGTATTGACGAACATACCAAAATATTACGCGTTCGTTTAGATGAGCTTAGGGGATATCTTTGACTATCCTCTTAAAAAAATTAAACTAAATGAGGTTCAACAAGAATTAGAAAATCCTGAAATTTGGAATGAACCAAAGAAAGCTCAGGAATTAACTCGACAAAAGAAACAATTAGAAACAGTTATCAACCAAATTGATGAACTAGATACTTCCATTAGTAATAGTGCCGAGTTATTTGAACTGGCTCGGATCGAAAATGATGAATCAACTATTCTAGCTGTTGCAGCAGACTTAGATGTTCTGGAAGCTACTTTAGCCCAACTCGAGTTTCAGCGTATGTTTTCTCATCCCATGGATCCTAATAATTGCTTTATTGATATTCAAGCTGGAAGTGGTGGTACTGAAGCACAAGATTGGGCTGAGATGCTCCTACGCATGTACACCCGGTATTGTGATAAAAAAGGTTTTCAAGTTGAAGTACTTGAAGAACAATCAGGAGAAGTTGCCGGAATTAAAAATGCCACAATTAAAGTAAATGGAGATTATGCTTTTGGTTACTTACGCACCGAAACTGGAGTACATCGTTTAGTTAGAAACTCACCATTTGACTCGAATAATAAACGCCACACTTCCTTTTCCAGTGTGTTTGTCTACCCAGAAGTTGATGATAATATTGAAATTGAAATTAATCCAGCTGATTTGAGGATTGACACTTACCGTGCCTCGGGTGCCGGTGGTCAGCATATCAATAAAACTGATTCAGCTGTTAGAATTACACATATTCCTACTAATGCTGTAGTTCAATGTCAAAGCGATCGCTCGCAACATCGCAATCGAGATGAGGCATTTAAAATGCTCAAAGCTAAATTATACGAAATTGAATTAAGAAAAAAAGATAAGGAGCGACAAAAACTTGAAGATAATAAAACTGATATTGGTTGGGGACATCAAATTCGTTCTTATGTATTTGATCAATCCAGGATTAAAGATCTAAGAACTAATGTTGAAATTGGAAATATTCGTTCAGTTATGGATGGAGATTTAGATGAATTTATTGCTGCAAGTTTAAAACAAGGAGTTTAAACTTAGACTTGATATAATACGTTAAAAAAGGTATAAAGATGAAAATTCTAAAATTTGGTGGAACCTCAGTTGGCTCGCCTAGTGCGATTGAGCATGTAATAAACATTGTACAGAAAAATTTAGCTCTAGATAAAAAAATTATTGTGGTATGTTCAGCTATGGTAGAAGTTACAAATAAACTTCTCCAAGCTGGAGAACTTGCAGCAACATCAAATACCAACTACACTGAAATTATTCAAGAAATTGAAACTAAACATATTGAAACCATAAAAAAATTTATTAATCCTCATGATCAAAGTAAAGTTATTGCACGAATAAAATGTTTAATCACCCAACTCGAAGATTTATTACAGGGAATATTTCTGCTTCATGATTTTTCTTTACGTTCACAAGACCTGATTTTGAGTTTTGGAGAACAACTTTCATGTTATATTATTTCAGAAATAATGCAAAATGCCAATATCACTGCCAAATTTGTTGATTCACGTGATCTTATAAAAACTGATTCTAATTTTGGTAATGCACGGGTAAACTTTGAATTGACCAATAAAAATCTAGCACAATTTATTCAACAACTCAATTATGTTCCGATAATTACTGGTTTTATTGCTTCTACAATAGACAATGAAACAACTACTCTTGGTCGTGGGGGCTCAGATTATACTGCTTCAATTATAGGCGCCGGCGTACATGCAGAGATAATTGAAATTTGGACCGATGTTGATGGAGTTATGACGGCTGATCCAAGATATGTCAAAAATGCATTTACTATTCCAAATATTAGTTATCAAGAAGCTATGGAATTATCCCATTTTGGTGCTAAGATAATCTATTCGCCAACATTATATCCAGCATTTATTAATAATATCCCCATCCAGGTAAAAAATACTTTCAACTCTACTCATCCTGGCACATTAGTTAGTGAAAAATCAGAATTAAGTGAATCTTTAGGTAAAGGGATCTCATCTATCAATAAAGTGTCCATGCTGACACTTCGTGGTGCAGGAATGATTGGTGTTCCAGGTTTTTTAGGCAAAGTATTTACTACCATTGCTCAAAAAAACGTGAATGTTATTTTGGTTACTCAAGCATCTTCTGAAAATTCAATTTGTATAGTAGTCGACTCCAAAGATGGGCTTACTATCGAAAATACCATCAATCAAGAATTTGCCAATGAAATCAATTGGGGAAAAATGGATAAAGTTGTAGCCAAATTTAATTTATCGGTAGTTTCCATCATTGGCCAAGGGATGCGAAAAGCCTCGGGTATTCTTGGTAAGATTTTTGCCGCGCTGGGCAAAAATGGCATAAATATAATTGCTATTGCTCAAGGCTCATCCGAACTTAATATTTCATTGGTAGTAGATAATTTCGAACTAAATAAATCACTTAATGTTATTCATGAGGCATTATTTGATGCCGATTTAAAAACCCTGAATTTATTTATGGTTGGAGTAGGCAGAATTGGTAGTACGCTATTAAAACAAATTCAAGAAACTTCAAAGTACTTACTTAAAGAAAAAAATTTGAAAATTAACATTATCGGCCTGGCCAATAGTAAAAAAATGTTAATTCATCACACAGAAATAAATCTAAGTAGCTGGCAGGACAAATTAGCCAATGCAGCTACTTCAGTTGACATGTCCAAATTTGTAATAAAAATGCAACAGCTAAATTTACCAAATACAGTTTTTATCGATTGTACTAGTAATAAAAACATCACTTCTTACTATGAAGAAATTTTATCAGCCAATATTTCAATTGTAACCCCCAATAAACTGGCTAATTCCAGTAATTATGCTGAATATAAGAACCTCGAACAGCTAGCTACAAAAAATAAAGTTAAGTTTATGTATGAAACTAATGTTGGAGCTGGATTACCGGTTATTAATACCCTGAAAAACTTAAAATTTAGTGGTGATCGAATTTTAAAAATAGAAGGTGTCCTCTCCGGAACCCTATCTTACATTTTTAATAATTTTAAAGGGGACAAAACGTTTAGCCAGACAGTAGAAGAAGCTAAACACAATGGTTATACTGAACCAGACCCGCGTGATGATTTAAATGGAACTGATGTAGCAAGAAAAATTTTAATTTTGGCACGTGAAACTGGAAGTAAGATGGAACTAAGCGATGTAAAATTAGCTAATATCTTACCTGAAGTATGTCGAAACGCTAAAACTATACCAGATTTTTTTGCTGAATTAGAAAAAAATAATCATATTTTTGAAGAACAAAAAAAACTTGCCGAACAAAAAAATAATGTCTTGCGTTTTATTGCTAAATATGAAAATGGTGAAGCTTCAGTTGGCCTGGAGATGGTGGATAGCACTCATCCATTTTATTTTTTATCAGGGAGTGATAATATTATAGCGTTCACCACTGAAAGATATAAAGAACGGCCCCTAGTAATTCAAGGACCTGGTGCTGGTGCCGAAGTAACTGCATCAGGAATATTTGCTGAAGTGATCGCAATTAGTAGCTATTTAAGCAAATAACTATGCGAGATTATATTAAAGTATTTGCCCCAGCAACTGTAGCCAATGTTACTTGTGGATTCGATATTATGGGTTTTGCTGTAGATAACCCGGGAGACGAAGTAATTATGCAGCTCAGTAATACCCCAGGAATTAGAATTACTAAAATTACTGGGGACATGGGCAGATTACCCCTTGATCCAACAAAAAATACAGTTGGGGTTTCAGTATACAGTTTCTTGAAAGCAATTAATAGTAATCAAGGCGTAGAAATCATTTTAAATAAAAAGATGCCTTTAGGGAGTGGACTAGGTTCTAGTGCAGCAAGTGCAGTTGCTGGAGTATTTGCAATTAATCAATTACTAAAAACTAATGTACCGCCTAAAGAGTTAATTGCTTTTGCCATGGAAGGCGAACGTATTGCTTGCGGTGCAGCACATGCAGATAATGTTGCACCTGCACTCTTGGGCGGCTTTGCTCTAATTAGAGGTCGTGACCCATTAGATGTAATAAAAATTCTAACGCCAAGTAATCTATACTGCTCAATTATTCATCCAGATCTAGAAGTAAGTACTAAAGATGCACGTATGATCTTAAGACCAATGGTAAAATTAGAAGATGCCGTAACTCAATGGGGAAATGTCGCTGGACTAATTGCAGGGCTGATGTTATCTGATTATGCTCTCATTAGCCGTTCTATGCATGATGTTATCATTGAACCGGCTCGATCAATTCTAATCCCAGGATTTACTCAAGTAAAACAACAAGCATTAGAAAATGGAGCGCTTGGCGTAGGAATTTCGGGTTCTGGTCCATCAATCTTTGCTTTAAGTAATGGAATTGACATTGCGCATAAAGTAGCTCAAGCGATGCAATCTTCTTTTGACCAGTTAAAAATTGGCCATCAAATTTATATTTCAAAAATCAATAATACTGGTGTAAAAATAATTGATTAGCAAAAACCCTTAAGGAATATATGATGAAACTATGCAGTACCAAAAATAAACACTTGATTGTTAGTCTTGAAGAGGCAATTTTTAAAGGGCTTCCTGACGATAATGGATTATATTTACCAATCTCGATCCCACAACTACCAGATAAATTCTTTCAAGAAATTAGCACTTACTCCTTCAATGAAATAGCTTTTAAGATAAGTAAAGCTTTAATTGGCAATGAAATTAATGATCAGGCACTACAACAAATTATTGATCAAACTATTACTTTTGACGCACCACTAGTGGCTGTTGAACAAAATATTTATGCCCTAGAATTATTTCATGGTCCATCTTTGGCCTTTAAAGACTTTGGTGCACGCTTTATGGCTGCTATTATGGCATATTATTTAGGTCAAAAAGATAGTAATGAAATAAATATTTTAGTTGCTACTTCAGGTGATACAGGGAGTGCCGTAGCTCATGGATTTTTAAACATGGACAAAATTAAAGTTACCATATTATATCCCAGCGGAAAAGTAAGTAATATTCAGGAACAGCAATTAACTACCTTAGGCAATAATATTACAGCACTCGAAGTAGATGGAACATTTGATGATTGTCAGAAAATGGTCAAGGAAGCATTTTTAGATCACGAATTATGCCAAAAAATTACCTTAACTTCAGCTAATTCAATCAATATTAGCCGCTTGATTCCTCAATCATTTTATTATTTTTATGCCTACGCAAGATTAAATGGACAACCTTTGGTTTTTTCAGTTCCAAGTGGTAATTTTGGTAATTTATGCGCTGGAGTTATCGCAAAAAAAATGGGTTTACCCGTTAAAAAATTTATTGCTAGCACCAATGTAAATGATATCGTACCACAATATTTGGCTAGTGGAATATTTAGTCCAAGGCCCTCCATAAAAACTATTGCTAATGCTATGGATGTAGGTAACCCAAGTAACTTCTCTCGGTTAAACGAATTATATGCTAATGATGTAACAAAAATGGGGCAAGATATTGTGGGGAAAAGCTATACAGATAAGCAAATTAAATCTACGCTGAAAAATGTGTACGAAAAATTTGGCTATATCCTCGATCCACATGGCGCCATCGGGTATATGGGCCTAAAAGATTTCTTAACCGAACAACCCAACAAAAACCTTACTGGCGTATTTTTAGAAACTGCACATCCAGCCAAGTTTTATGAAGAGGTTGAAGTAATTTTGGGAAAGAAGATTCATATCCCAGAGCCATTACAACAAATCATGCAGCAAGAAAAAAAGAGTGTCAAAATTGCAGCAAAGGGATCGGCATTAAAAGACTTCCTACTTAATTTATAGTAGTTCAAAATATCCTGTAACTTAAAGCATAATCCAGTATAATTATAGCTAATACTTTTCAGATTCGAGTCTAATCATGTATAAATTAATTAGCTTATTATTTATTTTCAGTAGCCTAATTAGTTGTGGTGACAACAAAGGTCCAGTATATTTAGCCAAATCAAACACTTATACATTTTGGCAAATGAATTCTAGCGAAATACAATTGTTGAATAACAGCAAAATTTATACTTACACAACTGAGTCATTAGAAACTAATTATGAAAAAATATTTTGTGGGAACTTACAAGATTGTTCATTCAATATTAATAACATAAAAAACTCTACTCTATTTGGCAACTTTAACCTAGATACTAAACCCATCGTAAATAACTCATTAGGCATAAAGTCTATTAACCTATATCGACTCATTTATACCACTTTAGGCCAATTTGGAGAAAAACGTAAAGTTTCTGGGGCATTATTCGTACCCAATATAGATCCACATAAAATTAAAGGGATAATCTTATTTTTTCACCCAACAGTTTTTGATAAACACTCAGTCCCATCATATGCGGCCACACAAAAAAGTGATCAAGTATTAGCGGCTATATTTGTTGCTCAAGGTTATATTGTTGCTGCTCCTGACTACATCGGACTGGGGTATGACGAATCAATGGTCCATCCGTATATCCTTTATCCTCAAATTAATGCCTTAGATGGTTTAGCTATGTTAATTGCTAGCCAGCAGTTTTTAACCCAAAAAAAATTGTTTAACCACCAAAAATTACCGCTATATATAACTGGAAGTTCTGAAGGTGGTGCTTATGCATTATGGTTTTCACGTCTTTATCAAGAACAAAGTACATTCAAAATATTAATTAATTCTACCAACTTTAATGTGACCAAAATTGTACCAATTTCTGGAGCTTATGATTTATCTGGAGTAATGTATAACTATTTATTTAGTGATATCAATATTTTTAATAAGTCCAAGTTTAATGTGGCAAATGTATTCTATGCCGCTAAATTAAAATCTAGCTTATTTGCCAATGCGATGTTAGCTTATTCTTATTATACAGAAAATGGAAACTTTAGCAAAGTGTTTAACCCTAATTTCTTCAATATGATTTGTACTTTTCAATTAGAAAGTAGCTGTCAATTTATGGGTAAACAAATAAATTTATTGGAAGCTTTTTCGCAAAACTCTACGCTTGACATTGCCCAGAAAGTTAGTAATGCTGCTGCATTTAAAATCGCAAATAAGACAATCTTTATCAATCAGTTTAACAGTGTAGTACCACTAATCAATCCGAATCTTCTTAAAAATTCACAGTTTATGTCACTGTTAACCAATGGCGATATTTATTACTGGCATTCTACCGTTCCCACTACCATCGTTTACTTTAAACATGATTCCATCGTAAGCAATTATAATTCACTCTATGCTTATACTGGAATGCTGGCAAATAACTCAACTAATTTAACTCAAATACCCGTTAATAATGCATGGCTTAAACGAAGAACAATAAATTATTTACCAGCCTTTGACGTTGACCATGGTGCAAGCTCATACTATTTGCTTATTATAGCACTAAACCAATTTAATCAATTTAAGTAAGGATAGAGTATGCTCCTCGATATAAATTATTTTAATAATGAAGATACGCCAAGCCTTGCTTATAACTTAATTGGTAAATTCATATTCCGCAATGAAAACGGACAAATAAATCATTATATGATTACTGAAGTAGAAGCTTATCATGGACTTCTAGATAAAGCATCGCATGCCAGATTTGGTAAAACCCCTAGAAACGCAATTATGTTTGGCAAAGCTGGCTACAGCTATATATACTTGTGTTATGGTGTGCACTGGTTACTCAATATTGTTACAGGTGCCGAAGGCTTTCCAGCCGCAATTTTAATTCGTGGAATAGATAAGACTTTTGGTCCAGGTCGAGTTACACGGAAGCTAAATATAAATGGTAGTTTTAATGGTAAAATTCTTGCCCCAGAGTCTGAACTCTGGATTGAGGAACTGGATACTATACCGCCCAAAGTACTTGAATTGCCAAGGGTTGGCATTGATTATGCCGAAGAATATCGTGATATGCCATGGCGATTTATATTAGGTAGCTAGTAGTGGTTGACTGTAATCCATTAAAGTTTAAGTAAAAAATCATTCTTTTCATATTCAATCAATTTAACATAATCTTTTTCTAATTGTTTTTTATCTTCATGAACTAACCCTATAAAACATATAGTATCTCCTAGATCACCCCCAACTTTTAATTTGGTACCAAGAGCTATGTTTTCAGCATGATAAAAGTAACTAGGTAAAGAAGTTATTAAATCTAGCTGTAATCCATTATAAATTCGTTTCGGATTAAAATTATATATGAAGACGATCATCCCATTTTTATTTTGTGGATAAGGTGTGATAGGTAAGTTATTTACAGCATTTTTTAATAAATCAACTTGATCATTACCACCACATTGTTTAGCAATTAAATTTAAGAACCCTGAAGCTCCAGATATTCGTGGATTTATTTCAACTAAATAGAGCTTCTGTGCTTGAGTTACAAATAATTCAGTGTGGGCAAACCCATTATTAAGTTCTGTTGTATCCAGGACCTTTATAATATATTCAGAAATTAATGTGTATATTGGCTCACTAGGTGCAATATATAGCATATATCTATACAAAATATCATCATGGAAAAACTCCTTTTTATATAGTCCAATTTGGCAAATAGAATGTCTACCATTTAAGCTAAAAGTATCAACTATATATTCATCACCAACAATAAATTCTTGGGCTACAAATTGATCAATTTCAGTTTCTTTAATCAAAGTATCAAGTAATCTTTGTTGATTATCAATTTTATATACACCTATTGAACCAGCTAAGTTATTAGGTTTTATAATTAGTGGAAATTTTATTATATCGGTTATTCTTTCTAATTCTAATGGACTAATGTTTTTATTAATTATTGCCTGTCTAGGAATTAATAAATTATTTTGGCGTAGCACTTCTTGCATTGCAAATTTGTCATATCGATTTAAGGATGTCTTAGGATTATTGCCGTTCTTGGATGCATATATTACATTTAATTGATCAGTAAAAGGTACAACATACTCACATCCATAGTATATATAATTTACCTTTAGTTTTGCTAATTGTATAGCTAGCTCTTGTAGGTTATCGTGCTGATAGTCAAAATTAATGACTTTATCCCATAATTCATACTTAATCAAAACTTTTTTTGCTAAGATTTTTTTTGCTATTGGACTATTACTTGCAAAGTTGTTATGTATAACAATAGCAATTATATTAAACCCTTCCTCTTTTAACCTAGTAGCCAAATAATTTACCGAAGCTAATGGTTCAACAATACAAATAGTTTTAATTGTCATTTTCGGCTTGATCCTACAAATTTAATTAAATTAGGTATTATTAATGCCAGAGTTATAATTAAGCAGACTACAAAATTAATTGGTTTAAAATGATGATTATATAAAACATAAATAATAAATGCACATGGTGGAACAAAGCTAACCGTCAAAATTGTACTAATAACGCCTAATTTACCGATGGCTTGTTGATAAAAATAAATCGGAACTATTAGTGTAATAAAAGCCATAAACACAAGAATAATAAAATTATTAAAACCCAAACTAAAAGAGTATTGATAAATTATAAATAATCCTAGACTTAAAACTAAAGGCCAAAACCTTATGGCTAAAAGTTGAGTGGAAGATAAATTGTTTTGTATACTTAAGCGATACGAGGTAGTGAGATAGTAATAACCAGATATTCCACTTAATATGCCTAATCCTATCCCAATATCAATATTCTTTGTTCCTAGCATTTGATAATGTTTATATAAGATTAAAAGACTAATAGCTAATAATAAAACACTCAAAAGACTGTGTTTGGATTTATGGTCTATAAATAATTTTATAAACCCGCACATAGCCCTAATTGCAGAAACAGTAGCTAAATAAACAAATGGGTCCGCACGATTGGGTGCATAAATTGAACATAGCCAATTAATTCCAATAAAGAAGGTCATCGAAAAATATAATGATTTATTATTAAAACATGCCTTATACGTATGTTTAATAGTTTCTACATTAATTATATTAAACCATATGCTAGCAATCAAAGACATAACAAACAGAGAAAAAAGCGGATTTATGTGATCACCAATTTTATCAATAAATACAAAAGATATAGCAGTTAAAACTACATATAACCATGCATTTAAATATGGGCTCATCTCATTCCCGTAAAATTTTAATTAAGTTAGGGATACATTAAAGGTTATGGCTGACGCTTACTGTCCACTATTACCATAATTAGGTAAATGTCTAGCACTCGGATCAGATAAATTGCAATTAGGCCAGGATTGGTTGGGTAACCAGTAACCGGCAATTACATGCTCTTGATTGGGAAAAGCTTGATTAAATAGCTCGCGATACATCAATGCTTCTTTAGTTAGCGGCGGATTAATTTTATACTTTTGGCATTTTTGAGCAAATTCAGCGTCAGTGAACTGATTTTGGGCTAACTCAATTAAACAATCAACTAATCCATGACCCACCGCATCTGAAAATGCAGCCTTTTCCCGCCACAAAATTTCCTCTGGAAGATAATTTTGTCCGGCAAAAGCCTTACGTAACAAATATTTACCCATATTATATTTATTTAGCTTCAATTCTGGATCAATATTCATTACATAACTAACAAATTCTTTATCGGAAAAGGGTACTCGTGCTTCTAAACTATTTGAACTAATACAACGATCAGCACGTAACACATCATACATATATAATTCTTTTATCCGCTTCTGTGATTCAAGTTGGAAATCCTTTGCCGTTGGAGCAAAATCAGTATACTTATAGCCAAATAATTCATCACTTACCTCACCACTTAATACCACTCGTACCTGAGTATTATTGCGAATATATTTACATAATAAATACATGGGTAGACTTGCTCGAATGGTTGTCACATCCCAAGTTTCAGTAATCCAAATAATAGTTTTTAAGGTAGCAGCAATATCTTTCTGACTAAAAATTACTTCATGGTGGTTTGAACCCAAATAATCTGCCATTTGTTTGGCATACTTTAAATCAATTGGATTGTGATCCAGCCCAATTGCAAAGGTTTCTAATGGCCGAGATAAATTCTTAGCAGCAATTGAACACACCAAACTGGAGTCAAGCCCACCACTTAATAAATAGCCCACGGGAACATCAGCATCTAAGCGTTTAACCACAGCTTTTACCAATAGTTCACGAATATTATCCAAAACTTTGGGTAATTCTTTGTATTTAGCTTGATTAATTTTATACAGTTCTAAATAGGGCTTAATTGCTTGTCCATCATAGTAATGCCCAGGTGGAAAAGGCAATATTTTTTTACAACAGTTAAGTAACTCCTTCATTTCTGAAGCAAAAGCAATTTGGCCATTATCACAATAACCATAAAACAAAGGACGAATTCCCATGGGATCACGCGCAGCAAGAATTTTATGTTCATCTTTAGCATAAATTACAAAAGCAAATTCACCATCTAAAATATGACAAACTTCGCTTAAATTATAGCAAAGCATCAAGGGTAAGATTACTTCACAATCCGAATGCGAAATATAGGGATAGGTAGCATACTGGGCTTTAATTTGTTTAAAATTAAAAATCTCACCATTACACATTAATATAAATCGTTCGTTTATAAATGGCTGATCCGCAGAATGTGATATATCCATAATCATCAGCCGATGAAAAGTAAACACATAGTCAGCAATTGTTTGTTTATGCGTAGAATCAGGTCCACGATAGACAATTGAACTATCTAATTTATCATAAGTTAATGGTTTAGCAATAATCCCGCACATAAAATCCCTTTATAATCATAATTCATAACCATTGTATTTTATATTATTCAATAATTGTTGCAGTTTCAATAATAACAGCTTCAAGTGGAACATCATCGTGTCCACCTTTATTACCAGTTTTTACAGTTTTAATTGCATCTACAACCTCAGTACCTAAGACAACTTTACCAAATACAGCATAACCCCAACCCTGCATGTTTTCTGCTGTAAAATTTAGAAAATGATTATCTTTTACATTAATAAAGAACTGGCTACTTGCTGAATGAGGTGCTGAAGTTCTTGCCATTGCTATGCTATACTTATCATTTTTTAAACCATTATTAGCTTCATTTTTGATTTCAGCTTGAGTGGGTTTTTGCAGCATATCCTGGTCAAATCCCCCACCTTGAATCATAAAATTATCAATTACACGATGAAATATTGTACCCGTATAATGTCCAGATTTTACATAATCTGTAAAATTCTTCACTGTAATCGGTGCTTTTTCTTTATTTAGCTCTATCTCAATAACACCATAATTAGTCTTTAAAACCGCTTTCATTTAATATCCTTCAAGAATAAATTAATTAATATCAGCTAGTAATTATAAGTTATTTGCCTACAATACACTCAAAATTCTTACTAAAAATGCTATAATCGATCACTTGGATTATTTAACTTTATGCTTTTAGCTCTTTTTATTCTTATGTAACTATTCAGTGCATCCATAAACTAGCAACTTATGGCATATAAGCTGCTAGCATTAATGCAAGCTAAGTAGTAATGTTTTTATACATTTTACAGGATATAATGCAAATGCAAGTCAAATCTAAATCTATATTAAAATACAGTCTAATTACCTTAGTAATAATCATATTATTATTAATTGCCAGCATTGTGGCCTTAGTAACTCTAGTTAACCCCAACCATTTCAAACCACTGATTATTAAAGCCGTTAAAGAAAATACTGGGCGACAACTTAGTCTACCAGGAAATATTAGCTGGAAAATATTCCCCAATATTGGATTACATGTAGGTCAAGCCAGCTTATCCAATCCTGATGGATTTAGTCAACCAGACTTTATGAAACTTGATGCAGCCGATATATCCCTACAACTATTGCCATTATTTCATAGTTCAATTGTAGTGGATAGTTTAACTATTAATGGACTAAATCTAGGATTAATCCAAAAAGGAGACCAGAATAACTGGACTTTTAACCTACCTCAAAAATCAACTGGAGCAGCAACTTCTCCCCAAAAATCAACTTACTTAGCTTTAAGTTCTTTAATTCTAACCAATACAACTATAACTTATGTGGATCTAAATTCTAATAAACATAGTGAGTTAAAAAACTTTGATTTTAATCTGAATACAGAGCGTGGTGGTAATATAAGTGTAGATACTGGCAGTGAAAATCTTACTTTAAACAAAACCAATTTTAATTTTGACAATTTAGTCTCCGGTAAGATAAATTTTGTAGTACAAGGTTTTAATAAGCCACAGTATACTGGAGATATTAATTTACCCGAATTTGCTTTAAACCAATTGTTAGACAAATTAGATATTGCCAAAGAAGATCGCATAAATAAGCCTTTACTCAATAAATTTGCTATTAGTTCTACATTTAAAGGTGATATGGAAGGTCTTGATGTAAGTAAACTAGATTTTAATTTTGGAGACAATATAGCGGCAAATACCACAGTTAAAGTTCAAAATTTTGATAACCCACAATATACTGGAACTATTAACTTACCTACATTCTCACTAAATAAATTATTGGATGGATTAAATATCGCCAAAACTAGTAGAGTGAATAATACTGTATTTAATAATGTCGCAGTACAAAGCAAATTTAGTGGTACTAAAGATGATATTAACTTTAGTCAAACTCATTTTAATTTTCCCAATATAGTAGACGGGGATCTAAATTTACAAGTCCAAAATTTTGATAACCCGGAATATGCTGGAGACATTAATCTACCCACTTTCTCACTAAACAAACTATTAGATGGATTAAATATCGCCAAAGCTAGTCGAGTGAATAAGCCATTATTGAATAATTTTGCACTACAAAGCAAATTTAGCGGTACTAAAGATAATATTAGTTTTAACCAGACTCATTTTAATTTCCCAAATATTGTACAAGGCAATCTAAACTTACAAGTCCAAAACTTTGATAAACCTCAATATATTGGCAATATTAATTTACCTACCTTCTCATTAAATAATCTACTGGCTCAATCTGGAATTACTTCGCCTAAACTGCCCAATAAAGCATTATTAAATAAAGTTGCATTTCAATCTAAACTGGCCGGTGGCACTAATAATATAAATCTTAGTCAAATTGACTTAAAGTTATCTAATTCAACTATTACCGGCAATTTAAATGTGAATTCAATTAAACCCATAAAATTTAATGAAAATTTAAATTTAGATCAAGCGGAATTATCAGATTTTATTAATACCAAAGGCTTTAAGCTTCCAATTAAACAAGCTAAGTTTAATGGTAATTTGAGCCTAAATGGCTTGGAGGATAAGAACTATCCAAGTTCATTAAATGCTCAACAAAGTATAAGTGTAGGTAATTTAAAACTTTTAGGTTTTAGTATAAATAATTTTATTCATCAACTAGATAACACCCTAACTTCCACCAGTAATACCTTGGGTGGTGGGATATTAAATAATATCATTAAAGGTAATGCGGCAGATGCGTTTAATTCACTATATAATTCTGGACAAATTCTTCAATCAATCAATAATATGAAAAATATTGTAGCTAAGGCCAAGGCACCTGGACCAAAAGATTTGAGTCAACAAACTGATTTAGGGACATTACAGGCCGATGTTACATTACATAACGGAATTGCTCAACCGACTAATTTTAAACTTAGTGGTCCTAGTCTAAAAAGTAATGGCCAAGGCAGTGTCAATTTAAATAAAGAGACACTCAATTATTCAATCACAACACAGTTGGTTGCACCACAACAGAATAAAATTATTAACCAAATTATCTTTCCTTACCTAATCCAAGGTAAAATCGCAGATATGAATGGCTCACTCGATTGGGGTTCAATCCAGAAACAGTTGGTTAATTATTATTTGGCAAACGCAGGTGACCAAGTAAATAAAGCCGCCAATCAAGTCATTGATCAGGTAAAACAGAAAGCCACGGAAAATCTCCAACAGGGAGTGCAACAAGGGACGGATAATTTAATCAAAAATATTTTTGGACATTAACCATGAAAACTAAAGCTATATTCAAATATACTTTGATCACCATTGTTGGCCTAATTTTATTGATGATTGTGGGGAGTATTCTTCTAATCACTTTGGTTAACCCTAACCACTATAAACCACTAATTATTCAGGCAGTTGATGATAGTACTGGGCGTAAACTCAGTTTAGATGGGGATATTAGCTGGAAAATCTTCCCCAATATTGGGTTACACATTGGCACCGCAAGTTTATCTAATCCTGACGGATTTGATAAACCCGACTTAGTCAAAATTGATTCGATGGATATTTTAGTTCAATTGTTGCCATTACTGCATAGTTCTATTGTAGTTGATAGTATAAATATTGATGGCTTAAATTTGGGTTTAATTAAAAAAGGTAGTAGTAACAATTGGACATTTAAATCCAGCTCTAAAACCGCAGCTACCGAATCTAGTCAAAATAAAATCAAATTTGAATTAAACTCCTTAACCTTAAAAAATACAACGATTAGCTATGCAGACATGCAAACTAAAAAACAACAGAGTTTGAATAATTTTGATTTTGGAGTTAAAACTGGTTGGAATGGGAGAATGAATGTAGATACAGATAAACAAACTTTTAATTTAGATAAAGTAAATTTTAACTTAGATGATATCTTAAATGGACAATTAAATTTAGATGGAGCTAATTTTGATAACCCACACTATACTGGGGACTTGAACTTAAATGAATTTTCAATGAATAAGCTACTAGATAAGTTAAATATTACTAAACCAGATCTACCGAATAAGAGCTTATTGGATAAAGTTGCATTGCAAACCAACCTTGTAGGCGGTGCAAATAATCTTGAATTGCAGCCAATTAACTTAAAATTTGCTGATTCAACCCTAAAGGGTAAAATTAATATTAGCTCAATTACTCCGCTTAAACTCAATGAAGACTTAGTTCTAGATAAAGCTGACATTTCTGACTTTGTAAAGACCAAAGGTTATAAAATCCCATTGAAACAAGCTACACTTAGTGGTCTTTTGACTATACCAGGTGGATTTCCTAATACATTAAATGCCAATCAAAATATCCATATTCAAAACTTAACTTTGCAGGGACTAAACTTGGATACTTTAATTCATCAAATTGATCTATCTCTAGAAAATCTTACTAATCTTCCAAATAGTATTAATCATATCCAATCCATTATAAATAAAACTCAGCTTTCTAGCGCAAAAGACTTAGCCCAGACAAGTAATTTAGGCAGTTTAGATGCTAATCTCATTGTGCATAATGGAGTAGCTAACCCAGCTGTATTTAGACTTAGTGGTGGCCCAAGCATCAAAAGTTCTGGAGGTGGTACAATTAATTTAAACCAAAAAGCACTTAACTATACCGTTAACACACAGTTCATAAATAGTAGAAATAGTTCATTCATACAATCTTTAATCTTTCCGTATCATCTACAAGGTAAACTCTCTAATCCAGAAGGTTCACTGGATTGGCTTTCAATCCAAAGACAACTGGCGGAACATTTTACTCAAGAAGGTTTCGGAACGGTAAATAAAACGGTTACTCCACTTACTCAAAAATCCAAAAAATTTATAACTAATCTTTTTGGCCATTAGATAAAAAGTATAACTTTTGCTATACGCATTATAGAACAAAATTAAACTATAATGCAACTTTATCGTTTTTTACAATTTACAGGTAAAGCCGAGATAATCTAATTACTGGCTGTGTATAGCTAAGCTAATTAGATTGCCATATAAACCATTATCTAATTACGGTTTTTATTAGCATAATAGCTTTATGTGTAGCAATAATAGATTGTTCTGGACTAATCTTATTCTGATTCATTGGCTCTATTACAGTTGTAAAACTAATTTTCCCAATTAGCAGATACAAAGTATTTAACTCATTAATACTCCAATTCTTAAATTGTGGAGCAAGAAGCAAATTGGGTGCCTTAAACGAATAAAAATGTTTCTGATAAGCAAATGCATAACTCAATAACGCACTCTCCGCATATTTTGGCCCTAATAATTCTAAACCTACGGGTAATCCTTTATATTGAGCTACTGGCAATGTAATTTCAGGTAAGCCACTGTTAGATGCAATTACCGATTGATCACCAATTTGATTTCCATCATAACTCGCAATCCCACTTTTACCACTGGGCAATATCAAACCATCTAGATGCTGTTGTTGCATTATCCCTAAAATATACGCTTGATTTTTGGCAATTATTTGAGTTACTTGCTGAAACTCAGGGCTATTTTTCGATTTAATCCCAATAATAAGTTTCATACAATTTTTTGGCGTGCCATATACTCGACTTTTACCTTGACAAATTGCGTCAAATCCACTAATGTTGCTAATATTTTGTGTCAAATAACCATTTATTTCTTCAATGGTTCCAGCCATATTATTTTTACGTTCTAAACTAAATCTAGGTAGGTCAATTTCACTAATAGTAGCCCCCTGACTCTGTAAGTTATCCTTAACCTTGTTATAGATGGCCAGAATCGATTGCGGCATACCAATGAATAACGATTTTCCTGCCACACTTTTAATCATGGCAAAATGTTTTCCAACTAAACTATCGGCATTTAAATATTCTGAATAATCCACTTTATTTGCTGCCATAATGGTTAAGAGTTGGGCTAAATCCGGCACATTATTCGCCATTGGTCCAGCTGTACCATCTAAATTACCTAGCGGAAAAATCCCAGCATGACTAATCAAGCCATAAGTAGGACGTAACCCATAAATCCCATTATATGCTGCTGGGACTCTGACTGAACCACTATTATCGCTACCAATGGCTAATGGGGCAAAATTGGCTGCTACACTTACAGCTGAGCCACCACTTGAACCACCAGGGTTATATGCGGTATTATATGCATTACCTATACGACCACTCAGACTACTTATTCCACTTAGACCTGAGGCCATCTCATCCATAGCACTTTTAGCTAAAATAATTCCACCCTGACCCTTAATTTTACGGATAATTACTGCGTCCATTAAAGGATAAGTTCCAAGTAAAGTCAAACTGCCACTAGAAGTACGTAGACCAGCAACATCAATATTATCTTTAACAATTACTGGGATACACCATAGGCTGCCAGTAAATACTTTATTCTTAGCGAGTTCCTCATCTAAGCCATCAGCTATAACCAAGGCTTGAGGATTAAGCTGAGTAATTGCATTTAGTGGCGCATGATTACTGTTAGTACTTAAGTTATATAACTTAATTCGCTCTAGATAACCATTAATCAGTTCTTTACAACTAAATTCATGCTGATTTAATCCAGTATGAATTTGTTCTATACTTGGATTAGTTTGTAAAAATTTTTGCATATCTGCAGCAAATACATAATGAACAGTCATCAATACCAGTAAGAAAAACTTCTTCATAATATACCTTCTGCAAAATAAAGTAAATACTTGATAAATAGATTGTTAGGCCTTGTAGTTCCGAGCTTATTCTAATTATTATATTGTATTCAATTGATGTATTTGGTTTTTAAAATTCATTACATCAATCTAATCTAAATCAATTTTTTTTATTGATATTTCTTGAACATGAGTGTTAATCACATAGCATATATAGATTTTATATAGGTTATCTAGATCTATAGCTTGGAATTGATAATTAACCTTATTATAACTATAAGTTTGCTGGGTATCATAGTTTAACTTAGTATTTTTATGCATATCATCCAAGAAGCCTTTGCCCGCAGCTTTAATTAAGGATTCTTTTTTCGTCCACAAATTAAAAAAATCGTCACTACTTTGTATAAGTACTTGTTCTTTCTCAGAAAAGGTTATGGGTTTTAAATGCATATAATCAATTGTGTGCTCAATATATTCAATATCGATTCCAACTCTAGACATATTAGACACTACCATGACTACATAATTGCCACTGTGAGATAGATTAAAGTCAATATTCCTTGGCTCAGAAATATTTAGATAGGGGCGATAATATTTATCTTCCTCAATTTGGATGTGCACAGGAGTAAGTTTTAACAACTTAGCCAAAACCTTATATTTAAATATTTCTGAGGCTAGTGATCGGAGTTGATCAATACGCTGATGATAGCTCAGAATTTTGTGCAAACTCTTAGCTGGTAATTTATATTCTTGAGCTAAACCGGCTAAATTGCCTGGATAACACTGTTTAATTAGGCTATCTAATTCATCTATTTTTAGATAAAACACATGTAACATTACACAGCATTTCGACTAGCATTAACATTTGCGGCTAGAGATTTCTTAATTAACTTTTCAAGAATCTCTTTATTTTCAATATTAGGATCACGTAAATTGGTCATAGCATATTGTTGAATAATTAATAATGGAAATATAATTTTTTCCCTAAACTTAATTGATTCACGTTTTACATAGTCTAAAGCTAGCAATTCGGTACTTTCAGAAATTTTTAATAACATTTCTTTAGCCAAATCCGCTTCATTTTTTAATTTAGTCCAAAATCCGCCAAATTTGGGATCATTAACTAAATGTTGTGTAATCTGAAAGTTAGATTGATATAAACTCTGCATTGCATTATTCATTAAGGTCTTAAAAAATAATGAGCCATGATATAAATGCTGAAGCTTGGCTTCATACGCTGAATTTTTATTAATTAAGGTTTGAATGCCAACTCCTAAACCGTAAAACCCTAAAATATTTTGTTTCATTTGCATCCATGCTCCAACAAATGGAATAGCTCGTAAATCTTCAAGTCTTAATTGAGTATCTTTGCTTCTTTTAGCTGGCCTGGAACCTACATTTATTTGAGATAAATATTTTAATGGAGTTATTTCCTCCAAATAAGGAATAAACATTGGATCATGGCGTAATTCAAGATAAGCTAAATAACATACTTGAGCTAATTCCTCAATTAAGCGCTCTTGATGAATATCTAGATTACCACTTTTAGTTGGAAATAGTTTAGCAACTAAGCTTGAAGTAAATAGCTGTTCCATATTAAAAATTGCCGAATCAGTAGTCCCAAAATTAGAGGAAATAGTTTGTCCCTGTACCGTTAATTGAATTTCTCGAGACTCAATTTCTGAACCAAGAGCATGATAAAAATCATAGGTATTACCTCCACCGCGTGAGGGTGGGCCACCTCTACCATCAAAAAACACCACATGGACCTTATGCTTATTTGATACTATTGTTAACTT
>Ga0206796_1094_pt1 | contig 19833 bp, 17 predicted proteins | sample Alteio_BWOrgCont_68_FD_152895 | JGI IMG/M metagenome (GOLD analysis project Ga0206796, IMG submission 152895) | Enriched cells from forest soil in Barre Woods Harvard Forest LTER site, Petersham, Massachusetts, United States -... | ecosystem: Environmental > Terrestrial > Soil > Temperate forest >...
TTTGGCATTTTAGCCTTTTTTATTTTACGGCTTAATTCTTCAATGTCATCTAATTCTTCTTCTTCTCCCAATTCTTGTTGAATGGCTTTTTGTTGTTCGTGTAAATAGTATTCTTTTTGTTTTTTTTCAATTTGTTGTTTTACCCGCCCTTGGATCCGTTTTTCTACATTTAAAATTTCAATTTCTCGATTTAGTTCGCGTAATAATTTGTTTAGGCGTTTTTTTAGTGACATAGTTTCAAGCAAATCTTGACGTACATCCAAATCAGTTATTACATGGGTAGTAATTACATCGGTTAGCTGTTCAACATTTTCAATTCTAGAAATTAAAGTGACAATTTCGTCTGGAACTTTTTGATTTAGTTTAGTATACTCTTCAAATTCTTGAATAATTTCACGTTTTAATGCTTCCAGTTCAATTTTACTCAGATCATATTTAGTTGTCAGAGCTTCTACATGTGCTGATAGATAACCATCTTTTTCAATAATAGCAATGGCTCGTGCTCTGGTTTTGCCTTCAATCAATACTTTATTGGTGCCATCTGGCAGCTTTAGAACTTGTAATATTTTAGCTAAAGTGCCAATTTCGTGAATATTATTTGGAGTTACTTCATTATCTGCTGGATTCTTTTGACTCAATAATATAACCATATTGTCTTTTTTAGCTGCTGCATCAAGGGCATTAATTGATTTTTGCCGTCCAATAAATAGTGGTACCACCATGTTTGGGAAAATTACTACATCTTTTAAGGGGATAATAGCTATTTTATCGTTTACATCCATTACTCCTAGGGTTTGGCTTTTAGTGCCACCTGTATTTTGTGCTATCATATCCAATTCCTTTAGTTCTATTTAATCATATTAATTAATCATATTAATTTAAAGTGGAGTAACTCTTTCAACAAAGTCATTATCACGTAATTTTGCAATGGAGTCCTGCAGTTGCATAAGATTTTCAACACCAAGAGTGAATTTAATTAATGCATATTCGTTAGTATGTGCTTCCTGTAATATTCCTTCAATATTAATGTTTTGCTCAGCAATCATTCCGGTAAATTTGGTAAAAGTTCCAGTTTTATTCTCAACTAACGCTTCGATTTTAGTTAAAAATACTTTCCCTATATCATTTATTATATGGACGAAAGTTAAATTATCAAGTCCTATCCCTCTTAGTTGTTTACAAGTATCTTTATGTAAGACTAGTGAACCATAACGAGTAATCTGAGCGAGAATTTCATCTCCAGGTAAAGGTAAGCAAGATTGATCCTGGATAATATCTAAATTACACTGACTTAATTTAATTTCGAGGCTTTTATCTTGAGGATAGCCTAAGATTTGTTTAATAATTTCTAAAACGGAGAGATTACCCACTCCAACTTGGTGTTCTAATTCGTCAATGGTTAATTTTGGATAATAGTTTTCACATAGTTTAGTTAAGATTTTTTCATTAGCTACTAGTTTTGGCTTAAATAATTCTAAACCCAAGTTAATCAGTTTTATACCATTACTAACGCCTTCATCATATTTTTGTTCTTTGAGATATTGTTTAATTTTGCTAACTGCTTTACCAGATACAACTAAAGATAGCCAGCTATCATCTGGTTCAATTTCATTGCGCGTGACAATTTCAATAATGTCACCATTTTGAAGTTTGGCATCTAATTTCGTAATTTTTTGGTTAACTCGAGCTTGATAACAATGGTTACCAATATCACTATGAATAAAATAAGCAAAATCTAAAGGAGTGGAGCCTTTAGGTAACAAAATAATTTTTCCTTTTGGCGTAAAAACATAGATATCTTCAGGAGATAAATCTTGTTTTATGCTATTTAAAAAATCATTGGCAGAAAAACTACTAGATTGAATGTCTAATATATTATTAATCCAATTGGTGGTACGATGATTAGCCGATAAAAATTCTTCATCATTTTGATGTTTTAGCCAATGACTAATGATGCCACGTTCAGCTACTTCTTCCATTGCGCTGGTAAGTATATGTAATTGTATTGGTGTCCCGTGTGGTCCCATCAGGGTTGAATGGATTGATTGATAACCATTACTTTTAGGGATGGCTATGTAGTCTTTGAATTTACCGGGAAGTGGTTGATATAAATTATGCAGTACACCCAGAGTTAGATAACAATCTCGAATTTTTTCGACAACAATTTTGATTTCAAAAATATCATAAATGCGATTAAAACTTTGCTGTCGGCGTTGCATGCGCCGATATAAATTATAAATTCCCCGTTGGCGATAAACAAATTGAGCGGAAATACCATTGGACTTAAGTGCATTACTAACATTTTGTAAAATACCCTCAACTAAAGGGCGCCTCTTTTTTTGAGCTTCATGAACAGCTTTAGATAAAACCAGATAACGGAGAGGGTAGAGGTAACGAAAACTTTCATCAGCTAGGTCTAAATGTACTCGGTGTAATCCAATCTTATTGGCAATTGGTACATAAATTTCCATTGTTTCTAGAGCAATTCTACTTCTTTTTTCAGGTTTCATGGATGAAAGAGTTAACATATTATGAAGTCGATCGGCTAATTTAATTAAGATTACCCGCACGTCTTTGGCCATGGCCAAGACTACTTTTCTAAAATATTCGGCATGGGCAATTTCATCTGATTCAAAATTTAGTTTTTCAAGTTTGGTAACGGCATCTACTAATGCTGCAATATTGTGCCCAAAGATTTGTTCTAGATCAGCTTTAGACACTTGGGTATCTTCAACTACATCATGGAGTAAGGCTCCAGCAATGGTTTGTTCATCTAGCTTCCATTGAGCAATAAGTGTGGCAACTTCAATCGGATGAGTTATATACGGTTCACCACTTTTACGAACTTGAGTGAAATGAGCATGACTTGCTACTTCAAACGCTAGCTTGACAATTTCAAACTGTTTTTGACTCAGATGATGCCTTGCGCTTTTAAAGAGGATTTGTCTTTTTTCTTCAACCAGCTCTTGATACGCCCCATAGTCTAAATTCATACCATTTTGCCTAAGCTAAAGATTTATTCAACACTCTTTAAGATCGACGTGTCAATTAACTGTGCAGCAATCTCTCTTAGAGCTAGTACTGTTGGTTTATCATTTTCATAAGCATCTAATTGGCTTTGTCCACTTTTTTCAATTTGTCTAGCTCTAAGTGCTGCAATTATTGTCATGTCAAAACGATTTGGGATGGTTTCCATGCAATCGGATACAGTAAAACGTGCCATAAAAGTACTCCTTTCGTTAGACTTCTTCTTTATTCTTGTATTTAGCTCATTTTCTTTGGCAAGCTTACGCTCATCTATTGATTAAGTAGTAATCTGGTTCCTTAAAAACTTTCCTAGTTGGTGAGAAATACATACGACATAGAAGAATTACTATTAGTTAAAAATTAAACTTATTTTTATTTCATGAGTTTAAGCGGTGCACCAATATTATACTATATAATTCTTGCAGTGCAACATTAAAATTATCATTGGTAACTATAAAGTCAAATTCTTCAGCATGGCTTATATCCTCAATTGCCAAATTTAGACGTTTCTGGATTGCTTCTTCACTATCAGTATTTCTTAATTTTAGACGTTTTTCTAGTTCGGGCAGACTGGGAGGGAGAATGTAAATTAATATAGCTTCAGGAATCAATTTTCTAATTTGTCTAGCACCTTGCCAGTCAATTTCTAAAATAATATCTTTTCCTTTGGTTAAAGTTTTTTTAATTGTATTTTTATTGGTACCATAGAAGTTGTCATATACTTGCGCCAATTCTAAAAATTTTTGCTCCTGTTGCATAGTTTTAAATTTTTTATGACTAATAAAAAAATAATCTACACCTTCAATTTCACCCGTACGAATTTTACGGGTGGTATGTGAAATTGAAACTTGTATTTGTGAGTCAAGCTTACACAATGCTTGAATTAAAGACGATTTGCCAGCTCCAGATGGTGCCGAAATGACAAAAACATTACCACCATGCACTTTAACTTACTCCAATATAAATTCAATATCTTGTAAAATCATTACTTGAGATAGTAAGTTTAACAAAAAAGGTGAATATTATGTTGATTGATTCGCATTGCCATTTAAATTTTAACCAATTAGAGAGTAATATAGATTTTTATTTGGAAGAAATGCAAAAAAATCAGATTAATTATGCTTTGTGTGTGGGTACCAATCCGGATAACCTCGAGCAAATTATTGCTTTAGCTAATAATTATCCACAGATTTTTGCTGCAATTGGGGTTCATCCTGATGAGCGCTTGAATGATTTTACTTTAACCCCCGAGTTTTTATTGCAATACACGACTAATCCCAAAGTTATTGCAATTGGTGAGACTGGTTTAGATTATTATTCAATTAAGGATAATGATATGACATGGCAACGTGAACGCTTTATTTTACACATTGATGTGGCCAAAATGGCAAATCTACCACTAATTATTCATACTCGCGAATCAATTGCTGATACATTGTCGATTCTGTCAAGACATGATGCTATGGCTGTGGGAGCAGTAATGCACTGTTTTACTGAAAATTTGGAAAATGCAAAAAAATGTCTGGATTTGGGATTTTATATTTCGATTTCTGGAATTGTAACTTTTAAGAATGCTGCTGTAGTTCAGGAAGTAGCCAAGTATGTACCACTAGATCGATTATTAGTAGAAACTGATGCGCCATTTTTAGCGCCAGTTCCATTTCGTGGAAAAGTAAATCATCCAGCTTTAGTTTTGCATACGGCAAAGTACATTGCCTCTTTAAAAGGTATTAAGCTAGAGGTACTTGCTAATGCAACTTGCTATAATTTTTTTAATTTATTTAAGAAAGCCCAAAGTTTATGCAAGTGATTACTATTGACGGCCCTGCATCATCCGGCAAGGGGACTGTAGCTAAAATTATTGCCAAAAAATTAGGCTACCATTATTTGGAATCAGGGGCAATTTATCGTGCTTTAGGCCTACTAGTATTGCGGCGTAAATTTAATATCTCAGAAATCGATAAAATTACAGCCGTAGTGGATGAAATGGATTTGCAATTTTTAAATGGCAATATTTATTTAAATGAGGAAGATGTTACTTTCGCTATTCGGGATGAACAAATTGGCATGCTCGCTTCTAACTTAGCTAAGTTGACCAAAGTTAGAGCTAAATTATTAAATTTTCAACATACATTTGCTAGAGAGCCTGGATTAGTTACTGATGGCCGGGATATGGGTAGCATAATTTTTCCTAATGCCTTTCTTAAGATCTTTTTAACTGCATCAGCAGAAAAGCGTATGCTTAGACGATACAGCCAGTTGCAATTGGTGAATAAACCTGCTACAATGGAGGCTATTTTGCGTGATATTATAGCCAGAGATAAGCAAGATTCAGAACGAAGTGTAGCGCCTCTTAGCTATAATGAATCATTTAAAGTGCTTGATAACTCTACTTTATCCATTGAGGAAACGGTAGAACAAATTCTTAATTGGTTTACGGAAAAAACAAGTAATTAATTTATGGTGCACAAATTTGAACGCCAAAATTTAGTGCGATTATCTAACTTTTTATTTTGAGTTTATGAAAAATATGGAAAATTTTGCAAGTTTATTTGAACAACAGATAGCACAATTAGAAATGCGCGAAGGTGAAGTAGTTAATGCTGAAGTTGTTGCAATTGATAATAAATATGTTACGGTAAATGCTGGATTAAAATCCGAATCAGTGATTGCAATTAGCGAATTTAAAGATGAACATGGTGAACTAGAGGTTAAAGTTGGAGATGTTGTCCAAGTTGCTATTGAAGCAATGGAAGATGGTTATGGAGAGACTAGATTATCACGGGACAAAGCTAGAAGAATTGCAGCGTGGACTGAGTTGGAACAGGCTTTAGAAAATGAAACAGTACTATCTGGTCCAATTTATGGGCGAGTAAAGGGTGGTTTGGGCGTAATTTACAAAAATGTTCGTTTATTTTTGCCTGGGTCATTGTTAGATGTACGTACTGTTCGTGACTTTACTCCCTATGAAAGTAAAGATGTTGAATTCAAAGTAATTAAAGTAGATCGCCGCAGAAATAACATTGTTATTTCAAGAAAGGCTGTATTAGTTGACAAGTCTGGTGAAGATAATAAAGCTATTATTGATAGAATGCAAGAAGGTAATGTAGTTAAAGGTGTAATTAAAAACATTACTGATTATGGCGCGTTTGTAGATCTTGGTGGAATTGATGGTTTGTTGTATATTACTGATTTATCCTGGAAAAGAGTTAAACATCCATCAGAAATATTAACAGTTGGTCAAGAAATTGAAGCCAAGGTACTACGTTTTGATCAAGAGAAACATAGAGTTTCATTAGGTTTAAAACAATTATCCAATGATCCTTGGTCGGGTGTTGCTGAGCGGCATCCAATTGGTACACGATTGTACGGAAAAATATCCAATATTACTGACTATGGTGCTTTTGTTGAAATTGAGAATGGAATTGAAGGCTTAGTGCATGTTTCTGAAATGGACTGGACGAATAAAAATATTAATCCAGCAAAAATGGTTAAGTTGGGTGATGAAGTGCAGGTTCAAATCTTGGAGATCGATGGAGATAAGCGTAGAATTAGTCTTGGACTAAAACAATGTCAACCAAACCCATGGGTTGAGTTTGCTGAGAAATTTAAAAAAGGTGATCATGTAAAGGGTTCGATTCGCTCAATTACTGATTTTGGTCTATTCATTGGTTTAGATGGTGGAATTGATGGGTTAGTCCATGTGTCTGATATTTCTTGGACTTTGTCCGGCGATGCAGCAATTAGAAATTATAAAAAAGGTCAAGAAATTGAGGCAGTTATAATTGCAGTTGATGTAGAAAAAGAGCGAATTGCTCTAGGAATTAAACAATTAGACAATGATCCGTATGCTTTATTCTTTAATAATCATGATAAAGGATCTATACTTGCAGGTAAAGTTAAATCAGTAATAGCAGCTGAAGCCGTAATTGATCTTTCTGATGGTATCGAAGCTGTTTTACCATTACGGGAAGCCACTCGAGATAAAATTGATGATTTAACTAAAATCCTAAAAGAAGGTGATGCAGTTGAAGTAATGATTAGTAGTATCGATAAAAAATATAGAGTAATTAATGTTTCAATTAAGGCTAAGAATGCACGTGATGAAGCTGACGCAATTAAAAAAGTTAAGAGTGCGGAAAAAGCTTCTGGTACCACAAGTTTAGGGGCTTTACTTCAAGATAAATTCTCTCAAGAAGAGTAAGGCCAAATAATATGAATCGGTCATGTATTGTAGCTAAACTTTCTGAGCTCTATCCAAAGGTCAATCGCAGTGAGATTGACTCTTTAGTTAAGGGTTTATTTAATGTGTTGGTTAATCATATAGCCGAGGGTAATCGGATTGAAATACGTGGATTTGGTTGTTTTTCGCTCAAAGAAAGAAATGCAGGGGTTATTCGAAATCCAAGAGATGGTGTTACTATTCCATGTGGTGGACGCCATGTTGTATATTTTAGAGCAGGAAAAGAATTAAAAGACCGGGTTAATATTTTTAGTAAATAATAAACAGATTCCACTCCTAACAGCTATCTTTATCTATTTGCGAAGTTATAGCATTTTATAGATTACCTGTTTATACTTGCAATGACATATCTGATATAGCAAATATTTGATATAGACAAAAGTCTAATATAAATTTTTTAATTTTGGTAGTTATGCAAAAAACAATTATTCGATTAATCTTGCTAGTTTTATTGCCCTTCGTAAACATATCTACTTTTGCGGATGATAGTTCTTCTGGAGGAGGTACTGGAGGGGGGGTTACTGGCGGAATGTCGGGTAGTGGAATATCTGGTAACAATTTTGGAGGGAGCATAGGAAACTTTAGTAGTGGCAGCTCGTCTGGTTCAAATAGTCCAAATATTACAATTAATGGTGGAGCACAAATGCCAATGCCATCAGGCCAAACTCAGATTATTGGGTCAAATATCCTTCCTGCAACCACTCAAAAAGATTATTTAAATAATGGTTATTTAGGTAGCAACAGCTCATATAATAGCTATAATGATTTAACTAATGGTCGTTATACAATGCAGATGATGCCAAATGGTGGCATGGTATATGTTCCAGAGGGCAATCCAATTTTACCTGATGATTTTCAACGAAATGTTCAACTTAGAACTGGCTTGGCATTAAACAAATATGGTTATGATTTGTTTAATGATCCGCAAACTTTTGCGCCAATAGATGATGTGCCAGCATCAAATGATTATATACTAGGGCCTGGAGATCAGATTACTTTAAAGGCTTGGGGTTCAATTGATATTGATTATGCTTCTGATATAGATAAAGAAGGCAATATCTTTATACCACAAGTGGGTAAAATTAGCTTAATTGGAGTTAAATCCAGCAATTTAGATAGCTATTTAAAAGCTAAAATAAGTAGGATATATCGAAATTTTTCATCGTCCGCTAGTATTTCCAAGATTCGTTCTATTCAAGTTAACGTTACTGGGTTTGCAACTAAACCAGGAACTTACACTCTTAGTTCATTAACCACCCTTACGAATGCAATCTTTGCTTCAGGTGGACCATCAGCACAAGGATCGTTACGTGATATTCAATTAAAAAGAGATGGTCAAGTAATTGCCAATTATGATATGTATGATCTGTTGTTAAATGGCAATGATAATGGTGATATACGCTTATTATCTGGAGATATTATCTATATTAAACCCTATGGTTCAGAAGTGGCTATTTATGAAGGGGTAAAAGTTCCGGGTATATATGAGGCAAGAGATGGAGAAAGTGTAGCCGATTTGGTAAGATTTGCTGGTGGCTATACTTTTGATAATACTAAAAATACCTTAATAGTTGAAAAAATTAATAATCGACAAAAAATTGATGTATTTAATTATAGCTTTCTGGAGGGTTTAAAACAGAAGGTAGCTAATGGTGAGATTATACACTTCTTTAAAATGGCTAATGATTATGATCAATCTATAGTTTTGATTGGCAATATAACAAATCCATCACGTTATACTTGGCATAAAGGCCTTAGAATTAAGGATATCATTCCTAATAAAAAAATGCTTTTAACGAAAAGTTTCTGGAATAGTTATAATTATAATACTTATGCTAAAGATACGATAATGTCCCAAAGTGGTCTTGAAAAAACTAATAATTGGAGTAGTACCAATCCACAAACATCAGATTTTTCAAGTGGATTAAATAGTACTGTTGCAGATGGATCTGAGAGTTCATCAGCTGATGCTTTTGGTGGAGGAGATAATTTATTTACCGCAGGACCAATTCAGATTCCAGAAGCTGATATAAATTGGCATTATGCCGTCATTATTCGTTTGAATCCAGATAATTTTCGTTCGGAACTAATTCCTTTTGATTTGGAGCAGGCTATTGCCGGTGATAAAGATCATAATTTGGAGTTGCAACCGGGTGATGTTATAAATATATTATCGAGTAAAGATATTAGAACTCCAGCCAGAAAAGGTGTAGTTTACGTTTTTATTGATGGAGAAGTTAATCGTCCTGGTGCATATGAGTTAGAGCCTGGACAAACCCTTGTTGATGCTATAAAAACTGCTGGTGGCATAACTCCTGATGCATATTTGTATGGCATGGAATTAGATCGTCAATCAGTTAAACTACGCCAAAAAGCAGCGTTAAGCCAGATGTTAGATAATCTGCAACAAACTTTATTATCTCAAGCCAATAATTCGGTGTCAGCAGCAATAAGCCCTGACGAAGCCAATATGCAAAATCAAATTCTCACTCAACAACAGGTATTTATTAATAAATTGAGACAACTAAAGCCGAGTGGTAGAGTGGTTTTAAGTTTTCTCTCTGACACAGTTAAAGTAAATACATTACCAACAGTAACTTTGGAAAATGGTGATACAATTTATGTTCCACCAAAACCAAATACCATCGATGTAATTGGACAAGTATACAACCCAGCAACATTTATTTATAGTCGTGATGAAACTGTGGGAGATTATTTAGATGAGGCTGGTACGACCAATAATTTTGCTGATACTTCTGGTATCTATGTCTTGCATGCAGATGGAACACTCTATAGTAAACAACAATCTGGTTGGTTTAGCGCCTTTAACTCACAGCATTTATATGCTGGAGATGCTATAGTAGTACCACAAAAAATCCAATTTGATTCGCTTACTAAAAACTTAATTGATTGGACGCAAATTCTAGCCAACTTTGGTCTTGGTGTAGCAGCTATCCAACAATTAAAAAATAATTCATAAGGTTTGGTATGATATGGAAGATAAGCATAAAGAAATAGACTTAAACATATTGTGGCAAATACTTAAGTTAAATAAAAAAATAATTTTCATTTCTACTGGATTTACTACACTAGTAGCAGTTATTTATTGTTTAGTTGCTACACCAATTTTTACTGGAGATGTAGTAATTAATCCACCTAAATTATCCGATACTGGTAGTGGTCTATCCAGTATTTTAGGTTTAGCTGCATTAGCAAATGTTAGTTCTAAAAGTGATGCAGATATTACAATTGCCATGCTTCATTCGCGTGAGGTTCTGAATCAATTAATTGACAAGTTTAATTTAATTAATTATTATCATGCTAAAGACATTGATCTAGCTCGGATACATTTGTTAGCGGTAACCAACCCTAAAATAGACTTAAAGAGTGGTTTTGTAACTATTGATGTAGATGACAAATCACCACAGCTAGCTTGTGCGATGGCAAACTATTATACCGTAGCACTTGGTAAATTAATTAGTCAGATTGGCTTTGATCAAGTTGCTAATAAAAAAGATTTTTATGAAAAACAACTTATTGCGGCTAAAGAGCAATTAACCAAAGCGCAAGCAGCTTTAAGAGACTTTGCTAATGCGCATGGGATTACAGCTGGATTGCAAACTAATATTGTTGTGGGTGTTTCCACTCAGCTTGAAGCACAACTAGCAGCAACCCAAACTCAATTACGCTCAATGCAACTCTATGCCACAGAGAATAATCCTGATTATAAGCAACTGCAAGCCCAAGTAAATAGTTTAAAATCTCAATTATTAAATTTAAGTGGTACTAAAGCCAACAGTGATGAAGTAATTATACCGGCCAATTTAGCTCCGGAATTTGCCAATCGGTATACTAATTTAGCAGAAGAAGTAGCTTTTCGTGATCAACTATATAAAATTTTTATGCAACAATTTGAAATAAGTAGAATAGATGCACTAAGTGATGAGGAGGCTGTAACTCTTCAAGTAATTGACAAAGCTATAGTACCAATTTATAAAAGTAAACCAAAACGCCTGCAAATCACTTTAATTAGTATGTTACTTGGTATTTTTATTAGTTCACTATATATAGTTATAAAAAATAGAAAAAAGATTATTATACTTAAATAATCTAAAGCATAAAATATGTCAGTTGGTAAGCATTCATTAGTATATATTGGATTTAATATCCTACAAAAATCTATATCTTTTGTGTTATTACCAGTATTAACTTATTTTATAACTAAAGCTGGAATAGGTAAAATCACCTTATTAACCACATTAGTTCCTGCATTATCTATTTATTGTGGTTTAGCCTTATATGGTGCGGGTACTGTCTTTACCTATAAACTAAAAAATGAATTAGAAGTTAAACAATTTTGGGGTAATATAAATCTCTTATCTAATATTTTTGGTTTAATTTTTAGTCTAATTTTGTTGTTATTCTATGCTCCATTACATAAGTTAATTTTTGAAAATCTAGCTTTTACTGATTACCGCATTTTACTGATAATTGTTTTTTTTAGTTGTATCTATAATCAGTACCAAGCATTTTTACAAGCACATAAGAAAGTACGAGAGTTTACCCAGAATGCTATAAGTTTTTCTCTAATTAATACACTTTTAGTTTTGTTCTATATAATTATCCTACATTCTGGGTATCGAGGCTATTTTTATGCGTTACTTATAACTAATAGCATATTTTATTGTTATGCTATGTGGTATGCATATCGGAATTATATTTTTAAAATTGATTTAAGAATAATAAAAAGTTGTTTAAAATATTCTATTCCGCTATTGCCTCACTTAACCTTTGGTTTAATGCTTGCTTATACTGATAGATTCTTTGTAAACAAGTATTTAGGGATTTCTGAACTAGGAGTTTATGGAGTTGCTTGTCAATTTGCAGTTATCTTTAGTCTAATTGTTGATGGTTTTATTCGTGCGTATAGCTCATTTAGTTTTGAAAATTTGCAAAAAAGAGATTATACAGCTATAATTAACTTTTGCCATCAAACATTGGTTATTTTTTCGATTATGGTAATTATAGTAAGTACCTTTGCTCATGAAATATTCTGGATAATTGTAAAGAAAGATTTTATTGATGGTTGGCAAGTGCTTCCCTTATTTGCTTTTGCCTATATGTTTAATCTAAGTTATGTATTTTTTGTAAATAACATTTTTTATCATAAGCCTTGGTTAGTTAATCTAATAACTATTTCATCAGGTACATTAAATGTAATACTTAATTTTGTTTTAACTAAAAAATATGGTATGGTTGGTGCAACATTATCTACAGTAATTAGTTATTGGGTAAGTATGCTGGTTGCTTATTATTTATCCAATAGCTTATTAAGAATTGGTTTTCGCTTGAATAGAATCATTATGTTTCAAATTAATGTTATTTTTATTGGTTCTTTAACTTATGTGATACATGTTTTTAAACTAAGTTTTATTCACTACTTAGTTTTAGATATGATTGTGGCATTATGTGGAGTTTTATTAATTATCAATTATTTTTCTAAAAAAATATTGAGAGTTAATATGAACTTCTCGCTCAAGTATATCAGAATTTGATAAGATTAAAATAGAATGCAAGATTTGCGTACACAGTGTGAAGTTTAAAGATGTGGTATTTGATATGTGTGGAATAACTGGATTTGTTGCCTTTAATGCTGGTATAGAAGCTAAGTATGTTAAAGCAATGAATGATCAAATTAAACATCGTGGACCAGATGACGAGGGTTATTATATTCTTGATGCTGATGATGTAGAGTTAGTATTAGGTGGCGTAGATACCAAGTATACTTTAGATGGTTTAGCTTATTTGCCTAAAGAGACTATCAATAATTATGCAAACTCTAAAGTGAAATTAGCTTTTGGGCATAGGCGCTTATCAATATTAGATTTATCCACTTTAGGTCATCAACCGATGAGCATGGATAATGGTAATTATTGGATAACTTATAATGGTGAAGTGTATAATTATATTGAAATTAAACAAGAATTAGAAGACTTAGGTTATAGATTTATATCAAATACGGATACAGAAGTAATTTTAACGGCATATAAAGAGTGGGGGAAAGAGTGTTTATCCAAATTTAATGGAATGTTTGCTTTAATCATTTATGATAAGACAAAAAATCAACTATTTGTTGCCCGAGACCGATTTGGAGTTAAGCCATTATATTATTTTTATGATAGAGTAGGTATTTATTTTGCTTCAGAAATTAAGCAGTTTACTGTATTACCCGATTGGCAAGCTAAATTAAACCATAAAAGTGCATATGATTTTTTAGTTCATGGGGTGACTGATCACACTAACGAAACTTTATTTAAAGAGGTTTTACAGTTACGTGGCGGCGAATTTTTAACCATCAATTTGGCAGAGCTAAAGCCAGATAATATTAATCCTGCTCGTTGGTATGACTTGGTGCCAGTTGATTATTTAAAAAGCTATGGCCAAGCATGTACAGATTTTAAAAACCTATTTCTTAATGCCGTTGAAATAAGATTACGCGCGGAGGTTAAAGTTGGATCTTGTTTATCTGGTGGACTTGATTCATCTGCAATTGTTTGTGTGATAAATGAGATATTAACGAGTGAACAGGAACAATGCCAGCAAACAGTTTTTTCCGCATGTAGTCAACATAAGCAGTTTAATGAAAGAGAATATATTGATATTGTGGTAGAAAAAACTGATTCTACCCCATATTATTGTTATCCAGAATGGGATAATTTATTTAATATTAATGAAACGTTAACTTGGTATCAGGATGAGCCGTTTGGTTCAACAAGTGTTTATGCACAATGGTCAGTTTTTGAGTTAGCCAAAAATAAGGGTGTAAGTGTTATGTTAGATGGGCAAGGTGCAGATGAGCAATTAGCTGGCTACCAAAGTCTATATTTTCAAACTTATTTAAATGGATTATTGCATAGTGGAAAATTAATTAAATTTGGAACAGAGCTTAAATTATTCAATAAACTTCATAAATATAATATGATGAGTGCTATTGTGCGTAGCTTGTTGAGCTTCTTTCCCATCAATTTTATCGTTAAACTGGGAAAGTGTTTAGGTAGAAAAACCTATAATACCAATTGGATTAGTGATAAATTATTGTCCAAAAATAAATTGGTTAAAATAGATTTGATTAATAAAAATGTAAAAAGTGTATCGTATACCCAATTAATGCAGAGTAACTTACCAATGCTTCTCCATTTTGAAGATAGAAATTCAATGGCTCATTCTATAGAATCAAGAGTCCCATTTATTGATTATCGGTTAGTTGAACTTATTTATAGTATGCCAACTCAATATAAAATTAATAATGGTGTAACTAAACGAGTTTTGCGGGATGGGTTATCTGGTATACTTCCAGATAAGATTAAAAATCGTATGTCAAAATTAGGTTTTGCAACCCCTGAAGAAATATGGCTTAGGTCTCAGCCAGAAATTTTTAGAAATAAATTGTTGCAATCAATTGAATATAGTAAAGGTATCTTAAATAAAGAACAGGTGCTGATACTTTTTGATGAAATAGTTAGTGGAAAAACAAAATTTGATTTTTGGATATGGAGAGTCATTAATTTTGGTACGTGGATGAAGGTATATAACATACAACTTTAATTCAAAGCAGTTTGATTGTATAGAGTCTACAAGTCATGTAAAATCAATAATAGTTGATAGTCAATTGAAAGATAGAAATGCAAAAAGTTTTAATTTTGGCTCCCCATACGGATGATGGGGAATTTGGTTGTGGTGGAACTATTGTAAAACTATTAGAGGGTGGAGCTGAAGTTTATTATGCAGCATTTTCCGCTTGTAAACAGTCAATCTTAAAAAATTTTCCGGTGGATATATTAGTAACTGAGGTGAAAGCAGCTACAAAAATATTAGGAATTAAGTCATCTAATTTAATTTTATTTGATTTTGATGTGCGTACTTTTAATTATCATCGCCAAGAAATTTTGGACGAGTTAATTGTTCTTAGAAATAAAATAAATCCAGATACGGTATTTATGCCATCCATAAATGATATTCATCAAGATCACAATACTATTGCGGTGGAAGGAATGCGTGCCTTTAAACAGACTTCTATTTTAGCTTATGAAATCCCGTGGAATAATTTTACGTTTAATACCAGTTCATTTTTTTATCTTGAGGAAAAACATATATTAAAAAAAATTGCAGCCTTAAAAGAATATAAATCGCAAGCTCATCGGAGTTATGCCAATGAAGAGTTTATCCGGGGTCTGGCTCTAACTCGTGGAGTACAAATTGGCGCACCCTTTGCTGAAGTTTTTGATATAGTAAGGTGGATAGTCCGATGAAAACTTTAACTAGTAATAATTTACCTCAAGTTGAAATTATTCGAATTATTAAAAATTTTGAATTTAAAGTTAATGAGTTAATTAGTTTGGATGATGATAAACACAATTTAAATTCTTTAACCTGGTGTTCAGCCAAAAATATTGAAAAAATAAAATCTATTTTTAATACTACAATCATTGTTCCGGCTGATATAACGATTTCTTATTTAGAAAATAATACTTGTAATTACATATTATCTAAGAGTCCAAGACTCCTGTTTCAACGCATATTAGTTGAGTTTTGTAGCGATAAAATAGAAGCTAGAATTTCTGTTAGTGCACATATAGCAGATACTGTGAAAATTGGTAAAAACGTATTTATTGGTGATAATGTTATTCTTGAAGATGATTGTGAGATTGGAGATAACGTATATATTGATCATAATTCAGTTATTAAACGTAAAACTATAATTGGCAATGACGTTAAAATTGGTGCTGGTGTAGTAATTGGTGGAGTAGGCTTTGGTTATGAAAAAGATGAAAAGGGTGAGTACAATTTAATTCCACATCTGGGCAATGTTATTTTACACAATAAAGTAGAAATTGGTAATAATACTTGTATTGATAGGGCAGTACTTGGTAGTACTATTTTATATGAGAATGTGAAAGTAGATAATTTGGTACATATTGCCCATGGGGTAAAGATTGGGCAAAATTCAGTTATTATTGCCAATGCAATGGTAGCAGGTAGTGTTAATCTAGGGCAAAACACCTGGATAGCACCATCAGCATCAATTCTAAATAAAGTAAATGTGGGCAATAATGCAGTAATTGGACTAGGAACCGTTGTATTAAAAAATGTGGCAGATAATGTAGTAATTGTGGGTAACCCTGGGCACAAATTAAAGAATAGAAAATGAAAAATACTCTTCAAGTAGATTCAAGTAAAAAGCTAAGCATGGATCAGAGCAACTTTAATAGGTCGGGTAATAGACAAGTTGCGGTCTTTGGTCTGGAAGCCTTTGGCAAAAAAAATTCGGTGCAAATTGATGCAATGAATGCTAAAGATTATTTTTTTGATGTATTTATACCTGATAATGGTGAAAGCTCCAGACTAGATTTTGGCCAACATATAGAGTGTAATCGATTAATTGTAGTAAAAAAATCTTTTTGGGGTAGATTAATTCAGGTCTATTGGTATTGTAAGAATAATCGTAAATATTTAAATCATGCTGAATTATATATAGGTGGTAGGTTTTCCTTGGTTTACTTAATATTACTAAAAATGTTTAAAATTAAGATCGTAGCGGTAGAACGTGGAGATATGAAGTACCTTATGCGACACATTATTAGTGGAGCAAGTGGATTATTTAATTTAGTTGAATATTCATATAAATTGGTGTTTAAGTACGCAAATATAATTTGGTATAAAGAACCTTATATGAAAGAATTATTAGATAAAATTGGTATTATAAACCTGTATTTTATACCAAATGCGGTAGCATTAAAGCCTTTACTTGCTAATTCCGATGTGTCTAAAGAGATTGATTTTTTGTGGGTTAATCGAGTAGTTAAGGAACGCAATGTAGAATGGTTATTACGTTTTGCTCAGAATATTACAGATAAAGTGGTAATACTTGGAGTTAGAGATACTGTGAATAAGTTTGGTGGGACCAATTCTGAACTTAATCAGTTAGTAACCCAAGCCAAAAATTTTAATAACATAGAAATTAAAGGATATATACCGCCAGATTTATATTATAAAAAGTCTAAATTTTTTGTTTTGATTTCAGAATATATATTTGGCAATAATGCATTATTAGAAGCTATGTCTTATGGTTTAGTCCCTATAGTTTCAAATACACCAGATACTCATCTCATAGTAAAAGATGGAGAAAATGGAATAGTTTATGATAATAATTTTGAAGACTTTACTTTAGCTATGCAAAGAGCTAAAGCACTAACTTTAGCCGAATATTCTAGTATGAGTTTAAAGAGTAGAGAAGTAATTAATCAGGATTATTCGATTGAGCATTTGCAAACTAGATTGAGTGACCTTTACTTATTATGAAAATATTACATATAATAAATAGCTTACAAGCTGATGGTGGAGCCGAAAACCTTTTATTCGACATTACTACACTACAAAAGAACACAGGAGATAGAGTAAAAGTAGTAGTCTTTATCTATGACCAACCAAATGTTTCGTATCTTTATACTAAAGCCAAAACTGCTGGGATAGATGTAATATTTTTAAAACAGAATGCTAAGTATTCATTAATAAATTTATTTGATTTACGTAAAGTACTTGTGCAAGAAAAACCTGACATTATACATAGTCATTTATTTCCTTCACAGTATATAAGTGTATTAGCAACCATTGGACTTAAATTTAAGTTAATTACAACCGAACATAGTAGTTGGAATACACGACGTAAAATAGCTTGGCTTAAGCCTTTAGAACAATTCATTTACAATAAATATTATAAAATAATCTGTATTAGTGAAGAAGCTAAAAACAGTTTAGTTAAACATATTGGTAACAAAATTGAAGATCGCTGTGTAATTATTGAAAATGGAATCAATTTATCTAAGTTTGAAGAGGTATGTAAGTATGATCTAAGTTTTTCTTGTAATCAATTAATAAATATAGTTATGATAGCTAGGTTTTCCCCTGATTTTGCTAAGGATCATACAACTGTAGTTAAGGCATTGCTACATTTGCCAGAAAATATTCAGGTTACTTTTATTGGGGATGGGGCTTTAAGAGCAGAAACTGAGAAGTTAGTTGATACACTTGGGTTAACTTCAAGAGTAATTTTCTTTGGAGTTAGAGATAATATTCCAGCATTATTAAGTAAATTTAATATTGGAATTTTGTCTTCAAATTGGGAGGGTTTACCTTTATCTATTATTGAATTAATGGCGGCTGGATTACCCGTAATTGTAAGTGATATCCCAGGGTTAAGACACATTGTTGAGGGCTATGGCTTATTATTTGAAAAAGGTGATGCACTGGATTTAGCTGAAAAAATTAAGTCTTTAATTAATAATAAAAAATTGTATCAACAAATTAAGCAACAGTGTATTAATCGAGCTCAAGATTTTGATATTAGACATACTGTTACAAAATATAATGAGTTATATCTTAACTTAATTGGTCAAATATGAAAATAGTTCTTAAATATCATCCAATTAGAAGCTTTTGGGCAGTATTTAATAAAAAATCTTATAAATATCTTTTGTATTATAAAATATTATGTGCTGTAGTATTGTATAATTTTGCTTCATCTGTAATAAGTGTAGGCGACACTGGCTTGTATTTATCTGGAGCATCTGGGGAAACTTACTCAGGTTCTACTGCGTTTATGCATAATGTAGGTGCTATTCTTATGCATCTTAACTATAATACAGTTAATTTTTTTTGTGCAGTTATTTCAGCTTTTTTTATAGTAAAAGTTTTAGAGGATCTACAATTTAAGAAATATACTTATTGGTTAGTTTATTGTATGTTATTTATACCAAGTTTTACGCTTTATTCTTCTATTTTCTCTAAAGAATTTTTTTGTGTAATTGCTTCATGTTTATGTGTAATTTCTTTAATTCGTTTAATTACTACCACTACTAATAAATTTGACTGGAGTACTGTTTGGTGGGGTGGGCTATTCATTTTTTTTAAACCACAGTATTTAATTGCGATTTCTCACATCTATCTCATTATATTACTTTACAAATATTATTTTAAAAATCATGTAATCTGGTTTAATCTAATTTGTATTTGTATTTGCTTAATAGACGCCTGGTTATTAATGCATTTTGCGGATGTTATTAATAGTTATTTTTTAAATTTTGGGATATACTTTGCGGGTGGCAATACTACCCGAATAATCTATGGAGATTTTTTTGATAATTTATTTATGGGTTTATTTATGGGTTTTTTTGGGTCGACAATTCCAGAGGTAATGAATAATTCAGTTAGTTTAGCTAATATGTATTCTGTTATTGAAAGCTCTATAAATTGGGTTTTATGGTAAATGAACAAACTAAATTAGGTTTTAGTTCTTTGAATAGTTTTTTTAAATTTAGAATTAATTTGAATTCATTAAAAGGATTTAAACTTTTACCATTAATTAATATCGGGATACATGAATATCCTAGTTGTTCCAATTTTGGATAATAGTTATTATCCTGTGGAATTAGAAGCTTAATTTGATAACCTTGGGCCAGGCAACTATCAATTAAATGTAATTGGCCATATAAATGATGTGATTTTTA
>Ga0206796_1095_pt1 | contig 19475 bp, 23 predicted proteins | sample Alteio_BWOrgCont_68_FD_152895 | JGI IMG/M metagenome (GOLD analysis project Ga0206796, IMG submission 152895) | Enriched cells from forest soil in Barre Woods Harvard Forest LTER site, Petersham, Massachusetts, United States -... | ecosystem: Environmental > Terrestrial > Soil > Temperate forest >...
TAGAATTGGAACCCGATAGCGGTGTATCTGCGTATCGTGGGGCGAACGCTGAATTCGGCGTGTTGGGTGGCTTTCTTATTAGGATCGATTCGAAGGAGATTTCCCCCGGCAGCTTGTTGCTAGTTGAGTCGCTCGACCGCCTTTCGCGTCAGGCGCCTTTGGAAGCAATGTCGCAATTGCAACGTATTATAACCGCCGGGATCGACATCGTTACGCTTGCCGATTGTCGCGTCTACTCCGCCGCGACCTTGCGCGAAGATATGAGTTCGCTCTTTATTGCTCTGGGTACACTGCTAAGAGCGCACGACGAATCGGCGATTAAGTCAAAGCGGGGTTCAGCTTCGTGGGAAAACCGTCGGAACAAAGCTCGTCAACTTGTAACCATGACGGAACGATTCCCGGCATGGATCAAAAAGGGTCCCGGCGGCACACGTGATCCCAACCCCACACGAGCAAAGATTGTCGAGCTCATATTCGAAATGGCGGGTAATGGCTTTGGAGCATACTGTACAGCTCGCAGGTTGAACGGTGAGAGAATTCCGACTTGGTCCAAACGTAGCTCTTGTTGGCATGAGTCCTATGTAAAGAAAATTTTGAAAAACCGGGAAGTGCTCGGCGAATTGCAGCCATACAAGATTGAGTATCATGGACACGTCAGAAAGCGCATTCCGGTGGGTGGCCCTATCCACGGTTACTTTCCAAAGATCATTTCGGACGAAATGTTTTTGCGTGCCCAAGAAGGGACGAGTCTGCGACGCAAAACAGGGCGAGGTCGTAAAGGAAAGCACTTCGCGAATTTATTTTCTGGGTTATTGCGGTGCAACGAATGCGACAGTCCAATGCTTCTGAAAAACAAGGGCGGCGGACCCAAAGGAGGTCGATATTTGGTATGTCGCAGCGCCGCTCTTAACGCCGGATGCCGTTCAAGAAGCTGGAACTATCGAGCTTTCGAGAGTGCGTTTCTTCGTCACTTGAAGGAAGTGGACTTTGCATACGTCCTTGGTCAAAGAAATAGGGCTGCCCAGGTCGCAGAGTGTGAGGACCGCCGCAGGGCCTTGGATCATGAAATTGCGGAACGCGGCGAGGAATTGAAGCGCTTAGTAGCTGCGGCCCGAAAAGTTGGTGATGAAGTGCCGGAACTCGTGGAAGAAATTCAATTCCTGCGCGATCAACGGTTGGAGCTTCAAAATGCACGAAAGACGAATGAGGACAGCTTAGCAAGATTGCACGCTCAAACATTTGCATTGGATGTTCAGTCGCGGACAACGCTAATTGATAAAGTGTCCGATAAAGCCGAGGAATCGTTGGAACCGCTTAGACGCCTGCTTGCGGCCGAAATATGCCGTGTCACCGATAAGATCATTCTACATTCAGGCATCCCGCTTGACGATATCGAAATGCATGAGTTCAGGAAGACCAACGCGAAGAGAACGAAGTTTGAGGGACTCCATCACGGGCGTGCATTTACGATATTATATAAATCGAAAACGAAGAGCCTCGTCGTCGTGGGCGATGTGCGCAGTCTCCGCATGGCCTCTGACACGATTGACGACTCGGATTTGGGACCGGGTGAAGAATCTGAATGGATTTCGTTTGGGACCGGGACCTACTGACCGTTCAGGGCGGGACGATCTCCGGCCCGATTAGCTGCGGCCTGACAGACGAACGCGCCGTCTTTCGTGGCTCCGTAATCTTTCGATCCCGGCATGTGATAGACACCCGTTTTCGTATTAAGCCAGACCACCGGGCTTCGGCAATGCTTCGCAGCGTCTCCAGGCGTTGAGTAAGTCGTCTGGGCATAGCAAGTCGCAGACGCCCCAAGAAATGCGACTGCGACAGCGATTGACAGTGCTTTCATTGGTTTCCCCCTCTGAAGCTCCCCAAATTTAGCCTGATGCGGCGATCCTGACCATATCCTGGGTCACAGCCCTCGACTCCCGGCTCGAAGTATGTTCCAGTTTTGTTCTCATACTCGGGAGCCAAGAAAATGACCCGCTACATCGTCCTGTCTGTGGAAGACGAAGTCGAATATCGCGGCACCGGCCTGTCGGTTGACGAGGCTTTCGCCCAGATTATGGCATTGACGGATACCGACTACGTCTTTGCCCGCGACCGCGGAGTCATGCGGCTTTTTCTGATCAATCGAGAAATGCGGAAGGGCGAGCCGATCATTGACGATCCGGAAATCGAGCGCCTGCAAAATCCTGACTACCGTTCGCCCAATCCAGATGACAACGCCGCCCGCCGGGACATCATGCTGCAAGCGGTTTGCAGCGGTCGGGATGGGTACTTTGCCGTCAGCGACGAGCGTTATGCGCACGAGGAAGCAAAAAATGCAATCCGCCCCACCGAATTTCCGCCCCGCGTCGGATCGAACTTCGGGCGCGATTCGTAAGCGGCTTTAAAGATGTGCGCATGTACAGCGGCCCGGTCGATACCCTCTTGGATGCGCACAATACCGGCCGCGGACTTTGGGCGTTCTGTCGGAATTGCGGCCGTGCGAAGCTTCTCAACCCTTGGGATTTGATACGGAACCGAAAGGGCAGCGCATCGATGGAGACAATTCGGCTGACCGATCTCGGAAAACGATTTGCCTGCCGGTCGTGTAATCATCACTCGACCATTCTTATTCCGGCCGAGGGGCTCGCCCACGGCTACGGCGACAGGGGGCGACGATAATGTGCGGAAAATTCACAGCGATGGTGAGTTGGAGACGTGTTGTCAATTTCTCGCAATCGCTGACGATCAGGCGCGATGACGGCGGACCTGACGAGGAAGTGACCTACGGGGTCGCGAAGCCATTACCGGTCATTGTTTGGGACCACGAATCAAACAAACGCGGCGTGGTTCCAATGCGTTGGGGCTTCCCGCACCCGAAAGACTACCGCCGACCGCAGCCCATTCATGCGCGAAGCGAAACGATTGAAACGACTAAGGCGTTCGCCGAAGCATTTGCATCAGGTCAGCGCGGCATTGTCGTCTTCAAGACGTTCAATGAAGGCGAAGAGACGACTACCAACACCGGCACGCCGAAGACAATTCAGTGGACCATTGATCCGCGGGACGGAATTCCCCGTGGCTTCGCATTTCTATGGCGCCGCTTCCAGCTTACCGATTTGCCGCAACCGATGCTCGCGTGTGTCATGGTGACAGTGCCCGCGAACAAACTGCTTCGGGATAGCATCCTTAAGAATGATCCCGACCCGCGAATGCCCGCAATCCTAGAGCCTGAGGATTGGGCGAGATGGCTCGGTGAAGTGCCGACAGCGCCGGACGAAGCAAAAGCGGTACTGAAGACGATGGAAGGCGTGAATTGGAAAATGGCTCCGGAGCCGAAGAAGCCGAAGCCCGCTAAACCGTCGAAGCCCGCGACGCCGGAGTCTGAAACCGAACTTTTTTGAACGTCAAGAACGCACCATCAACCAGCCAGATATGCGTCAACGTATGATCTCGGTATCGCTAGCAGCGCCGACAGTTTCCCCGGGAATCGGAATCCGTTTTCGATGTGACATCGAGCCACAAAGTGTACTGATTGTTGACCGTCATCATCGCTTTGGGTTAACTCTTCCGCGTTCGTATGAGCTGAAAGCGGCTAAGAGACATCGTCCGCCGCTGTAGGACTACGAATGATGGCGGGACCGCTCGACGGTCGAGCCGCCTCTCATTCCAGAATACCCACAATCATGAAACATGTAACTACAGGGGCTGGAGCCCCGTCGCGCGTTGACGCGCATGTATCAGCAATCAATAACGCTAAGGCTCTCTCGCTGAACACCCTGCTGGAATTAGCGCAGCGAATTGTTACGGCGAAAGACGAGCTTGAAGAGGGCGAATGGCAAGAGGTTCTAGACAGGACGGGATTTTGCAAAGGGACGGTCAGCAAATACCTTCGGATCGGAAGGTGTGAGCGGCTCCATAATTCCCGGGCCAAGGCCCTTCTGCCGCCGAAGATTAGTGTCTTGTACGCGCTATCGAAACTTTCTGACGAAACCTTTGACAAGGCGCTGGAAGCCGGAATCGTCTCCCCGACGATGGAACGCGGGAGCTTTGAGCAATGGCTGTTGACAGACCGAAGTCAGCCCGCGGCGGCGCAGGATTCGAACAATCGTGCCGGATACATTGTGACTCCTTACAAGGGCATGACACCCGAAGCCTGGGATGCATTTGAAAAGGCGTTTCTGTCGTTGTGTTCAAGCCACGGTGTCAAACCTAAGCGTCAAATCGAGAGGGGATTGAAACCTTGCAACGCAGCCGCCTCGCGTGAATCGCAACGGCACATAACGCACGCTGGGAAATCAAATTAGATGTCTATCAGCGTGCGTGAATCCTTGACGTTTACAACAATGATCGTCATTATTTCGAAATCGCTTTCCGATTTTTTAGCACGCAATCATGCGTCGCTTCGGATAGCGAATGCGGCGAAACTGTTTCGCAGTTTAATCGCCCCATCTCCCCCCGCGAAGAAGGGCCCAAAGAGGGGTCCACAAATGACTAAAGCAAACACACGTGTACGAACCATCGAGCCTCCAGCCGGTACGTGTCCTCCTCAGGAGGTACTGATACACCTGCCTGACGACATTTCGGATGAGGACCGAGCTGAGATTTACAAAACCTTAGATCGACTGAAGGCTGAACGGCGTTTGAGGGTTATCTGGTCGCCCCTGTACTCACGCGGGTCAAAGCGCTCCCAAAAGCGGCGGCTCGCCTCCAAGCCAAACTCTGGGCCTAGCTTGGATGACTATGAAAATTGCGCAGAAGACGGTGCTAAAACGGCTACGGAAAGCCCCGGCTCAAGCTGCATCCATGATCCGGTACACGGACGCTCTGGAAATGGATAACTGACGTGCGACGGCGCTGGGTGTCATGCCGCTCTGAAGCAGCTTCTTAGCTTCCCCGGCTTTCGCCCGCGCCGTCGGCTTGCGGCCTCGATAGCGTCCTTCGGCTTGAGCCTTCGCGATACCCTCTCGTTGCCGCTCCCGCATGATTTCGACTTCGAATTGCGCGACCGATCCCAAAAGGTTCAGCATGAGTCTGCCGGTTGGAGAGCCGGTGTCTAGATTGATGTTCAGGATGCGCAGGGTGACCTTCTTTGCCTCTAGGCGCTCTACAATGCGCCCTAGGTCAGTCACAGACCTCGCGAGGCGGTCGAGCTTCGTCACGACGAAGACATCGCCCTCCCGGCAAAAGTCGAGGGCCGCGTCTAGCTGCGGTCGTTTCCCGAGCGAACTGACCTGCTCGCTAAAGACCTTCTCGCAGCCGACAGCCTCCAGCTCCTTGAGCTGGGCGTCGAATCCCGCCTGTTGATCAACGGTGCTAGTTCGGGCGTATCCAATGAGCATGGGGCTTGCCCCTCCTGTCTCAATTGGACCTAGGCTTAGTGCCCCAAAATTCAATACCGTCCTATTGAGACGGAATTCGGCAGGATCGGCGGTCGTCAGATTTGCCTGCCCTAAAGGACGGGATCGGGAGCCGGGAGGGACGACCATCGGGGTGTCGGTCCTGCCTAAATAGCGTCATGCAAATGCATGTCCGGGGAGTACTATCGAATTCCAGCCCTATTCGGGTGTCTCGTCTTAATCGCTTTTCGAAGGCACCTGCTTGCGGTTTGCACGATGCAATGCGCACTCCCGGGAGATGCAAGAGGGCTGTCTCCAGGCTCCCTAGCAGCTCTCCAACGGCTTTTCTCGCATCTGCAAGGGGCTGCCGATGAAGCGACGCATCCTTACTGTTCGGCGGTCGTTTAGAATGACCCCTGACGGATCGGCGGCGCTTGATCATCTTGCCGACACCGTCAATCGCACTGCGACCGAACTCGTCAGAGAGGCGGTCACCCAGTACGTGGCTTTTCATCGAGAAAAGATATCGAAGAATCGGCGCCAATACCCATTCGGATAGCCGAGTTTTGATGGATTTTCGGCGTTGTTTCTGATACAATGCTTGCGCTGCTCAAGAAGAAAATAACAGCAGCAACCGACCGTTCCCTGCATGGGGACAGACGGAATAAGGATCAGACCCTATAGAGCGGGATGTAGCCACCGAGAGGTGACTACAATCCATACCTATTGTCGATCACCAGCGAACCAACACCGCTCGAAAGGACCTAAGACACCCAATTAATGTACCTGAATCAACGCCTCAAGAAAGAATACAAAAATCTTCTTATCCACCTTCCTGAAAAACACCAAGACACCCATAACCTAATGTTCCTGACTATCGTCTTCGAAAACTCGTATTACCGATACCGTCAAGACGCCTTAAATGCCTTCCTGAAATTTCTTTATAAAAAGCTTGATAGGCATTGTTGCCCAAAACCAAAATCCAAATCCCAGAGGCGCAAGCGACCGATCTTAGTAGCCGCTTTCGAGGAGACCTACCGCGAAACCTACGCGGATCAGGAAACTAATCCCCATATCCACGCTGCATTCCTCATTCACAATGATACGGCTGCTCGGTTCGCTAGACGGATTCTAGACGGTCAGGTCGATGCAGATATCAGGGACCCATATCCCAGCTACCTCTCGAATCCCCAGGGGCACGAGCAACAGGCCGAGTTCGAACGACAGCGCGCAGGGCTTCCGACTGTCCACTCATTCGTATTCGAGCACGCCGTCACGGCTCCGGCGGTCGAGACCTACATCCTGAAGCGCCTTCGAACCCAAGAAGACTTTGACGACAAGCTGTTCTTGTTCGTCCCTCTTCGCACCGGGAAGTCGACGGCATTGTATGAGGGCGCCCAACCAGTTCCCACCACCACAACGACCGAAGAAGCAACAACCATCCTAACCGACGCCGTCGCGAGGAGACGGGAAGAAGCGATGTCAAATAAATTGAATTGGAAAAAACACAAACACGAGGGTAAGCCCACGGAGCCGGCCAGAGAGCCGAAACCCAAACGCAAAGGCGCTTGGACTCATATCCGCCGGAACACCTGCCGGACCTATACGGATGAAGAGAAAGCGGCCTTTGCCCGGGAGCGCGGCTTAGCCGTCAGCGAACCTCGCGATCCAAATCTAACGACATGTCCAGTCCATGCCAGGCGTCGAGCAACAATTCGTCTGGGATTTGATGCGCCAGTTCTAGAATCCGTGCTGCAAGATGAAATCGGCAATGATGCAAATTGCAGATGCGGCAGCCAGAAGTTCAAGAGCAGTTCTCCACATTTCTCCACCTCATTAATCTTGATGAAGAAAGCGTAAACGGTCCCCGTGAAGGTATCCTTAACCAAACCTGCCCGTTCCACTACAATGTTTTGAGCGACACGGAGACCCCGCTTAGCTTGGGCTTGTGCGAAAAAAGCAAGCCACATGCAGGTTCGAAACACGTCGAATTCGTCAAGTTACATCTACAGGCAGATCCATAATCGAGACGACATGAAAGAGCGGCAGAAAATATTCAAACGAACTTGAGTGACTACCGTAGCAACGATCCAACTGAAGCCATTTTCCCGCCCAGCCAAACACGCGGAAACATCCTAGCTTTACCAGCGCGCCACTCTATAATGAATGTATGAATTCTCTTGCCCACTAAATCCTGCATGTGCCTATCAAGAATGTTATGCGTCCAACCGTAAAAGTTTCGACTTACTTCATGACTAAAATTGATACTCGCCGCTTCGCAATACATCATAGCCGCGAGGCAGAGTCCCCCTGCCGCATCAACAGGCCAAACACGGTCCGAAGTACTGAGCAGAGAGAGCTCACTTGAGAGATCGCTTCCCATTACCGTTGCGCCTCGGCTCACCGCGATAGGCAGCCTTCTGTAGTCCATTCGTGTAAGTGCAATTGCCAATCGAGCATATGGTAGCTGTTCCAGCTTACCTCGCTCAACTTCGCAGCGCGCAAATTCTGTCAACATCATTTGACTGTCGATCCATCGCCAATCATGCCGCTCAAGTGGAAGATCAGATGAAGCCTGCCACAATCGAAGTCCATATCCGGCAACCACATTAGGTTCGAACACAAGGTCGATATCGAATCGTGCTTTGCATGCTGCCGCGCTTGCGTTCTGGATGGTCTCAAGTGGAGCAATAAGTTCCTCCGCAAAGTACTCTCGAATCCCTCCTATAAACGCTAAGCGACCCGGAACTTCCGCACTAAAACGCGCTTCTCGAGTCAACGAAAATGCCTTGAGCCAATCGAGCGCATAGGCGACCCGAGGAATCCTGTTCTTTGAGATTAGTTCGGCAAACCCCTGCCCCAATCCACGTAAGACCGCCCGCCTCATTTCGTTAGGTGTTTGAAGCAAGCTTACAAATGACTCCTTCCAGGCGTCGTTATCCGCTGCCTCGCTTGTTACAATTCGGCAAATGCGCTCCAAACTTCCCTCCGGAGGCTGAAGATATTCAGTAGCTTGGGCGATGAACTCGACGACGGCAGCTCGTTGCGATGAAGATGCGCGTTCGTGCAAATCGATTAGACGATTGACAGCTCTCTCGGCATGTTTTCGCTTGCCCTCAACCATAATTTGCAGCGCCAAATGCGCAGGCACATTCCACTCCGCCCGAAGGATGTGCGGCCCAAGCGTATCAAACAGTTCGTTGACCGATTCACATTCGTCGATAAGTTGTCGCGCGAAAAAATACTCTAGAAATGTTCTATGAGTAAATTCAAACGTATCGTGGCCCACCTCCCTCAGCACCCATGCCCGACCGGAAAGGTGATCTACGAACTTGTCCGCAGCCACAGCAGCTCTAGCTTCGGCTCTATCGTTATAGTCTGAGATAAAGAATTCCCTGATTTTCTTTCTCAACCAAGTGCCCGTAGCACCCTTTTGAAGGTCTCCCTCCAAATACATTGGGCGAGCGAGAAATGCTAACAAGCCGTAAAGCCTGTGAGCGTCTGGGATGTCGGGATCGAGCGCGCGCAAGGCGTCCCAGCGCTCAAAAAGCAGCTGCGAGCACTCTCCGTAGATTTGTGCTCGGTTGTCGGGAATTCGTTGCGTGCTGTTGAAAAGCCACACTATCAGCGAAAGGAGCAGGGGATTCTCGACGAACTCGGGGGCCGCCTTTCTCGATTCTTCTTCAAAACGTCTGACATTCAGTTCCAACTCCGCGTCGACGCGATGAAAGACATTGCGAGCTGAAAGTTCAACATACGTGCGAATTGCTTCTTTGTTGAAAGACGCTAATTCGAAGGTTGGGAACATCGACAAGGAGGCATACTTGTATCCCACTTTCCGCGACGTTACGATATATCGACACAGGTTATACGTTGTGCAGAATTGCATTACTGCATCAACGAACGTCCGCCGCTGAGCTACCGAAATTATCTCGTCCAGCCCGTCAAAGACAATAAGCGCTCTTCCAAAAGTTATAAAATACATGAGGGGCGTTCTGAGTTGCTCGACAGTAAACGAGTTCGACTGCTCTGCTATCTCAGCTAGCATAAACTCCAACAGCGGCAGATTCGGCTGTAGCTTGCGCGCCGCGTAGTATTTTCGCAGCGCTATGAATATCGGCAATGGAGTATCGCCCTGATCTTTCGCGGCAATCAATGAACGGCAGATCATTCTGGTGAGGGTTGTCTTTCCTCCACCGGGGTCCCCGAGGAGAACCGCTCGGTCAAGTAAGCGAAGAAAATCCGTTGTCGAGAGCGGGTCAGATTGCGAGTAGACCCGCGTAAAAGGATCGAACACTTCCGTTGCGTTGAAATCCAATGGCCGCAGGTCAGAAGGGACATAAATGTGTTCTGCGGGTACATCCATTGATGTCCGAGCCGGACCTTCAACTCTGATTCTGTCGAAATGGGGCGCGAGCGTAGCGCCCAAAGCCTCCTTAAACAGTCGCATCTCGTCCGGTTTCTGCTTCAGCCAAGGCGGCGTGATAACATCGTTGCGTTCAAGAGATACGAATTGTAGGCGCGTAATTTCGGCAAGCTCAATGCCAATTTCGTCTAGCCGCTGATATGTTTGATCATTGAGAAACACATGTGCTGTTTCTTCGCGCATCAAACTTGCTCGAAGCATCAGCCTTAGTTTTTCCAAAAATCCACCTGCGTCGAGCCCCCTGATTTTGTCTGGGAAGTAAATTTCATAGAGAGCGGCGAACGCAAGGACGGTGCCCTTCGGACTTTTCTTGGTAAGCGCTGAAATAGCGATCTGGTCGATCAAGCCTGAATTCGACAAGTCGTACAAGAAAGAGGCCATCGCTTCCGTCAGGAGCCCCTCTCCACCGATAACAGTTTTAAGATCGTTGAAAGCTGTTTCGATTGCTTGATGTTGCAGTGATATGTCTTCTCGAAGAGCCTCCTTCACGCCTCGCAGACGACGAATGCGCCCAAAAAGATGATAGATGCCGGAAAATACTAAGCGTTGAAGCGCGGGCTTCAGAATGTTCGCCATGTTCAGCACACGTCGTACCGCCTTGATTTGTACCCATAATACCAGAAACAAGATACTTGATAAACATCGGCGGAGGTCTTGAGGTGCTATGTCCGCCCGCCCTAGCGCTAATAGCGAATTTGAAATGCGAATCGGTTCGGCCGCATTGCTATTCGTCGCCCTGCTCAACGCCCTCCGGAACATAGACGCGGCGCAAGGGCAGTAAACCCTTATGACGGGCGTCGAAATCGTCATAGTGACGGAAAATCAGTTGCACAAGTTCGTCACCATCTACGAGTCGCAAATTGCTCTTGCTAGCCTCGAAGCTTCGAGAGGCAGGGCTGAAAGTGCCTAATGTGATGAAGAGGCCTAACTCGGTCGAAGACAGTTTGCCATACAGCGCGGATACATCTTTGTCGGTCGCCGTGTGGTCGTCGCTCTTTACCTGAACCTTGATAATCGGCGGCTCTATGCCGAGGTGATCCTTATGAGCGATGATGTCCACACTCGGCTCGTTACGCCGTGTTTGTCGAGCGTGATAGCCCATGCATTCGAGCAGGTGTACGACAAACCCTTCTAACGGCAGACCCTTTAGGTCACGCGAAAGGCGTTTGAGTACAAAATCTCGCGTGTTTTCTTCAATATCTTCAGTCACTTTTGCGACGGATTCATCCTGCGTGACCGGAATTATCGAGGCGGTCTTGCCCTCAAGCGCAGATCGAAATTCGTCGGCATAGCTCTTGATCAGAAAGAAGCTCATAGCTGCCCCGATCTCGTACAACGCACCTTGACTGAAGTTTGTCCTAGCAACGTGGAGAAGCCACGTTACAGCACGGACGTGCGGATATGCCGGCTCGGTCTTTGGATCGTATCGGTAATCGCCTTCAACTCGCCCGAGATGAATTTTCCGATCACGCTTAGAGGGATATGCGACAAAGTCTCCGCGTTTCATCTCATGTACGAAACGGAAGAGCTGCCCGGCATTGACCGGGGCTGCGCCCGGTTTGTCGGGATAAATTTGAAGTACACGAGCCTTAAACGCCTCGCGATCCGGAGCTAGGAGCGAAAGGTCGCCCATCTTAACCCAGCCCACTGCTACACAATTTTTCTTGAGAAAAAGGTCGTCGGCATCGCCGGTTTTTCCGGCATGAATGCCCCATATGTTCGTGTCCGCCATTTTGCTCATGCCATTCCCCTAGCAGTGCCCTGCACGCGTGTTCAGTTTGCACCCATCCGAATCACATCAAATGCGACACCTACCGTGAGAAGCTTCATATCTGATGCTTTTGCGGGCGTAGCCACTAACTCGACTTGCGTCCAGCGGTCTGGATAAAAATCGGTGGTTAAATCGAATTCCTTTGAGGATGCGCCCCATCCAAGCGTTACTTTCGCTCCCGAAAACGTTGAGCTCGTTAAATTGCCGATGTCCGCGCTCACTTTGTAGCCGTCGAGATACGGCTCAATTTTTTCGATGGAGATCGGAAATGTTCCAAACTGGTTGCGCGCCGTATTGTAGTTATGCGTGTCTGTATCAAGCCACGCGGGAGTCGAATTGATTCCGTCTAGTTGTGCTCGATCCAGCGCCTCAGCTGATTTCAAGACTTCTATGGTGGCTTTTTGATCGGCAACTTGATCGGATAGCGCCCTCATCTTTTGTTCCAGGGCCTCAATCTGTGCCTGAGAATTTGAGTTAGGTTGCTGTTGGGCCGGTGGGTCACAAGCCGTTACCAAAATTAGCGTTGACGAGAAGAGTCCCAGCACCCAGCCCCGATACATCCGCAATTCCCCTCCATGTAAGCAGACGCGTGTTGAGCGCGTCAGCGTAATCGTTTCATTTTTTGAGTTCGTTTCGTATTGCGCAATCATCAGTTGCATCAGCTCCCTTGCGACATGCTAAACCGCCGCTCGTTGTCACACGGTAGATTAGAGCCTGTTGACGGCATTAATTGCGTCTTGTTCCTTTTCCAAAATCCGTTTTCGGTCGTTGTCTGCGTTCTCGACGTACTGCTTCATGCAGGAAATATATTGATTGAGTTCCATGTTGTATTCGTCCACCTGGGAATTGTAGACATCGACTTCTTCCCTGCTCGATCCGCCATAGGGAGGGATCGGTTTGGAGAGAGGAGGCCTGCATTCGGGGTCTGGATACCCAGAAAATGGCGGCAAATTCGTCCCTCCAAACACCATCGCATTTGCGGGGGAAAGAGAAAAAATCGCTGTCGCTGCGGCTGCGATCAAACAGGCAGTGATCCTCATTGCCCGTTTCGCGTTGCGCGATCCCCAGCTTGATCAGCTTCTTTCTGACAGACAAACGCGCCGCTCTTTGTCATCCCGTACCAGCGCTCGCCGCGAAAATGATAGATGCCGGTCGGCAGGTTCAGCCAGACGACGGTATCGGTCGGACAATGTTGTTGTGCTTGCTGCTCTGTTGGAAACGTCGCTTGCGCGAAGGCAGGAGAAGCTAGGCCGAGCGTTGCGACGAAGAGAACAATCTTGGATAGCAATTTCATGGTCGTCCCCCAAGAAAACTTGAGGGACTTATACAGCACGCGGGAGCCAATGGGGAGTATGCGATAAGCGCTGGCAGGAGTGTGAAGACCGCCCCAATGATTTGGAAAGTTCCGCTTTTCAAGCCGTACCAGATGAAAGTTATGTCCATCTGCCGCTCCCGGCTCCTTCTAGGAGCCTGTGGTGCACAATTCCGCAAAAGCCCTATTGCGCGGGTAACAACTCAACATCATCGATTGCATCATTCTGGAACCACTGAGTCCCGTTCAAAAGCGTGATTTTCGTCAGATTAGATGATGCTGTGAACGTTACGGAATATTGGTTCCAAATTTGTCTTTTGCTGTGTGGTTTTCCAGATTCAACCATGGAAGCGGCCCGGTAACCGTTGATGTACACATCGACCATGCTCATATCAGCGTAACCGGCTACAGTTGTTGGGTCGTAAACACTACCAAGCCAGAATGTTAGAATGTAGTTCGCGCCCGTCGTCGTCATAACCGTCTGTTCCACGCCTTGTTCGCATTGGCAAACGCCGCCCCCATCGGAGCCTTCGAAGTACTGCCCCTCATTTAAATTGAGATACTGTTTTCCGGTGTGCGCGTTGAATGTTATACCGTCGGCTTGAAACGAACCGTTCACAAGCGTCACGCCCGGGCCGGTCGGAGTGCTGCTCACAATGTCCCAGGCACCGATCTTCTGGCCGGGGACGAAATAGGAAGAGAACGATCCTGCGGGGACAGCTGGAGATTCGAACCCGGAGTCTTTCAGTAGGTTTTGCGCATTTGCAGCCGACGAGATTGCGACAAAAAGAACCAAAGTAAATGCATTTTTCACGGCGATGTCCCCCAAGAAGTGAGAACCATACCGCAATCAGTGTTATTTGGGGAGGGGTGACTTGGTTCGGAATGAGGATACCGTTTCCCCGTGAAACTCAGGACACCGGCAGCTAGAGTGCGGCTCTGTTCATAAGTGGGTTTTGAACGACTCTCGTATTCGCCGTCGAATCTTGACGTAGACGCGCATGTTGTGCATCCACCCACGAGTCCAATCCCACAAAGGCGCGTACCTCGGAACTTCGGTCTCGTAGAACTCTTTGAACCTCGCCTCTTCGGCAATCCGTCGATATCGTTGAAGCTCGTTCCGTTCAGACAGCAGGGGCAAGCCTGCCTCTAGACGGATGCGATTCCGCGCAGCGATTTTAGCGAGGGCATCAACCGAATCCGATGCCGCCGATCTAGAAGGCGGACTTTTCTCCATGACATGCCTTCGTGTAGAGGACGTGAACCGCGTTCAAAATCCGCTCGTGATCCACGTTGCCGAGCTTACCTAGCGGAATGTCGGTAGACTTGTAGGAACCGGCTGGAGGGAATACTCCAGATTGAGCTGCTAGTGCCTCCGGCACGTTTGACTCCTCGACAACGTCGCCCCCGGATATCGACAGCTCTTCGACATAGTCGTCCCCAAACGTATCTGTCTTGAACGTTATGGAATTCGGATTTACGTGGTCCATGTACCACTTGATATCATAATCATTTCCCCGAGCGTGAATCGTATAACCTATAACACAATTGTCGGCATCAAAGACACGTGACGTGATACTCCCGGCTGTTGAAACATCCGGGTTGTGATTAACGATCAGGTTTGAAAATTGCTGCATGACGTTCTGTGCATCAGGCGATGCGGTTGCGGTGTTGCCTGCATCAACAGATGATCCATCTGTCGTAACAAACCCCGACGAATTATTGTTCGGATGTGCAGCCGCAGCTTGTTGCGTGTGCTTGTTGCCGTTGTTTCCGCAAGAGGCAAGCAATATCGGTGCGATGCTTAGGGCAAGAAGAGAAGCCGTGGTTCCGGAAATACGTGCGATGCGGATCATAGAGTCCCCCATTTCAAAGGCGATAGTTTGTTCGGTTCTTCGGCGGTCGAGCAATTGTCCGACGTTACATATTATAGTGGATAAACTTAGAATGTGTAGACCGACCACGATGTGCAAATGGATATGCGCATCGTGGTCGGTCGCAACGTGAAACGAATCAGGCTCAAGCAGGGCCTGACGCAGGAGGAATTTGCGGAAGTCTCAGGGTTTAGTCAGCAGTACATAAGCGACCTGGAGAGAGGCCTTCGGAATCCGACCGTGATCACGCTTTTTGAGCTTGCGTCCGCGCTCCGAACGACCCCTAGCGAGCTTGTACGGCCGTCCGGACGCTAACTTGCGGCAGCCTAGTCGAGTGCTCGTTGCCTCCCTCGAAAGTCCGCGGGCTACCCTGAAAATCCTCTAGACTAATCAGCCCCAACATGCTGATGATCGGGCCTCCGGGCTCGGGCAAATCGATGTTGGCCGCCCGGCTTCCGGGATTGCTCCCGCCGCTCGATGCGCGCGAAGCGCTCGAGCTTTCCATGATCCAGTCGCTGGCGGGCGAATTGCGCGACGGTGCGATCTCGCGGCGAAGACCGTTTCGCACACCGCATCACTCCGCGTCGATGGCAGCACTGGTGGGTGGCGGATTGCGCGTGAGACCCGGAGAAGTTTCGCTCGCACATCTTGGCGTTCTGTTCCTGGACGAATTGCCGGAGTTCCAGCGCGCGGTGCTTGAATCGTTGCGGCAACCCATTGAAACCGGCGAAGCAGTGGTCGCGCGCGCGAACGCGCATGTGCGTTATCCGGCGCGTTTCCAACTCGTGGCCGCGATGAACCCATGCAAGTGCGGGTATTCGGGCGAGCCCGGCCGGGCTTGCGGTCGCGCGCCCAAATGCGCGGTCGATTACCAAAGTCGAATCTCGGGGCCACTGCTTGACCGCATCGATATCCAGATCGATGTGGCAAGCGTTTCGGCGCAGGACCTCGCATTGCCACCGCCGGCCGAAGGCAGTGCCGCTGTCGCAGCACGCGTCGCTGCCGCGCGCAACGTCCAGCGCACGCGCTATGAGGGTCTTCAGTTGCGCACCAACGCGGAAGCCGAAGGCGAATTGCTCGAACGCGTGGCGACTCCCGAGCCTGCCGGCGCGCGGCTGCTCACGGAAGCGGCCGAGCGCATGCGGTTGACCGCGCGCGGCTATCATCGCGTGCTTCGCGTTGCGCGGACCATCGCGGACCTCGCCGGCGTCGACACGATCGGCCGCGTGCACATCGCGGAAGCCTTGGCTTATCGCAGGACGGCGCATCTCCAGTGACTCATGCGCGTCGGCAGCCCATGATTTGACGGAATTTCGTCAAACTGGGAAAACGCCGGCGCCGGCGGCCGCGACCGTCCGGAATGGCGAGGGGAAAGACCATGGGAAAGACGATTCGCAGGCTGCTGCCAAGCGGCACTGCGCTGATATTGGCTGCAGGTCTTTCCGCGGCCGGCCTTCCCCAACCCGGCCCTTTGCCGCCTCCTGACAACCAGACACTCGCACACGACATCTTCAAGGATGTTGTCGAGGTGCATTCGGTGCACGCCGTGGGCACCAAGGGTGTTGCGGATATCCTCGTCCGGTACCTGAAAGCCGGGGGGTTCACGGACGCCGATATCCATGTGCTGCCGGAGGAAAAATATCCCACCCAGGTGAATGTCGTTGTGCGGCTTGCGGGCAAAGGCAAAGGCAAGCCGATCCTGTGGAACGGCCATATGGATGTGGTGGAAGCCAAGCCGGAAGATTGGACGCTGCCGCCGTTCCAGTTCGTCGAAAAGGACGGCTATTTCTACGGCCGCGGCACATCGGACATGAAGGATGAAGATGCGGCCGTCGCTGCGTCGCTCATCCGGCTCAAGAAGGAAGGTTTCGTTCCTGATCGCGACATCATCGCCGCGTTCACAGCCGACGAGGAAGTGGGCCAGGAGCAGGACGGCATGTGGTATCTCGTGCGCGAGCACAAGCCGCTTGTGGACGCCGAGCTCGCAATCAACCCTGACGGCGGATCAGGCGAGATAGACAACGGCAAGCGCATCGATTTCGGAATTGAAACCTCCGAAAAAACCTATGTCACATTTACGCTGGAAACGACAAACCGGGGCGGCCATTCGTCGGAACCGCGTCCGGACAATGCGATCTATCAGCTTGCAAACGGGCTTGTTCGCTTCTCGCACTTCGAGTTCCCGTTCAAGACGAACGCCACCACGCGCCTTTATTTCGCGAAAACGGCTGGCATGCAGACCGGTCAGCAAAAGGCCGATTTGCTTGCGCTTTCCCGTCTGCCGATCGATCTCGCCGCCGCACGGCGTCTGGCGACCGATCCGGCGTACAATGCCATTCTGCACTCGACCTGCGTCGCCACCATGCTTGCGGGCGGACATCAGGAGAATGCGCTGGCAGGAAGCGCCACCGCGACCGTGCAGTGCCGGATCATGCCGGACGAAACCATCGACGGGACCAGGGCCGCGATCGAGAAAGCCGTCGCCGATCCGGGTGTCAAGGTCAGCGTGCTGGGGATTGTGGTCAGTTCACCCGAATCTCCGCCCAATCCCGCGTTGATGGCGTCCGTGCACAACGTGGTCACATCGATGTGGCCTGGGGTGCCGGTGATCCCGAACATGGCTGCGGGGGCGAGCGATTCGATCTTTACCCGCAACGGCGGAATTCCAAGCTACGGTATCGGCGGCGGCTGGAACGACATCCACGATCTCCGAATGCACGGCCGCGACGAACGTCACGAAATCCACGATTTCTATTCCAGCGTCGAATTCACCTATCGGCTGATGAAGGAATTGAGCGGGGCGAAATAGGTAGCCGGCCGGTGCGCGGGCTACCTCAGATGCAGATGATGGCCCAGCCCGCCAAACAGCCAAAGCAAAACGAGAACGACGAGCACCAACCCGAGCACGCCGCCCAAGCCACCGCCGCCATATCGGCTGTATCCGTAATATCCGCCGCCGCCGAACAGCAGCACGAGCAACACAATTATAAGAATGAGACCCATTGCGAGACCCTCAAATGGCGTGGAGATAACGCGTGGGAACGCAAATCGGCACGCGCGCTTGACATCGCCGGAAGGTCGAAGCCGCTAAGTCATTTTCGGTCGCAGGATTGCGGCGATCACCAGGCCCGCCACGACATAGCCGAAAAAATCGGTGAAGCCATAAGCGAGTGTGTAGCTGGTGGGAAATCCATACCAGATCGCATAGGAGACGTTCGTCGTCAGCGCTGCCGCGAGCCCTATCAGGGCCACGAAACCTGCGCGCGCGAAATAGCCAGCAAGCATGGCCTGTGCGAGCAGGAATGCCGCGATCAGAGCCGTCACCGTTTCCTTGGCAAATTCAGCGACCAGCATGCCGGGCGCCATGCCGCCGCCTGCGGGCTTATACATCAACAGGCCGCTTGGCTGAGTCTTGAGTTTCTCTTCCTGCATCTTCATCGCATTGGGGTCATGCGGATCCATCCAGGGAAAGAAATAGAGACCCTGCTTTGCACCGATGGAATTTTGCATGCTCGACATGACCTGACTCTCATCCGGAATCCGGCTGAAGCCGGTGGTGGCCAGCGGCGTTGCGAGATGCGCGATTGACATCCAGACAAACATCGCGATGCCGCCCAAAATTCCCGCAATCAGAATGCGCATTTGATCCCCCTCGATTGATCTGCATCGAGGCAGGATTCTAACCGAGACCGCAAGCTTGCGCAGCCCCCTTCGGCCATGCGCGTGCCGCTTGGCGACCGACCGGTTATGCCGTAAGCAAATCGTGGAAGAAAACCGGGGGCAATATGCCGGAAAATACAAAAGGCGCAGGGAAGAGGCTTCGCCTCATCCGCCTCCTGTTGGTCGTGCCGTTCGTGGCCGTGCTCTGGACGCCGTTCTACAATTCAAGCGAGCCCGCGCTCGCAGGCATTCCCTTCTTCTATTGGTACCAAATGCTCTGGATCGTGCTGGGGGCCGCGCTGCTCTTTCCGGTTTACCGGGCCGAATTGCGCGACGGAGAATAGCCCGATGGCATTGGATTGGACGGCCATTGTCGTCTTCGCGGCCCTGTTTGCGTTCGTCACCGGGCTTGGTTTTTTTGCGGCGCGCTGGCGCAAGGGCGATCTCACGCAGCTATCGGAATGGGGCCTGGGCGGGCGGCAGTTTGGAACGGTTGTTACCTGGTTCCTTCTCGGCGGCGATCTCTACACGGCTTACACATTTATCGCGGTGCCGACGCTCATGTTCGGCTCGGGTGCCATCGGCTTCTATGCCGTGCCTTATACGATCTTCGTCTATCCCATCCTTTTTGCGGTGTTTCCCCGGCTGTGGTCGGTGTCGCGCGCGAAGGGATATGTGACGGCAGCGGATTTCGTCCGCGGCCGTTTCGGCAACAGGACGCTGGCGCTGGCCATCGCCGTGACGGGCATCATTGCGACGATGCCTTATATCGCATTGCAACTCGTCGGCATGGGTGTCGTGATCGGCGGACTTGGCCTTCATGGCGAATTGCCGCTTGTCATCGCGTTCGTGATTCTCGCCGCCTACACCTATTCAAGCGGCCTGCGCGCGCCGGCCATGATCGCCGTCGTGAAGGATATGCTGATCTATGTGACCGTGATCGCGGCGCTCATTGTCATTCCGCATGAGCTCGGCGGCTATGCGAAGATCTTTGCAAGCGTGCCGCCCGCGAAACTGCTGCTCAGCCCGCCAAGCGCGCACAATCTCGGCCAGCAGAGTGGATATGCGACGCTCGCGCTCGGGTCGGCGCTGGCCC
>Ga0206796_1052_pt1 | contig 18938 bp, 15 predicted proteins | sample Alteio_BWOrgCont_68_FD_152895 | JGI IMG/M metagenome (GOLD analysis project Ga0206796, IMG submission 152895) | Enriched cells from forest soil in Barre Woods Harvard Forest LTER site, Petersham, Massachusetts, United States -... | ecosystem: Environmental > Terrestrial > Soil > Temperate forest >...
AAGTGCGTCAATCGCGTTCCGCGCGTCGCGGGTCTTGACCCGTTCGATGCGGTAGCTGTCGTCGATGCGGCCTTCGTACCGCAGGTGACGGGTCTCATCGAAGATGAACACGTGCGGTGTCGCGGTTGGGCCATAGGCGCGCGCCACCTGCTGCGTGTCTCCGTCGTAGAGATAGGGGTAAGTGAGGTGCTTGTAGCGCACCCGAATCTTCATCTCTTCCAGGCTGTCGCTCGTGTCGGAGCAGTCCAGCTCGTCGATGCGCAACGCGTTGGGGTCGTTCGGCTGAATGGCGACGAGGGCGACGCCGCGGTTCTTGTAGTCGGCTGCGAGGCTTTCAATGCGTCGCTCGTACATCTGCGCGATGGGGCAATGATTGCAGGTGAAGACGATCGCCAGGATTGGGCTCGAGGCATAGTCGCTGAGCCGGTGCATGTTGCCGTCGACTCCCATGAGCGCAAAGTCGGGGGCGGGCGAGCCGATGGGCAGAATCGGATGAGTCTCGGCCGAAGCAACTGCCACCGAAGCAAGAATCAGAGATAAAACCTTCAACATTTCCCGTCACCTCAATCCCCTTCCCCACGCGGCGGTCCGGCGGGCAGACCATCCACCACCACGGAGTTGGGCGAGCCGGAACAAATGCATGGCATTGTTCCTAAACATTCCTTAGTATGTACCCTTATGGGATCGAATTGGCAACCTATTTCCGCTCACCGCGCAAAGCCTGCGCTCCGGCTTCCGGCGTCCCCAGGCACTTTCGCCCTTTGCATCCTGTCAAGAAGGGTTGCAAACTGCGCAGTTCGATCATCTCATCGTATCCTCGCCGGTGCCCTCTGCATGATAGCCGCCGCAAGCGCATGGGGCGGCGACAGCATCCCCAAAGCGGCGTGGAAACGTCCGCTGGGGCTGCCGCTTGCCAACCCAGGCGTGACGAGATCCGCCGGAGATATCGATGATGGGTATTGGCAGGGCGCTCCAGTGGGCGGAATGGGCGCGGGCACCTTCTCCCGCAGCTACCGCGGAGACTTTGCGCGCTGGCATATCAAGGCCGCCACTCACAAATACGAGCCCGTGGATGCCAATCAGTTTGCGATCTTCGAACAGTCTCAGGGCGACCCGCAGGGCATCGCACAGGTACTGATGAATGGCCATCCGCACGGGAGTGCGCTTTCAAGCTGGCAGTGGGATTACCCGCAAGGAGCAGGCGACTATGCGGCCCTCTTTCCCAAAGCATGGTTCGACTACCGCTGGGACAAATTTCCCGCCCACATTGTGCTGGAGCAGTTTTCGCCGCTCCTCCCCAACAACTATCGCGATTCGAGCTATCCCGTTGCGGTCTACCGCGTGCACGCGAGCAATCCAAGCGCCAAGCCAGTGACCGTATCCGTGCTTCTCTCGTGGACCAACATGTCGGGGTGGTTCCGGACATTTACGCGCGACTTTGCCGGAGCGCCGAGCCAGGGCAACCACAATGAGTTTGTGAGCGAAAAGATAAGCGGATCGGAGACGATGAACGGGACGATGAAAGGGATCGTCTTCGACCGCAACCGTGCGGGCGATGCGCCGAATGAGTGGGACGGGCAGTTTGCCATTGCCGCGCTGGATACCCCGGGAGTGGAGGTGACCTACCAGGCGACGTTTCAGTCAAGCGGTGACGGCAAAGCGGTTTGGGCTCCGTTTGCGAAGGACGGCAGGCTGGCCGACGAGGCCAAATCGTGGGTGAGCGACAAGGAGAAACTTGCCGGCGCGATTGCGGTACGGTTCACGCTGCAACCCGGCGAGACGAAGGTGATTCCCATGGTCATCGCGTGGGACTTCCCGCTGGTGCAATTCGGTGAGGGAAGAAAATGGAACCGCCGCTACACTGATTTTTACGGGACATCGGGACGAAATGCGTGGAAGATTGCGCGGGACGGCCTTGCGCATGCGGCGGATTGGAGCGACGCGATTGACCGCTGGCAGGCGCCCTTCGTCAACGATGAGAGCAAGCCGCTGTGGTATCGCGGCATGCTGTTCAACGAGCTTTACGCGCTCACCGATGGGGGAACATTCTGGGGACGCGAGGCCGGATCGGACAAGAACGCGGCTTCATCGTTCGCTCTGCTGGAGTGCTTCGACTACGCCTACTATGCCACGCTCGATGTTGGGTTTTATGCATCGCTGCCGTTGCTGAAGTTCTGGCCGGAGATTGACAAGCAGGTACTGCTGGAGTTTGCCGATACGGTGCCCAAAGAATGGCCTGAGCAGGGGTTGTGGGTTTGGAAATCGGACCTGGCAGGCGTGCCCGTCACACACAAGCGAAAAAAGGCCGGCGCGGTGCCTCACGACCTGGGCGTGCCTGAGGGGGATCCGTTTGTTGCCGTCAACGAGCCAGGCTGGCAGGATACCAACGATTGGAAGGACCTGAACTCCAAGTTCGTGTTGATGGTGTATCGCGACTTCGTACTCACCGGCCGCACCGACACGGCATTTCTCCGCCGAACATGGCCGGCAATGCAGAGTGCGATTGAGTACCTTCGCCAGTTCGATCATGGCGGGGGCGTGCCGGAGAACAGCGGCTACCCAGACCAGACCTACGATGACTGGGTGACGAGCGGGGTCAGCGCGTACTGCGGAGGGTTATGGCTGGCCGCCTTGCGCGCCGCGGAGGAGACGGCGCGTACGCTGGGCGATGCGAAGTCTGCCGCTGAATATCATGCGCAGTTCTTGAAAGGCCAGCAGACTTATATCTCCCGGCTTTGGAACGGCGAGTACTTCCGCTACGACACCGGCAGCGAATCAAAGGACGATATCCAGACCGACCAGCTTGCGGGGCAGTGGTATGCCAACCTGACAGGACTCGGCGATCTTGTGCCGCACGCGATGCAGGTCTCCGCCATGAAGAAGATCTTCGCGGTCAACGTGATGAAGTTCGGCGGCGGAGAGATGGGTGCAGCCAACGGCATGTCGGCGGACGGGACAATCCTGACCAACGCCGAGGCCAGGGAGGTGTGGGTGGGAACGACCGAGGGTTACGCGGGTCTGCTGATGAGCGAAGGGCTGCAAGACCAAGCGTGGAAGACGGCGTGGGGGCTCTACCACGTGATCTACGAGACTAAGGGATACTGGTTCCGCACCCCGGAGGCGTGGGACATCACCGGGAATTTTCGCGCCGGCATGTATATGCGTCCGATGGCAATCTGGGCCCTGGAGATGATGCCGCCACGGCAAGAGGATCCTCACTCGGCCCAGTCTGCATCCGCAATCAGATTGCCAACGCCATAATGCTTGGCGGCATAGGCCAGAAGCTACTTGCGGCCGAACTTCCTCCGCACAAACTCCTTGCCGGCAGCGCCAAGGGCCGCAAAATGGAACGTCGTCTCACCAGGTCAACGCCAACTGAATGTATCTGCACGTCGATGATCCTCCTTCCTAAAGGCTGCCATCCCGATCACCCGCTCTCACGGGTAAATCAAGCAGTGCACCATCTCAGTGAGATTACCCCCGGCAGACCGGGGGAACTCCCGGCACATCAATCCTGGTGAGCCGGCTTCTCATTAGAATTCAAACCACGCAGTCTTCAGTGAACAGTGTCCCGGCGGTTTCGCGACGGCCCTTCCGGATTTGTCGTCGAAAAAAAGCGCAAAATTTCCTGTTGCTTTCCAAAAGGAAGCATGTCATTATTCCTGTTGGAAACCTAAAGGTTGATTCGCCATGAAAGAAAAGCCGGACGTCTTGCAAGGAACGCTCGCGCTGATGGTCCTCAAGACACTCGATGTCCTGGGGCCGCAGCACGGCTGGGGAATCGCCCGGCGCATCGAGCAGATCAGCGGAGACCTTCTCGCTGTCAACCAGGGCACGCTCTATCCCCTGTTGCTGAAGCTGGAGCATGAAGGCTCGATTGCCTCCGAGTGGGGCGCATCGGAAAACAACCGCCGCGCGCGCTTCTATCGCCTTACCGGAGCTGGCCGCAAACAGCTGTTGTCAGAGACCCGCGATTGGGAGCAGACCACGGCAATCATTGCGCGCTTTTTCAATGTCAAGGCGGGAGATCTCATATGAAGTTCCTGCGACGCTTTTTTACACGCCTGTCGAATCTTGCCACAGGGCGGCGTGCCGACCAACGCCTGCAAGATGAGATCGCCGAGCATCTCGCGTTGCAGACAGAGGAAAACCTGCGGACTGGGATGCCGCCCGGCGAAGCGCGGCGGCAGGCGCGACTCAAACTTGGCGCAGGGGAGACGATACGGGAAGACCACCACGCCGAGCACAGCATTCCCTTCATCGAAAATCTGCTCTTCGATCTGCGCTATGCGGTTCGCATGCTTCTGAGGTCTCCCGGATTCTCTTTCATTGCCATCGCCACGATGGCGCTGGGCATCGGAGCCACCACCGCGATCTATAGCGTGATTGACGCCACGCTGCTGCACCCTTTGCCGTACCGAAACCCCGCCGAGCTGGTGCGCATCCAGGACGACCTTCCCGGCGTAGGCGCGCAGGGCGTCGGCATCTCCGTCCCTGAGTGGAGAGACCTCGAGAGCTCCGGGATATTCCAGTCCGCGTCGATTACCGGCACCGGCGCAAATGTGAACCTCACCGGCAGTGCACAGCCCCTGCGTCTCAGCTTCAAGCAGGTTACGCCGAATTACTTCGCGGTCCTCGGTGTAGACGCACAATTGGGCCGCACCTTCGATCCGCACGATGCCACTCCCGGCTACAACCTGGAGGTGGTGATCAGCGACGGGCTCTGGAGAAGGGAATTCGGAGCCGACCCGCACATTCTCGGCAGAGCTCTGCGCCTGGACAACGACGTTTATCACGTCGTGGGCGTCATGCCGCGCGGTTTTCGCGATCAGGGCTCAACCAGCGAGGAGCAGAATGTGGAGCTGTGGCTGGGAGCCGGCTTTGCCGGGGTGCCGTTTCCGCCGCCGCTGCGCAGTTCGCGTCTGCGGAGTCGAGTGGTCATCGCGCGCCTGAAGCACGGCTCTTCGATTGAGGCCGCGCAGGGACATCTCGATGCGCTGGTTGAATCGCTGAAAAAGCAGTATCCGGCGGAGTATCCGGCCCAGACCGCATGGACCGTGCGCCTCATTCCGCTCAGCGAAACCGTAGTCGGCAGCGTTCGCCAGTCCCTCGTTCTACTGTTCGGCGCGGTAGGCTTGGTTCTCCTGATCAGTTGCGTCAACGTCGCCAATCTGCTATTGACTAGGGCCAGTGCGCGAAGTCGTGAGATCGCGGTTCGCCAGGCTCTGGGAGCGCAGAGAGCGCGCCTCATCCGCCAGTTCCTCGTCGAGAGTCTGCTGCTATTCCTGCTTGGCGGAATCGCTGGTTTTGGCATTCTCTTCTGCGCTGGGCATCTCCTGCTGCGGCTTGTTCCCGAGAGCCTCCCGCACCTTAACGATATCGGGGTCAACTGGGGTGTGATGGCATTCGCACTCACTGTGTCTGTCGCAGCCGGAACCATCTTTGGGCTTGCCCCCGCGTGGCTCATGAGCCGTGCGGATCTGATCGGCACCCTTCGCCAGGAAGGGCGCGGCGCGAGCGGTTCACGCGATCGCTCACGCGCCCGGCAAATTCTGGTCATCAGTGAATTGGCGCTCTCGCTGGTGCTGATGGTCGCCGCGGGGCTTCTGCTGCGCAGTTTCTGGGATCTGTTCAATGTGCAGCCCGGTTTCAACGCGGATCGGACCATGGCCATTGAGACGTGGCTGGCCGGACCCAACGATCCTACCAAGGACCCCTATCAAACCGCGACGCAGGAATCGGTCCTGCTGCGCGAGATTCTCAGCCGCAGCCGCGCCTTACCCGGCGTGCAGGAGGCAGCCATCGGCGATGAGGCATCTCTTCCCCTGGGCCACAGCGATCCCGGCGGACTGCCATTGATCCGCGAAGGCATCGAGACGATGGACAATCAGGCTCCCGTGATCGATAGTCCTATCGTTTCGCCCGAATACTTCCACCTGTTGGGCATGCCGCTCCGGAGCGGACGCCTTTTCAGCGACCAGGACCTTGAGGATACTCCCCAGGTTGCGGTCATCAATCAGGCCGCGGCTCACACCTACTGGCCGGGCCAGTATCCGGTGGGCAAACACGTCCGTTTGCACCGGGATACCCGCGGGCTGGTGAGCTCTTCCCAGCCGGTCTGGACCACGATCATCGGCGTGATTGCCGATGCCCGCACAGAATCGCTGGCCGACGCGGCAATTCCGCAAATCTATCGCAGCGTGCATCAGCGCCCCGCCAAAGACCTGGTCATCTTTCTTCGCGGGCAACTCGATTCCAGCACCATCGCCACACAGGTTCGCCAGCAGGTCCAGTCCGTCGATGCGACACTTCCCGTCTTCCATGCGGAAACGCTGGACGATGTGCTCTCCACCTCGCTCTCCGTCAGGCGCTTCTCCATGGAGATGGTGGCGTGCTTTGCGGCCACTGCCCTGCTGCTGGCCGGGCTTGGCATCTACGGGACCATCTCTTATGTCGTGAATGAACAGAGGCGAGAGATCGCCATTCGCCTCGCGCTGGGAGCTCAAAGAGACACTATTCTCAAGATGGTCCTGCGCCGGGGACTCGGTCTGGCCGTCGCTGGCGCCGGGCTGGGTGCGGCCGGTGCGCTCGTCGTATCTCACCTCATGGCCGGGCTGCTCTTCGGCGTGTCGCCCACCGATCCGCCCACCTTCGCTGGCGTCACCCTTGTACTGACCGCTGTCGCGCTCGCCGCAAGCTATATTCCGGCGCTGCGCGCCATGCGCCTCGATCCAATAACGACTCTCCACTCCGAATGACTTCTCGGCACTGCTCGAGACTTGTCTTCGCAAGTTGTGGCGATCAATGACCCCCTTCGGGATGCTGATGAATTCACCGCACACCGGGTCCCCGAAGATGTGTCCCCAAAGACGCCTTTTTAGTCACCAGCCACTACTGGCCCACGCAGGCCCGGACATAACCTCGCACCACCAACACCAACTCGCGCTGCATCACCTCAAACTGCGCCTCCGGCATATCAGACTCCAGCAGCTGTCGCTTCACCCCTGCGATGGTGCTCTGCAGCACCGTAGCCATCAATCGTAGGTCCGTCGCGAGCACCTCGGGCGCGCTCTCCAGCAGCCGAACAATCGCATGATTCACTCGCGCCATTGCAGTGGCAGCAATCTTCGCGCCCTCCACATCGGAACTCACCGCATACAGCGCGCGGCTCTTCTTCGGGTCACGCATTTTCACCGCCAGAAACGCCACCGCCAGCGCCTCGGCCATCTGCTCCACCGGCTGTCCCCGCTGCGCTATGCAAACCTTATCCACCTCTGCGAGAATCTCCTCAAAATGGAGCCTCATGGCAGCCCGCAGCAAAGCGCTCTTGTTCGGGAAGTACTGGTACAGAGTTCCCACAGACACCCCGGCCCGCGCTGCCACGCGCGTTGTCGTCAGCTTCTCCTTGCCGACCTTGAGCAAAACCTGAACAGTCGCCTTCAGGATCGCGTCTACACTCGCGGTGGAACGCGCCTGGACCGGCGATTTTCTTGGCTCTGAGCGGCTTGCTGTCTGTTGCGCCAAATGCGAACTCCTAACCTGAAGCTTTCTTCATCTAAACACATGCGAGATCATTACAGCGAGTCAATGAGTCAATCGCAATCGGAGACACAGAGATGACGAAGCATACGCAACTCGGCGGCACATTCAACTTCCCCGGTACTGCGCTCACCGTCCATCGCGTCGGCTACGGCGCCATGCAGCTCGCCGGCCCCCACGTATTCGGCCCACCCCGCGACCACCCCGAAGCCATCGCCGTTCTACGCGAGGCCATCGCTTCCGGCGTCAACCACATTGACACCAGCGACTTCTACGGCCCGCACGTCACCAACCAGGTCATCAAGGAAGCTCTGCATCCTTACCCGCAAGACCTAACCCTCGTCACCAAGGTCGGCGCTCGTCGTGGCAACGACGGTTCCTGGATTCTCGACCGTTCTCGTGAAAATCTGGTCCAGAGCGTTCATGACAACCTGCGCAACCTCGGCCTCGACGCGCTCGATATCGTCAACCTCCGCATGGGCGGTTTCTCCGCGCCCGAGCCCGGATCCATTGCAGAACCCCTGAAAGTGCTCATCGAACTCAAGCAGCAGGGCCTCATTCGCCACATCGGCCTCAGCACGGTCACGCCGGAGCAGTTCGCCGAGGCCCAAACCCTTACTGAGATCGTCTGCATCCAGAACTTTTACAACCTCGCCAACCGAAGCGACGACGCCTTCATCGACGACCTCGCTAAGCAGAGCATCGCCTACGTCCCCTACTTCCCCCTCGGCGGTTTCAACCCGCTGCAGTCCTCCGTGATCGACAGTGTCGCAGCCTCACTCAGCGTCACGCCCATGCAGATTGCACAGTCCTGGCTGCTGCATCGCTCACCCAACATCCTGCTCATCGCAGGAACGTCCAGACGCACGCACCTGCGCGAAAACCTCAGTGTAGCCAAACTTCAGCTCGCATCCGAGGTCATCGCACAGCTCGACTCCATCGGCGTCGCAGCGAAGGAATCAGCTTGAAAGAGCAAGCCCCGTCGAGCGGCCACACAAATCAGGATTCTGTGGTCGCTCGGTCGGATAGTTTTGTATCGTATGGTCCAGCAAACGCCGGCTAGGCTGCACCGAGCCTGCCCCATGCTCATCCGGCCGCAAAGTGGGCCATTTTTCTGGCCCGGACTTTTCGGCTCGAACACCCTTGAAGCTTGCGCTATATTGCAGAAAGACAAGGATCCAGAGCACGGATGCTACCAGTGCCGGAGGAATGCTAGCCGGCGCAAGCGTGAGATGAAACGCGAGGATGTTATAAAGCTCCGCAGGCAACAGTGTCAGCGCCAGCGGCAGCCCGATCAGGTTAATAGAGAGGCGTGCCTGGGGTACAGGAAGAAGTAGCGATCTCTCCATTGCTCAAGCCCGCTTTTCAACCGCTCGTCCCCCGCATGATCCTGTTTGGAGTCCGCGATTATCTCCAGGGAGTCGTCGATAAGACCGGTCCTGAGCGGCAAGCGATCGATCCAAACTTTGAGACGGCGATCATCGCTGCGGTGAACCGTAAGTCATGGGAAGGCGTTCATGCTGACCTTGCATAATAGGGTGGAGGCGAGAATCAGGCCATCAATCCTATCAGGCAGTTTTACAAGTCCAGGAAGCCTCGCCGACCACGTGATTCCTTGTTGAGAAAACCTGACCGGACGGCGAGGCTACCGCAGCAGTTGCTCAGAGCTTTTTCAGGCTCGTCTCAATATCATTCACGACAAACTCGCCCTGTCCCACAGTCAGGCTCTTAGCGACGGCGAGGGCCGCCTGGTAAGCCGCGCGCGCTTCATCCTTCTCGCCCATCGCGCCCGCCGCATCTCCCAGCGCCCATTGCGCGAAGAGGTTATCCGGGGCCAGCTTTACCCCTTCTTCGGCCAACGGAAGTGCCTCGGGCGCCTGCTTTGCCTGGAGCTTGCTCCAGGCCATGAAGGCGCGGCTTACCCCGCCCGCGGCCTCCAAGTGCACGTCGCCGCGGTAGACCAGGATGCCGTGGTCGATTTCCTCATCCGGCTTGCGCGCTTGAAGCGCGCGGCAGGGGTTCAGCTCCCGGCTCGGCCAAAGGTTGCCACCCAATTCTGAGGCGCTCAGCATCACCGCACCATGGACGACGGGCGGCACCGGTTCCCCTGAAAAGAAGCCAGCCAGCCACTCAGTCCCGTTGGGCAGTACGTGGCAGCGGACGCCATAGGTCTCAGGGAGAATGATCGGGCGCACCATATAGGCGAGCCAGCATTCCTCGCCGGGATGCTTGTCCTCCCATTCCCTGACCTGATAAAGCTGCTGGCCCCAGTCCACGTTCGAGTCGTTCAGTATCTTGTAGGTATTCCAGGAACCGCCCCAGGCCTCATTGACGTAGGCGAGAGGAGCAGGAAAGACGCTGAGTCCGGAGACAATATGGGCTGCGATCAGCGAGCGCCTGCGACCCCAGGAGCCGAGTCCGTTCCAAATCCAGGAAGGCTGTCTGCGGCCGGTTACCGCCAACTCGGAAAAACTCTCGATCGACGCGAAAAGGCCAAAGCGCGTTTCCAGTCCGACTGCAGCCGGCGGTTCTTCGGTCCCGGTAGGCAGGTGGCTCACTCCGGGTGTCTTGTCGCTGATTAAGGGGAGTCTAGGTTGGGGGAGTCTGCAAGGGACCGCGAGATGGGATGCTGATCTTCGACGGCGTGGGACCGCCATCCGGCTGTGAGAGCGCATACACATGTCAACCGTCCATGATTGTGGCGGAGAGTTTCGCGGGCAGAGCGTTTGGTCTTGTCCCTGTTATTTCGGCACTCCACTTCACCACCTCCGATAGACTCTGGGCATGCGTGACAAAACAGATGCTGAGCGGCCTGAAGAGCGTCCCAAAATCGCGAATCAAGTGTTTCATTGAAGAGCACCTCATAGAAACGACCTTATTCCTTCAGCAAAACAGCAATTAGCGCGTTCGAAATGATGCTCTAACGGGGAGCCATCTCCGCCCAATACTGCGCCTGTCCGGGATAGAACTTGATGTCGGTGAATTGGGCTAGTACGGCGTGCCGAAGATCAAGGATGTCGACGGGCCCCTTATGGGAGTAAACAATTTTGCCTTCGGGTGCAATCACAGCAGTGAATTCTTCATTCTTCCCCCAGGAAGATTCGAATGCATTCTGTACAGCCGTCAGGTCCGCCGGCGAAATCCGAAGATTCCTGCTCGAGGCGTGCTGGGACTTGAGGAACTCCATGACCCTGTCAGCGTCGCCCAGAGCGTCGGAGTTGATTGTTACGAAGGAGAACGAGCGCCCGCGATACATGCGATAGGTTGTCTCCAATTGAGCGAAGTCTTGGGTCAGGTTCTTGTCTTTCAGGTTCCAGAAGTGGACGACGGTTACATTGTCGCCTGCGTTTGCGCGCAACAAATTCAACTCGCCCGTCGAAGCCTCCGCGACCGCGACAGGCTCAGCGATAATCTTGTCCCATTCGCGTTGCACGTCTGCGGCCTTGGATAGCCACTTGGTAGAACATCCGAAGGCTGGCCGGTGAGCCACGGCAACGGGCTGCCCGTTCAGCAGCGCTTCGATAGCATCGCGTGCGTCGTACGTCTTCACCAATGCCGGATTCTGGTTATCGTCAATTCGGCCCTCATAGCGCAGCTTCCGGTCCGGGTCGAAGATAAAGACATGCGGGGTGGCCACGGCGCCAAACTTCTGCACGACCTCCTGCGTGGCTCCGTCGTAAAGAAAAGGCCAGGGAATTTGGCGCTCCCGGACTCGAATCTTCATGTCTTCTGGTGAATCGGTCAGGTCGGTAAATCCAAGTTCATCCAACCGCACTGCTGAGGGATTGTTTGGGTCGATAGCAACGAACGCCACTCCCTTGTTGCGGTAGGTGTCGTAAAGCTTCTGTATTCTTCCCTCATAGTTCTCCGACACCGGACAGTGAACGGATTCAAAGATGATGACCAGTACCTTCGCACTGCTGAACTCCGCCAGAGTGTGAATCTTCTCGTCCGTTCCCTTCAGCGAAAAGTCTGGAGCCGAAGTGCCGATTGGCATCAGGGGATGCTCGGAAGGGGCGCTAAGAGCGCGAACAGCACTTCCGTCTTGGGCAAAGATGGGTGCGGCGCCCAGGCATACCACGACAGCCGCAACGAGGCATTTCATATGATTCATGGCCAATACTCCTTCAACCGTTATAGCGGTTCTCCAATCGCTATACCCCGAAGCCACTGCGGTCGAGTGGCTTTTTCCCAAAGAAAAAGCCACCCTCCACTGAGCTGAACAGTGCACGGGAATTGGAGAACCGCTCTGATATGGAGTGACACTGTCAACTGCTGCACGTCTGTGGGGTTGTTTTTGTTGTTGCTGTTGTCTTTGCCATTTTTCGAGGACAGGGCCAGCAGCAGTCGGGGCAGGTTTGAGCGACGATTGATCAGTCTGATATTCGCGGGTCGAAACCGCATAATCTTGATCCGTCGGGAGCTGCCTCTGACTAATGTCGCGAGTCCGGCTGAGCCTGTCGCATAGAGCGGTCGAGGATTCTCCTTCGTGCTTGCTCCGCCTGCGGCTGGCGCTGTTCTCGAATTGGGCGATGCCGTTCATTGGTCGGGTTCTTGTTTTTTCATTCTTGAGAAAGTTTTTGCTTTTGCCTTTGCCTTTGTTCTTTGTCAGGCTGCCATCGCCTGTGTGCCCGCCGCTTCCGCCTTGATCCCTATGGCCCAGATGAAGCCCAGCAGTTCGCGTCCTACTGCGGTAACGATCTTGCGTTGGTCCTTGCCCGCCGCCCCCAGCCTGGCGTAGCGCTTGTAGAGCCGATGTTGTGCCTTCCAGGCGATCTCCTTGATCTCGTCCGGCACATCTTCCTGTCGCTTGCGCAGCCCCGGTCCGATCGCCGGCCGCAACCGGTAGCTCCAGGCTGCCTCGATGGCGATGCGTCTCAAGTGCGCGTTGCCGGTCTTGGTAATGCTGCCGCGCCGTGTCCGTTTACCGCTGGAGTCTTCTGCAGGCACCGCGCCGCTGTAGCCCATCAACTGCCGCGCGCTCCGGAAGCGAGAGATGTTGCCCAACTCCGCCGCAATGGTCACCGCCGAGATCCCCGCGATGCCGCGCAGCGCCTGCAAGCCGCGAATCACTTCCTGCAGCTCTGCAGAGGCCACCTTGACTGCCTCGCCAATGGCCTGCTCCAGCCGCTTGACCCGCTCCGCCATATGCTCCACCTCGTGCAGGTAATCCAGCCGCGTCGATTCCTGGGCCACCTGCGCAAAACCAAGCTGCCGTACCCAGGCCATGTAGAGTTCCGTCCATGCCTTCACTCCAGAAACGGGCCGCTGCCCGGTACGCAACAGAAACTTGCTCAGCCGGTGACGCGCACGCAGTTGATCCTGCTTGGCCGCCTCGCGCGCCCGCACCAGATCGCGCAACGCCTCGGAACCGGAGTCAGGAACCCATACCGCTGTCAGATCGCCCGCCCGAAGGTTCCGCGCCAACTTCTCAGCATCCCGCCGGTCCGTCTTCACACGGTCGCCGGCCTTTACCGGAACCAGCGTCGGCGCGATCACATCGCACTTGACGCCCAATTCCGCCAGTTGCCAGTAAAGTACATAGCCCGTCGGACCGGCCTCATAGCAAGCCTTCAGCTGCTCAACCGCACCCAACTTCTTCACCAGCTTGCGAATCGAATCAGCCCGATTGGCGATCACCCCCAGGCTGCGAACTTCACCGTCTACCTCGGCTACCGCAACAGCAATCGTCTCGGCATGGACATCCAATCCCAAAAATCGTACCTTTTCCTTCATGACCGGTTCCTCTCCGCTTGTGGCTCTGAGTTGTGCTTCTGTCCTGAATCACAGCCTAACCCACGGTCAGCGCACTGGAACCGGTCACTCCATGATGACTAAGTGGCGATTGCCGTGCTGGGTCTCGTGAATGGGGCCGATCACTTTGTCGACCAGTATTTCTGTGATCCTTCATGTCCGGGTTCATCTGGCAGATTTGCCAGTATGGCGCGACGGATCTCCATCAGGTCAATCTCTCCTTGCTCATTGAATAGCAGCCTTCCACCAGGACCAATCAGGACCGTTACTGGTACAGCTGATCCAACATCGGGATCAAACGCCGCTTGCATGGCGTAAGTATCATCGGATCCGTAGAGAAGGTTATTGGTGGTAGCGTGCATCTTCCGCAGGAACTTCAGCACTTGCGGACTCTCCTCCGGGACATTGGAGGAGATGGTCGTCATGGCGAAGTTTCGGCCACGATACATGCGGTCGGTAGCGATCAGATCCGGAAACTCGGTGACACAAGGACCGCACCAGGTTGCGTAGAGATTTACCAGGAGAAGCTTGCCGGTTGGGTTGTGCCGCAGGGACGATAGCATTTCTGCAGACGCCAACGAGACGCTCACAGGGATGTCATCTTCCCTCTTGCTGTCTGATCTGTTCGTGCCGAGCAGGAGAGTACATCCTCTCGCGGCGGTTATTGGTACAGCCACTAAATTGCCCGCAAGCAACGCATCGATCGCAGCGGCAGCATCATGCTCTGTGGAGGGGCCATCCATCGGATCGTCATCTATCCTGCCGGTGTAACGTAGCTTCCGTTCTTTGTCGAAGACATAGATCGACGGAGCGAAAATCGCACCGAAAGCCCTGGCAGTGGCGCCCGTGTCACCGTCAAAAAGGTACGGGAAGCGGAATTTTCGGAAGGCGGCGCGCACTTCCATATCGGCCAGGCTTTCGCCAACGTCGGACCATGCGAGATCCTGATCGCTGAAAGCCTGTGGGTTGCTCGACTGAATCGCAACTACGTTGACGCCTCTGCTTGCATAATCTCGCGCCAGCCCGTTCAACCGGGCCTCGTATACCTGCGACTCCGTGCAGTGATTGCACAGAAAGGCAACTACAAGGACGGTGCTCCCTTCCCAATCCTTCGCGCAGTGAACCACGCCATCTGTGCCCTTCAGACAGAAACTGGGAACCAGGCTCCCGATGGGAAGCGGCGGCGCAGTTTGCGCCCACCCGGCTACGCAACACCAAAAGAGCAACAAAGTCAGAAGTCGGCTTTTCACGCAGCACACCTCTCCTCTTTCGTCATTGTTCGTTTTGACCGGCCGTCATTGTGTCGAGCCTTCATCTTCAGCTGGCAAAAACTGGTAGCTCACATAGGCGAGGTGCGCGCCATCAGGAGCCCAGTTGGGCATGTTGTCGCTGCCGGCTCCTCCAACAATCTGCACCAAATCGCGGATCTCCCCGCCGCTGACGTTGAGAACGCGCAGGGTCACGTCCTTGTTGGCCGCATGCCCCGTGACTCCTTTGTCGTAAGAAAGAATCAGGATGGATTTCCCGTCCGGCGAGGGATGCGGCGTCCAGTTGGGCCTTTCATCGAAAGTGACCTGCTCGGGATCGCCGCCGTCGGGCCGCATGCGCCAAATCTGCATTCCGCCCGCGCGGTCGGAGTTGAAGTAAATCCATCGGTCATCGGAAGAATAGTCGGGGGCGTCGCTGATGCCGGTGCCCGAAGTCAACGCGGTTTCCTGTCCGCCATCTGCCGCGATGGAGTAGATGCTTGACGCACCTTTGCCGGGTCGCGTAAAGAGGATTGTCTTCCCGTCCCGCGACCAGCTATGAAAGTAAGAATCTGGATTCGCCGTAACCAGCCGTGGTGTGCCGCCTGTGGCAGGCACGATATAAATGCGCCTGCCGGGTTGGTTCGGCGTGGTGCAGGTCATGGCTAGACATTTGCCGTCGGGCGAGAAGCCGTGGCTGCCGGTGCAGTCGGTAGCGTTGCCGATTTCAATCGGCGTGGCCTCGCTGAACTCACCCTCGCCTTCATCTGCAGTTACGCTCCACAGCTTGCCCGCGCGGTCAAAAATCAGCGTTTTGCCGTCGCGGCTCCAGTTGGGCGCTTCCATCTGACCCTTGCCGGTTTGGATGACGAAGTCCATAGGCACTTTGGGGTCGACGGCGATGGTGTGGAGAGTGCTAAAGAGTTCCATGGGCACAGGCGCCGCAGAAGGTTTGAGCGGCTGCAGCTCTACATGTGCGAAGGTGGCCTGTTCCACCGTGTCCTTTTTGCGGGCGCACATGCCCAGGCCCGCGTAGAACGTCCCGTCGAAGTGCAGCTTCGTAGACGCTCCAGTCTGATGCAGCGGCTCGCCGTGCCTGCTGAGGAAGAGCGTGATGGTGTCGCCGCGCTTTTCCAGGCGCATCCGCTGCGGTGCCCCGATATTGAAGAGAATGGTCTGCATCATGTCGCCCTTGGCACGCCGGTATTGCAGCGCCGTCTCGCGTGAGCCATGGATGGCCGCGACGGCGAACAAGGCGTCGGAGTCGAGCGTTTGCCGGAACATCAGGAGCGCCTTGCGGTGCGGGTGTGATGTCGCGCTGCCGTCGGCCACCTTCACATCGGCGGTGAGCGACACGTCGCCTGAGACCTTCTTCCACACGAAGTGAAATTCATCCACGTCTGCCCACAGGTCCTCGCCGGCCGAGCGAATGGTATACACGCCCGTTGCGGCATCGAACGTTGCCGCTCCGGGAGGCATCACCCTGCCCACATCGGACTGGTTCTCAAAGATACCCAGCGAATTGCTGGCTGCTTGCGCGACTGCGATCCTTGATCCAACGAACCCAAACGCCAACACAGAGAATGCCAGTAATCTCGCCCCTCTCATTTTCCTATGCACGTTAAATGTCTCCTTTGTGGACGGACCTACTCTCGGCCAGGCAAAGCCGGAGCTACTCGATATGGCGAGGACACAAAACATCATTTGACAGATTCGTGCACCACGAGGATCTGGTCGCCTTTTACATTCGTGAGAGTCTGGTGTATCCCACTCGGCCACCAGATTTCTAATTTGTCTGCACTGTCGAACCTTCCCAGGCCAAAGTGAACGCGAGGATCGCTGGATGCACCGTAGCCGGTGCTGGTGGTCGCGTGATTGTAGAGAGCATTGTTATCAGCGAGCGTCACCTTCAGGCGGGCCCCAAGTCCGTCGCGGTTACTCCGCGTTCCGACAAGCTTAACCAATAACCAATGGTTGGAATTGACAGTGCGGTTCATCCAGATTTCGGGTAACGCATGTTGATTGGTAACCACCACATCCATACGGCCATCATTGTTCAGATCGCCCATCGCCGCACCGCGGTGTGCCCCAGGGACTCCAAATGAGGAGCCGGCCTGTGCGCTAACGTTCACAAATCGGCTGTGGCCGATGTTGCGAAGAACTATGTTCGGCAGCTTCGAAGGAAGTTGAATTACCTGTTCGGAATTGTCGAGTATCGCCGCACAGGAAACAAACAAGTCTTTCCAGCCGTCATTGTCAAAATCGGCGATTCCAGCGCCCCACCCCGTAAGGCGGGCCGTAGCGGTGGCGACCCCGGATTCGCCGGTGATGTCTTCAAAGTCCTTGCCGGTATTTCGAAAAAGGGGAAACGTATCGCCAGCCATGCCAACCACAAAAATGTCGGGGCGTCCATCATTGTCTACATCCCGGAAATCCGCTCCCATCCCCGCAATGGACTTGCCAAACTGGTTGTAGGCAACGCCCATCTCAACTCCGACCTCGTCGAATGTACCATTCCCATTGTTGCGGAAGAGGAAGTTCCGATAGGTGTCGTTCGAAACGAAGATATCCGTATAGCCATCTCCGTTGAAGTCGGCAAAAGACACACCCATACCTTTGCCGATGTGCTTCCCGATTCCGGATTTCTCCGAAACATCCGTAAACGTACCATCGCCGTTGTTATGAAAGAGCATATCGGGCTCGCCCTTGAAAACGTCAGGGGAACAATATGTAACTGCACTCCCGATTAAGCAGGCAGGTTCCGTTGCGGCGGACCATTCTACGTAATTTGTTACGAACAGATCGAGCAACCCATCGTTGTCGTAGTCAAACCACCCGGCGCTGGTCGACCACTTCCAATGAGCTTCAGCAAGTCCGGCCTTCGCTGTAACATCGGTAAATGTGCCATCGCCGTTGTTATGGAAGAGCTGACAGCCGTTGACCCCGGTTACAAAGAGATCGACCCATCCATCATTGTCATAGTCCGCGGCGGCAACGCCCATGCCGAAATACTTGCCCTGAATGCCGGCTTTCTCGGTTACATCGGCAAATGTGCCGTCGCCGTTGTTGCGGTAAAGCCTGTTCCAATACCGGCGATCGCGCTTGTCCATGTCCGGTAAATGGGCGCCGTTGACGAAGAACAAATCCATCAACCCATCGTTGTTAAAGTCGAAGATGCCCACGCCCGCAATCGCCGTCTCGGGCTGGAGACGGTGCGGACTTGCGCAGTTGTCCAACACAAAAGTGACTCCGCTCTGCCGAGCGGCATTCTCAAATGTGATGGGCCCTCGCACGACCGCGGATTTGTCTTGTGGGTGGATGAAAGGCATCCGCGAAGGGGCAGGATTACAGGACGTCACGGGCGAGTTGAGATATAAGGAGAAGCCGCGTTCAGGCAGCAGAAGGGACGCAGCAACGCCGAAACCGCCACGAACTAATTCACGGCGAGTTAGGAGGGGACAATCTTTCTCTGATTGTCGGTCATAATGGCAAGTCATCTTGGGGGCCCCTTGATCTCGAAGATCTGGCCGGCATCGTCGGTGCACCCGGTTGAATTCAATTCTTCTAAGGACTTTGTATCCCCATGGGCAAATGCACGAACCAGTTCGGTCGCCTCGCGCGCCTTGTCGCGGTTGCCGGCCCGTACATAGGCATTGCACATCAACAGCAAGGCCGAGACCTCCTGCGTGCGGGACTCATCGATGTAGTGAGCCGCCTCGGTCCATTGTCCCCTCGCGTATTGCAGTTCGCCCATGCCCACCAGCGCGATTTGATTCAGGGGACTCATCTCGAGCGCCCGTTTTAGATCCACTTCGCTTTGCTGGTAATTATGTCCTCTTAAGTAGACACGCCCCAGAAACGCAACTATGTCCGCGTTGTTTGGCGACACTTCCGCCGCCCTGTTCAGCACTCGAATCGCATCTTCGTTCCGCTGCTGCGCTGAATAAAGCATTCCTACCATGTAGTACGCATTTAATTGCGTGTGTGTTTCCGCGGCAACCGAGTTTACACATACAATTGCAGCCGATTCACCTTTCTCTTTCAGCACTTTGTCGCATTCCCTCCAATGCTCGTTCTGCGACGCCTTATCGGGACTCACAAGCGCATGGGCGATGTGGGCCCGGTCGCGAATCGACTGGTATAACTCCATTTCATGAGACGACTCCTCGGAACGCCCCAGATTGCGCAACGCTCTCCCTAGTTGGAAATGAACGTCTGACAGACTCGGATCGATGTCCAGAGCTTTGTACAAGGGAGAGAGCGCCTCTTCATCCTTTCCCAAAGCGACCAATGCGGTACCCAGGTCTTTCAGCGCGCTCGCGTTCTGCGGTTTCCGCATGAGCACATACTCGTCGAGCCCACGCGCCTTTTCCCAGTTCCCCTGATATGCCGCTATCT
>Ga0206796_1102_pt1 | contig 18703 bp, 17 predicted proteins | sample Alteio_BWOrgCont_68_FD_152895 | JGI IMG/M metagenome (GOLD analysis project Ga0206796, IMG submission 152895) | Enriched cells from forest soil in Barre Woods Harvard Forest LTER site, Petersham, Massachusetts, United States -... | ecosystem: Environmental > Terrestrial > Soil > Temperate forest >...
CAATTATGTTTTTCAGTCCGATGAGCCATTGCTTGCACCAAAATTTCTGGGCCTGTTACGCGAATTTCGAATATTTTCTGCCGATGATTCTGCCGCGCTCATTTCTGATTTAAATGTGAAGCTTGCGGAAGGTGAAGGCATCTCGGTCTTGAGGCGGATTGAGCAAAGCAAGTATCGCCCTAGTCGCAAACTCTTGGAACACGTAGCCAAGGTCGTTGAAGGACGCCCGGAGTATGTTTTACTCGACGAACAGATCATTGCGTTTGATCGAGTGATGGCCGCGGCAAGAGCTAATAGAGAAAGCAGGAAGAAAAGTATCATTCTTGTTATTGGAGGCCCGGGCACTGGGAAATCGGTCATAGCCTTAAATCTCTTGGCGAAGCTCAGCAGCGAAGGGTTTACCGCTCATTATGCAACCGGCTCGAGATCCTTTACCGAGACGCTTCGCGATCTTGTAGGACTTCGAGCCGGCTCGCTAGTGAGATATTTCAACTCCTATACGGAGCTGGACGGTGACGCTTTGAACGTCGTGATTTGCGACGAGGCGCATCGACTTAGGAAAACGAGCTCGAGCCGATTTACTCCGGCCTCAAAGAGAACTGGGAAGGCGCAAGTTCAAGAGATTGTCGATGTAGCGCGTACTTCTGTGTTTTTCATCGATGACCGACAGGTTGTTCGACCGGATGAGATCGGTTCGACAAGTCTCATACGGGAAATGGCGGTCAGCAATGATGCGTCAATCGTTGAAGTTCAGCTTCGAGCTCAGTTCCGATGTTCCGGGTCCGATGGCTTCATCCAATGGGTGAACAACACCCTAGAGGTGGATAGGACTCCATCAATAATCTGGAATTTGAGTGAACCATTTGAGTTTTTAGTTTTCGACTCTCCAGAGGCCCTTGATCAGGCCATCAAGGCTAAGATCTCTGAGGGTCACAAAGCACGTGTGACCGCAGGCTTTTGTTGGGAATGGTCGGATCCCCTGCCGGACGGCAGCTTAGTAAATGACATAAGAATCGGATCTTTCGAAAGGCCATGGAACGCAAAACCCGGGACAACGAGGCTGGCCTCGGGAATCCCCAAAGCCTCGCTGTGGGCCAGTCGCTCGGGCGGAGAAAACCAGGTGGGCTGTATATATACTGCCCAAGGTTTTGAGTTCGACTACGTCGGCGTCATTTTTGGCCAAGACCTTATCTACCGACCAGGTGCCGGTTGGCTCGGACAAAAGACCCATTCAAGAGATACCGTCGTTAAGCGGGGCGGCGATTCTTTCATCGACCTGGTCAAGAACACCTATCGCGTCCTGCTTACGCGTGGCATGAAAGGTTGTTACGTTTATTTCGAGGATAAGGAAACAAAGCATTTCTTTCAAAGCCGAACGGAGTCCGGCGCCGCATTTCAAGAATAGGGTTGGGCATCTGACTTCTCACATGAAACTTTTTGTCGGCGTCACTAATAACGCTTGGTTCAACTTTCTCGCCGAGCGAAGTCCGGACGAAGTGAATTTCTGGCGTCCAAGAAGCCAGATGGATTTCAAGGCACTTCAACCGGGCGACCTGTTCCTCTTCAAATTACATTCACCGCTTGATTTCATCGCCGGCGGCGGCGTCTTCGTCCGACATACCTTCTTGCCGTTGCCGCTAGCGTGGCAGTCATTTGGCGAGAAAAACGGTGTGCCCGACTATGAATCCCTGGAGCGTCGAATTCTTGAACACCGCCTGCCAAACGAACTCAGTCGCCAACTTGGCTGCACGATCTTGGTTGAGCCTTTCTTTTGGCCACGCGAGCTTTGGATTCCTGTCCCTAACGACTGGAGCAAGAATATTGTCACAGGCAAGGGATATTCTGTGAGTTCATCCGCTGGGGCCGCGCTGTGGTCGGAAGTGAAAGCACGGTTGGCAGCGACTGCTACTGCATCATTCGCTGCTGAAGTCGCAGGACCACAGGATCGCTATGGTGCTCCCGTTATGATTCGCCCGCGACTCGGCCAAGGTGCATTCCGGGTGGAGGTTACAGATGCATATTCTCGCAGGTGCGCGATCACTGGTGAAAAAACTCTTCCCGCTTTAGAAGCCGGTCATATTCGTCCCTATTCCAAGAATGGGCCACATGAGATTCGCAATGGGCTCTTGTTGCGCTCCGACCTACACAATCTTTTCGATCTCGGATACCTAACTGTCACACTCGACTACCGTGTCGAAGTGAGCCGAAGTATCCGAGAGGAGTTTGAGAACGGTCGCCACTACTACGCCCTGCATGGTCAGCCACTAGCTAACCTGCCAAAACGGGAGTTGGAGCGCCCCGCACCGGAGTTCCTAGAATGGCATCATGGCGTTTTCAAGAGCTAGAGGAGCTACCAACCTCGGTCATTTCGAGCAAAATGCGAAACAAACTAATCTAAGCGGATGGGATCCAGGAGGCTCTGGCCGAGGGCGCCGAACCAGTCCTCGAGGCTCACCGTGGATGCGGTCGCAAGGTCGCCGACAAAGGCTCTTAAGAATAACTTGTCGCCGATATGCTCTCCCAGGCTGCGGTATGCCTCGAACTGGGCCTCGGTGAAGAACTGGTTGGCCGTGGGATGATGCGGAAAGGCTGGTTCGTCGTGCCGGTAACGGCGGATGAACTCACCTTCATTCCCTGTTAGTGAGAGCTTAACGTAAACAAGGTAGCCCAGGCCTTCGGTGGTTTCACCCGTATCGGCCGGATAATGAATGCGCGCGAAGCGAAAATGGGATCGGCTTAGGCCGCTCGCGTTCAAACGGAGATCGTCAAGATCGAGGTCGATCCGAACGCCTAGATCAATTGCGGCGAGACGCTGTAGAGTCGTTAGTGCGGCGAAAGTCATCTGGCCGTCCTGCTCGCCATCGATCGCCACGATGTACTTGCACCTGCGGCGGAGAAGTTCGTAGACGCCGAGGTTCTCAATGTGCCCGCCGTCTGTGACATTGAGCCACGGCAAGCTCTCATCCATCCGGCCGAGCATTTCCCGCAGAAGATAACCCAAACCCGGACTTCCGCCGAGACCGGTACGTGGGCTCGACGGCCGCCTAACCCAATAGCCGAGACGGATATTGAGTAGTGCTAGCCAGAAGCTGAAGCTTTGCGTGGTCCCGAGGCCCATCTGCGGCGCAGCGGCCGCGCCTGAAATTGCCATCGCGGTGCCGAGATTGAGATGCGCGTCAGCCTTTTCCCAATCGGTTGTTGGCTGGTATCCGGTGAGGGGGCTACCGCAGTACCGCGGGCTGAATAGGAAAAAATCGGTCAACCGACCCTGCATGCGGAGATTTTCAGTGCTTGGGACATTGAGGGCGCAATTGATGAGGTGATAGGGTGCACGTACAATCCCCGTCCCTAGTGTTGAAAGCAGCAAAGTATCCGCGGAAGCGAAGTCTTTCGTCGCATCCGTTGGCGGCTGGATCAGAAAGGTTGCTGTCAACTTGTTTCGGTAGTGCCGGTGAGGCGAGGTCATGTTGACGTTGAAGAGAAAGAAATAAATCAATCCCCCGGCGAGAATCAGAGGAATGCGAACCCATCCGCCCACCAAACCCAGAAATGGAATAGAAATCGGGCCTCCGCTAATCCATTCATAGGCCAGCAGGTAAAGGCCGGCGGTAAAGGCCAGCCCCATTAGGGTCGCGAGACCGGCTAAGAATAATCCGCGGCGGCCTAGGACCCGGCCAAATTGCCCAAGGATAGCGGATACCAACAAAGGTAATCCTCCGAGGATTAGCAGCCACCAGATGATTTCTTTCCGTGTAAAGCCCGGAAACTGACTCCAGCCGTCGTGGAACGCAGCATGGGTTACGCCTAGCATCTGCCAGAGTAAGAGTGCTCCGCATCCGAGCAACGGCCATAAAAAGAGCCCATCGGCTATTTGGTGGATTCTTGGTATGAAGCGCAGAATGCCCACAGCGAGGATGGAACTGAACGCGGCTATAAGTCCCGCCCAGGGAAGCGCGGGGCTAATGTCCACGAGAATCGGACAATGCCGCATTGCCCATTCCAAAAGAGCCAAGAAGGCCGCAACCACGAGAATTCCTAGTCCATTCAGGATCATTCCATGGATTTGTGCGGCTACCATCTTGAGCTTGCTCCAGCGTGAGCCCGCAGCGAGATACCGACAACAATGGCGTATGTAGCGCAGCGGGGCAGCCTCGCCCATGTGCCGATCAAAAGGGCTCTCACTCGAGCGAAGGCCAATTGGTTCGGCTTGAGGAGACGGAGCCTGCAGATAAGCGCTTAAGAAGGAGCCGAAATATCCGCCACCGGATACGGTAGAGAGAAAGTCGAATTGTGGAAGCAGACCACGGCGAGCGAGTGCAACAAGGACACCAAGTGAGAATGTCGCTGAACGGATTCCTCCACCAGAAAGGGCCAAGCCCGCTGCGGAAGACTTGCCTGGGTCCAATGCGTAGTGCCGGCGCCGGTCCTCAACTGCAGTGCGCTCCGCGGCATTAAGCGCGGCCGCTTCCTCTTGGCGAAGATTTCCATGGCTCGAGGGAATTTTCCAAGCCAGCGGTCTGGCCATTTCGATAGCAACCTGTTTCTCCCGCTCGCTGGAAGCGGAGGATAGGCCCCGCATCGGCGGTTTCTGGTCGCGCAGGTGGCAGAGGACACGGTCGAATTGCCGGAGCGCGGGCTGCAGAACGGCCAAGTCAGCACGAAACTCGTCGGTCGAATCGAGCGCGGCGAGGACCCCACGCTGGGACTCTCGGTGCCATTTTGAGGTGAAGGGCCGGACCCTTTCATTAAGAATATCCCAGGCCAGTAGTTCGAAGTTTCGACAGCCCGGATAGCTTGCAGTGATCCGCCGCGTTTCCTCGAATAGCCGGTAGATACTGTCCAAAGCTGCCTGCTCCGTGCCGACTTGGTATCCGAGCGGTTGCGTTGCGATGCGAGAAACAAGTTGGATATGTAGCTGACCGGCAGCCAGACCGTCCTCGACAGTCGGCTTCCATTTTGATTCCGCAAAACCGTCCACGCACGTGGTGGAAAAAAGGCTTCCACCATCCAAAGGATATAATGCAAAAAACTCAGCCCAGCTCATCGGAGAAAATTAACGACGGGCGGCAAGTATCAATCGTTCCGCTCCTTGATACTTGGAGAATTAACAATCATGCTGGTTTCGCTGGAAACGGCGGCCTCAATCCATGATTTGATAATGGCGGGACTGGCCATGAGTGCGGACCAAGATTGCCAGACTGCATAACCGGACTGGATGTTTTGGTGAAGACGTTCAGGCACAGTTACCATGCCCGAGGGGCCAGCAATTAGTGTGGGCAGCTGAAGTCCGATCAAGCCATGCTGTTTATCAAGCGTTGCCTTGATTTCCCAATCGACGTATCGGCGTTTAAAGGTTTCCGCACCGCAGAGTACGACGGTGCAAGACGTGCCTTCGATATAGCTGTCACGGATACGCTGAATAACATAATTCTGGTCTTCACTGTCGATCTGTCGGTCTAAAGAGTTGTCGAATACAAGGTCCATCTGGTCGTGGATCTTGTCGGAAAGCGCGTTATAGTAAGCCTGATCCTCGCGATGGTAGTAGCTGATAAAGATCTTACGGCGGATGCTGGAGAGGAGCGAAGCTTGCACCGAAGTAGGGTGCTGGAAGCCCAAATAATTGAAACTAGAAAGTACGGGGGCGAATCACCCAATCGCTCCAATTGCCGATGAATCTGCCGTTGTCATATATATCTAGGTCACGGGGATATGGATAATTCGGACCAGCATCGCGCACCTCCGGACATAACTCAAAATATTCACGACCCTGAAAGACTGCCCCTGCTGCTTCTAGGATCGGCATGATCGCAGACTTTCCATTCCAACCGTCACTAAACCCGAGCTCCCAAGGAACCCACTTTGCTTCGGGTGTGTTCACGGAGGTCGCTATAATAAGCGATTTGCACTGCGAGAGCCGGTAGCGGAGTACCCTGGCGGTTGCCCGTGTGACAAGAGCGGGATCGAGCTGGGGATCGCAAATCTTGTCTAAGTAAACCTTGTAGCCGCGTCTTTTGAGAAAATGATAGATGCCCAAAACCTGTACCTGATCAAGCGAAGAATGGGCTAGGAATATATCAAGAGTCACGGGCGGCTTTGGTGCTGGTTCGGGCGGGACCGTTGGCAACTGCCCTCGTTGAGCGTCTTCATTTAGTCGGAGACTGGCGTTGGAAAAGTTTGTCGCGCGACCGCCTTCGGCCAATACCGCGGCTCCAAATTGAGTCATCTGTTGCTTTGTGAAATAGGCCATAGGAAGTCGGGTGTTCGGGATTGGTTGATCAACGAGCTTCGGTTTATCAGAGCTATCCTGAATCCTTCCGCTGCCAATCGAGCGGCTTAGCGAGGAAACCAGTCTTGCCTAGCCCTCGCAGCCAGGCGATGAAGGCGGTGATCAGCTCGGGGGGAAATCGGTTCTGGTGGCCCCGCCCGGAGCAGATGTCGTAACCTTTCCACGAACGGAAACGAGCCGGAATCTTAGGGCCGAAGCCGCCCCAGTATGCAAAATCCCTGCCCATCAGCACCCTGTCGGTGGTCTTGGTGTCGTGCTCAAGGTTTTCAAGATGGTGGCGGCCGGGTCTGCTGTGAAAAGAGTCCTCTTGTTTCCAGTGACCGGTGCGGTCGTGGTGGTAGATGTTATCGCCATATCCTTGTTTCTTGCTTCCTCGCAAGAGCGGGCGCTTGGTGCGGAAACGCTGATCCCTCCAATATGCGTCGAATGAGGTAATCTCATCGACGCGCATGAAGTAGACGAGGTAACCGCGGCGTAGGCGCTTGGCGCAGCCTGTGCCGACAATATAGTCGCCTAAGCCGGCGTATTTACGGATCTTAGGCTTACAGGTCGCCAGGGTGCAGACGCCGTAGAACGGGTTTGGGGCAAAACCATAATCGTGATCGATTACATAACTGTGCAGTCGGGGTACCATCAACAGCGGTAACGGGCAATCTGCCGAACAGGGCCGGGAGTGCCGTCGGCGTTCTCGTTGCCCGCATAGTCACCGATGATGGCGTCGACAATGTGCTCGCCGCTCCAAGCCACTACCGCGTCCGCGAGTTCCTCGAGCGCCGGGGGCAGATCGCAGCCGTCCTCTCCGCGGTCCCAGACTCCAATGATACGCTTGCCTTGCTCTGCGGCATATCGGATCTCCCAGTCAACATACTCACTGTGCTTCGTATCGGGCGTGATCAGCACGACAAGCGTACTAGCCCAATCGATTTGAGGAGCGAGGATCTGAGATTTTATATAGTCGGGATCCTTTGCGTTGTTGGGCTTACTGCTGTTGATCGAGCCGTCGCGGGCGTCGCAACCATGCTTGGCGAGTAAGTCCTTGAGCGGCTGGAGGCGGTGATCGTCTTCGTGTATGTGGCTGACAAAGATGTTGCGAATTTCGTTGTCCATAAAATCTCCGGCTTTGTGTTGGTGGATAGCTCAATAGAACGATGAATCAGGAACGAATGATCCGCAATTTGAAACGAATTAAGATGCATAGCCCTTATGCAATAGGACAACTGTAAAGGATTTACTGCGTGATGGCTTGCGGTAGATTTCCAGGACTAGTTACCTCAAGCAGTGCCCACCACGGTTAAGACGTATCGCAACATCAGCTTCGCGACGATCGGAAGCTTTTCCGACCTGCTGGCGCATGGTTCAATAGTGACGACCCGGGGTCAGAGAGTTAGAGAGCTCTGCAACAGGGTGACTGTCCTTCGACGGCCGCGGGAGCGGTGCTTGTTCGTGCCCCAGAGGGGGCATCGTATATTCGTAAGTTTAGCGGAGACTATGTGGGTACTTGCGGGGCGGGATGACATTGGCTGGCTCCGGGGCTATTTGCCACGTGCGGGCGAGTTTTCGGATGACGGGCTGACATGGCGGGGCGCCTACGGCCCACGGCTGCGGACTTGGGAGGGCGTGGATCAGCTGAACGCCGTTCGGGAATTGGTGTTAAGCGAGGCTACGACACGACGGGCGGTGATGTCGCTGTTCGACCCGGGACGGGACTTTGTGGCGAGCAAGGACGTGCCGTGCAATAATTGGCTGCATTGGTTGGTCAGAGAAGGGGCGCTGCATTTGAATGTCGCAGTGCGCAGCAACGACGCAGTTTGGGGGTTTTCGGGAATCAACAGCTTTGAATGGAGTGTGTTACAGGATATGATGTCGTATTGGACCGGCACGCGAATAGGAGAAGTAACCTACCTAGCATCGTCGCTTCATTTATATGCGCGGCACGACGACATGGCGCGAAGAGCTGTAAATGCCTTTCGCGGCGTCGCTGCCTATGACTTCGGCCTTGTGGCACCTGCCTTCACTGTGCCCTGGCGGGACTTCGATGCGAAGCTGCGGGACTGGTTTGCCTTGGAAGCCGAGAGCCGCGCCCATCTGGCCCGCCCGATTGGGGCGCCTGAACGATTGGGCGATCCGTTTCTCGCAGCCACGTTGGAATTATGTAGACTCTACCAAGGGGAGCAGGCTGGTTGGACCGGAGGACAGCTAAAGGACGAGCTCGCGGCATTGCCAATATCAGATTTGGCAGCAGCGGCCTATGAATATTTTGGGCGTAAGCACCCAGAAGTGCTTGTCGATATTCCGCAACGCCCGATTGCGGATTTCATGGCGGCTTATCTGGCAAATGATTCGACGGTAGTGCGGACAGTGGACGTAGTCCCGGTGATTGCGGCCATCAAAGCATTGCACTCCGAAAAAAATGGCATTTACGGGCAGTCCTGGAAAAAGCGCGGCGAACTTACCAGCGTACTTTCGAATTTGGCGCGCAAGGTTGACCGGATTGAACACTATCACGCTGCCGGAGGCAACTTGGCAGACGAATCAATATTCGACACAGCTGTAGATCTCTACGTATACCTGACCAAATATAGGCTGCTTCTTATCGAGCAGGTGCCCGACAGGTGTTTTGTGCTGCCCGCGGGCGCGCCCCAGCCCTTCAGTGACTTTGTAGAGAACTTTAACTGCCTCGTGGACCAGACCGCAATCCCGACGAGGAGAAGTCAGCCGCCGGCAACGTTGGCTCGTGAGATTGTCGGATATTTTGAGGAAATGCACCGAGTCACGGCCGACGGCACTGAGGCGGTCGTAGCTCGGCTCGAGCGGGCGACGCAGCTAGCCTCATGCTCGTTTGGGTATCTAATTCGCCTCGCCGAGCTTCAACCGTCCTTCTTGGATAAGTTGATCGGATAGCCCGACTCCATGAATCCCGAAGATCTGGAAAAGCTTAAATCGGAAATCCGAACCTGCCTTGCTACGGGCTTAGACACAACCTTTGCAATCGTCGGCCATACGCCGCTGAGTTATGAATTGCGCGGCTACTTTCACCAAATCGGTGCCGAATCCAGGCTATTGGGCGTGTATGCCGGTGAAGCCAATGTTACCGGAATAAGGACCCTGGCCCAGTTAAAGAGTGACAAGCCGGATTTCGCGATAATAGCGGAAGATGTGGACAAGGAGCTTCTACTCAAGGCAGCGCGGCCATTTCTCACTCCAACCACGAAGCTACTCCTCTTAGGTTATGGGCATTTCCAATTCCGCCACGAGATCTTTGACAGGGTCATGCGGGCCGCACTGGTCCCTTCGCTAGCAAATGGATATCCCAACACCCTAGTTCATCTATTCCAATGCCTCCAAAACTCCGCACGCCTTGGTCTTAAGGGCGTCGTTGCAGAATTTGGTATGTTTAAAGGCGGCACAACGCTCTTGCTCTCGAGTTTTATCAAAGAACTTGGTCGAGACTGGCTGGTAATAGGCTTCGACACATTTGACGGCTTTCCAGCTCGACGCGATGTGCTTGATTTGTATGCCCATCCAGGCTGCATTTTCCGCGACGAAGCATCAGTCCGTCATTTGGTCGCCGATCGAAGAATTGAGGTGGTCGCCGGCGACGTCGTCGCCACCGCGGCCCGGCTGTCCAACGAGAATGTGGTTCTAGCGTTCATCGACACCGACAATTACACGTCGGCGTGCTCAATTCTCGACGTCATCCAAGATCGGGTGGTTGTTGGCGGAGCGATCGTATTCGATCACTTCACGGGGCGAAATCGGCACCTCTACACTCTAGGGGAAAGGATTGCCGCGCAGCGCTTGTTAACTGATCTGCGTTACTTCAACCTCCACGACACTGGCGTGTTTATCCGTCAGGGATCCTAGAGCGTGCAGGGCCGTAGTACTATGAAGTCTGGACCCGTACCCCGCCCTGGCGTGTATGAACTCTACTGGCGCTTCGCGGCACGGCGCCAAGCTGCGTTTGAGCGCCGAATAGCCGGCGAACCGCGTCCCTGGACTGAAGATGGCATCCTGCAACGCTTCAAGTTCTGCAATGTATTCCGAGCAGCAGACAGAGTTTCTCAATATCTGATCCGTCAAGTTGCCTATGGCCAGACCGACGGCAGCGAAAGAGACCGACTTTTCCGCATCGTGGCGTTTCGCACCTTCAGTAGGGAGGCGACGTGGGACGGTCTCACACAATGGCTAGGACGGCCGCCAAGCCTAGAGGACCTGTCCTCCGGACGGTTCGAACATGCGCTGGAAGATTTGCGGGCTTCGCAGGGTAAACTATACACGGGGGCTTTCATTCTGTGCGCCACAAAAGCATATGGGTTTGATTTGAAGCATCGTAACCACGTTGCGCTATTCAAAGACATGTTCCTCAAGTCTCGGCTTGCTGAACGCCTTCTCGTGGCAAGATCTCTAAAGGAGATCGTAGATCTACTGGGTTCGTTCCCGTTGATGGGGCCGTTTATGTCCTATCAGACTGCTATCGATCTAAATTATTCTGATCTGATCAATTTTGACGAGGACGATTATACCCAGGCAGGCCCAGGCGCACTGCGCGGCATCGCCAAGGTTTTTAAGGATACGAAGGGGCATTCGCCAGCGGATGTGATTCAGTGGATGGTGGCGCAACAAGAAGCGGAATTTAAGCGGTTAGGGCTGGATTTCAAAGGGCTGCGGGGGCGCCGGCTGCACGCGATAGATTGCCAGGGACTGTTCTGCGAAACTGACAAATACTGCCGTGAAGCGGTACCGGAGCTCGCCAGCAACCGAACGCGAATCAAAGCTCGTTTCACGCCGTCAACCGCACCCCTACAGTATTTCTTCCCCCCAAAATGGGGAATCAACGGGCGGCAATCGACTGAAGTCGAACATCCCGCCGCCGTCTTCAGATAATTAATTGTTTCGCTTAGTAACGCGGCCTAGCCCTGACAGCACCAGTTGGATAACCCTGTCGAGGCTAGGAGTGGAGAAAAGCTCAGTATTCTCCTCATTACTCAGCCCGTTAGACTCGGCCAGGCCATCAATTCCAAGCCTACTAAAGCTCTGCCAAACAGCCCCTCGGTCAAGTTGGCGGTCCGCGAGGGTATTCGGATCGGTCTCGAGAGGCCCCGGTGGATGTTGATACAATTCAGCCAGTGGTGTGATTGAACAAAAACCATCTGGCATCGCAACCTGGAGGATAGCATCGATTACTTGCTGGGCCGCGCCGCCGAGAAGCCCAGAAACATAGAGTGGTTGCCGATACTGGACCGCAATTAAGGCCTCCTCGACAATGCCAGGGTAGCGACCTGCGTAGCTGCTTCGCGGTCCACCAAGGCAAATGCGAGCGGCTGTGCGCTCGGTCAACTTGCGGCGAAGGTGAGTCAAGCCACGGGCCCGGAAATAGCGATATAGAGGGCTGGATCGGTCCTGCAAAGCGGCGTTGGCATACTCCTCCAGATCACGTGGTAGCCCTTCGGTCTGGAGCACGAGCGTGGAGGCCAGGTGCTGCCGTTCGTTTTCGTCGAGCTCGGGCTGATCTGGCCATGGAAGCAGATTATAAAGGAGTGGAACAGGATCTTGGACCGGCCAATCTGTCGACTGCATCTGCCTGGCGAATCCATGCACAGTTTCCATCACGCCCTGTTTCCGCCAGTCATGTCCGAACAGTACACCAGCACCCTGACCTAAGAGTGCAAAGACGATTCGTCGAATGACATGGTCCATCTCCGAAGGCGGGAACCCTCGCATCGGCGCGTCATCACTTTCAGAGATCGATACTCCGACTGTGATTCCTGCCAAGAGACGGGGAAAAGGTGTCATGCAATAGCGAGTGTCGCGAGCGTATTGGGAGTGACAAGACGGGCGCCAGCGGGCGCATGAGTAGCGACCAGCGCGGAGGCCGCTTCATAGACACCGGTACGCATCGGTGGGTCCGGATATAAAATCATGTATTCTATCCCGGGCTGAGGTTTCGCCGCAGACATTGAACGAGCCGCGCGCAAAAGCGCAGACATCCCGGGCGCAGAGGAAAAAACGCGCAATTCCATCGGCTGCGGTAATTCACCCGCTGCCTTCATGCCCTCCACGAGCCGCATAAAATGCAAATAGCGAAGCCCTTCTCGCAGTGCGAGAAAAAGCACACGAAAGAGATTGCCGTCGGGAATTCGTACCATCGGCAGTCTTTCCAAAGGCAGCGTCGCACCGCGGAAATTGAGACCTGTGCGCGCTTCAACAACCACCGCAGGAGTAGCATATTCATCCGCCCAACAGACCTCATTCTGGCACCACGGCCGACCGTCATATGCCTCGGTCCGAAGAATCACCATTAGAGAGCTAGCCGCCGCTCTCTCGAGGTCGCGTTGCCAATTCCCGCCACTTGGAAGATCGGTCGCGTCGTAGAAACCCTTTAGCCAAGGCGAGCTTTCGACCATGTGTTTGAGCGAATGAGCGAGCGGGAGCCCATCCTCCTTTGTATGGCTGATGAACAAGCGGAGGTAGCCCGGAGGCTGCCCCATGACCGCCGTATGCGGCAGCGCCCGGGCAAGTAAAAGTCGACACTCGTGCACAGTGCGCAATGCAAAATGCGCAGGTCGGATGGCATGTTCACCATAATGATAGACAGCCGACATCTGGAGATTTTCAAACCCCCTGCGCAGGTTGATAACTTCGCGCATCTGGCGTTCCTCCATCAAATTCACGAGCAGTGCATGGCGGCCATTCGAATCGTCGGCGGCTTCCCGGCAGGCGGCCAACCAGTCCCACATGGCGTCGCCGCCTTTTTCGAGCAGCACTCTGTCTACCAGTACAACAACCAGAGTGTGGCAAAAGGCATCCAAGAACTGGGAGGATGGCAACAGCGGCGTAGTAGTGAATAGCCGTGTCTGGACCCCCAAATCGTCGCCGGCCGCGAGGTAGCCTCCGGCCTCAGTTCCGCCTTGGTACGCACGGACTATGGCCGCTTGGTAGGGCTCCGTATCTCGATCCTCTGGATGGCGAAATACAACAACTTGCAAGGGAGCAAGGGCGTGCATAGCAATCGCCAAGTTGACAACAGCGCCCCCCAATAGCAACGGGGGAGGCGTCATGGTTCAGCCACGTAGTGTCCGTCGACTTTGATTTGCACAAATCAGCTTGCAAGGCTACCGACCTGTTTGAGACCCGAATCATCGCTTGCCATGACAAATTGCAGCCAGTTTCTGGCGTATTCAAAGGCGTTGCTAAGGCCCAATAAGCTCGAGGCTATGCGCCCGGTAGCGTCAGCCGGAATTGCCGGATAATCTGGCAACGCAGCACGCGTTGGCCCGCCCTGGGGAGGACAACTTACCCCTTATCGATTTCGACAAGGTTTGGAGGGCAAGAAACCGCCTCAATTTTGCATACCAGGGATGCTTCAGGCCAACTCAGGCCGAATCGTCCAGAGCCCTCCGTTGGCTCCTCAAATCAACCCAATTACTAGTGCATGCACACGCGTCTGTCTCGGGAAGAACTTCGGGAATAGCCGCGAGGCGCACCCGGTGTGGTGTCGCGCCGGATGCCGTGGCGCTGGCAAAAATGACGGACCGACCGACGGTTAACGCCTCGCATTTTGACCGGCAAGTTCGCCCTCAATTCGCGTACTGGATAGCGCTCCTTTGGTGCCCTTAAGATGTAAAGCAGAACGTGCACTTTCCAAGCGTCGGCATAGCCATATTCTACTTCGTCGATTGTCACGCGCGAGCGCTCTTGGAAGAACCGAATGGCATGCAATGCATCGCGCATCAGGCGGCCGTCACGATTTCCAATAATTGCGCGCAAATGCTTCAGTGTTGTTCGCCAAAGCCGAACCGGAATCCCATCCTTTCCGTTGCTGATAAGACGGAGCCAAAGCCGAACCAGCATGAATGTTTTCAGATCCGCACCATGATATTGGTAACGCATGATGAGCGTCAGTATTCGGGCTTTGGGAAGCCCCCCGAATGGGCCCTCAGTGCGTGTCACGTTGTTGCCGTCGCCGAGACCCGATTTGATACGCCTTGTCGATCGTCGCTCAGCCTTGAACTCAACCGTCGCCGTCCTTGGAAGCAGCAATCGGAAGTCCTCGCGGGTTGGAGCTATTGCAGCGAAACGGACGAACAGCCAGGAACCGACAATCAGCGATTTTCGGCAGAGCTTCCGGAACTGCTGAATCTCGGTCACATCGTCCGTTATTATGAGTTCCGAAAGCATTTCGGAGAGTTCGTCCAATGCGGCTAGGCTCACAGATTTTTTCATAGAAACCCGAGATATCAGCTAACCCGCCGCCAAGCCCAGAATAGTTCAATTTCTTGCTGGGAATTACATTACCGCTCTCTCCGCCAAAATGCTACGCACCTTACAGCACAACGCTGGTAGCACTTGTCGACCAGCGATGGCAAACCGTCCGTTTGCCAGAATTACAATCCTATCTTTGGTCTAACCCCTTGGATTTGGTGCTCGTAAAAAGCAGTGAGCTTTGGAGACGCTGAAAGGCCTGGCAGTGATCCACGCGGTGGTATAGCCGAAGCCACTCTTAGGGCAAGGGAGCCATCCAGCCGGTGAGCCACCGGGGAAGTCGTCACACGAAAGGCGCTCATGAATCTGTCAACCGCCTCTCTTTCCGACATTTTGCCAGCCCGATACGCTTCAAACGTATCGGTCAGGTAATGGCGACAACACGAGATCATGATTCGGACGTGTCGCTCGTCCTGTCGCTCCTTTTGATCGATTGTGTCCAAATTGGACAACTTGGCCTTTAACATGATGTCAGGCGCAGGAAGACAATACTCGGTTCCGTCCTCAAGAGTAAGAGTCTCGGTCTTCGCAAGATCGGCTTCCGACAGACCGGTCACTTCCCTCATGACATGGACATCCAAACGCACCCCACCCTTCTCCAATACAATTCTACCCAAAACGGCAGACCTAGGTTCTGGATTCTTCTCAAATACCCACCCCGCCGCGTCCGCGACAGCTTGGGCAAGTTCCGGATCCCGCAGATAAATGTCTCCGTCTTTCGAGATAAAAGGCGCGAATGCGCGTAATTCCTGGTCGCCTCTCCCAGAGTAATAAGTGGCCCAAAGATTCACAGCGTGGCCGCCGATAATCGGCACTCCTTGCCGAAAAATTGGGCCAAATTCTGCCGGTGTCGTAACGTCAGGCACGAAGGCGTGGGCGAAACGTCAATGTGGCCTTAGCCATTTGCTCAAAGCTGACAGGAGAATTCTCGCGCTGCACATCCATTGGTGTCACTTCCCCGACTTCAATTCGCGCAGCATCCAACATTCGAAGCAGCTTCTTATGATGAAAAATGAGCTCCTCGGAAATCGTTCGCGGAAGAGTCTTCAATTCAGCTCTAACTGCAACAATCCGTTCCTTCGCAGAAAGACACAACAAATCATCCCGAAGCCTTTGATATTGGCTGACGGGTACTTCTTCTAGAGTCGCCTCAAGTTTTTTTTGTAGCCGCGTCACACCTAATCTTCAGATGAATAGTCCAGATTTGCAAGATCGAGGAGAAGTGCCCTTTGGCTGTTTCAATCCACTAAATCAACCACAACAGAAAAGCTATTCAATCGGTATGGTCTTGGGTAGGATGAACCGACATTGTAGCGGCTGCAGGCAAGCTACCTAACTGCGCATGGTCGCCGGACATGGCGCTCCAGCCAACCCTGCCGACTCTATGAATGCGTGCAGTTGGCGTTTCGGGATTCGCTTGTGCCGAATGTGCGATAACGGCCTGAGTAGCCGGCGAGCAATCAGCCGGTATACAGTCACAGTCGACACACCGAGGATTTGTGCCGCTTCGCCGACGGAGTAAGTTTGAGATTCTAGAGTTGAGATCCGAAATGATTTCGGATGAGGGATCGGAGACGGTGAAGGGACGACTTCAGGGTTCATACGCCCATTTTAGGGCAAACAGGTACGATCGAAAAGGGACAGCAGGTCGTGCCGAATTGTCCGATTCTGGCTGTCAAAAGCGCGCGGCTGTTCCCTGCTCCAAAGGTGGCGCGAAGCTCACCTTCTTGGCAGCTTGGACACTGTGCTCAGGGCGAATATGGCCGTAAGTCTTCATTGCAAGGGCTCCACCGTCGGAATGCCCAAGCCAACCTGCAACCGTTGGAATGTCCACGCCCGACTCGATGCAGGTCGTCGCGAACAGGTGGCGCAGGTCGTGATGAGTCATTCGAGGAACTCCAACGGACTGGCAGGCTCTGGTAAGCGAGATCACGGCGCTCCGAGCTTTGAAGACACGCTCACCGTGTGGAGGTCTTCTCTCCCCAAGCATCCGCACCAATAGGGCGCGAAAGTCCGGGTTCATGGGGATGACGCGCGGCGCATTTTCGGTCTTTTCTCCAAGTATCGTCAGCAGGTCCTTCTCAAAATCGACGTGCCCCCAACAGAATTTCTGCGATTCGCCTTTCCGCATACCCGAATAGGCTAGTCCCTCGACAAGATCAGCGGCAGGGGCACCCCAGCGATGCTCCTTTCGGATATGGGTTATGATTTGCGCAAACTGCGTTCGGTTGGGAAGCCGCAGCAGCTTCCGGCTTGGCGGCTTGCGCTTCAACACAAGGGCCGGGTTGCGATAAATGAGGCCCGCCTTGGCCCCGATGTCGAAGACATGGCGAAGGAAAGAGATGGCGGAATTGATCGTTGTTGGGCTGTTCCCTTTGACTGTTTTTTTCGCACGTGTGGGTCGGTAGGTCGAACTTCCGTTTTCAAAACGGTTGAGCCAAGCCTGGCAGGCTTCAGGAGTGACCCGTCGAAGCTCCATTTCGAAAAGCTCTGGCCATGTTCTCCGGAGCGTCATTATCAGCCGAAACCTAAACTCCTTCGTCGAAGGCCTAAGCCTCGGGTTCGAATTGACGCTGGCCTTGTATAGCTCGGTTGCCTCTCCAAACGTTATTTTTGGCGAAACTTGAGGGCCAGTAGCCTCGGCGCCGAGGGCTCGGCGCATCTCTGAAACGAAATCTGGAAGGCGAAGCTTCGCGACCGAGTAGCTCTTCGTGTCTAGGGTTCGCCAATGCAGCTTCCCCATGATCCTCACGCGAGCGTAGTAGGTGCCGCTTTCCCCTTTGAGGAGGTTCGTAACAGCCGTTGAAGCCATCTTCATACCGCCGAGTATAGATAACCAGTATAGATTAGGTCAAGTCGGGGTTTCAATCTCACATAACTTGTTGGTGCCCGAGGCGAGACTCGAACTCGCATGCTGTTAAGGCACAGGCTTCTGAGACCTGCGTGTCTACCAATTCCACCACCCGGGCGCGAAATCAACTTACTCCCCATCAGCGGCTTCCAGAGGAGGCCTAGCTAATGATGGACCCAAAGAACGACCGTCACAGACCTGCCCCACTGTCGGCAGAAGGTGATTAGTACGTCCGCCCCAAAATGAACGGCAAGCAGAAATGCCGTCCGCGCAAATCAGTGTCAGGAAGCCGACACTGATCCTAGACCAGGCGTCCCTGATCCATGTCAGGGGCCTTGGCGGGTCGCTTCTCCGACGCCGCGAAGATGAGGAGCAGCACGATCTGGTAGAGGGCATTCAGAGCCAGATATTCGGTGAAGGCGCCAGTCGTGTGGAGGCCGAGCACGTATTTGCCCACCTGCACGAGCAGGATGAACGCGGCGACGAGCCAGATCACCCTGTTCTCGTTCCTCTCCTTCGTGAGCCGCACCGTCCGGGTGAGGACCTCGGCCAGGAGCGCCGCGACAATCGGGGCGAAGAACATCGGCCACGCCGCGCTGCTCTTTTGGCTGACGACGAAGAACGGGAAAAAGGCCGAGAGCCCGAGAGAGTAGAAGGCTGCAAAAAGGGCGTTCTTCATTACTGGATTGCATGTTGGACGTAATGACCGGGCAACGCAAGCGGCACGGCATTTTCATCCTGTTGATTCGGATTTTGATCCGAAGGAGCAGTTAGTTGTTGGGCTGCGGGATCATATCGATCCAGGCACATGAGGGGCCTCCCAAGGTCACAAAAAACCAATCCAAGGCCGGGCCTCGGCGAGGCACCGAAAACCCACGCAAGCACATTCGGGGGCGGCTACGCAATAACCGCAGGCGGAAGCATGTAAGGAACACGCAGTAATGGGAATTGTCACCGGCGCCTTAACCGCTAGACCGTTCCAATGCTCCAGCTGGGTCGACACGCATTGGCACTCCTTGCACTTTCGGCAGCGGCCACGGCATTTGCCGACGATGCCCTTCCCCCGGAGGTCCAGTCGCTCCACACGAAGGCCGAAAACGGCAACGTCATCGCCCAGTACAACCTGGGGCTGGCCTATTCCCTGGGATACGGAGTGCCGGCCGACAAGGCCGAGGCCTACGTGTGGCTGACCCTGGCCACCGAGCAGGGAAGCACGGGCAAGGACCTCGGGGTGCTTGTCGCCGGCATGAGCGCGGCGGAGCTCTCGGAGGGCAAGCGCCGGCTGGCCGTCGAGCGAAAGAACC
>Ga0206796_1104_pt1 | contig 18608 bp, 18 predicted proteins | sample Alteio_BWOrgCont_68_FD_152895 | JGI IMG/M metagenome (GOLD analysis project Ga0206796, IMG submission 152895) | Enriched cells from forest soil in Barre Woods Harvard Forest LTER site, Petersham, Massachusetts, United States -... | ecosystem: Environmental > Terrestrial > Soil > Temperate forest >...
AAAATTTCCGCATCAGTTGCAGCAAGATTAAAGGCAATGCCACCAATTATACATCCAGGATGCAATTCCAAAACATATAAAAATTGTGTTTTATTAGCTAAACAGGCCCTATAACTATCTTGGTGCCAATGCGTTAAGTTTGCTTCTAAATCTAGCTTAGCCAATGTATCAATATCTGTAGCCTTAGCTAGTCGAATTTGCATAAGTTTATTTAATCTGTAACTGCTGCTGTTCATGTAAATCTAGCGCTACTTTATTCCGCAAATAAAGTAAATCTGCCGCATTCGGGCTTTTAGCTAAATACTTACCTGAATTTACTAAAGCTAACATATTTAGGGCACTTGGGTATTTATCTTGGTTTGATGGTAACAATTCTTTCCATCTTACATCTAACTGGTTGTGGTATAAATTAAATCCATTGCCTATCAAAGTACAATTGGAGTAGTATGGGATCTTATCTGGATTAACTAATTGAGGTTGTATAAAATAGTCTAAAGTAGTAGTATTAATTCCTGCTAAGTAAACCTGATTCAATCGGGCATCTAGTGCAACTAATACATCACCTAATTGAGCATAAGCAAAAATGGCAAAAGCTGGAATGGGGACTAATTTAATCTCAAGACCTAAAGCCATGCCAAGTGCTACTGATAGACCAATTCTAAGCCCAGTAAACGACCCCGGACCCTGATTATAAGCAATTAAATTAATCTGATTGACAGTTAAATTATTTTGTAGAAGTAATGTATTAATTCTATCAATAATATAGTTGGATTGTTTATTACCAACCTTTTCTAAAATATCATGTTGGGCAAAAGAAGTTTGCAGCGCTAAAGACAAGTACTCAGATCCACTATCAATAGCTAAAATATTCATTTATCTCGCTCAAAAAACTGGTTAACCATGGCTAACTCTTCATTAGTTGGGACCACTAAGACTTTAACTGTACACTCCTTTTTATTAATCCGTAGTTTATTCGCTTTATTTGCCTTTTTACTTAAACTAATATTTAACCACTCTAGATAATCAACTACTAAAGCTCTAACCTCTGAACTATTTTCACCAATACCTCCAGTAAAAATAATCCCATGCATACCCCCCAACGCAGTTGCAAGCTTAGTTATATAACTGGCTACATGGAGACAGTAGAATTTAATCGCAAATTTTGCGGCGGCTTCATCACTTTTTAATAAAGTAAGCATATCACCACTAATATTATTGGATAAACCCAATAAGCCCGACTGGTAGTACAAAATATCATTTAGTTGTGCTTCTGAGAGTTTATATTTACTTGCTAAATACATTGGAATTGCGGGATCTAGTTCACCACAACGAGTAGTCATGGGTAGCCCTTCAGCTACACTAAAACCCATGGTTGTAACTACGCTTTTACCATTTTTTATTCCACAAATACTACTGCCACTGCCTAAATGAGCTATTATCCAACAACCTTTGGCTAATTTATGCTCAACTAAACTGGGTAAGCGACTACTAATATATTGGTAAGATAACCCATGAAACCCATAACGCTTAATCCCAGCTTCAGCATATTTTGTGGGTAACGCATAAACTCGATTAATAGGTAACATTGTTTGATGAAAAGCCGTATCAAAACACGCATAATGTTTAAGTTTTGGATAAAGCTCCATGAAATGTTTGGCAATAAGTAAATTGTAAGGTTGATGTAATGGCGCCAACTCATTATACTTACTTAGTGCAACCAAAGTCCTGGCATGTAATAATAAAATATCTTTATACTCATCACCACCATGCACTACTCGATTAATCACTATACCTAAGTTATACTTAATAAAACTAGGATGCTTACTTAAATATTCTATTGCAGCCTGATATGGATTAGTACCTAAGGTTAATTCTTGGCTAATAACCGTACCACCAAGCATATTTTTAAGCGTAAGTTCAGATTTAGTTTGATTGATATTGGCAATTTGCCCTTGCAAAAGTACTGTCGCTGTACCTTTTATTTGATAACGAAAAATTTTGAATTTAAGAGAAGATGAGCCAGCATTAATTGTCAAAATGTTCATACTTACCTCCAATAAAATTCCGATACCACTTGGCATATAATATTGCTAATGCACAAGATGCAGCACGTGTCAATCCATCATCGGCACGAGAAGTAAGAACAATTGGTACTGCTGCTCCAATCACTACGCCTGGCATCAAAGCATTAGCAAAATATTTTAATTGTTTAACCAAAATATTACCAGCTTCGATGGTTGGCACAATCAAAATATTAGCATGCCCAGCTACATCTGAATCAATGTGTTTAATTTTAGTGGCAATAGCTGAAATTGCCACATCAAAAGCTAATGGTCCATCAATAAGCGCTGAAGTTATTTGGTTGCGCTCACCCATTTTGGACAAAGCTGCCGCATCAATAGTTGAAGGGATTTGCGAACGCACTTGCTCATCTGCAGATAAAACCGCAACCTTAACATTTTTAATCCCAATGGCTTTAGCTAAATCAATAGCATTTTGCGTAATATGTTTTTTGGTATCTAAATCTGGAGAAACGTTGATAGCAATATCCGCAACCAATAAAGGTGAATTATACTTTGGAATATCCATTACACAACAATGCGTAACCCGCCGATCAGTCCGAATACCAGTTTTAGAATCTAAGACTGCATGCATGAGTTCATCAGTATGCAAGCTACCTTTCATTAATATATCTAGTTTGCCATTTTTTACCAAGGCAACAGCGGTTTCAGCCGCCGCATGTGAATGAGGCACATCAATACATTCAATACCGGATAAACTTAGGTTTAACTTGACTGCCAAAACTTTAATTTTAGCCAGTGGACCAATTAAAACCGGTTTGCCAATTTTATATTTGATAACCTCAATTGCACCTAAGAGCGCATAATCAGAACATGGGTGAATTACACCAACTCGCGCTTCTGGCCTGATTTTACTGGCTTTACGAATAAATTGATTAACAAATTTAACCATGCACCTCCACTTGTTGCCTAACTAATTTTGGTGCGGCTAGGATTAATTTTTCTGCGGGAGCAATCACCTCGGCTAGACCTGAAGTTACAACTTCATCTTTTTGATTAGTGCATTTACAGTCTAAAACTACTCGGTTTTTCTCTTTTTTTTCTATTACCTTTACCTGTACTGTGATTTCATCACCAATGTATACTGGGCGCGAAAATTTCAAGGTTTGACTTAAATAAATGGTTCCCGGTCCAGGTAACTGCGTACCAAGTAAGTTAGAAATTAAACTACTACTCCACATACCATGGGCAATTACATCTTTAAAGATAGTTCCCTCAGCATACTCACGATTAAAATGTGCTGGATTTACATCTCCTGACATATAACCAAATAAAGCAATATCATGTTCGGTCAACGCTTTAACTAATTCCACACTTTGTCCCACTGCCATTTCATCATAAGTAACATTATTTAAAATTTTTGTGTCCATCAAATTTTCCCTTCTAAAATAAAAGCCACATTCCCATGCCGGCATCACAAATTTAACATCATTATATTAAAAAACCCAAAGCCACTTAATACATCAATTAGAATTAATAAATACTATTTTAGTTAGTTATCCATCTATTCCAGAACTAATTTTACCATAAAACTAATCAAACCCTCCAAAGTAAACTTATTTACTCATAGCTCACATAATTATAGAACTAGGATTCCATCTGCTTCGACTAATGCGCCTTTGGGTAACTCTTTTACGCCAATGGCAGCACGAGCAGGATATGGAGTGGAGAAATATTCGGCCATTACCTGATTAATTATTGGGAAATTAGCCATATCTGTTAGATAAATATTAAGTTTAACTATTTGTGCCAATTGCCCTCCACTCGCGATTACCACTGCTTTCATATTTTTAAATACTTGATGAGTTTGTGCCTCAATCCCCATAACTAATTCCATCGTCTTTGGCTCAAACCCAATCTGCCCGGATAGATAAATTGTATTACCCGTCTTTACTGCTTGTGAATAACAGCCAATGGCTTTGGGTGCATTATCAGTATGAATAATTTGCTTGGTCATTTCTCGTCCTCCAAAAATAAAATTAATAAATCATTAAGAAAATCTTGGCCCAACTTAGTCGGTACCACATACTCCCCGCGAAGAGTAACAAATCCACGGGTAACGGCTAAATCTAACTTAGGTAACAAAGTATTTAAACTCAGCCCAGTACGCTTAACAAACATTGCAGTAGAAAATCCGCCTATCAAGCGCAAGTTGTTCATTACAAATTCAAAAGGTAAATCCTTAGTCTGAACCACTCCCTCTTCAAGGATATGCTTCTGTACTAGCACCTGACCCATATAATGTTGTGGCTGTTTCTGGCGTACTTGGCGAATAATTTTATCCTGAAAACTTAGCTTGGAATGAGCACCCGCACCAATACCTAGATAATCACCAAATTGCCAATAATTTAAATTATGCCGGCATTGGCTACTATCTTTAGCATATGCAGATGTTTCATAACGAGCATAACCACCGCTTGATTCCAGCTGCTTAATTAGTGCATCTTGCATTATGTAACATAAATCATTATTCGGCATTCCACTAGGAATATTTTTATGAAAAGCTGTATTTGGTTCAATCGTAAGGTTATAGGCAGAAATATGACTTATGCCAAAACTAAGAGCAGTATCAATATCTATTAACACTTCCTCTATTGTTTGATCGGGCAAACCATACATTAAATCTAAATTAATATTAGTAAAATGTTTTTGCGCCAAGGTAATGGCTTGAATCGCTGCCTCACGATCATGAATCCGCCCTAAAGTCTGTAAATGTATATCATTAAACGATTGCACACCAAAAGAAATCCGGTTGATACCAACTTTACTATAATCTTGAATATGTTCATTATCCACAGTACCAGGATTGGCCTCAAGAGTAATCTCCGCTAATGGAGAGAGATTGGTTAAACTGCGCACATTACTTAGTATCTGATTAATTGCATCACCACTAAATAAACTCGGGGTACCCCCACCAATAAAAACTGTTTGAATACTGCGACCCCAAATTAAAGGTACGGCTTGTTCTAAATCAGCAACTAAAGCTTGGATATACTTGTCTTCAGGTAAAGTAGTGCCTAAATTATGCGAGTTAAAATCACAATACGGACATTTTTTTATACACCATGGGATATGAATATATAAACTCAGTGGTGGTAATTGGTTTAGTTCAAATTTAGCGGTATTTAATGGGTAAATTTGCATGTCTACTTAATTAATGGTTTAGGTATGTACAGCATTATTATACCAGTTTTAGTCAAACATAAATTAATGTTATAGTACGCGAATGTTTAAACTTACTAAAAACTGACTTTAAGTGTTAAAATGGCGATTATCATAATTTTTTTGAAATGAACTTTATGCAGATAATTATAGTTTCTGGTGGTTCTTCAGGTATTGGTAAAGCATGTGTAGATAAATTTTTACACCAAGGTCAATTTGTATATAACTTTGATATTGTAGAGCGTGAAAGTCCAGTTCAACATAATTTAACTAATTATACATGGATAAAAGTTGATGTAACACATCCTGAAGCGATTAAACATGCAGTTAACAGTGTAATTGCTGCACACTCTAAAATAGACGTGGTTATTGTGTCAGCCGGAAAACATTTATCTGCAAATATTGAAAAGACTAGTCACACTCAACTCATAGAATTAATTAATTTAAATATTTTGGGCACATTTTGGTTAATCCAAACTATCATTCCGCATATGAAAATACAATTAAAAGGGAATATTATTACCATTGGTTCTGATCAATCCACCATTGCTAAAAAGAATTCTGCTGTATACGGAATGACTAAGGCGGCTATTACTCATCTAACAAAAAGTACAGCCTTAGATTATGCCAAGTATAATATTCGGGCTAATTGTATTGGTGCCGGAACTATAGATACCCCACTATATAGAAAGGCAATTACCCGGTATTCGCAAAAATCGGGTATTTCTCTAACTCAAATCGAACAAGAAGAGGCAGAAGAGCAACCAATTGGAAGAATTGGTAAAGCTGAGGAAGTTGCAGAATTAGCTTATTTTTTAGCACAGGATAATGCAGCTTTTATCACTGGAGCATTGATCCCAATTGATGGTGGATATATTGCTAAATAGCATCTAATTTATATAAATTTATAATTATCCTCTTGAAAAACTAGCAATCAACCACATAATTAGTAGATGTTAAATTATTTTTTAAGTGTGAGGGAATAAATGAGCAAGAAAAAAGCTAGCAATAAGCAAACAATGAGCTTTCAAACTGAAGTCAAACAATTATTGAATTTGATGATTCATTCACTTTATTCAAATAAAGAGATTTTTTTACGTGAACTAATATCTAATGCATCGGATGCAATTGATAAATTCCGCTTTGCTCAAATTAAACAACCAGAACTAAATCATGGGGATGAATTATTTATCCAGCTTAGCTTTAACGCTGATAAAAAAACTATTACATTAAGCGATAATGGTATAGGCATGAGCTACGATGAAGTTATTGATAATATTGGTACCATTGCTAAATCTGGAACTAAAACTTTTATGGAACAGCTCTCCGGAGATGCAAAAAAAGATGCAAATCTAATTGGTCAATTTGGGGTAGGATTTTATTCAGCATTTATTGTTTCTTCTAAAGTAGAGTTAATCACACTTAAAGCTGGCTTAGATCATAACTTAGCGGTTAAGTGGATTTCAGATGGTACTGGTGAATATACTATTGAAGATACTGATAAAAAAACTAGTGGTACCGAAATTACCCTGTATTTAAAAGATGGCAATGATGAATTTTTATCTGATTGGCAATTACGTTCTCTAATTCGTAAATACTCAGATCATATTAATTATCCCATCAAAATGCAAAAAATGCCAGAGCAAGACAAGGATGGCAAAGATATAATTAGCAATGAACTAGAAACAGTAAATAAAGCTAATGCGTTATGGACTAGAAATAAGAGTGACATTACTGATGAAGAATATCAAGAATTCTACAAACATATTGCTCATGATTTTCATTCTCCATTAAAATGGATTCATGCACGAGTTGAAGGTACTCAAGAATATACTCAATTATTATATATTCCAAGTCAAGCACCATTTGATTTATACGATCAAAATCGTCGATATGGAATTAAACTGTATATTAAACGTGTATTTATCATGGATGATGCCGAAAAATTGCTCCCTAATTATTTACGTTTTGTCCGGGGAATAATTGATAGTCAAGATTTACCATTAAATATCTCGCGCGAAATCTTACAATCATCAAAAGATATTGATGCAATTCGCTCAGGTTCAACTAAAAAAGTACTCTCCCTAATTGAAGATATAGCTAAAAGCGATATTGCGGGCTATGCTAAATTTTGGGAAGAATTCGGTAATTTACTTAAAGAAGGAATTATTGAGGATTTTGCTAATAAAGAACGTTTGGCTAAATTATTACGCTTTAATTCTACGCACAAAGATGACACAACTCAAACTGTTAGTCTAGATGATTATATTTCGCGGATGAAAGATGGACAAGAAAAAATTTATTATATTACTGCAGAAACATATAATGCAGCCAAAAATAGTCCACACTTAGAAATTTTCAATCAAAAAGATATTGAAGTATTACTATTAACCGATAGAGTAGATGAATGGATGGTTGGCAACTTACATGATTACGAGAAAAAAGAACTGGTGTCAGTGGCTAAAGCTAATCTAGATTTAGGTAAACTTGATGATAAATCTGAAGAAGAACAAAAGAAAGAAGAAGAAACTCATCGCCCACTCTTGGAAAAAATAAAAAATATCTTAGGCGATAAAGTAAAAGAGGTTAAAACTACTACACGTTTGGTAAATTCACCGAGTTGTTTAGTCGTAGATAATAACTCTATGAGCATTCACTTAGAGCGGATGTTAAAGCAATCAGGTCAGGCAGTTCCACCATCTAAACCTACTTTAGAAATTAATCTCCAACATGGATTAATTCAAAAACTTGAAGCGAGTAATGAATCTGAGGAAACTAATGATTTGGTGCAGATAGTCTTTGATCAAGCTGTATTAGCTGAAGGATTAAAATTAGATGATCCAGCCTTATTTATTCAAAGAATCAATAAATTGATCAAATAATTTTTATGTACCTTACTCTCTAAATCAACTTTGATCTCATGGGTATATATCGAAAATCGGGATATACCTAATTAATTATTACCATCATCTAAAAACATGTTAAAATGATTAATTAATAGCTAATTAAGCAGTTGGTAGGATATAATTAATTATGAATAATAAGGTTGGTTTAAGTACTTTAATTTTCTCTAGCATAGGTTCTATTATTGGTTCAGGTTGGTTATTTGGTCCAGCTCATGCCGCAGCCATTGCCGGACCGGCAGCAATTTTCTCTTGGTTATTAGCTACTTTTGTAATCTCAATCATCGCTTTAAATTTAGTTGAGATATCAACTACTACACCCAATAAAATGAGTGGGATGGGCTACTATTTACGTTATACTCATGGAGCTTTAGCCAGCTTTCTAATAGAATGGAGTATTCTTTTAAGTTTTATTAGTGTAGTCCCATCTGAAGCTACAGCTTCAACTCAATACTTAAGTGATTTAAATTTTTCTTGGACACATGCTTTATTTAATTATCAGTTACAAATATTAACTTCTTCTGGACTATTATTTGCAAGTGGCTTATGTATTATATATTTTCTTATTAATTATTATTCATTAAAATTTTTGGCAAATTCAATTAATGCTATTACACTATTTAAAATTAGCGTCCCCATAATTGTTATTATTAGTTTTCTTTTAGTTAGCTTTCATTCTGGCAATTTTCATGCCATTGGCGATCATAGTTTAACTCCATATGGAATTAGCAGCATCTTCACCGCAACCACAACAGCAGGACTGGTTTATGCTTTTAATGGATTTCAAAATCCGATATCATTTGCAGCGGAAGCAAAAAATCCAAAACGTAATATTCCGCTTGCAATTATTGGTTCAATTTTAATTTGTACGATTATATACGTATTATTACAATATGTATATTTAGTTTCCATGCCCCAACATGTCTTACTTACTCATGGTTGGAATAACTTAAGTTTTTCTTCGCCATTTGCCAGTCTCGCTCTTCTATTAAACATTAACTTAATTGCATTATTAATCTACACTGATGCTTTTATTTCTCCTGCAGGTACTGGATTAATCTTTACTGCAATATCAGCACGGGTATTAGTAGGACTTGCCGAACATATGCCAAGAGTAATTGGCAAGGTTGATAAACAAAGTGGTTTACCTAAAATACATCTTATCATAGTTTTATTAGCATCGTTTATCGCTCTTTGGCTCCTCCCAAGTTGGAATAAATTAGTGTCAATAGTTTCTGTAGCATTTGTTATTTCTTATGCAATGGTTACGGTATGTACTAGTTCTTTTAGAAAACTCTCACCAGAAAAAGTTCATGATCAAGTAATTCATATTCCGTTTATGCACATATTATCGCCCTTAGGCTTTATTTTAGCTACATTCATGTTATATTGGTCACGCTGGCCACTTAATGGTGAAGTAATTATCTTAGTCTTAATTGGCTTGCCGATTTATTTATATTATGCTAAGAAACAGAACGAACCAATTTTACTCAATGTTAAAAAATCACTTTGGATAATTATCTATCTAGTTGTAGTTGCACTCTTTAGTTATATAGGAAGTAGCTCATTTGGAGGAATGAATCTTATTCCAGATAAGATCGATCATATAATTTTAGCTATTCTTGCATTAATCTTTTTCTACTGGGGTAGATCATTAAGCTATAAAACTCAAGAATATATTGATGAAATAGAATCCAAAAGAAATAGCGCTTAAACCAGATGGCTATTCCTAAATATTACTTGGAACATATGCTAAAACAATTGGTATCACATTTCTAGAACAGAAGCTTGTTATCAATGATTTAAAATGATTAGATTCTAGGTATTAATTTCAAGACAAACCAGTTAACAATTCATCTAATTTTCCAGCATGATTTAATGCCGCCAAATCATCAAATCCCCCAACATGGGTTTTGCCAATAAAAATTTGAGGAACGGTCATTCTACCTGTAATTTCAACCATTTTTTCACGTGCTTTACTATCTAAATCAACTCTGATTTCGTTGAGTTTAGTAACACCTTTTTGTTTGAGTAAGCTTTTCGCCCTGGTACAATATGGACAATTTTCTTTAGAATAAATAGTTACTGATTGCATAATCCTAAACCTTTAGCTAGAAAGAAAATTCAAAAAAGTCAAATAAAAAAGGTGCCATATGGCACCTTTTTTATTTAGTAATCGTTTCTCGGACGGAAAGTCTTAGGCTCTTGTGGTTTTTGTTTATTTACCACAATATCACGACCAAATTGATTGGTGCCGTTTAACTTCTGAATTGCTTGTTCTGCTTCCTCTTGAGTAGCCATTTCAACAAACCCAAAACCTTTACTTCGACCATCACGGTCAAGGATAACCTTAGCAGAAAGTACATTGCCTACCGAACCAAAAATCTCCGATAATTCTGCATCTCTAATTTTAAAACTAAGGGATGCTACAAATAATTTATTTTCCATATCTTTTTTTATTCCTAATGAGATATATTTAACAAAAAGAGAATGTGCTTTAAATGTGGACTTTAATGTTCAAGGAAACATACAAAGAGCAATAAAGAAATAATTTAAAACGTTCTCGAACCAGTAAGCATTATAACACACAAATTGGAAATGTCAAATTTTTTTATAAAATCCGATAAACATATATTAAATAATTTTTAAGCTATTGATCATCATCAAGCTTGACCAGCTGACTACTCATAAAATCTATATACAATAATGGATCTGCCACACGAGAATGACAAACCATATAATGATTTTTAATATGCGTTTATCTGATAGAATCTTTAATTATGAAAATACCTATTGACAAATAGGTATAACATATCTTACAATACATTTAAAATATTAAATCATTACATGTTATCATTATTGAGACATGGAGAAATATATGAAATCTCATGAAATAAGCAAATTTAATTTGACGTTAAGCGAAAGAAGAATTGTTACTTTAGCTGGATTAGGTGGTATGCTTGAATTTTATGATTTTATTATTTATGGCATATTTTCGCTATATTTTGCCAATCAATTTTTTCCTAGTTCTGTTGCATTAATGTCAATTATGGCAAGTTATTTGGTATTTATTTTAGGCTATATTACCAGACCAATTGGAGGAATTATTTTTAGCCATATTGGAGATGAATATGGGCGGAAACAAGTTTTAGTTATTACAATTGTACTAATGGGGTTAGCATCACTATTAATTGGTATACTTCCAACTTACCAGCAAATTGGCATAGCTGCACCGATTCTTTTGATCTCATTACGCCTATTACAAGGTTTAGCTATTGGTGGTGAACTCCCCAGTACTTACGTTTATGTAACGGAATCAATTACGCATAAATCAGGTACTGCATTTGGCACAGTGATGGGTCTAACTGTATTTGGCTTATTAATTGGGATGTTACTTAATGTGTTACTGACTACTTGGCTAAATCTACAACAGTTAACCGATTATGGCTGGAGAGTCCCATTTATTTTAGGTGGAGCATTATGTTTAGTCAGCTATAAAATTCGGAAAACCTTACATGAAACTACAGCATTTAGTAAGATTACAAAAAAATCTAAGTTTCCGTTATTTGACTTACTCAAAAATTACCCTAGCCAAGTCTTAGTTGCTACAGCATTAACTGCAACTTTAGCCGCATCAATTATAATCTTTGTAGTATTTATGCCAACCTATTTAGGTAAAATTGTTACCCTGGAAGTTGGTACAACCAGTCATATGATGGTGTGGGTTATATTGGTGGTAATATTCTCTAGTCTTATTATGGGTCGAATCTCAAACCATTTTGCACCAACAATATTATTAAAATTTGTACTAATTTTAGAAATAATGTTAGTTGGACCTAGCTATTACTTTATTAGTCATCATATATATATATTACTTTGCTTGTTTACTTTAGGTGTATTGACTGGAGCATTGTCAGCATTAGTTCCAGCAATAATTAGTACTTTATTTCCAGCTCAGGTACGTTTATCTGGAGTAGCATTATCTTACAATCTTGGCTTTTCTATTTTTGGGGGCTTAGCTCCAGTCATAATTACTCTGTGCATAAAAAATGGAGCAAATATTTATTTAGTTCCAGTAATATACATTTGGATAATTTGTTTACTTGCTCTTTTTGGACTTATGTTTATGAATAAAATTGATGAATCTTAGTATGCACAAAGCATTGGCTATGTAACATGAAATTGAAACAGCAGTAACTTAAAGTAGACTGCTGCACCAAAATTTACAATTCAGTACTTTCACAACCTGAAACAGTGAGAGTCTCAGCACCAGAAGTGTTAACAGTTGCGTTAGCAGTAAATGTAACGTCAGAATAAGGATTATTAATTTGAAAATATATAATTAAATCATCATAATTATCTGTATCTATGGTAAATGGATAATTATTACATGAACCCTGAATGTTATAATTAGGCATTGAAATACCATCACTACTCGCCAATTCTACTCCAGGGAGAAAATATTCAGCATCTGAATCATCATCTATTGCTGTAGAAGTACCACTATGGATTGAATCAGTACATCCATTTAACCAATAGCGCGAAGAAGAAGCACAAGCTTCAACCCATATAGTACTTGAAGAACTCAAAGTTATATGGGTAGTTAAACTACCTGAAGCACAACATATTCCAACACTTATTCCACTGCTTAAAAAAAGTAACTTTTTGATTTTCATGCTATATTTCCTAAAAAAATAATATCTAATTGAGAATAAGAATCATTCTCAATTAGATATTATAGATGGTTTAGCATATTTTTTGCAAATTTATGTTTAATTTCTAAGATGGAACCAATGATCAGCAAGAGCTATAAATTAATACAGGCAGTTTTAATGGACATATAGATGGCAAGATTTGGTTAGGTTTTACTCCGGATCCAGCTAACGTCAACCAGGGAACTGTATAGTGTAATTATACTAATGTTCAATACTAAAGCAGCTAAATAGATTGCTAGCTTAGTACACAAAAGTCTGCAATTACGCATATTTTGTATCAAGGATTAGAAATAACTATTTAAAGTAAACTTGCAGCTTTGTCAGTTTTTTCCCAACTAAAATCCACATCTTCACGTCCAAAATGACCATAATTAGTACTTTTACGATAGATGGGACGGAATAAATCTAGCTCTTGGATAATTCCCTTTGGACGTAAGTCAAAATTAGCTAAAATTAATTTTTCAATTTCACTATCTGCAATTTTTCCAGTACCAAAAGTATAAACATTTATTCCAACTGGCTTAGCAATTCCAATTGCATAGGCAATTTGTACTTGACATTGACGAGCTAGGCCACTAGCTACTACATTTTTTGCTACATAACGCGCCGCATAAGCTGCTGAACGATCGACTTTAGATGGATCTTTTCCAGAAAAAGCGCCACCCCCATGTGGGGCTGCACCCCCATAAGTATCCACAATAATTTTTCGCCCAGTTAAACCACAGTCACCCATTGGTCCACCAATAACAAACCGTCCAGTTGGATTAATTAGATATTTAGTATCATTAACTAGCATGCTTTTGGGTAAAACCGGTTTGATAATTTCTTCAATTACCGCTTCAGTAATCTGAGCATGCGTAATCTCGGGATCATGCTGCGTAGATAACACAACTGTATCAATAGCTAAAGCACATCCAGTACTTCTATCATAGCGAACAGTTAATTGCGCTTTAGCATCTGGCCTTAGCCAAGCTAAAGTACCGTTTTTACGCAGCAAAGACTGCCGCTCCATCAAACGATGTGCATAATAAATGGGCAAGGGTAACAAAGTTGGAGTCTCATCACAAGCATAACCAAACATTAAACCCTGATCACCCGCTCCTTGATCTAAATCTAATCCTTCGCCACTATTTACTCCTTGAGCTATATCTGGAGATTGCTCATCATAATTAGTTAAAATTGCACAACTATCAGCAGCAAAACCATATTCATTTTTAGTATAACCAATATCGCGAATTACCTCACGTACAACTTGTGCATAATTAATTTTTGCTGTAGTGGTAACTTCTCCAGCTAAGACAACTAAACCAGTATTAACCAATGTTTCTGCAGCAACTCGAGCATATTTGTCTTGAGTCAATAGTGCATCTAAAATCGCATCAGAAATTTGATCAGCAACTTTATCCGGATGTCCTTCAGACACCGATTCGGAACTAAATAAATAATGTGACATGACATTTATCCTTTAAATCTTTAATGGCTAATTATATCTTAAATTTCAAAGTAAACTACATGAGATTGTCACACCTTGTCATATAAGGCTTACAATGACGACTTGCTTAATAAGTTGCATGGATTATTGTTAGAATAATGTCAATAGTGGCATTGCATTTGAATTTCAGTCCACATTTCATTAACTAAAATTCGAGTTTTTGGATCATAAGCTTTAAATACATATATTTTACTCATATCTTTAGGATAAATCCAATCTATACTTGTAACATCCTTACTCAATTTCTGCAAGGCCAAAAGATTTGGTACACTTGAACCAGTTGCCATGGATAATTCATATGCACTTTTTGGATCAAGAGCATTATTTATAAATTGATACGATAGGTTTATATTTGTTGTAGACTTGGGAATTACCATATTATCCAGTTCGGACATATTTCCTTCTTTTTGCAGCATAGCCCCAATATGGATCGGCGAATGTGAAGCTTTAGCATCTAACATTGTTTTATAAATATCCACTGAATAGCTCATCGATAACCAGATATCTCCACGTAATAATCCTCGATAATAACTATCACTATCAAATTTAGCCCAGTATGGAGCAGCTTTATCAATTACATCACGTGCTGCTTCTAAATCAGCTGGGGTGGTAGAATTAGGATCTTTGCCTAAATATAATAAAGCTGCAGCAAAAACATTGCGAGATGAGCTAAACATGGTAACTCGACCCTTTAATTTAACTAAATATTTAGGATCAAAAACTACCGCCCAAGTATTGGGGACAATCCCTAATTGATGCATTTTATCTTGATTATAAGCTAAGAAAACTGGAGTATAAGCATAAGGTACGGAATATTTATTGCCTGGATCATAGACTTGATTAAGAAACTTTGGATCAATATACTTTAAGTTAGGGATACGGGCTAAATCTAAGGATTGAATTTTACCCATTTGAGCTAACTCTTGGACCGCATAGCTAGTTGCTACAATTATATTATATCCACTTGCTCCCGCTACAATTTTTGCTAACATCTCTTCATTATCATTAAAATAATTTTGAGATAAGCGACAATTACATGCATTATTTAAGCGTTTGATGGTATCATCAGCAATATAATTTGAACCAATATAGACATTTAATACATTTTCGGCACAGCTAAAACTCACCCAAACTAAGCCCAGGACAACGAATAAATATTTTCGCATAAAGCACTACTCTTATTTAAATAATTGCGGAGATAATCGTGTTGCAATCGTGGTTAAAATTAAGGTTACAATAATAATCATGGTTGATACGGCATTAACTTCAGGAGTTACTCCCATTTTAAGCATAGAATAAATAGCTAACGGTAAAGTAGTTGAACCAACTCCAGCAGTAAAAAAAGTAATTACAAAATCATCAATGGATAAAGTAAATGCCATCAACCCTCCAGCAATAACTCCAGGTAAAATCGTTGGAATTAATACTAAAAAGAAGGCTTTAAACGGACTTGCCCCCAAATCTCTAGCTGCATCAATTAAACTATCATCCATCCCGTGCATTCGTGAACGAACAGCTATAGCCACAAAACTTACGCAAAAAGCAGTATGCGCAAGAATAATTGAAGTTATACCTAAAGTAAAATTAATTAATAGAAAAAAAAGTAATAAAGCTATCCCTACCAATAATTCTGGTGCTGCAACTGGAATCATAATCAATACTGATAATAAGGGTATTTTATACTTATGTAGGGCAACCCCAGCTAAAGTACCTAAAATTACTGAAGCAACACTTGCAATAATGGCAATAGTTAGGGAATTGATTGCCGCATTAATTAATTCTTTATCTGAAAATAAAACCTTATACCATTTTAGAGTAAAGCCTACCCAACCTACATTTACCCTCGAATCATTAAATGAATAAAGAACTAAAATAATCAATGGAACATACAAAAATACATAACCTACAAGACCACCCAAAAAAACCTTTTTAGAAACTTTATTTATTTGCATATTTAAGTCCTCCAAAACGGACCGCAAAACATACAAAGAGCAAAGTAATACCTAAAACCGATAAACTCATAATTATGGAAGTAACGCTGCCCAGTGGCCAATTCATGGTCTGCAAAAATTGCTGCTTAATCAGGTTTCCAATCATTAATGAACAATTATTCCCAACTAATTCTGGAACCACAAACATACCAATACATGGGATAAAGACTAAAGCACTTCCAGCTAAAATACCTGGCATACTAAGTGGGATAGTTACTTTTAAAAATGCCTGAAAATTAGTCGCACCCAAATCCCGACTAGCTTCAATTAGAGCTTCATCATGCTTTTCTAAATTGGCGTAAAGCGGTAGAACCATAAATGGTAGATTAATATAAATCATACAAATTACTACAGCAGCCGATGAATAAAGCAAATTAACCGGAGGATAGCCCAAAACATTAACAATATAGTTGATCATATGCGTAAATCCAGATTGAGGACCCAAGATAATCATCCATGCATAAATTCGAATTAGAAAACAACTCCAAAACGGAATAATAACTAATAAAAGTAAGAACTCTCGATAATTTTTCTTACTTTTGGCAATTAGCATAGCTAGTGGATAACCAATGATTAAACAACAAAAGGTTGAGAGGAGGGAGAACCCGACCGAACGCCAAAACAACTGCCAAATAAAATGGCTAGTCATAGCAAACTTAAAACTATCCAAGGTTAGATTAATTCTAGTGGTATTATTTACATGCTCAATAAGTGGTGCAACTCCACCATAACTTCCAGGCTCACGAAAAGCAATTACCACCATCAAAATTGTTGGTACTAGAAATAATGCAATTAGGTATATCAAAGGTGGAATAGATAATACTGTCTTTTCAGAAAAAAAATTTTTCATACTGCTATTTATTCCATTATTCAACCAAAAAATTACCAGCTTGTGGATCAAATGAAACAATTACTTCTTGCTCATTGTCAAAAAAATTGGGTTGGGTAGCACGCAAATTAGATAACATTGCTTGTAATTTAGTTCCATTAGCTAGGGTAAATTCATATAAGGTTGCATCCCCATAATAATAATAGCTCTTAGTGGTAGCCTTTGCCGTAAATATATCCTCTACTTCAGTAGGCATGTTGCGATTAGCTTTTATTTTTTCGGGACGAATTGCATACCAACCTTTTCCACCAACTTTAATCTCCCCAACTTCTTCTATATCAAGATCAAACTCTAGTATATCAGATACTTTAAGGGTAAGCGTTTTATTGGTAATAGCTCTTACTTCAGCAGGTAATAAATTACATTTACCTAAAAAATCAGCAGCGAAATAGGTCTTAGGTTTGGCATAAACTGCTTGTGGGGTATCTAATTGCTCAATTTCACCAAAATTTAGCACTGCCATTCGACTCGATAGGGCTAAGGCTTCTTGTTGATCATGTGTAACATACACAAATGTTACTCCAGTTTCTTCTTGAAGTTTTACTAATTCAACATGCATATGCTCGCGAAGACGAGCATCTAGAGCGGACAAAGGTTCATCTAAAAGTAATAATTTTGGACGATCAACTAGCGAACGGGCAATAGCAACCCTCTGTTTTTGCCCACCCGACAATTCATGAGGATAGCGTTTAGCAAATTTAGTTAATTGTACATCCTCAAGTAATTCTTCGACCTGACTAACTAGTTTAATTTTATTCCACTTGGCCATCTTTAATGGAAAAGCCACATTATCAAATACCGTCAAATGAGGAAATAAAGCAAAGCTTTGAAATATTGTGTGTAATGGACGTTCTTCTGGAGGTAAATTAGTAATATTTTTACCATCCAGAAAAATCTTACCTGAGTCAGGATTAGTAAAACCAGCAATCATACGCAGTAAAGTCGTTTTACCACAACCAGATGGACCAAGCAAAGTAAAAAATTCACCTTGCTCAATATTTATACTAATATTGTTTACTACAAGATTATCTTCAAAACTTTTGCTGACATTTTGAATTTCTAAAATAGCCATAATTAGTTAGCCACTTTCACAATAGTCAACTTCTATAATATATATGGATATCTGCATGCCACTTCATACTAGTATAGAACTTGATTTTTAAATTAGTAAAATTTAGATGTTAAACAATTAAATCTATTCACTAAAAGTATACCATAAATTAAATAAGCTAGCTATTGTAGCAAAAATATTTTTTTGAGTAATTTTTTTTCAATTTTTTGAAAAACTCTAATTAAATCAAGTAAAACACTTGTTATGCGAAGAAAAAACCTACAGATTTGTAGGTTTAATTCAATCTTTAAAAACTAGATTGCA
>Ga0206796_1105_pt1 | contig 18447 bp, 14 predicted proteins | sample Alteio_BWOrgCont_68_FD_152895 | JGI IMG/M metagenome (GOLD analysis project Ga0206796, IMG submission 152895) | Enriched cells from forest soil in Barre Woods Harvard Forest LTER site, Petersham, Massachusetts, United States -... | ecosystem: Environmental > Terrestrial > Soil > Temperate forest >...
GCCCAAGCAAGCAATGATCCGCAGGCAAAAAGGGAGTTGATGCAGCGTGCCCTGGCTCTTGTGGGCAATAATAGCGATATGCTTGAAGCTTTAATGTATGAATCGGCCCGAATTTCACCCGGATTGCAAAAACTGAAAGTGGTCGATGACGATATAGCTCATAACGATTTCACTGGCGCGATGACAATTATTAATTCGCTGACAGGTAACGAGAAAGATGCAGGCTTCGCACATCTGGCGCAGGCTCAAGCGCAGGCGGGACAATTTAAACCAGCTTTCGAAACGGCAAACGCTATCAGCGATCCCTCCCATCGTGTTTCAGCTTTAACGGGTGTCATTAATGCCGGAAGCAGGAAAACTCCGTAGTGTCTGAAATCGTATCCGACGCTGGATAGCGATCGGCTGTTTAGGCTAGATCACAATCCGCTCCACCTCATCAAGTGAAACATCATCGTCTCTTCTGTCGTAAAGTCCGGTTGTCCGCGCTGACTCGTGGTTCGCCATTTGCTGTGCGATCTCGCGCCGGCCGCCGTTCCTCAGATACTCGGTGATGCCCGTGGCACGGAAGGAGTGGTTGCCGACCTTCGTCTTGATCTTTGCGTCGGCCGCCCGGCGGCGGATCATGCGGTAAGCATCCGACTGGCTCATGGGCCGCTCGGACAGGACGCCGGTGCGCCGATTGGAGGTAGGAAAAAGATAGGCCTTTGGCAGGCGGGAGAGCCCGGTTTCTTCGAGGTAAGCGTGCAGGTATTTTTCGAGATTGTGATGGCAGGGCATCTCGTGCCGCTTGCCGCCCTTTTCATGAAGGCGAACCCAGGTGCGCAGCTTCTGGGCGTAGACATCCTCAACGCGCATCTTGAGAGCGGCCCCGATCCGGGCAAATGTGTAGACCATCAAGGCAATTAGCGCCCGGTCCCGAAGTCCCACATGAGAAGCAGGGGGGATGGAATCGAGGAGCTTCCTGGCTTCCTCGGCCGAGAGCACGGCCGTCTTGCCTTTCTTGACCGAATGCTTTGGACCCCGGACAGGGCTAGCGGGGTTCACGGCGATGATCTGGCCCACGACCAGCCAATCGAAGAGCATCCGGATGGCGGCAAGGTGCTGTTTGACCGAAGGTGCCGAAAGGCGCCGCTGCAGAGCCTCTATATAGGCCGCGATGTGGACGGGCTCTATATCCCGAAGTTCCCGGAGATCGCCAGCTTCGCACCAGGACGCGAATTCGACAGCTGCGCGCGCATAGGCCCGGCGCGTGTGGGGATTTCTTATATTGGCGGTGAAGAACTCGATGAACCGGCGACCGGCATCGGCATCAGGCGCAAACAGCGCCGGCAGTTGCAGGGAGCCTGAAACGACCCTTGATACAGCCTTGGCCATCTCTTTCCCCTACCGCCCGCTTGTGAATGATAACGTCCTTTATCATGCACAAATTTGGACGGCTGGAAAGAGGCATTTATAGAAGATTCAAAGAGCCGGCTCGCTTTCGGCCGACACTTCTTCTAGCCCGCCAACATGCGGGGGCTTCCGACACGCCGCATTTACACTACAAACTGCCCACAAGCGATAGATGCCAAAGGGGATTGTGGGTGAGAGGGAGTGGGCATTAGACTGAAAGACCAGATCATTATCAGCGATTCTGGGGAGCGGTTAATGGAATCTCTCTCGTGACGATTCCCAGCGGAGGTTGAAGCGGCCATCCGGGGGACCAACCCGGTAGCGTGGTGCAGCCCGTTGCCGATTAAAGATTTAGAGACGGGGGCACGGTGAGCTATAACGAGCAAGAAACTAGATTCCATCTCATCGACCCCGTTTTGCGGTCAAAGGGATACGACGATCCTCAAAGGATAAAGCTCGAAACACCCGCCCCTGTCGAACCCACCGGCCCTAAGGGACGGCGGCGCAAGGGACCCGGCCGCACGGATTACCTTCTCTGTGTTCAGGCAGGCCACATGCCCAAGCCCCTACCCGTTGCGGTGCTTGAAGCGAAAAAAGAGTCAGAAGATCCACTCAAGGGGATGCAACAGGCCAAGGGCTATGCGGACTGCAAACGCTTCGATGTCAAATACGTATTTGCCACAAACGGGCATCTATATGGAGAATACGATCTCACGACAAAGCTGCACGGCGGCACTTGGCCGTTTGGGGACTTTCACGCCCATAGCGACTTGACCGTCCGCTATGCCAAAGACACCGGCATCGACATTGCTAAGCCCGAGGCCGCAATCCTCTTCCAGCAGGACAGCCCGGCCTGGTCCAAGACTCGCTACTATCAAGATGCGGCCATCCGAGCGGCCTTTGAGAAAATCCTTCAATGCCGCCAGCGTGGAGAAGCGCCGCGCGTCCTTCTCTCGCTTGCCACGGGAGCCGGAAAGACAATCATCGCGACCAATCTGCTCTGGCGCCTCAGTCAAGCAGGACAACTTCCGAAGCCCGCCCTCTTCCTCTGCGATCGGGACGAGTTGCGCGAACAGGCTTACACCAAGCTCAAGGCGGCATTCGGCGATAACGCCCGCATCGTCAAAACCGAGAATGGCAAAAACGCCGCGCAGAACGCTCGCGTGCACGTCGCCACCTATCAGACCCTCGGCATCGATGACCAATCAGAGGGCAAAGACTTCGCCAGCTTCCTAACTGAGCACTACGGCCCTGACGCCTTCAGCATCATCATTATCGACGAGTGCCACCGCTCCGCTTGGGGCAAGTGGTCCGAGGTACTCAAGCGAAACCCAAACGCCATCCATCTTGGCCTGACCGCCACACCGCGAAAGCTGTATGAGGACGAAGATGCTCTCAGATGAGGATCGCGAAATCACGGCCAACAACTTCCGCTACTTCGGTGAGCCGGTTTACGAGTACACGCTGATTCAGGCGCAGGAAGACGGCTACCTTGCCGCCTGCGAAATCGTGAAGCGGAAGGCAAGCATCGACAGCCGCGTATTCACCAAAGAGGAGATTCTTAAAGCAGGCGTCAAAAACATTCGGACGGGCAAGCTACTCACCGAAGCAGACCTCACTAAGGATCAATACACCGGCAAGGACTTCGACGACGAATTATTCATCGAGTTGCGCACTCCGGCCATGTGCGAGGACCTCTTCCAGTTGCTTTGTCAGAACGGCGGTCCAGAACAGAAGGTCATCATCTTCTGCAATCGCGAGATTCATGCCGACCGGGTTGTCCAGCGCATGAACAATCTCTACGTGCATTGGTGCAAGAAGACTGGGCAAGAGCCCAAAGATCATTACGCATTCAAGTGCATGGCCGGTCCCAACAACGGCTCCGACATGATCGAGGCCATGCGCGGCTCCAGCGAACGCGCCTTTATCGCTTGCACGGTCGATCTGCTTGAGGCGGGCGTAGATATTGAGCGACTCAATGCTGTCGTCTTCTTTCGCTACCTGCAATCTTCCATCAAGTTCTATCAGATGGTCGGTCGGGGTACGCGCATCCACGAGGAGACACAGAAATACAAGTTCTGGCTTTACGACTACACAGATGTCACATCACTCTTCGGAACCGAGTTCATCACCCGGCCACCACGCCCAAGCGGGGGCGGCGATGGTTCCGGCGGAACAGGACCGGACGGGGGCGGTGGGAGTGGCGATGACGCTCCAGCCGTCGCGGAGATTGCCGGTCATTCTGTCCTTATCAATCCGCAAGGGAGGTTCATCCTCTGTCGTCGCGATGGCCGGGACACCCCCATTCCTGTTGACGACTACAGGCGCGAGATCGTTCAGCGGGTTATCAGCGAAGCGCACAACCTCAACGATTTTCGTGCGCTCTGGATTGAGACGCAAAAGCGCCGCCGCTTTATTGACCACTTGTTAGGCGACAACTTCAGCCCCGAGGTGATTCGCGAGATCGACCAGATGAATGATTTCGATCTCTATGACTTCTTCGGTCATCACAGCTACCACGCTCGCGCCTTGAAGCGTGCCGAGCGCGGCGAACTCTACCTCAGCCAGCATCAGGATTGGTTCAGCGGCATGGACACCAAGGCAGCCATCGTGCTCAAGGGCTTCGGCCAGCAATTCGCCCAGGGTGGAACCGATGCGCTCGAAACTTCGACGCTATGGGAGGTTCCGGAGATCAGGTCAGCAGGCGGATTGGACGCATTGCGGGTTCTGGGAGCGCCCGCACAGGTTATGCACGAAGCCAAGGGAAGGTTGTTTGGGGTATGAGTCCACAGTTTCTGAAACTCGAAGAAATAGCAGAGACATCGAGCGGCGGGACGCCTTCACGAGGCAATAAGGCCTTCTATGGCGGAGCTATACCTTGGATCAAATCAGGCGAACTTCCTGACGGTGAGATTACTGAAGTTGAAGAGTCAATCACTCAACTTGGGCTCGAAGGCTCAAGCGCCAAATTGCTACCTGCAGGAACACTCGTTATTGCGATGTATGGTGCTACGGTTGGCAAGCTGGGAATCCTTACGTTTCCAGCTGCGACCAATCAAGCTGTTTGCGCTATTGTTCCGTGTGAAGAATTGCATCGGGATTACCTCTTCTATTGGCTTCTTGCTATCAGAGAGACCCTGGTAGACAAGAGTTTTGGTGGAGCTCAGCCCAATATCAGCCAAACAGTCATTCGCGATATTGATGTCCCATGGATAAATACCGACGAACAAAAGCGAGTTGCGGGAAATATCAGGGCACAACTGGCCGAAGTCGAAAAGGCCCGCCAAGCTGCGGTTTGGCAGTTGCAGGATGTAGCGTTGCTCCCCACGCGTATCCTCAATGAAGTATTCAATGACATCACTGGTGATACTGGCACGCTAAACGAAGTTCTGGTCGATATTCAGGCAGGCAAGAGCTTTCAAACCGCGGAAACTCTTGCAGGGCCTGAGGAGTTGGGCGTTCTGAAGGTCAGCGCCGTCACCTGGATTGAATTTCGACCGAGCGAAGCAAAGGCATTGCGAGACGCCTACGATCCGGCTGAAAGCCATCGGGTCAAAAATAGAGACTTCATCATCTCCCGCGCAAACACAAAGGAATTTGTTGGTGCGGTGGTTCTCGTCGATAGAGACTACCCGAATCGACTGCTTTCAGACAAAACGCTTCGACTTGTTGTCGATGAGCGCCGCGTTTGCAAGGAATATCTGCTCTATGCCATGCGCGCATCGATGGCTCGTCGTCATATCGAGCATTTCGCTACTGGAACCAGCGATTCCATGCGTAACATTTCTCACGGAACCATCACCTCGATTCCCCTTCACTTGCCCGAACTCAACGAGCAAAGGCTATTGGCTGCGCAGCTACAAGCACGGCTTAAACATGTGACAGAGGTTCGATCAGCAATTGAGGCTCAATTGCGAGAGATAGAGCAATTACCTAACCGCATCCTCACGCAGGCATTCGAGAGTTGAAAATGGCAAGAAGGAAAAACGGAACTAAGCAACCAAAGTCTATCGGCACCACGCAGTCTCTCTCGTCTTTCGTGAAGAGCATCTGCGATGTGATGCGCCGCTCGAATTGCGCTAGCGCACTGCAATACGTTCCGGAGTTGACCTGGATTCTCTTTCTACGCATTCTCGACGCGCAGGAGTCGCGCCGCAAGGAAGAGGCTGAGGCCGTGGGCGCTGAGTTTACGCCCGCGTTGCAGAGCCCTTTTCGCTGGCAGGACTGGGCCGCACCCTACTCCGACAAGCCCGAGCATCCCAAGACAGACGAGGGCAAACCCTACGGCTGGAAGCGAGCCGAACTCTTTGCCGCCGGGGATGGTAAGCTCTTCGAGTTTATCAATACCGCGTTGCTGCCCTCGCTTCACATCCTTGACGTCGATCCTCGCACCGACCTGCCGAACCCTTCGGCGAGTCCAAAGCAGCGCATCATCGGCCGCATCATGACGGCGGTGGAGAAGGTGCGCGTGGATAGCGAGGCGAATTTGCGTGACATTCTGGACAAAGTGCACGAGCTTCACGTCGATCATGTCGATGACACACACTTCTTCACCCTCTCGCAGGTCTACGAAGATCTGTTGCTGAAGATGGGCGAGAAGAACTCTGACGGCGGACAGTTTTTTACACCTCGCGAAGTGATCAGGGCTATGGTGCATACCATCGATCCATCGCTGGGTAAGAAAATCTACGACCCTTGTTGCGGCACCGGGGGCTTCTTGGCTATTGCCTATGAGCACATTGCGCGCAAGATGGGCAGGAATGCCATCAGCACTGACATCGACGCCCTGAAGCACGACACCTTTTTCGGCAGGGAAAAGGAAAATCTGGTCTTTCCGATTGCCCTGGCAAATCTGGTTTTACACGGAATAGACCAGCCGAATTTATGGCATGGCAACACGCTGACGGGCCGTGCCACCTACGATGCTTTGTTCAAAGATGCTCCGCAGACCTTCGATTTGATTCTGACCAATCCGCCCTTTGGAGGCAAAGAGGGCAAGGACGCGCAGAAGAACTACGCCTTTGAGACAGGCTCGACGCAGGTGCTCTTCGTACAGAACATTCTGAGCGAGCTTGCGCCCACGGGCACTTGTGCGATTGTGCTGGACGAGGGCCTGCTCTTCCGTACCAACGAGAGTGCCTTCGTGGACACGAAGCGCAAACTCACAGAAGAGTGCAGACTCTGGTGCATTTTGAGCCTGCCGGGCGGCGTCTTTTCGACAGCCGGAGCAGGCGTGAAGACGAATCTCCTCTTCTTCACCAAGGGCAAGCGGACAGAGAAAATCTGGTACTACGATCTTTCGCAGGTGAAGGTGGGAAAGAAAACCCCACTGACGCTGGCGCATTTTGGCTTTGGCAAGAATGGCGAAATTCTGGATGACGATGCACTGCCGGCCACGCTCAAGGCCGAGTGGGAAGCCGATGAAGCGAATGCCGGCCATCCCTTCCCCAGCTATGCCCGGATGCTTGCGCATCGTGGGACAAAAAAGGGCGAAAGCCGTTATTCATGGTCAATCGACTTCGCGGATAAGCGAAAAAAGGCCAAGGCCGAGATGCAACCGCTACAGGATGAGGCCGCAGAAGTCCGAACCGCCATCGTGGACCTTAAAGAGCAACTCAGGGATTTGAAACGAGCGAGAGTGAAGGCCGCGCAAATCGAAGCGATAGAAAACGAGATAGCAGAGAAACAGAAGACCACACGAGAACTGGAATCGAAAGCGTCGGAGATCGACGCTGCAACTTTCGACCTTAAGGCAGTAAATCCACGAGCAGTGGTGAAGACGGATGACCGCACTCCCGAGCAGATCGTCCAGAGCATCGAGGATCAGGGAAAGATGATCAGCGACGCACTAACACGGCTACGGGCATTGTTGGAGCACGACTCTGTATCGCTTGCTCGATAGCGGTTTCAAATATGACCGCACTAGGCTCCCGAAGCAATCGGATCGTTTCCTTCACTGCAGCCAACTGGGTTTCCGACCTTTACGCACATATCCCGTTCTGAATCGCAGCTGAACTTCCTTCAGCCGGAAGATGACCGAATGCATAGGGTTTCGATTCTCTAGGTATCACTTCGATGTCTTCGAGGGCGGAGACTGAGCCTGAAACGAGCTCGAATGCCCCTCCTCCGTTGAGCCTCCGGAGAAGCTCGGAGAAAACAACGCAGGCAGCGATGCCCCCAACGAACGGGACGCCCACCGTACGCGACGCCAGTTGCACGAGCCCGCAGCTATCCAGCCCTTGATCCCTGAGTGCTCGGTAAGCAGGCATGTCTTCGACGTTTTGATCTCCTTGACCAACCTGTCGAGACCAGATGTCATCGGCGGAGCGCGAAGCCGGGAATGTGTGCATGGAAATGCTCCGGAATGCCTGTGGTCCACCGCCTAGTCCTGCCTCAACGACGAGGCCGAAACCGGCCTTCTCAAGGGCAGCACGTGCCAGAGCGTTGTCCACGCCGCAGAGGGCCACGCCCGGTTCGTCAGCGGTTCGGGAGATCCAGTCACCAAATCGGCGTTCCTCCAGAACCGTGCAAAACCCTCGTTCTTCGAGCCATTCTGCAACGACGCGCGTTTTCCTTCGACCGACATCGGCCTTATATGAGAGAAGAGATGTACTCTCGTTTGACGGAGCGATGCAGTCGAAGTCGTTCAAGACCAACTCAACGAGCCCCTTCGCTTCGTACGGTAAAGCCGCCAAGCACCAGGCAAACGCCTGTCCTAAGTTCCCGAGGCCAATCATCCAGAGACGCGACGGTAAATACGTTACCATTGGCTCGGTGTCGTCGGCACTGAGCCAGTCCCGGCCGGGGTTCCAAAGAGACAGCCCGTAAGAACGCCGCCCTGCCATATTGTGATCGCCGGCATGATAGGCGAAGACTTCTGCCGTGAGCGCGGAAGCTGCAAGAAGCGGAGCGAGAGACATTGCTCCCCTCTCCTCAAGACGTACATCTTCACGAGCGGGTATAACGCCCCCCCTCCAGCCACTCCAGGTGACGCGCCAGCAAGGTTTCTGTGAGAGCGGAGCCTCAACAGTGCCTAGAAGCGCCGACGGCAGATCATGGTTCGCTTTGGCGGCGAGTTCGCCCCCAAGTTCCGTGACGGCTTGCACCAAGGGTCGATCGGGTGCCAGCGGAGAGAGGCTCTGCACATCTGGGAGATTGATGACCTTCACGCCATTGAGAAAAGTGCGACTGGCCATGTTGACAATCGTCAGCAGGGCGCTTTGATGATTCAAGGAGGTGCTGACCTCCGGTCCAACATAGATGGCGAGACCAAATTGATTCAGAAGTGCCATCGCCTCGTCATGGGTTTCGGCGCGACCGTTATCCATAAAATATTTGGCAGTGCGATGTAGCGTGTTTGCGTCGACGGTCTGTATCATGTCAGCTCCATAAGCCGGTGTAGAAATATCCAGGGGCGATCTTTGGGCTGCGATCGATCCAGTCGTGTTGACCGCAGTATTCGTAGATTCGGATCGACCGGCGCTGCAGAGGTGGCCGCGCGAAATTGGGAATAATGATCGCGACATGACCGGCCCGAGCGACCATCGGATTTTCCTTGTCAGAGGAGCTTTGGAACGCTCCCGCCGGATGCGTGTGGGCATCCGCGACAACGGTCATCTTTTTCTCACGACAAGCCGTCCATAGTTTTGCAAAGGCTTCACCATGAAGAACGCAGACACCGGAGCTATAGGCATCCGGATCAAGATCGTCATAGAAAATAGCATCTAGCACTTCGCGGTAGACGCCGCGATTCACGCCGAGCAGAAACACACCGGATTCTGTGCGTTGCCCTCCTCGCCGTGCGAGCTCGACCAGGATATGATCCCAGAATCGTTTGGAACAGACGATGCGGTGCTCAGGCGCTACGAATGCCCGAATAGTCGCTTTGATGGAAAAGTTCATAGATTTGCTCCAGGTAACAGATGATGCCGCGCTCAGGCTTCCAAAGCCGGTTCGGATATAACGTTCGCCAGTTGTCATGTCCTTCAATCGACATCCGGTCGCACGGCAGATAAAGACACGCACCGTTTTTCCATTCGGGCCGGAAAATCGCCGACAGCATCACAGGGCCTGTAGGCCACCGTTCCGGGGGCAAAGATTTATTGCCTTCGATATCCCAAGGCTGGGCGCTAACGGCAATCTGCCGGTAGCCCGTGCATTCGAACCGAAAGCCATACTCCGCAGGTGATCTCGGCCGCTTCGGTGCCGAGACTGCCATAATCACATGCGGCCAGTTGGAGGCGACCTTTCTCCATCGCCCCTCGATCTCGCCGCACCTGAACTCCGGTGTGGCGAGATCTTCATCGAAGAGAGCGTTTGCGAGAGACAAAGATGCGCTCATGTCAGCCCTCGACCCGCTTCTCAGGGACCAGATCGAAGCACAAAGCGCACTCGTGCGGCTTCACGAGTTCATTCAAGCGCGTATCCGTTGAGGGCCGAACAGGTGAGCCGCAGATCTGCAGCACATGCTCAGCGGCGTCCTTTGGGTTGAGCTTGAAGGTTAGAACAGCCCATTCCTTGACGCCTTTCACACGTGCTCCAGGAGCAAACTCGCGTGTTTCCGTCTTATCGAGGAAATGCACTGAGGTCTTGATGCGCTTGCAGCGGCAGACGTGAATACGAGAACCGTGTTTTAGTCCGCCGACCGGATGGTGGTGCTCGTGGTGTCGGTGTTGTTCGTCTTCATCGATGAAGATGAAGGTTTCGGCATCGATCGCGACGCCGAGTGCGGTGAGCATGGCGAGAAGCTCACCCATAGTTGCCGCTTCCGAAAGCTCAGCTTCGAGAATTCCGGGACGACCGTATGCATGTATGAAGACCGTCAGTTTTGACATTCGCTCTCTCCTCTGTTTCGGGCCACCCTGGCCTCTAAAGAGAAAGCGATCCGAGATGAGAAAAAGCGGAACTACCCGCCCTTGCCGACGCAGATGAAATAAGAGGGACAATTCGGGCATCGGCGCGCATCGGTTTCAGCGTGGAAATCACCGCTCTCGATGGATTGAATGGCCTCCTGATACTCGCCGATAAGCTTCACATCGTCCTGAGGCGGCACGAGCACGACCTGGTTGGTCGCGAGATAGAACGTTCCAACATGTATCCGTCGGCCGGGATACTGCATCGCCGCCCCGCTTCTCAGGAGGGCATAAATCGCCTTCTTGGGCTCAGACTTCGTCTGGCGCCCGGTCCGTATTCGCTGCACGTGAATTGATCCATCGGCACTTATGAAAACCCTGTCCGGGGTAATCGAAATTTTGTGCCTGCCGACGGGAATCAGCCATTCCTTGCGATCATATTGTCCCGTCTCCGAGGCCATTGCGTTGGCCATTCCTGTCACCATCGCTTCAGCTGCGCTGCGGTAGTAGCTTTCGAAGCCGTGATCAACAGGCCCATCAGTTGCCCAGACTTCGGCAAGGCGTGACAGAGCGTCTCTCTTTTCGACTGTTCGCCCCTCTTTACGCTCCTGCTCAAGCCATCGAATCGTGATGTACACCGACCGATGAAAGCGCAGGTAAGCCGACTCCTCACGTCCCCCACGCAGTGCATCGAGAGCCATGTAGCGATAGCGCGCTGGACATTGCATGTAGAGATCCAAATCTCTTTCTGGGTAAATTTCCTTCGCTCCCAACGGCTCGAAAGTTATTGGGAATGAATACTCCTTCCCTGATCCTCTGAACGTCGTAGCGCTCACTGCGCCGATAGAATCCAGAAACTTCGACGCACTCGCTTTACGTGTTGTGTATCTTTCGGCGCGGCTGATTGAGAGATGATCGCGCGCACGGGACAGGCCAACGAAGAACAGACATTCTTCTTCCGCATGATGGCCGTCCTCCTGCATGGAAAGATGCGCTAGCGAAGGCGGGGCGGGAAAACTGGCAGCCTGCCGTTTGCTGGGCATATATCCCGTGGCAAGCGCCGGGAAATGTACGGCAGGAAATTCAAGACCCTTACTTCCATGAATGGTCATCACGCGTACAGCGTCCATGTCACTCGCCTCTGATGATACCGCGCGATATGGGGTGTCTTGATTCAGAAGCTCCATGCGCCGGATGCGATCAAGAAATCGCTTCCGGCTTGTATCGCCTCCTGACGCATATTCCCCACATACCTTCAACAAATGATAGATGGCGATCAACTTCTGCTGAGATTTGGCATCGCCGGCTTGCAGCAATGGGCTCAGATAAGCACTGCGTTCGAACAGCCATTGGTTGAGCAGCACAAGAGGGGATGCTTTTTGAAGGCCGGCCAGTTCCGATCCCAGTTTGGTGAGGCCCGCCCTGCCCGCTTCACTAAGGTCTTTGAGCTCGGAGCAACGAAGCAACGCTTCACAGATCGATAGGCGGTTAGCTTGAGCCCAGTGAATGAGCTGTAAGGAATCCTGCCTCGGGACGCCATATTCAGGCAATGCCGAAACTCGCACGAGGCCGCTGCCGCCGGTCTCGGCGTCGATAGATATCAGCGATAAAAGGTCGCGGATTTCAGGGCGCTCAAACAGGTCGCCGAGATAAAGCAGTGGTACCTCCAGTTGCTCAAGAATGCCCGCAATTCGGGCCAGTGTCAGATGCGACCGGGCGAGAATGACCTGCCGTCCATAGGGGATACCCCTCTGCCGGAGTTGGCCGATTTTCTCAGCAATAGCTTCCCCCTCAGCTGATAAAGTCGGCGCCACCGTGACCGAGACATGACCGCCATTCGATCGAATCGCGTTCCAAGAACCAGAGCCTCCTCGCCCACGCATAGCTTTGGAAAAGCTCTCGAAGGTTCTGACGATCGGCGCGAAAGACCGATAGTTGTTTGATAGAGCGTGTCGGGTTCCACCAAAAACACTCGTGAAATTCGACACATTCAGAGGTTCGGCACCCCGAAAGCGATAGATAGACTGTCGCGGATCGGCGACAACCCAAACGTCAGTATCGGGCTTGCAAATCGCGCGCAATAAAGCTGCACTGGCCGAATTGACGTCCTGGAACTCATCCACCAGCACATGTTTGAAGCCGGCGACATAGTTTTGGACATCTTGATTGTTTTGGACGAGTTCAACCGCTAGTTTGACAAGATCGCCGAAATCGACGGAGTCTGTATCTTTTAACGCCTGCTCGTAGATCCGGTATACCTTCGCAATCTCCATCACTTTTTCAGCATCTTCGAGCTCTTCGTCATCACGCGCGTTCTGAAGTGCATTAGAGGCGGCGGCCTCGTATTCGTCACAAGAAATAAGCTCATCCTTGCAACGCGAGATCGCCTTCAGAATATTGACGAGTTCATAAGCGGGTTCATAGAGGTTTTGATAGTGGTGGAGCGGAAGCTTATCGAGGTTTTCTTCCAGGAGAGCAAGAGCACCGGTCTGGTCGAGCACACGGAGATTGGTTGTTCTATGAACGGCCGATGGCCATTTTCTGAGCAGTTCCAGGCCGAATGCGTGAAAGGTTCCGACCCACATCTCGATCGCAGCGTCGCCGACTAATCCCGAGAGCCGCTCGCGCATTTCTTCAGCGGCCTTATTCGAAAACGTCAAAGCCAGAAACGACCCAGGATTTGAGCCCTTTGAGAGGACATGCTGAACTCGATGCACCAGCGTACGGGTTTTGCCGGTTCCCGGACCGGCATCTACCAGCAAGGGTCCCTTATCCCACGCTACCGCTAATTTTTGACTATCATCCAGCTCATGAACGATGCCCGGCTGCGGCGCGGGAGCCGGGCTTAAAGGCGGTAAAAGTAACGCCCGAGCCATTTGGTTCAGGACAAGAGTGATCGGCACTCCCAGTACGATAGCGAGCTCTTGCGGGCGCTTTCCTTCCCGGAGGTAGGCTTCACGCAACCAGTCGGCGGGACAGAGAAACTCTCCCGCAAAGACGTCCGCTTGAACCTCTTTCCTTTCGCGAGGCGCATAGCCTTCAACCTTGCCAGCACCGCTATCTACCGGGTCGCCGCCTAGCCCTTGCTGCAGCCCCGTCACTTCATTGCTAGGATCGTCATGAAGCGTAAAGTGACCTATCTCATGAGCCACGACGAGATGTTCGGTAGCCTGATCTAGGCTTTTGGCAACACTGATCAATCTCGCGGAACGGTCCAGCGAACCTAAGGTTCCGGGGCCCAAATCAATACGGCGAAACTCCAGATCATCAATATCGAGAGCAGCCTTAATGAGCGCGGCCGCGCTACGATCTCCTGCGGTCTTTGCGAGAGCTTTCTGATGGCAGCCACGTGCCTTGCGTCGAATATCGATCCAGGCCTCCATTCTTAATCCTCCTCAAGCCAGTAGCGCTTGCGATCATCTGACATATTGCTATCGCGGATAATCTCATCGCATGAACGCGGCACGACGGATGGTATGTGGTGTGATTTGGCGTGGCTCATACTTGGTGACTGCCGGGCAAAATCCAATGCATCGTGAAATTCTTCAAGGGTCGTATTGAGCCTAGTAAGCAGGCTATCGATGAGGCGTTTTCGGATAGGAGGGTTCATGGAGCCATTGAATAAATCCGAAAGGACGGAACGACCCACGTCCAATTCACGTGCGATCTGATACGTTTGCTTTCCTATCGCCTCTTGCATCTGCTGAAACGTTCGGCGAGGTTTCGCAGAATCGGCGGTGACCTGTGAGGGTGGCGCGCTGTAAATGATGTTGAGTGCTTGGCTGTATGCTCTTGCAGCCATCACTTCATCGACAGGCGGCTCCGCTTCTGTCCGGCTTGTCGCCCAATCCCATGCAATGGCCGCGTGTGCCCGAATGTCATCCGCGAACTGCGGATAGCGTTTCGTCCATTCGACGATGTCCACCGCCGTCGGTCGTTCAAATGCCTCGTGGAACGCAAACAGAACCTCGTCCCGCTCCGTCGTCTTCGCCAGGTCCGTCATGATCTCTCTCCCGCTCTCAAATTCCTGAGGTGTTTCACCCCATCGTTTTGTGCCAAGAATAGTTGAACCTCTTTGACCCATTCGCGCGCCGTACGCTCGCTGATGCCGAGGGCGTCCGCGATGGATTCAACGTTCTCCCGCTTTGTCTTAAAAGGAACGCCGTTCATATACAGATGGAATGCCAGGCGCTTTCTCTCGTCGCTCACGCAGTCGAGAATGCGGTCGACGTCGAGCCGTTCATCCACGTCAATCAAACCGTCGTCGGCATCGGCATCTGGTCCCTTGATTTCCTCACCGTTGCCAACCTCGATCTCCTCAGTCTCTTCGCTCTTCGGTCCGACTGAGGCATTCAAGTCTATGGTTTCATCGCCGACCTTTCCTTCCGCCTTCTCCTTTTTCAATTTCTTGTCCGCCATAATGTCATCAGGAGTTCGCCGCTCCCTCTGCTCCTTGGCGATTGCGTCTTTCATCCTGTAGAGGACGAGGGACCCAAAACGCCTCCGCAAGGCTTTCCCGTCCGCCGATTGTGGCAACATCAGGGCCACGAATACCTCGCCGTGTACGCGATAGATGATGTCTTCGCCGCCATTAGGGTGATTGAAGCCCACTCGTTTCCGCAACATGCCGACGATGCTGTCTGAAAGACGTTTCGCCAATGCGTGCTGAATTTGTTGGTCTAGATGCCCCAGATCCTGAAAGGCGGCCGCAAGAGCCTCAAGCCGAAACTTCTTCAGCCGATTCCCTTCGATGGCTTTCCGCCACCCTTCAAGATCGGTTGACTTGGGTGGTTCTTCGCCTTGCTGAGTGTCCATGGGCACCTTACCTTCCTGGGGTTAGTCCCCTTAGTGAAAGCGATCCGAGCCCCAAAAAAGCGGAAGGACACTTGGGTTTGACAATGATCTGCTTCTAGGTTGCTGATAACAAAGCATAACTCGGTTCCCGTGCGAAGACTCGTTTTGCGGAAGTTCCTACAAAACTCGGTGCCCGGACAGTCTCTTTTCGCGGGAGACGCCGGAAACTCGCTTTGTCGTTCCCAGTCCTCCCTCCTCCCCCGTGCTTCGGCGGAACCCCCGCCGTCCACCGCCTGATGGCAAGCGTGGCGGCAGCTTTGCTCGCGGGGCTGCCGCTGCGTCATCTCTCTCCGTTCAGGACGGGCCGGGTGTGTGTGCGGAGCCGTCAGCCTCTTTCCGGTGTCCCGGCACATGGCGGGCGATGGGCACTTTAGCCGCCGCCGCTTGCCGTCAATGACGGATTTTGGCTCCCCTCTCCCCGACCCGGACAAAACGCCACGCCAATGCATACGGGTCGGGGCAGTCACCCCAAAATCCTATGACCGCTGCGCTCTTTTGCGGCGGCATCCTGTGCCTTCTTTCGCCCCCGCCACGGGGGACACCCGAAATGAAAGAGGCACATCATGACGACATCGCACAGCACGAAACACGCGCCCCGCCAAAACCGGAACGACGGCGCCGCAAGCGATCCGATGCAGGAATTCGCGAACCGTATCATCGCCGAGCTTCAAAACGGCGTGAAGCCCTGGGTTCGGCCGTGGGACCCGGAGAAAGCCGGCGGGCCGCAAGCGCCCTTCAATCCCGTCACCGGCAAGCGCTATCACGGCGTCAATGTCCTGATCCTCGGCATGGACTTCCGTGCCTTTCAGAGCGGCGACCCGCGCTGGATGACCTACCAGCAGGCGCAAGGCAAAGACTGGCAGGTTCGGAAGGGCGAGCGGTCCACGACCATCTTCTTCACCAAGCCCTACGAGGTTGAAGACGAAGAGTCCGAGGACAGTAGGAAAATAGTCCGGGTTATGAAGCACTATGCCGTGTTTCATGCGTCACAGATTGATGGCATTCCTGCCTATAAAGCACCCAGCGTCGAAGACGCACCGTGGACACGCCCTGAAGCTGCTGAGCTCATCCTGAAGAACAGTGGCGCCGTTGTCCGGATCGGCGGCGATCGTGCTTTCTATTCACCGTCTACCGACCATATCCAGCTTCCGCCTGACGTTGCTTTCAATGGTCCGGAGGAATTCACGGCGACGGCTTTGCATGAACTCGCCCACTGGACCGGCCATTCTTCACGGCTCAACCGCGATCTTCAGAACCGCTTTGGATCGTCAGCTTACGCGATGGAAGAACTCAGGGCCGAGCTTGCCTCGGCATTTGTGGCGAACGAACTCGGCATCCCGACCGACATTCCGCATCACGCCAGCTACATCGCCAGCTGGATCAAGCCGCTAAAGGACGACAAGCGCGAGATCTTCCGCGCCGCGGCCGATGCGCAGCGCATCGCTTCGATGGAACTCGGTTTCCATCCCGACTACGCCGCCCAGGTGCAGGAGAAGCTTGCGGCCGTTCCGGGTTAGAGCCGTAAATCTATCGCGACGCTCGCCGCGAGAAAGCTTATCGAACCGATGGCTTTCGCGTTTTCTTTCGCGGCTTCCGTGCAGTCGCTGGCAACTTTTCTGCGCCGCAAGCCTCGCAACGTGGAACATATAACCCTGTCGGCCCAAGCTCCGGCCGCCAATCAATCGTCATGCGGTATGAATTGCACCTTCCACATCGCTCGGGCGCGCCAATCCTCAGTTTCAGAACCGACGCGGCATAGTTGTTGACAACATGCGATGTTGCGCCCAGCGCGAGGTCCGCATCGGTGCGCGTGGCATTGTTGGCATGAGTCAGCCAATTGACCAAACGCCACGCACGTTCGGCTGTGGTTTTCAGATAGCCACGAACATGCTCAGCCGAGGCGCCCGGCGCGATGGCATTCGCAATTCTTTCATTCCACGCCGGGAAGTCTCCTGCCTTCGGAAGTTCCTCGCCTTGTGCAAGCTCACTGTCCTGGGTCAGTTCCTTAACCAAAGCCAAGAGGCATTCTCTGCAGCGCATCCCAACTGCCTGAAACTCCTCAGCCTCGTCCGACAGGTCGAAGGCCTCGCTCGCCTGCACCAGCTTCCGATTGGTTATGCGTAGAAACTCCTGTTCGGCTTCTGTGCCTTCGGGTTCGTGTCGCGCTTCGACCCGCGCCATCAATCCGATATGAAAGGAAAGCGTATAGTCCAAGCTGGGCATCAACGCCTGCGAGTATAGGTTCGTGGGACTCGTCACCACCCACCAGCGCTCTTTATCGGTGTGAACGTCCCAAACATCGTGCTGCCGTCCAAAGATGCGTTCGCTTGCCACCTTCTCGGCGTGCAGCACTTTTTCTTTCCCGTGAGCCTGCCATTCGACATATTCCTTGATTTTCTCTGCTTCCATTTCAGATTGGCGGAAGAGGAGCTCGTGAAGCTCTCCTTTGGGAAGCGCCGGAGGGATAAGGCAGTCGTCTTCGACTTTCACCTTCTTACTCTGTTTCTTCGTTGGTTTCTTATCTGTCATCGATCTGCCCTCGAAAGAATCTCAGAAGTCAAAAACGGACTTCAAACCAGCATAGTGTCCAAGCCTTGTCTTACCATGACGTTCGCCTGAATGCTGGATACGCCTGATGAAATGTGGTGAGCACCTCGTCGCGCAACCGCTCCAGCTCGTGCGAGGCATTTGGCGTATTAAAGAAATATGTCGGGCAATTCGGATCACTGCACTGGCAGTGGCGTAGAACACCAGAGCGCGTGAGCTCATCGTATTTCGCCCTGAGCCTTGAAAGCGCCTTCTCAACCGTCTGAATCCTTGTGCGCAGGCTGTCGCTCTTTAACTGGTGGCGAGAGGGAATGCGGTCGATGAGATGGCCGTCGCGTGACTTCCATATCCCCGTGCCGAAAGCCTGAATCGTGTCGGTGATGGCCTGCTTGAAATCGCCTAAATTGCTTTCCGCATGAATCGGTGTGTAAAACGCCGGACGATCAAACAGCCTTGCATAAAGAGCCAGTATCTCGTCATCTGTAACGGCAGAAGTCGTCGAGGCCAGTGTCTTGATATCCTCCGGCGCATCCGGGAACGCCACGCCATCGACAAAGCGCTTAAGAAGGAACTCGGCATCTCTGTGCAGGAACTCCTCGAATTCTCCTCCAGACCAGGTATCACATTTTTTGACACCCAGAGATTTGACGTGGGCCTTAATCTTGTCCCGCATCTCGGCCGAGATGTTGGATTGCGCGACAATTCGAAACCGGTCCGGTATGCCGTTCGGCGCCTTCAAAACCTTATTGATGTCTGAAGCCACCTTCGCGAAAGTCAGCCTCTTTCGGTTGACGCACTGGAT
>Ga0206796_1106_pt1 | contig 18368 bp, 20 predicted proteins | sample Alteio_BWOrgCont_68_FD_152895 | JGI IMG/M metagenome (GOLD analysis project Ga0206796, IMG submission 152895) | Enriched cells from forest soil in Barre Woods Harvard Forest LTER site, Petersham, Massachusetts, United States -... | ecosystem: Environmental > Terrestrial > Soil > Temperate forest >...
GGACGCGCCTCGTCGTCCACATATCTACCGATTCCTGTGATGAAAGCCTGATCTTCCTTGCGACCGCATCAAAACAGGGGGGGGCGTTTGCAAAAATCCTGAAAAATCTATCGTCATATGCTGGACATGCACGATGTGCTTTGCTACATCGCCGCCATCGAGCGCGGCAAACCCCGCGCTCTGATTGTTTCCGATGGGCGCATAGCTCAGTTGGTAGAGCAGCTGACTCTTAATCAGCGGGTCCTAGGTTCGAGCCCTAGTGCGCCCACCATCGGAACTTTGCAAAATCAATAAGCTGTAGCGAATGGCCACTCCCCTCAGGGGACATTGAATGCCTGTTATCTCTCAGGGCAACGCTCTCGCGCGCCGAATGGCCACCTGACTACGGCAGTCCTTGCGGCAATCGCCTGGTTCTCGCTGCTCTGGGGAGACTAAGCAAATGGTCGAAAAACCGCCCGTGTTGGAACATTCGGTGCGCCGCGCTGTTTGATCACAGCCTAGGGGCAACGCTTGCGAGGATAACGCTGTGATTCATTGGATACTCATTCTTGTCATTATCGCCGCCGTGGCCAGTTTGCTCGGAATGCCAAGGTTGGCCGGAACAGCCGCAGCCGGTGCTCGTATCCTCATCGGAGTCGTGCTGGTGATTTTCCTGCTGGTCGTGTTCGGCCTTCTCGCTGTGGCGTGATTAGGGTGTAGCGCGCCGGCAGGCGCAGCGCTCATGTCCGACAAGCGATGGATCGCGCGGCTTTCACGACATGAATCCAACCCCGCGTTCTCAAACGTCGGGCAAATCGATCCACGCCCGATGGGGGCGCCCAGAGCATCGGAACCGATTTGTGTATCGAGTCCAATGCTCTGGCTTTTTGTTGCCACATCGTTTTTTGCGATAAGCTGCCATTCGCTTTGCAGCACGATGCTTGCCGCGAGGATCAATTGTCCTGGACGTAAGTATGATCAGAAAGTGCGGCGCAGGCGCACGCCGGCGCCGACGCTGTCAAATGAACCAGATGCGCCGCTTGGATCCTTTTTCTGGTACCATACTTCAGCTCCAATTATGAAGCCTGGTACGACAGTGTAGTTCACCTGCCCGCCAACGACGTAGTACTTGAAGTTGTCGCTCTGTTTGGTTGTGATACTCGGGGCGTCGTATTTTAAATAGCCGCCGAAGAGCACGGCCTGGAGCTGTTTGGTCACGCTGAGGCCGGCCTCGGTCTGGACGGCATATCCCTTGGCACGATCAAGATCGTAGGGTGCGCCCGGAGTGGTGTAGGCGTAAGCGGCACCGAAGGCGAGGCTGGAACTCAAGTTGGGGTTTAATCCCAATACGGTTCAGATAAGCGTCTCGTTAACGGTTTGCTAACCGAAGCATGAGTCTATGTTGCCGAATCGGGAGCGAGATTGATGGCTCGGGCGGCGGCGACACTGGGGACGGGAGCACGGATCAGCGATTTGGTGACGGTTGGGGTCATCGCCCGAAGCTTTCCACTGTCTCAGGTTCGACAAATTTTATCGAAGACGGGTAAGACGAGTCAACGGGAGCGCGAGCTGCCAGCGCATGTGGTAGTTTATTATGTGATCGCCATGGCGCTGTTTATGAACGCCTCGTGCCGTGAGGTGCTGCGTTGCCTTTTGGAAGGCGTCCATTGGCTGAGCGAGGGTGGTGGGGCGCCGAAGATCACCACCAAGTCCGGCATTTCGCAGGCGCGTTCACGCCTTGGGTCAGAGGTGATGCAACGTCTCTATGAGGATGCGGTGAAGCCGATCGCCACGGCGCAGACGAAAGGGGCTTGGTTCAAAGGATGGCGGTTGGTGAGCCTGGACGGCAGCACGTTTGATGTGGCTGACGATCCGGCGCTGGAGGGGGCGTTCGGCCGGCCTGGGGCGGGCCATGGCGAGAGCGCCTTTCCGCAAGTGCGGATCGTTTCTCTGGTGGAGAACGGCGCCCATGTGCTTGTTCGCCACGAAGATAGCGGGATGCAAGATCAGCGAGTTGGCCTTGGCCACGCAAGTGATCCCGGCGCTCAAGGCGGGCCTGCTCTGCCTGGCGGACCGCAACTTCCTCAGCTTCGATCTTTGGGAGCAGGCCCAGCAGACGGGAGCGGACCTGCTCTGGCGGGCCAAACAGGGGCGGGATCTGCCTGAAGACGAGCGTCTGGCGGACGGCTCCTACCTCAGCCGCCTCTATCCTGGCGATGATCGCAAGCGCCACTCGGACGGCATAAAGGTGCGGGTCATCGATTATCGTCTCTACGGCGTGGCTGACGCGGAGCCGATGTATCGGCTTGTCACCACCATCCTGGATCCGGCTCAGGCCAGCGCTCACGAGCTGGCCGCGCTCTACCACGAACGTTGGGAAATCGAGACGGTTCTGGCCGAGCTCAAGACCCCCTTGCGGGGCTCCAGGATCGTCCTTCGCAGCAAGACCCCAGATCTTGTGCGGCAGGAAATTTACGGCCTCTTGCTGGCCCATTTCGCCATCCGAGGTCTGATGCATGAGGCCGCGCTGAAAGCCGACGAGGATCCAGACAGGCTATCATTCATCCATGCCGTTCGGGTCATGCGCCGCAAGCTCGCCGCCTTCGGCGGCGTTCCCCCCTCAGAAGAGACCCGCGCTGCATAGAGCCATCCTCGAGGAAATCCTCCAGGAGCGATTGCCGCCACCCACCCACCGGCGCAACAAACGCGGCGTCAAACGAAAAATCAGCAGCTACCCCGTCAGGCGGAAGGCCGACAGACCTCCGCCCACCGTCAATATTGCTTTGTGCATTCAAATCGTTATCTGAACCGTATTGGGTTTAATCCCCCGACACCAAGATATTTCACCGCGCCATCGGCGTAGCTTGCTTCACCCGCGACATAGGCTCCCGCCAGAACCGGAATGTTGATGTTTCCGCCGATACCAACCGAATAGCCCCAATCGCTGCCATAGACTGCAATGGCAGAACGGTTCTGATGGAGAGCTCCATCACCTGCACGCGTCCCCAGCCATCCTTGTTGTCGTTGTAGCCGAGGACACCAACGATATCGGGCACGGAGGATCCGCCAGTGGTGGTGTTGACGGTGCCGCCAAAATTCGTCGACGCCCGGTGCGTTCTGTTGTCTTCTATCGACAGTGTTGCGAAAGACTTGTCGAACGGCGCGGTGTAGCTGATCAGAGTGCGTCGTCCCTGCTCGCCAAAATAGGGCGCGAAGTATTCGGCCTGGTAGTTGGGGTCATAGAAGGCGTAAGGAGACCAGGCATAACCCGCCGTCGAACCGCCCAATTGCAGATAGGCTTGGCGCTCGGTGAAGGTTGTGACATTCCCAGCCGCCTCAGCCTGCAATTCAAAGAAGGAGCGTAGCAAGCCGTAACCAGCCGTTCTTGGCTGATCCTCGGCAGCGTGTGATCGCAGCGTTACCGGACCAACGGGCGGCGTCGGGCCCAGGTGCACCGCTTCTCTCCCCGAGTTCAACATCAAGGAGATCCACCGCAGTAGGCATGGCTGTTCCCCCTAAGGATGACTTCTGGCACCAGGGGTGCGGGCGTATGATCTGTTAGCCGGATCAAGGTCTATCATGATGCCCTGGGCAATCTTTGTTTTCATCCTGTTCGCCGTCCTTTTTCCAAGGATATTGAAGGCAATCGTGATTCTCCTTCTCTTCGGATCCCTCTTCGCCTGCGCCACTGTTTTGGAACACGTCGCGGCCGTGATTTGATTTGGACGCGATCAAGTCTCAGCGTTGCCGGCGCTCGTCAGTTGGTTGCTATCATCCTGCTCCGATGCATGAAACATTCCACTGACTTCAACGTTGTAGATCTAGCCATGGTGCCTTGGCCGGTCACCAGGTCAGGTCCGGCAATGCGGCGTCTCTCTCCGGTTGCCGGGCCGCCTGGTGCGGAGGGCGTTCGTCTGCCTGTGGGTACCTGCTGACGCAGGCGTTTTTACCTAACGTTGCCTGAAGCTGCATGCACCCTCACAACGCCAGATGAAGATAATGATTGCCGCTGCGCTCATCATTGCAGGCATGGGCGCTAGTATTGGCCCGTCGTCGGCGAAAACGACGGGCCAAGCTTCCAATTCACTCCGCTGCGCGGGACGTTGGCGATTCCACCTGTCCTCGGGCTAATCGCAGCGCCCGCTGCCATTGGTATGGACTGCCCGGTGTTCATCACGGTCAGATCTGGCTGAGGCAGCGCGGCGACGAGGGTTGCCGGCACTCTCATTGCCATCGCTACGATCACCATACGCATTACGTGCACCATGCGTGATCGCCTGTCGGCCGTGGGCATGGCGGCTCCGGCGGGGTGCAAACGACACGTTGGCGCGCAAAGCCGGGCCGTCCTGCGCACACACAGGCCGTGAGGAGGCTGGAAGCTCCCTCAGACCGCACCAGGCAAATTGATCGCCTCGAAATGCTGCTTGGCGTTTTCGTAGAACACGGTGGGCGCGAAATACTGATGACCGGCGGCGCGCACCACGAGCGCAAAACGATTGGTGGGCAAGCTGGGATCCTTGAGAGGGCGAAACACCAAATTGCCACTTTGGATCTCGTTCTGGGCTCCAATCGGTGTCATTACTGAAACATGATGGCCGATCTGCACCAAATCCACGACTATTGGGATGGCGTCGACCTCGACCACCGGAGGCCTGAGCAGGGCTGAAGGTTGCAAGAAGGGCTCGATCACCTTGCGGATGGAGCCCTCAGGCTTGGCGACAGCAACCGCAACCGGGTAGGGTAGGCATGCCGCGATCGTCATGCCGGGGTCCGACGCCAGGGGATGGTCGGGCCGCATGACGACGCCGATGCGCACCTCGCGACGCACAGCCAATTCGATCGCCTTGGTGTGCGGGCAATAAAGCCGAACCGATATCGACCCCTTAATCGATAACGCGTGCGATTACGTCGGCGGATGGCGGAACCGAGATATTGAGATGCAGGCCGGGATAACGCCGCCCGAAATCGGCGATGAACCGCCACAGGAAGGACAGGGCGGCGCTCTCCACCGCGGCGAGCCGGATCGAGCTGGTCTTCAACCCACGGAGCATGCGAGTTCCGATACCGCCGCCTCCATTGGTTTGATCAGGCGCCCGGCATGCCGGTGGGGGCTCTCGCCGTGTCGAGAGCTTGTGCCGGCGACCCTCGCGCTGCAACGGTTCAGGCCGAGGGCATCCTCGAGCCCCGCGACCTGGTGCAACGCTGCCGAGGATGCGACATTGAGGCGGCGGCCAGCCTCACGGATCGAGAGATATTCGGCAACCGCGCTGAAACAGACGCGCGAAGGCTGATGAAAGACGCGCGCCAGCAGGGTCGGCGGCAGGGTGCGCTCACGCGGACGCGTTGTAACTGCCGGCTTGCCGCTCTGCGAGGCACTGTCCCCATCGAGATAGTCAGCAATTCAATCCTGGTCCGATTGGTCCGCCGGCATTAAATCACGCTCGGCTTGCGCAGCACATACTATTCCCGTACGGCAGCGGACGGCTCGGGCCAGTTGCTGCTGATTTGGCAGCGCATTGTTCTGCATTCGGAAATATCGAGAGGCGCAAATTCCTGTAAGGCTCATGTGATTGTCGCATTTATCATGAAAGTCCTTCGTCGAGCTGCGCTCTTCCGCTTTTGTTCCGCGCGATCGATCATAGGTGCGACAAATAGAGATGCTGTTGAACGAGCAGCGCACTGTAGCCTTGCTCAGGCAGCCCTCTTTCACAGTCCCAGTTCATGTGCCCGTCGGCGGCGGTAACGCCGCCTACGGTAGAGGCGATCTATTCTCGCCTGCTTGTCGACGACGCTCACAATGGGAACTTGCATGCACCGCTTCCAGCCTATCAACCTTAGGAGACACTGCCGGATCGACCCATCGATCAAGCGGGCCTAGATCGACGCAGGTCGGAAGTACGCACGGATTCCAGCAAGGTCAGCGCGCCGTCGAATTCAACGGGGATCGGCGAAGGACAGAGGCGGCAATTCCTCACTGTTCGCCATAGCTGCCGCAGCGACTTGCCGCGGCAGAATTCTGGACTGATCAGTCTTAATACCTGCGAAGAGGAACTGCAACCGGACGCCAACGTCACCATAGCTTCGCGCTGTTTGCTTCACTTTCGCGCAATCGATCCAGATCTGCCCGGCACAGACCGCAGCCAATTAAAAAATGAAACGAACCCAAGGGATGACCATGACGACGATCGTAGACACGCAGGCCGCAGCAAGTCCGGCATCGCCTGCCCGCATCGCTAGAATACACCCCGTTGACGAGGTGCTGCCCATCGGCAAACTGGCGGCGTATGGCTTCCAGCACGTGCTCGCCTTCTATGCTGGCGCCGTACTAGTGCCGATTATCCTGGCCGGCGCCCTCAAGCTGACGCCCGAACAGCTGATCCACCTCATCAACGCCGATCTCTTCACCTGCGGCATCGCCTCGCTGATCCAGTCGGTCGGCTTCTGGAATATCGGTGTCCGCCTGCCCCTTCTGCAGGGCGTGACCTTCACCGCCGTCAGCCCGATGATCGCCATCGGTCTTGCCGCGGGCGGCGGCACCACCGGCCTCCTGTCGATCTACGGCTCGGTGCTGGTGGCAGGCTTGTTCACCTTCGCCGTGGCCTCCTACTTTGCCAAGCTGGTGCGTTTCTTCCCCTCCGTCGTGACCGGATCGGTGATCCTGATCATCGGCGTCGCCCTGCTGCCGGTGGCCGCCAACGATATCGTGATGGGGCAGAGCCCGGCCGCGATCCAAAATCCCGTGCTCCTCAAGAACCTCGCCTACGCCTTCGGCACACTGGCCCTCATCGTCGGCATCCAGCGCTTCTTCTCGGGCTTCATGCAAACGGTCGCCGTGCTGATCGGCCTCGTTCTTGGCACCGTCGTTGCCAGGATCCTCGGCGACGCGCAGTTCACCGAGGTCGCCGGCGCCAACTGGCTCGGCTATACCTCACCGTTCTATTTCGGCATACCGACCTTCAGCTTCACTGCGATCCTGTCGATGATCATCGTCATGGTCATCACCATGGTCGAGACCACCGGCGACGTCTACGCCACCGGTGAAATCGTCAAGAAGCGCATCCGCGCGGAAGATATCGGCCGCGCCATCCGCGCCGACGGCCTTGCCACTTTCATCGGCGGCGTGCTCAACTCATTCCCCTACACCTGCTTTGCCGAGAATGTCGGCCTGGTTCGCCTGACGCAGGTCAAGAGCCGATGGGTCGTCGCCGCGGCCGCGGTCATCATGATCATCCTCGGCTCGCTGCCGAAGGCCGCCGCCATCGTCGCCGGCATTCCATTGCCGGTGCTCGGCGGTGCGGCCCTCGCCATGTTCGCCGCCGTCGCCGTGGTCGGCATCCAGACGCTCAGCAAGGTCGATTTCAACAACCATAGCAACATCGTCATCGTGTCCACCAGCGTCGGCCTCGGCATGCTGGTAACGGCCCAGCCCTTCGTCGCCAATGCGTTCCCAGAATGGGCGCAGATCATCTTCGGCAGCGGCATCACCCTGGGCGCGCTGTCGGCGATCGTGCTCAACGTCATCTTCAATCACCTCGGCGGCGGGCACAGCCCCGCCGTGGCGGGACGACCGGGAGGCAGGCTCGTCACTCTTGCCGACGTCAATGCCATGGGCAGCGCCGAGTTCGGCAAGACCTTTGGCGGCCTTGTCGAGAACACCCCCTGGGTGCTGCAACGGGCTTATGCGATGAAGCCCTTCGCCGATACCATCGCGCTGCGCATGGCCTTCCATGACGCCCTGCTCACCGGCGCGCCGGACGAACAGCTCCAGTTGATGAACTCCTTCGCCGATCTCGGCAGCGCTGTGGAAGCCGCCAATTCCTATGTGCTTGACCACATCAACGCCGGCATAGACGGCCTCGACGCCGAAGACCTCAAGAATGTGCAGGATCTCGCGGCAGCCTATCGCAAGCATTTCGGCTTCCCGCTGATCGTCTGCGCCCCCGAGGTCGAGCGATACGAACGCGTCCTTGCCAGCGGTTGGTCCCGCATGGCGAATGCGCCGGGTGTCGAGCGTGCAACCGGGTTGATCGAGATTGCCAAGATCGCCAATCATCGGTTCGACAAACTCGTCGCCAATGCGAACCCCATTGCATCGGCCCATGTTCCGCAGTCCTTCGACCAGGCTGCATGATCAAATGCCCGGCGGCGGAGGCAAAACTTCCGCCGCCGACTGCGCGAAATTCAGGAGGGATGACGTTGACAGCAATCAAGGCTCTGCGCGGCGCCGCCATTTCTTTTGGCGGCAACCCCTTCGAACAAGCCGAAGAGACCTGCCTGACTCATCACGAGGACGCCCTCATCATCATCGAAGCCGGCAAGATCACGGCTTTCGGTCCCTATTCGGCGCTCGCGGGCACTTTGCCTGCCTGTGTGACACCTGTCCACTATCCCGATGCGCTGATCTCGGCGGGGTTCATCGACACTCACGTTCACTATCCGCAAGTGCAGATGATCGGTGCCTATGGCTCGCAGCTGCTCCAATGGCTAGAGAAATACACCTTCGTCACCGAACAGCAATATGCCGACTCGAGCCATGCCAAGCTCGCATCCAGGCTGTTCCTGCGCGAACTCCTCCGCGCGGGCACGACGACGGCGGCCGTCTACTGCACGGTCCATCCTCAATCGGTCGATGCGTTCTTCGAGGAATCGGAGCGCTACAATACGCTTATGGTCGCGGGCAAGGTCCTGATGGACCGCAATGCCCCGCAGGGGCTACTCGACACCGCGCAGCGCGGCTATGACGAGAGCAAGGCCCTCATCGGCCGCTGGCATGAAAAGGGGCGCCAGCATTATTGCGTCACCCCGCGCTTTGCCCCTACCAGCACCGAGCCACAGCTCGATGCCGCCGGTACGCTGCTGCGCGAGCATGACGGCCTGTTCATGCAGACCCATCTCAGTGAAAATCCGAGCGAGGTCGAATGGGTCCTCAGCCTGTTCCCGGAGCGATCGAGCTATCTCGATGTCTACGCCCATGCCGGGCTGGTCGGACGACGCTCGGTGTTCGGCCACGCGGTGCATCTTGCGGAGCAGGATTTTTGCACGTGCCACCAGACCGGAGCGGCGCTCGCCCATTGTCCGACATCCAACCTATTTCTCGGCAGCGGGCTGTTCCGACTTTTCGACGCCGTCGACCCGAAGCGCCCGGTCCGTGTCGGGCTCGGTACAGATGTCGGAGGCGGCACATCGCTGTCACAGCTTCAATCCCTGAACGAAGCCTACAAAGTGGCAGCCCTCATGGGGCGCAAACTCAATGCCGTTAGGGCCTTCTACCTGGCCACGTTGGGCGGCGCCAATGCGCTTTATCTCGACGACCGGATCGGCAAGCTCGAACCTGGCTATGATGCCGACATCTGCATTCTCGACTACAAGGCAACTCCCCTGCTCGACTTCCGCACCCGCTACTGCAACAGCCTGGAGGAGCTTCTTTTCGTCCTGATGACGTTGGGCGACGACCGGGCGGTACGTGCGACCTATGTCGCCGGAGAGTGCATCTATGAACGGGATCGCCCGGGTGATCCGTTCCATTACCCTCAAGCTGGCGGCATTACGCCGTAAACGGGAATCTTCAGCCTCGATCCGCCGCCCTTGTCCTTTTTGCGGATCGGCAAGGTTGCCGTCTTCGCGCTGACTGGCCGCTTCGGCTTTCGTGCGGTCTCGGCCACCGACAGTCTCTCGCATTGGAACGTTGATGGGGGATTCGATGGATTACTCGAGCGGATTGGCCGCCACCAGCGCCTCGCCCGCACTGACAGCCGGTCCTGGTCCCACTCCGGTGTCGACGCATTAGGCGCACGCAAGCTAAGGTTGCGGGCCAGGATGGCATCCCGATGGCTGGAGCCGCCGGTCTCATGATCGCCCGTAGGACGGAGTATTGGGATGAGAGACCCTACTTACAGGCCGACCCACTCGCGACATCGCAAATAACACCCGCGGCAAACCTGCAATACCAAGTAACAGCTGCGTCACGCCAAATCTGGTGGTGTGGATCGAACCGGTTTGGCATCGATTTTTCGGGGCGTTCCAAGCAGCATTGTCACCTCACGAGGTGGACAGTCGTTGATCCGGACGGAGTTCGACACCATCAAATCGGCAAGCCACGATCCACAGTACCGGGCCGGGCTTTGCCTTCGGTGATATGAGGCGAATATGAACGACAACCCACTCGCAGCATTGTGCCCACTCTACTGGCGAGCGGCACATCAACACCGCTTCGAAATATGCGGCTCGAAACCTAGTTCAACCGTGGCGTGCAAGCTCCGGGATGTCCGAACGGCTGAAGCCGATCTCGGCAAGATCCCTGTCGGTCAACATCTGGTAGGAAGCCAGGCGCGCCTGATAGGCTTGGTACGCTTGATAGCGAGCCCGCAGGCTGGCAATTAGGCTGGCGAAAATCATGATCGTAGTTCCATTGTTAGCTCTTGTTGCAGTGCAACATAAGCGCTTTGGCGTTTTTCGCCAGGGATAGAACTGCATGGCTCTCATGCAGGCATTCGTGACCGCGCTAAAAAACTCAGGCGACGACACCACCACAGGTCCGAGGGGTCCGTCTCACCCCAAATTTCCTGCCAACATGGTAGTTAAACACCACCCTGGCGCTTCACAGGTCTGGAATAGAAGAAAGTCAGTCAATGTCCCGGTCGTCCGTATGCCACACTGCTCCCACAATCGAGACGCCGCGCCTTATCCTGCGTGCCCACAAGCCCACCGATCTGCCACGATGCGCGGAAATGCTCAGCGATCCGGTCGTACTCCGCTTTCTGCGTGACAAGCCCTATTCCCGCGAGGAAGTCTGGACCCGCATGCTGCGTTATGGCGGGCATTGGCAATGGTTCGGCTATGGATTCTGGGCCATCGAACACAAGGAAAGCGGGCAATTTCTCGGTGAGGCCGGATTGCAGAATTTCGAACGGGACATAGAGGTCGAGTTCTGCGGTAAGCCGGAGCTCGGCTATAGCCTCGTCAGTTCCGCGCACGGCAAAGGCTATGCCGTGGAAACCGCGCAAACCATCATCGCCTGGTTCGACCGCCATATAGGCACGCCTCTGACCTATTGCATGACCAGCCCCCAGAATACTGCCTCGCAAAGGGTTGCCCTTAAATGCGGTTACCGCTTTGTCCGCGAGAGCCAACACCGGGACGCTCCCGTTGCGATGTTTCGGCGCGAGCTGGGTGCGCTGCCCGAGTAATGGCATCTACGATCAACGGCAACGCTCAATACAGCCTGACGTTAGGGAGTGCCGTGACGTCAACTATGTCATTTTCCTGCAATGAAGGCATGCCGTCGAGCACGGCAAGCTTTGCCTGAAACGATATCTTGCGCCCACAGCTGAAAGTTGTGCTTCTTTCTTTGGCAGACTCAGTCTATCACCAATGTGTGCCGTACCTTCGCCGTAATCCTCAACACAAAAATAGGCGTCCCGGCTGAGGTTGGTTCAGGGGTCGGCAGCGGGCATCAATTCGCTGAAATCAAGGGAGTTAACACAATGATTCGTTCCGCTATCATCTGTTCCGGGCTGTTGCTCGTAGGAGCCATGGCTTTTGCGGCGCCGGCCCAGGCGCTCACCATGAAAGAGTGCAGCGCCAAATATGAAGCCGCCAAGGCGGCGAACACGCTCAATGGCATGGGCTGGAACGATTTCCGCAAGGCGCAATGCGGCGCCGCTGCAACCCCTGCTGCTGCTCCGGCACCCGCCGCTCCGGCGCCCGCCGCTCCGGCGCCCGCCACGACAACAACGGCCGTGAAGCCGAAGCCGACCATGGCTCCCGCTGCAGCTAACTCGAGCAACGCCGTGTTTCCGACCGCCATCTCTCCGAAGTACTCGACGGAATCGGCTGGCAAGCAGCGGATGCATACCTGCCTCGATCAGTACAAAGCCAACAAAGCCAATAATGGCAATGGTGGCTTGAAGTGGATCGAGAAGGGCGGCGGCTATTATAGCGAATGCAACAAGCGTCTGAAGGGCTGATCGCCATTCTTGTGATTTTGACGGCCGCGGCTCCGCGGCCGTTTTGTCTTACGCCGTTTGCACAACGACTGAGACCAGGGATGTCCTCGTCCATCTCTTGGAACCACAGAGGCTTGGCAAGGAAGAGCCGGGTCAGAAGCGCCGGCTCTTCCTTCCCAGCACCCGCAGCGCCTCCAAGAAAAGGCCTCGAAGATAACGCCTCCAAGTTGCGGACGAGGGCCTCCGTTTGCCCAACCGCTCAACCCACGTTTACCCATGCCCCCTTGGCGAAGCTGTCGGCGATGGCGTGCACCGTCTTTTCAATGGCGATGCCATCCCCGAAATCGAACAGGGCAGCCTTCTCGCCGCGAATCTTCCCGATCAATTCCCGACATTCGATAATTTTCAGGTCATTGAAACCCAGGCTATGTCCGGCCGCGGGAACAAATCTGTCATAGGGCTTGTGCACCGGTGCCGTAAGGATAGTGCGAAAGCCTTGGGTTTCCTCCGCGCCCTCGCGCTTGAACAGTTGCACTTCGTTGAAGCGTTCCTGATCAAACACGATTGTGCCGCCATCGCCAAAGATCTGCAGCTGGATGCGTCCTTTGCGGCCCCAGGCCGTGCGATTGACGACCAGAACGGCCGAGGCTCCGCTTTCGAGCCTCAGTAGAGCAGTGGCGATGTCGTAATTCTCAATGGCACGCCGCCCACCGTCTGGATGCGGACGATCGGCGTAGGGCTTTGCCATCTCGCCGAAGGCCTCGGCAACTCCGCCGATAACGAATCGCAGCAGACTGAGCGGATGAACCGCGAAATCGTCGAGCGCACCATAGCCGGCGCTCGTCTCGTTTCGCATGGCGAATGGCGCTTCTCGATCAGCCATGAAATCCTCATCCATCTCCATGCGGACATGGTTGACGGTACCGATCGCCCCCTCGCTGACAAGCTTGCGGATGAGACGCGTGATCGGGTTTTGAATGTAGTTGTAGCCCAGCGCGGCCACCTTGCCGCTAGCCTGCCAGGCTGCATGCATGGCCAGTGAATCCTCCATATGCGGCGCCATCGGCTTTTCGCACCACACATGCTTGCCGGCCTGCAGGGCGGCGATCGCCATCTCGGCGTGGAAACGGTTGGGCGTGGTGATCGAAACAACATCGATCTCGGGATTGATGATCAGATCGCGCCAATTTCCGGTCGATTCGGCAAAACCCAGTTCCGCGGCCCTTTCGCGAGCAAGATTTGCCGAGGCTTCAGCCAGGGCGACCAGGCGCGGTCGTTCGACGTCGCCAAAGACCGGCGCCACCGCGTTCCACGCCAGGGCATGGCATTTGCCCATATAGCCAGTGCCGATCAGGCCAACACCCAATCCCTTTGTTCCCGAGTTCATTTCATCTCCCTGCCTTCAATGACCCTGATACTGTGTTGGAACATGACGTGCCGCCATCGAATAGCCGCCATTCCATTTCATTGTGCGATGCAGCACAGACTTGCTGTATGCTGCAGCGCACCAAATCGGCGAAGACCGATTCTTCATTGTGTGACGCTGGAAGCCGTTAACAGCTCCCTGGCCGAGCACAGGATATCCGTACGAGGCCTGCGATGCCCGCAATCGCCTGCCAGAGGGACAACTGCCATGCTTTTTACTGGCTTCATCGCATCACTTATCGCCCGCCTGTATACGCACCAGGCCAATCGCCAGCGCAACCGGAACATGCGCGCGTCCCGCCAGCGGGATAAGGATAAGCCGGGTGGGGGATCGCCGGGTGCCATGACCCGCAATTGCTGAGGCCGGCACCGACCGGAGCGGCCGGAAACCACGTGTGACAAAACTGGTTTCGCCAGCTTCCTTCTTGCACTAACTTCGTGCCTCACCGCTCCGCAGGGGCGGTCCGGTGCAAGCGAAGGTCGACCATCGTCCTCGCCGGCGCCGTTGAATTTGCAATGCGGGATTGAGCAAGCTTCAGCCCGCTGTAGTGACAGGACGGCAATATGGCTGAGGACGATACGCGCGACTTTGCCGATTTTTCTGCGCGTCTCGCCGAACGGGCCGAACAACTGCCCAAGCGCCTGCGGCAGGTCGCCCATTTCGCTCGTGAGCACCCCGACGATATCGCGCTGGGAACCGCCGCTTCGGTGGCGGAGAATGCCGGTGTGCAGGCCTCGACGCTGGTCCGCTTCGCCAAGACACTCGGTTATGCCGGCTTCTCGGACCTGCAGCAGGTGTTCCTGACAAGGTTGAAACAGCGCTTCCCCGATTATCGCCAGCGCGTGGCGCTGCTGCGCGCCGGTCCGGGCGAAGGATCGCTTTCCGGCCCCTTGCTCAATGGCTTTGCCGACGCCGCCAGCCTGTCGATCGATCGGCTGCGCAGTTCCGCCAACCCGACCTTGATAGACGAGGCGATCGAAATTCTGGCCGGCGCTGAAATCATTCACCTGGTGGCAGCACGCCGGCTTTTCCCGGTGACCGTGTATCTTGCCTATGCGTTCGGCAACCTCGGCCAGCGCTGCGCGCTGCTTGATCACGTTGGCCAACTCGGGCGTGAGCAAATCGCGCTCGCGGGGCCCAGGGATGCCGTCCTGGCCGTGAGCTACACCCCCTACGCGCCTGCAACCGTCGATCTCACCACAATCGCGGCCCAGCGCGGCAATCCGGTGGTTGCCATCACAGACAGCCCGTCGAGCCCGCTTGCGCGCCTTGCCACTGTGCGTCTTGACGTTGAAGAAGCTGATCATGGCGCCTTCCGCTCGCTGGCTGCGACCTTTGCGCTGGCGATGACGCTCGCCGTCGGCACCGCCGAGCGCAAAGGCCGGGAGTAGAATCACCCGGAGCGCGGGCATCCTGTTCGCTCTTGAACCGCTGCGCTCGCAGGATAGGACGAGTGGACAGGATGTCCGCGCTCCAGGAACTAGACCCTGACCGCCTTGCCGGTCTGGGCCGAGTCGGTGGCCGCATCGGCCAGGATCTGCGCTTTGAGGCCGTCTTCGCCCGAGGGATTTGGGGCATTGCCGGCAATGATCGCGTCAAGGAAGGCCGTCATTTCCCGACGATAGGCTTCCGCATAGCGCTCAAGGAAGAAATCCTGGATAGGGTCGGCGAGGAAGCCATTGCCGGTCGCCACCTCGACCGTCGTGCGCGGCACGTTATGGGCGCGAATCATGCCCTTGGAGCCATGCACCTCGATGCGCTGGTCATAGCCATAGGTGGCACGGCGGGAATTGGAGATTTGGGCGATGCGTCCCGAGGCGGTCTTGAGCAGCACCGCGGCGGTGTCGACATCGCCGGCCTTGCCTATGGCAGGATCGACCAGTGCGGAGGCGACCGCGTGCACTTCAATCGGATCCTCAGCGAGCAGGAACCGCGCGAGATCGAGATCATGGATCATCATGTCGCGAAAAAGACCGCCCGATGTCTCGATATAGGATACCGGCGGCGGCGCCGGATCTCGCGAGATAATGGTGAGAAGTTCGACCTCGCCAATCATCCCCTCGACGATGCGCCGTTTCAGATCGGCGAAGTTCGGATCGAAGCGGCGGTTGAAACCGATCATCAGCGGCTTGCCGGCCTTGCCGACTTCCGCCAGGCAGGCACGGATGCGTTCGGACGATAGATCGACCGGCTTTTCGCAGAACACCGCCTTGCCGGACCTAGCGGCGCGCTCGATGAAGTCGGCATGCGTCGTAGTCGGCGTGCAGATCAGGACAGCATCGACATCGGAAGCAGCGAGCGCCTCGTCGATCGAGCGCACGGCTGCACCCGTTTCGGCGGCGAGGGCCTGAGCTGAGGGCTGGTGCGGATCAGAGACAGATATCAGCCTGGCCTGTGGATGCAGCGCCGCATTGCGCCCGTGAATCTTGCCGATACGGCCTGCGCCGAGAAGTGCGAGACGAACCATTTCTCTCCCCATTTCCAAGGTTTGGCTCCGGATTTTCCAGGCAAAGTGCGCTACGACAATCACAACCGGCGCGCGCTGGCAACGACCACACCGGATGCAAAGCAGGTAGGGACTGTCTGGATTGACCCTCGCCAAAATATGGCATTTTTGTTCTATATTGACAACACAATAGAATATATGTTTCATTTTTGGAGCGACGGGCAAATCGGACGGCTAGTGTGAATCAATGCCGCTCCCTGCCCCCACGCAATTAAGAAAAATGACGCGAAAGCCCGCCCGGGCCTTCGCTCTGAGGGAGCGCATGAAGCCGGCAAGTTGCTCGCCTATCGCCATTCACCTTTGCGGTGCGGGCTGTATGGTGGCGGTGCGAAACACCCGGCTCGGTTGGAGGTCAGGATGAACACGCCAACACTCGATGTCATCACCATCGGCCGCGCATCGGTCGATCTTTACGGCCAGCAGGTCGGCGGCCGTCTCGAGGATATGGCCTCCTTCACCAAGGCTGTGGGTGGCTGCCCCGCCAACATCGCCATCGGCACGGCGCGCCTGGGTCTCAAATCGGCATTGATCACCCGCGTGGGCGATGAGGCCATGGGCCGTTTTATCCGCGAGCAGATGGAGCGCGAAGGAGTGGCCACCGCAGGCATCCACACCGACGGCACCCGGCTGACCGCCCTGGTCATTCTGGGCGTGCGTGACGAGAAGCAATTTCCGCTAATCTTCTATCGCGACAATTGTGCCGACATGGCACTGGACGAAGGCGATATCGACGAACCCTTCGTTGCGTCTGCCGCCGCAATCGTCGTTACGGGCACGCATTTTTCCAAGCCCAATACTGACGCCGCCCAACGCAAGGCGATCCGCATCGCCAAGGCCAATGGCCGCAAGGTGGCGTTCGACGTCGATTACCGCCCTAATCTCTGGGGCCTGGCCGGCCACGGCGCCGGGGAGGAACGATATATCCGCGCAGATCACGTCACTGCTCATCTTCAGACCATCCTTCCTGATTGTGACCTCATCGTCGGCACCGAGGAAGAACTCCATATCGCCGGCGGCTCCGAGGACACACTGGAGACGCTGCGCCGCATCCGCGCCGTCAGCAAAGCCACCATCGTTTGCAAGCGCGGACCAATGGGATGCGTCGTCTTCCCCGGCGCTATTCCCGACCATATCGAAGATGGCATCAAGGGACCGGGCTTTCCGGTCGAAGTCTATAATGTCCTCGGCGCAGGCGATGCCTTCATGTCGGGCTTCCTGCGCGGCTGGCTGCGCAACGAGCCGCTCGAAACTGCCTGCGCCTATGCCAATGCCAGCGGCGCCTTTGCGGTGTCGCGTCTGCTCTGCTCGCCGGAAATTCCGACTTTCACCGAGCTTTCCTATTTCCTCAGGCATGGCAGCAAGGAACGGGCCTTGCGCAAGGATACGGCGATCAACCACATCCATTGGGCAACGACCCGCCGTCCCTCCCCCGATCGCCTGATGGCGCTCGCCATCGACCACCGCGCCCAGATGGAGGCGATGGCCGACGAGGCCGGCGTGTCGCGCGACAAGATCCCAGCCTTTAAAGTCCTCGCCGTGCAGGCGGCGGGCCGCGTCGCCGGCGACAAGCCCGGCTTCGGCATGCTGATCGACGGCATCTACGGCCGAGAGGCCCTATTCCGGGCCGCAGACCATCCGTTCTGGATCGGTCGGCCTGTTGAATTGCCGGGGTCTCGTCCGCTGGAGTTCGAAGGCGGCGCCGACGTAGGTACCAGCCTGATCGAGTGGCCGGTCGGCCATACCATCAAATGCCTGTGTTTCTACCACCCCGATGACGCAGCGGAACTTAGAGAAAAGCAGGAGCATAGGCTTCTGCGCCTTTATACGGCCGCCCGCACGGTGGGGCGCGAATTGCTGATCGAGATCATCGCGGGCAAGCACGGCGAGCTAAAGGACGACACCGTTTCAAGCGTCGTGGAACGGCTCTACAGCCTTGGCATCAAGCCGGATTGGTGGAAGCTCGAACCGCTGAAGACGGCGACTGCCTGGCGAGCGGTCGCCAATGTGATCGAGAAGAACGACCCGCTCTGCCGCGGCATCGTCCTGCTTGGCCTCGAAGCCCCGGAAGAGGACCTGGAAGCGGCTTTCGCGATCGCGGCCAAGGAACCCATGGTCAAGGGCTTTGCTGTCGGTCGCACTATCTTCAACGAACCGGCGCGAGCCTGGCTGCGCGGCACGCTTGGCGATGAGGAAGCCGTCGAGGCTATGGCCTCGAAATTCGCCCGACTGGTCTCTGCCTGGGAACAGGCGGTGGATGAGCAATAACAGTCGCGAGCTTGCACGAAGCGGGCTATTTTGCAGCTCGGCAGGGGAGTGGCCTTCACTCGAAACATTCGTATCTTTGGTGCAATAACAAAGAATTGGAGCGCCAAGTTTAACTGGTTTCAAACCGGCTTGGCATGAGCTCAGGGAGAAATTTCGTGGCAACGATCCGCCTTACGATGGCCCAGGCGCTAGTGCGCTTCGTCACCGCCCAGAAGACTGTGATCGACGGCAAGACCGTGCCGATCTT
>Ga0206796_1107_pt1 | contig 18233 bp, 14 predicted proteins | sample Alteio_BWOrgCont_68_FD_152895 | JGI IMG/M metagenome (GOLD analysis project Ga0206796, IMG submission 152895) | Enriched cells from forest soil in Barre Woods Harvard Forest LTER site, Petersham, Massachusetts, United States -... | ecosystem: Environmental > Terrestrial > Soil > Temperate forest >...
GACCAGGCATGTCGCCGCTCCAGCACCACATATTCCGGAAGCGAGGCTAGGCGGCTTTCGAGCAGCAGGGTCAGCTTTCGTTCCAGGATGATCGAATCGGCGGTCGCATAGTCGGCGCGTAAATTCAGCACCGAGATGGGAATCGCCTTGGCGGGATCGAGCTTGAGCTTGGGAGCGTACCCGGCAACGCGATGCGCAATCGATTTGCCGAGTTGAGCCAACTCCGTGGCGGAGGCAATCTGGTCATCGAACAGCGCATAGCCGAGGCCCACCGCCGTAAAGCGGACCTGAAGACCACTCGGGGTTTTGGTGATGAAAAGCAAACCATCCGCGCCGATGAGCTTTCCCAGCGCCACGGCGTCGCTTCCTGCCAGTTGCTGCAACTTGAGTTCGTCTCCCACCTTCGCAAGATCGTCGCGCTCGACCAAGGTGATGTCCGGGTTGCTGGAGAGCTCGGTAGTGGCCAGTGCGGCGAGGTCCTTGTCGTCGGCGTCGCTTATCACCGCCACGCGTACGGGCGCGGCGGCGGCCCAGGCCGACACCAGCACGGCGATCCAGATAAATGCGCATTGGATGACACGCATGCTACGGTTTTCCTTCCACAGTCTGGGAGCCCTTTTGAGGAGTTGCCGCCGTACTCAAATCCGACTTATCAGCCGGATGAGTCTTTAGGTAGGTGTCGATGTCGCTAAAGGGTAAAAACCAAAACCCGTTGAAGCTGTACCTGAAACAAAGTCCTTGATGGGTTACGACCAGAAACATGAGCGTGCGCCCGCGAGGATGCTCCATCTCGTCAAACTCCATTCCGGTCGGAGATCGATCCTCGGCCGAGAGTTTGGAAAACACGGCGCGGGTTTGATCGTCGAAATGAAATTGCAACGGGATTCGGCGGGGCGCGGCTTCATTTCCCGTGTAGCAAAGAAGTTGATACTGATCGTCTGGTCCCGGGGGGCTGCAGAATAAACAAATCCTCATCGTGGAACCCGACGCCGTTCTTCCAGGGAGACTGCTTCTCGACCGACAAGTTCCAACGGGCCTGACTTGCCCAAGGCGTCGGGACTTTATCGGGAGGCTTTCCATTGACTGCCGGCTTCCGCACATGCGGCGCCGAGTTGGCCGTCCAATATTCAGGACTGGCCTTCTCTGCGTTCAACATGACGGCTTCTCCGCCATAATTATAGACCAAAGTGCGATCTCCAATGGTGAGCGCGCGCGATGCGAAGCCGCCGTCGAAGACCTCCGGCCACTTGCCTTCATCTTCCCGAATGTAAAAGGTCCCGTTCTCCAAGGTCAGGCACGGCTGATGATTTGGCCCGGTGAAAATTCCCTCGAAGAAAACAATGGGCGCGGCATCGTCAAATTGATTGCGCGCCGGGCGCCGACGGCTGCTCGCCAGAATATTCCACTTATCGGCATCCCAATCGTAGCGCACGATGCTGGTTTCATTCCATCCGAACTTCATCGTGATGAATAAGTAGAGAGAACCGCCGGCCTCGCAAAGCCGCCCATCAAAAAAATCCTGCAGAGGACGCGACTGCCAGGAGGACGTTTTTAAATCGTACCGCGCGAGGCTATGCTTCCCGGCCTTTTCCAAAGGATCGTAGATCATGTAAAGCGCATCGGGCGTGCTCTTGATTTGCATGGGCATCTTGTCGTCGGGCAAAGGCACGGCCTCGCTCGTGAAATTCGTCAGATCGACGTGAAAAAGTTCGCCGTGAACAGGTATTCCATGCTGCAATCCGCCGACCCAGATTCCGTCCGGGCTCACATCGCAGGTGTTGATCATGAAGCTGTATTTTGGCGTCGTTGTCACCTGCCACGGCTCCCAAAATTTCGTGACGACGAGAGGCGCGATTAAAGCGGGGCTTTCCGGAGCGGGGGCATTCACAATCGCTGGAAATTTCTCCCTGAAGTAGTACATGACGCTGTCCATTTCTGCGGTAAAAGATGCGTCAGGGCGGCCCTTGGTTTCCATCACCACATTGGTACGCCGCTTGACGTAGTCGTTTTCTTCCTTCCAGATGTTGGCTGCGTCCGCCGCGTCCGTTTCCGCCGGCTTCCAAAGATTTTTTAGCACAATGATGCTGGCTTGTCCGGGACGTTCGGCATCAAGGACCGTGTGAATGAGGGGCAGCGCAGCTTTCGGATTGCGGTCCACCACCGCCGGCGCTATCGACCAAACACTTTCCGGCAGGGGCGAATAGTTTTCGGTGGTGGCGATTTCATCACGGAAGGGCCAGATATATGCGAGGTAATCAAGATAAGCCGCGTCGGCTATGGCGGGATCTTTTTCGTGCGTTTTCAAGACAAAGTAGGTCCTCTTTGATTGCGGCATGTCCTTCAGGCTTTCCACAAAATTGTCGAACGCTTTCTCGCGCTCCTCGGGAGTTTTCAGGAAGCGCGCGCAGAAAGTCTGGGTCGGGTCCCTGAGCACGTTTCGCGGCAGCACCTGCTGCGTATCGACGCAGATCAACCGAAGCCAGGCGAGTTCCTCCTCAAGCGTCTGCGCCCAGTCGCCCGCGAACATGTCGGCCACATCGCCGCTGAATCCGGCATTGCTGCGTTCCACCCCGCCCTTCTTGCCGTTGAGAGGATCGTAATTGGTGATGGACCGTAAGGCGTGGCGCAATTCATCCGCGCGAGGAGAATTTGCGCGTTCGAGTAAAAGCAGGACTTTGGACGCCATGTAGGCGACCGTCGTGATCGTCTGGCTGGTACGAAAACGGAGACGCTCTCCCCCGTTGGACGGGACAAATTCGCCAAGTTTCGATTCCAGCTTTTGGTCGCGATAGCGCACCGTTTCCTGGATCGCCCGCAACATCGCATCGGCTCGGGTCGCAAGGCTGTTCGCATCGAAAGCAGGATCGTTTGAGGTGCTTTGCGGATACCAGTTTTCCATCCCCTCATCGGCGATGGAGCAAAGAATTTGAATGCGCAGCGGCACGACGTTTTCCGGCACGGCCCCAAGCAGGTCAGCGCTGTCAACCGCTTCGAGGGCCGCGTCCGGAACTCCCGATCTCCAGCCCCAGAGGGCCTCGCCCAAATATTCCTGGGCTTCCTGCACGGGCGCTTCGGCTGGCTGGGAAACGGTACGGCCCACTGCGGCCTGAATTCCGGCGATGAGTTGATCGGCCAGGCTGGATAGATTATCCACGGCGCCCTTGGCGGAGACGGCGACGTCCTTTCCATTGGGCGAACGGACTCGGGCGGCGATGGTACAATCTCCCGGCGCATTGGGCGGAATGCTTACGGTTCCGTCGATCAGATAAGCCCCGCGCAAGAGCGGTTTTGCCGACGGAGTCAGAGTGTGCTCGAATCCCAAAGACCAGGCATGACGACGCTCAAGAACGACGTATTCGGGAATGGATGTCAGCCGACTTTCCAGCAGCAACGTCAAATTGCGCTCGAGGGCCTCAGATTGCTGGGTGCCATAATCGGCGCGAAGATTAAGCACCGAGATAGGGACCGCCTTGGCCGGGTCGAGTTTGAGCTTCGGTGCATAACCAGACACGAGATGCGCAATTGATTTGGCCATTTTATCCGGATTTTGATCCGGGCTTATTTGGTCATCAAAAAGGGCATATCCAAGGCTCACGGCGATAATTCGCACCTCAATACCCGTCGGGGTCTTGCCAAGGGAGATTAACCCGTCCGCTCCCACCAATTTTCCCAGAGCAAAGGCATCGCTGCTCGCGAGCTGCTGCACCTTGGCCTCGTCGCCAATTTTGGCCAGGTCATCGCGCTCCAAAAGGACAAGATTTCGATTGCCTGATAATTCAGCGGCAACCAAGGCGGCGAGGTCGGCTGTATCCGCCGTGCTGATCACCGCCACGCGTACCGAATCCCGGACGACTGAGGGATGGGTGGACGCAGATGCTTCTCCGATGACCCGCGTTGTCATCGAAGCCAATACCAAGACAATTGAGAGCAGGCGAATCATGACAAAAGCCGGTGCGATGCCTTACTTCGTCCGCTTCGGAAGCAATCATTCGACCCGTTTTTCCGGGCTGAGATCACGAGCCAAAGCATGAAAGCGTTTCGCAATATTGGAGGAATGCCTTTGGTTCTCATGAATCTGAGGAATGGTGTCTTTAAAAACGGTCTGGTGCGACATAAAGACGGATGCAATCCACGAATCCTTGGCTCTTTCTACAGCTGCCGCTGAGCATCCACTTTAAGCTGATTTACTTCGGCCCCCTGATTCCCGACAACAACCCGGTTCCTTAAAATTCCGCCTCGGGTGGCGCCCGTCCATTCACTGCGGCAGGCATCGCCGGACGCATTCATGCAGACAGAGTTCAGGCCTTTCGATGGTCAGCTCATCTACTCTTTGCGAACCTGCAATTGCTCGACACGCTGGAGAATCTCCGCGGACAATGGCGCCGCATCGGTGGCGGCCTTCAAGTAATCCTCCAGATGCGCAAGCGAAGCGGTACCGCCAATCGTGGTTTGGATCGCGGGTTCGCTGGCGGCAAGGCGGAGATTGAATTCGGTGGCATTGTGGCAGCCGGCGACCTTGATCAGTTCAGTGAGGTCCTCCGACTTCGCACTGCTGGGTTTGTCGGAAGGCCCTCCACCCAGGGTGCGCAAGGCGAGGGCGGCAATTCCCTTTTCTCGAATCGTGGCCCACGCAGTATCGCTGCAATCGCGCTGGCAGGCGTTCCAATACAGGATCACTCCCTCGATCAAGCCGCTCGTGGTCGCCTCCACCGCGGCATCGGAATTTTCCGGGGTCAGAAATAACACCGCCTGACGGATCAGGCCGCGCGAACGGAGCGAAGCGAGTTCATCGACCAGCGGACCACCGCCTCCTCGCAATTGATCCACCAGATTGCCGGGACGCGGATCCATCGACACCAGTTGAGCCACGTCAATCGTGTCCAGTCCGAGCCTCCGGCAACTGTCCTCCACCTCGAAGCGCATGAGCGGCACGGAGGCATCCCGCACTTTGATCACCATCCGCGGCACCCGGGCCCGGTTCTCGTCAAAAGCCTGACGCAGCACCATGAAGGTAAATCCATTGTTATAAGTCGGGCTCGAATGAAACCAGACCCCGGCCTCAATCGCCCGCCGCGCGACGATCAGGTCTTGGGCAACATCCGCCGGATTCCGGCCCAATGACATGGTGCCGAATGTGTAGGGAGTAAAGGGCCTCATCGCGGGAGGATACCGGAGAACCCGCGAAAAACAGAATCAGAAAAGCAGGAGACGTGCTTTGAAGCCATAGCCTATCCTGGAACTCGCTCCCGGCAAAATTGGCCCGCATGGTCGCTCTTTGCCCTGGTTGGGTGGCAGCGTCTCTCCCCTAAGCACCTCTCTCGCAAAGAGAATGCAGGCCTTGCTCGCTGCGACTCAACCCGCTTTTAGAATTGTAGATACATGGTCTTAAACCTGCTCAATCAGTTTAGGGGTATTTCAATGATCTCGGTTAGGCCCCGCTTTACAATTTTATGAAACACAACGATACGCAAAAATATGGATCTGCACTAAAAGCGTTGAGTACCGAACGGCTTGAGAGAGTACTCTCGAATCTTTTGCAGGAAATGCGCCGGCGCGATTCGCAACATATCAAAGATGATGTGCTGGCCAGTAGTAAAGCGCTTCGGATGTTGAGATCAACGGGCAAGCTTGCCGGACAGTGAGCGAGGAGAATAAAAGGAGTAACTCCTCGACTCAAAAATAATCGGGCTGCAGGGATTTGAACCCTGGACCTCGCCGACCCGAACGGCGCGCTCTACCAAGCTGAGCCACAGCCCGAATAAACCGACTTTCGCCATCCTCCTCGCTGCCGGGAAGGATGGGGCAGCTACTCTGCCATGTTCAGCGCGAGGTGCAAGCATAAGTCCTGCGCTCCTGCACGGTGTTTTTTGGAGGGACGACCTCCCGGTCGTCCGCGGACGCGCAGGAGCGCGTCCCTCCAACTGCCCTCCGCAGGAGCTTGCCCTTCTTTAGGGAGATGTCCTAATCTCCAGCATGGGACGTCAATGGTTACTCGCTAAAAGGGAGGTTGCTTCGCTGAGAAAGTCGCAGGCGACCGGAAAATATCTGAAGGAAATCATGGTCGCGGCCAAGCATGGAGGGGCCGATCCCTCCGGCAACGCCCGGCTGTTCGCCGCCTGTGAAAAGGCCCGCAAGGAAAGCGTCTCGCGCGATGCCATCGCCCGCGCGATCAACAAAGGCGCGGGCATCGGCGGCGAAAAGATGACCTTCGAGCATCTCGCCTTCGAGGGCTACGCCCCGCACAAAGTCCCGGTCATCGTGGAGGTGCTCACCGACAATCATAACCGGACCGCCCCGGAAATCAGGGTCCTCTTCAAGAAGGGCCAGTTGGGTACGGCGGGCAGTAATAAATTTCTCTTCGATCATGTCGGCTTGGTCGAGGCGCATCATCCCGATGCGGGGGCTGACATTGAGGCTGCCGCGATCGAGGCCGGGGCCAACGAAGTCGAGTCCTTGAGCCACGGCCAGAATGACGACATCCCGGAAGGTGCCGGCGGCGCCCGGTTTATCACCGACCGCGCCGCGCTCCACACCGTGTCGCAGTGGCTTTCGCAAAACGGCTGGACCGTGATCACCAGCGAAATGGGTTACATCCCGAAGAACTTTCCTGAGTTAACGGCCGAGCAGCGCGCGGAAGTGGGTGAGTTCCTGCAGCATCTCGACGACCACGACGACGTTCACCGCGTTTGGGCCGCGCTGCGGTGAGCTAAAACAAATCCGTCACCGCGCCCCACACGTCGCCTGCGTGCCACTTTGCCCAGGCGCGATTGTGTTGCGCCTGCGAGAATTGTGGATCGATCTGGACAGCCAGATCAAAATCCGCCAGCGCGCCTTCGAGATCGCCGCGATCCTGCAAGGCGATCCCCCGATTATTGTAGGCGTGCTCGTCGTTCGGATCGATTTGCAGCGCGTGATCGTAATCGGCCAAAGCCCCGGCAACGTCGTGTTGATTGTACTTGGCGACGCCGCGATTGTTGTACGCCTGGGCAAAATTCCCGTCGAGTTGGATGGCCTTATTGGCGTAGGAGATTGCAGTCGCCCAATCCCCCTGGGCACTGTGCACGGAGGAGAGATTGCTGTCGGCCTCGGCGTTCTTGGCATTGAGTTGCAGGGCCTGCGCATAATCGGCGGTCGCACCCACCAGGTCGCCCTGGGCCTGTTTCACCATGCCGCGATCATTATAGGCGCTGTCGCATTTCGGATCGAGGAGGAGAGCCTGGTTATAGTCGCTCATCGCCGCGTTCAGATTGCCCAGGGCCTTTTCGATATTGCCGCGATTGTTGTAGGCATTGGCGTTTTTAGGATCGATCTGCAGGGCTTGGTTGTAATCGGCCAAAGCGGGGCTTGCCAGGCCTTTATGATACCAAGCCAGACCGCGTTCGTTTAATGCGGCGGAATCTTTTGGATTGAGCTGGAGGGCCTGGTTGTAATCGGCAATGGCTCCGTCCCAATCTTCCAGTTCGGCCTTGACCTCGGCCCGGCTGACGTAGGCATCCGTATATTTCGCATCGATCCGGATCGCTTGATCGTCGTCGGCGATGGCCCCCGCGGTATCGCCCTTGTCGTCGCGCGCGATCGCTCGGTTGTAATAGGCCTGATTATCCTGGGGATTCAATCCGATGGCGTGGGTGTAATCGGCGATTGCCTGGTCGGTGTTACCCTTGTCCCGCTCGGCGACTCCGCGGTCGTTGTAGGGTTGCGACAACTTGGGATCGAGCTTGATGGCAAGATTGTAGTCCTGAATCGCGGCATCCAGATCGCCCTTGCGATAGTGGGCCCAGCCCCGGTTGTTATAAGCGTAGGGATCCCGCGGATCGAGTTTGAGTGCCTCGTTTTCGTCGGCAATCGCGCCGTCGTGGTCGTTATTGTCATCCTTGGCCAGTGCGCGATTGACGTAGGCGTCCTCGTACTTCGGATTGAGCTTGAGGGCCTGATTGTAGTCGGCGATGGCCGCGTCGAGGCTCCCTTGATCGTACCGGGCCAGCCCGCGATTGTAGTAGGCCTTGGCCAGCTTGGGATTGAGCTGAATGGCCCGGCTATAATCGGAAATGGCTCCGTCGAGATCGCCCTTGGCGTATTTGTCGGAGCCGGAGTCGTTATACGTCATGGCGTCCTTGCCGGCGCCTGTCGACTGGACGGACGCCGGGACCTCGCCGGCGGATAACGCGAATGGCGAAAAGGCAAAAGCCAGTGCCAGCGCTGGGAAAGCGATTCGGGCAAAAAGCATATGTCGACTTATAGCGGATTTTATGCCAAAGGCAAGCCCCCGGTAGCCGCCGCGAGGGGCAGCGGGGTTACCTCCTCACGAATGAATCGCCTGGGCGAGGGGACGGGCGAACGCCTCCAGCTTTTGCGGCAGGTCTTTCTCGCTGCCCCACTCGGCGATGCGATTGACGAGAACGCTGCCGACCACGGCGCCGTCCGCCTGATGCGCCACGGTGCGCGCCTGCTCCGGCGTGGAGATGCCGAAGCCGACGCAGATCGGCAGCGCCGTGTGTTTACGCAAGAGATCGATCCGGCTGCCGATGCTGGTGGCGACGTGCTCCTGCATCCCGGTGACGCCTTCGCGCGAGACATAGTAGACGAAGCCGGTCGCCTTCTGGACGATCTTCGCGATGCGCTCGGCGGGACTGGTCGGCGCGACCAGGCAGATGCGGCGCAGGCTGCCGTCGCCAAGTCGCGCACCGACGCCGTTCGCGTCCTCCTGCGATTCCTCCGGAGGCAGGTCGAGCACCAGCACGCCGTCCGCGCCCGCCTGGTAAGCTTGCAGGCAGAAGCGTTCGATGCCGAAGGCGTAGATGAGGTTGAAGTAGGTGTAGAGGACGATCGGGATCTGCGATTGCTTCCGCACGGCCTGGAGAATTTCAAAAACGCGCGGCGTAGTGGTGCCCGCCTCGAGCGCGCGCTGGGCCGAAAGCTGGTTGACGACGCCGTCGGCGAGGGGATCGGAAAAAGGAACGCCCAACTCGACGATGTCCGCCCCGGCGCGCTCCAGTGCCCAGACCAGATCGGGCGTCTGCTCCGGCGTGGGATCACCCGCCGTAATGTAGGCGACAAAGGCTTTCTGTCCGCGCGCTTTCAGTTCGCGGAATTTACGGTCAATGCGATTTTCGGAAACGGCGTTCATACTTCATTTACGATCCGGAGCCCAGATACGGTTTCCGATAATGCGCAGACCCTCGAAGATGAGTAAAGGCCGGAGCGTGTGCGGGAGATCGAGTGAGCCGGTGAGGTAATGCGCATTGCCGCCGGTAAGGATAAGGTCAGGCTTTTTGCGGCCCGGCAGCGCCTCGCTCAAGCGATGAATAATCTCCTTCACGCCACCCTGGAAATTAAGCATGACCCCGGCGCGAATGGCTTCCTGAGTCGACTTGGCCAAAGCCGAGCGCGGTGATTGCAAAAGGGTATTCGGCAATTGCGCAGTCGCACCGAGGAGCGCGGCCAGTTGCGTCTGCAAACCGGGAGCGATGACGCCACCGCAGAGCCGCCCCTTCGCGTCGAGCACCGTAAATGCGGTCGCCGTGCCGCAAGCGATGATGATCGCCGGAAAGTGGCCCGACGCATGCGCGGCCACGGCCGCAGCCAGGCGGTCCGCGCCGATTTCGACCGGCTTGGGATAATCAAAGGCGAGGCCCAGCGCGCGCGAGTTTCCGGTGACGACTTCGATGCGCTTGGAAAAGGCCCGGCGAAACGTGGGGAGCAGCTTCGGTACGACCGTTGCCAGGATAAGTTGATGCCCCGGAAATTTCCGTGCCAGTGCGGCGATCCACGCGGAGGTTGCGTCCTTCGTGGCGATTTCACCCGTCACGCGAACCGGGCCGCGAGAGCTGACGGTGGCCCATTTCAGCCGCGAATTGCCGGCGTCGATGAGGAGAAAAATAGGCGCGGACATGCTGGTTTTACGCGAGGCTGACCCGGACTTCCTCCACCCGGCCGGGCTCGCAAATGACCTCGATATTCATCGGCGCGCAGCACACTTCGCAGTCCTCGATGGTCGAGTAATCGCCCTGCGAGGTATCGGCCATCGAGGTGAAGACCTCTCCGCAATGCGGGCACTGGATTTGGATTTCGACGAGCACGCCTAAGTTTAGAATTCTGGACGCAATTAACAAGATAAGTCCCATCACTCCTATTCGTTCCAAAAAATAAAGAACCCCGATTCAGCCGCACGTTCCTAAATCCCCTAAAAAGACGATAATTTTAAGCCACCTTGGCTAGGGAGGCTCTGCAGCGCTACCGCACTCGGACTTTTCCGTGCGATGATGGTGGCATGATAGTTAACTTCATCTCAAGTTTCCGGGGTTCTGCATGAACCCTCTTCGAGACCATTTAAGCGAATCCCATTCGCCTGATTCGGCTGATTCGCTTATTTTTTTTCTCACCACAAAACGAATCGGCACCCCGGAAGCAACGGGAAATGTACCCTGAGAGATTAAAAAATTCGTTGCATATCTCACAACTTTGCAGTACAAAGCTTGCAATGACCGACTCCGATTCCGCCAGCCGTCAGCTCCGCGTCATCCGTTCCCTGATGGAACGGGCCACCATCTATCGCTCCATCTCGGCCCCCACCGCGCTCGTCGGCGGTCTCCTCAGCCTGGGCGGTTTTGCGACCGCTTATTATGCCAAGCATCACCACCACCATCCGCTCTCGCCCACGGAGTTTCTCATTGTCTGGCTCGTGATCTTGGCCCTGACCTGCTTCACGAACGTGATCTTTCTTTCCCGGGGCGCCGCCCGGCGCAGCGAATCCTTTTTTTCCTCCGGCATGAAGTGCGCCCTGACGAGCCTCGCCCCCGCCTTTTTCTCCGCCGCCGTGCTGACGGCCCTGATGTTTCATCACCCCATTCACCTCGCCCTGCTTTGGATTACGCTCTACGGCATCGGCCTGCTGGCGACGCAACATTTTGCGCCGCGCTCCCTCGTCATCCTGGGCACGACCTTCTTTCTCACCGGCTGCGGTCTTCTAGTGACCTGGAAACATTTCTTCATGCCGAACCCGCACATCGAACCTTCCGCGCTGGTGGTTTCCGGAATCATGGCGGCCACCTTTGGCGGGTACCATCTAGCCTACGCCGCGGCGGTCTGGGCGCTGGGGGAGGACCGGGACGAGTCGGTTCCTTCGACTACCGGAAATGAGAATGTTTGATTTTGACCGGCTCGATAAACTGATTCATGAAAAGGGAAGGCTTGCCATCATGACCCTGCTCGCCGCGCGTCCCAACTGGCCTTTCCAAGATCTCAAGGCCGCGCTCAAGATGAGCGACGGCAACCTCATCACCCATCTGCGCGCGCTCCATCAGGCCGGCTATGTCGCCTATCGGAAGGAAATTTTAATCCGTCCCCAGACCCGCTACGAACTGACTGCGCGCGGCCGAAAAGCGTTTCAGAATTACCTGCGCGTTTTGGAGGAAATGGTCCGCAGCGCAAAGTCCTGAAATAAAACCCCTTTTTTTAACGATACACTTTGTAGAACAAAGCAACAAAAGTCATCCTATGCACATCCACCAGGGAATCTTATCGGACCTGCTCCCGCAGGTGCAAATCGTCGTGATGATCGGCAGCCGGGCCAGCGATCATCTGCGGGAACTGGCGCGCATCGCCGAGTTCAAGGGCCGCGCGGCCTACCGCATCGAGACCGCAGCCGAACTGCAACCGCGGTGGTTCTCGGGCATCGAAGAAGTCGGAATCGTCGTCGGCGCCACCGACCTCGAACCCGTCGTCCGTGCCGTGCGGGACCGCCTCGACCAATTCTCCGCAGCGCAGGATAAAGGCATGCTGGAAGGCTTGGCCCAATGAATACGACGAATCCTCCCTCGTTTCCCGGCGCATTGGCACTGGCTGCTCCGGCGATGAAAATCAACCCGGAACTGCCCGTCCGCCTTCCGCGTCTGCTGCTGGGATTGGCGCTGGCTGTGGGGATCTTCGATGTATGTTTTTGGCATATCGACGACTGGGGATTTTCGGTCGCCGTCTTTTTCCCAGCGCTTGCAGGAATCATCCTGGGCAACCGGGAGTCTCTGGGCGGAAGGCGAACGACTTGGCTGCTTCTGGCGCTTCTGGCTGGGGCTGCGATAGCAGCAGCGATTGAAACGGGTGTCACCAACACCTTCGTTCTGCTTATCCTAATTGTCGCGCTGGCGGGCGATACTTTTTTCTCCGAAATCGAATCGCCGTGGGGTCGATGGCTCTCGCAATATGCCGCCCTTGTCCGTGCGCCGGGACGCATTTTCTGGCTGGGCGCCCGATTGATGGAGGCCGCCTTCGGAGAAGGAGTGGGTTGGGCCGGGGGACTGATCGGCGGGTGCCTGCTCGCCGTGCCCGCCCTGGTGCTGGCGTTGGTTTTTGGATCGCTTCTCGCCTCGGGCAACGCGGTTTTTGGCAGTTGGACGAACAACTTTTTTGACTGGTTCTGGAAGGAACTGGCGCTTCTTTTCAATCCCGGACGCATCGTCTTTTGGTGCTTCGCGGCGTTTCTGATCCTGCCCCTGCTGCGGCCGGCCAATGTTTCCGAGAAGTGGTGGAAGTCGACGCACCAGATACCCCGGCTTCCGGAAATCATTCCGACCCGTGCGGCATTTTTCAGCACCGGCCTTGTCCTCGTCGTGTTGAATCTTCTTTTCCTAATTGCGAACATCGCCGACGCGCTCTTTCTCTGGAGCGGGCAGACCTTGCCGAACGGTGTGACTTACAGCGGTTTTGTTCATAACGGCGTCAACTCGCTTATCGTCACGGTCATCCTTTCCGCTCTCGTCCTCACGACGATTTTTCAGCAGGTGCTCAGTGTGACGCAGCGCCGCGAGGTCAAGCTGCTCGGCCTGCTCTGGATCGCCCAAAATCTGTTTTTGCTTCTGAGTGTCGCGTTGCGCTTGAAGCTTTATATTGAGGCATATGACATGACCGTCGCGCGCCTGAGTGTCTTGATCTTTCTCGCGCTGGTCGCCGTCGGCTACGCTTTACTCACGGTCAAGATCGTTAGGGATAGATCGCTTTCGTGGTTGATCGCTGGCTGCGTATTGGCGGTCTTTGCCACCTTCTACATCACGCAATTCATGGATCTGGCGGGGTGGTCGGCCAACTACAACGTCGGGCGCTGGGAGAAGGATCGGACTCGCAAACTTGATGTTGCCTACTTGATCGCGCTTGGTCCGCCAGCCTGGCCCGCGCGGCGGCATGCCGAGGAACTTGATCCGTCCGTTCGATGGGCCTCGCAGAAAGTGTGGCGTCAATCCGACCATGATATGCATGGCCTTACTCAAACCGAATTCGACACGGCACACTGGCGCGAGTTCAGTCTGCGCGCCCGGCTGAACCGGTGGGCGCTTGACGATAAGAAATGACGTTCGACGAACGATTGGTTTAGACTCGCGCTCATGGAGTTTGCCTTTTGCGCAATCGGCGGCGGAATCGTCGCGGCACTGGCCACATGGCTCGTGCTGCGGACGCGTGCGGCCACGTTGCAGGAACGGCTGGCGGCGCGCGACGCCAGGATCATGGAGCTGGAGTCGCGGCTGAACGCGGAGTTTGGGCAGACCACGGCCGCGCAGGCTGATCTCGCCTTGCTGCGGCAGGAAGCGGCGACGCTTGAAACGCGACTGGTCGAGGAGCGCAAAGCGGCGACGGAAAAGCTGGCGATCCTGAACGAGGCGCAGGCGAAACTTTCTGATGCGTTCAAGGCGCTCTCGTCGGAGGCGCTTAAAAGCAACAACGTTGCCTTCCTCAATCTCGCCCACGCCACGCTGGAAAAATTCCAGGAAGGCGCTCGGAACGATCTCGAAAAGCGCCAGACGGCCATCGACCAACTGGTCAAGCCGGTGCGGGAAACGCTGCAAAAATTCGACGTGAAAATCGGCGAGATCGAAAAGTCGCGGATCGAGGCCTACGGCGGGTTGACGCAGCAGGTGCGCGGGCTGGCCGACTCGCAGATCACGCTGCAACGCGAAACGTCGAATCTCGTCAAGGCGCTCGGGTCGCCGCGGGTGAGGGGACGTTGGGGCGAAGTGCAGCTCCGGCGCGTGGTGGAAATCGCGGGGATGCTCGAGTATTGCGACTTTGACCAGCAGGTGCACATCGAGGGTGAGGACGGCGCGCTGCGACCCGACATGGTCGTGCGTCTGCCCGGCGGGAAAAGTGTGGTCGTCGATGCGAAGACGCCGATGGCGGCCTACCTCGAAGCCATCGACGCGCCGGACGAAATCACGCGCAAGGCGAAACTCGCCGAACATGCGCGGAGCATTCGCGAGCACATGATATCCCTCGGGAAGAAGGCCTACTGGGAGCAGTTCCAGCCTGCGCCGGAATTCGTCGTGCTGTTTCTTCCGGGCGAAAACTTTTACTCCTCCGCGCTGGAGCAGGAACCGACGTTGCTGGAGGAGCAGATGGCGAAGAACCGCGTGATTCTCGCCACGCCGACGACGTTGATCGCGCTGCTCCACGCCTTCGCCTACGGCTGGCGGCAGGAGGCGCTGGCCGCCAATGCGCAGGCGATCAGTGAACTGGGGCGCGAGCTTTACGACCGGATCAGCACGATGACGGGGCATCTCGGCAAAGTCGGCTCCGGCTTGAAGAGGGCGGTGGAAAGCTACAACGACGCGGTCGCTTCATTGGAGAGGCGTGTGCTTGTCAGTGCGCGGAAATTTCGCGATCTCAAAGCCAGCAACGCCGCGCAGGAAATCGAAGGAGCCGACACGGTCGATGTGATGCCGCGCGCGCTGGCAGACGCTCCCGAACCGCCTGCGTCTGGCGCCGCGACGAAAGAAGAATTATGAAATATAGATCATTGGGAAGAACAGGCTGGAAGGTTTCGGAAATCAGTTTTGGCGCATGGGCCATCGGTGGTTCCTGGGGCAAACAAAGCGACGAGGAATCGATGGCGGCGCTCAATCGCGCTTTGGATCTCGGCATCAATTTCATCGATACAGCCGATGTTTACGGCGATGGCAGGAGCGAGCGTTTGATCGCGCGATTGCGGCGCGAGCGCAAGGAAGAGGTCATCGTGGCGACGAAGGCGGGGCGACGGCTTTCACCTCACACGGCGGACGGCTACAACGAGAAAAATCTGACCGGGTTCATCGAGCGGAGCCTGAAAAATCTCGAGACCGACAGCCTTGATCTTGTGCAACTCCATTGTCCACCCACGGAGGTCTATTATCGCCCGGAAGTCTTCGACGCCCTGGACCGGTTGGTGAAGGCTGGCAAGATTCGGCATTACGGGGTGAGCGTCGCAAACGTCGAGGAAGGGCTGAAAGCCATCGAATATCCCGGCGTCCAGAGCGTGCAGATTATTTTCAATATGTTTCGGCATCGTCCAGGCGAACTCTTTTTCTCAGAGGCGAAAAAGCGGAAGGTTGGTATTCTCGCCCGCGTTCCCCTAGCCAGCGGTCTGCTGAGCGGCAAGCTGACCCGCACGACTCAGTTTGAAGCGGACGATCACCGCAAGTTCAACCAGAAAGGCGAAGCATTTGATCAAGGCGAGACTTTCTCCGGTGTTGATTATGAGACAGGTCTCGCGGCGGTGGAGGAGTTGCGTCCGCTCGTTCCAGTCGGAGCGACTTTGGCGCAATGGGCGCTCCGTTGGATTCTGATGTTCGATGCGGTGACCTGCGCCATTCCCGGCGCACGCCGTCCCCAGCAGGCGGAAGATAATGCCCACGCGGCGGAACTGCCCCGCATTGAGTGATGTCGAGATGCGCGCGGTCCAAAAGATCTATGACGAAAAGATTCGTCCGTCGGTGCATCACCGATGGTAAAAGTTATCAGGGATTATTTAATCCAGCCCCAGCGCTCGGTGAAAGGCCAGAAGACAAAGTAGCCGCGACCCACCAGATTCTGGCGTGGCACGCCGCCCCAGTAACGGCTGTCCATGCTGTTCGGGCTGTTGTCGCCCATGGCCCAATAGCAATCGACCGGCACGTAGTAGGATTGGGCGTTATCTTTGTCGAAAGGGTGGTCGTTGTCGAACGGACGGGAGGGGTCGAGGGTAGCGCCCATGCACTCGGAATACTTAACGAGGCTATAGCCGGGGTAATGATCGCTCTGCGCAAATTCCTTGGCAAAAGAAGGCGCGAAGTCGGCCAGGTTACCGTTCACATAAAGCCTGGGCGGCTTGACCTCGATCAAGTCGCCGGCGAGACCGACGCAGCGCTTGATGAAGTCCTCGCTGCCCTCTTGATCGGCACCGCGTTCATGCGCGAGCTTCTGAATCCCGGATGTCTTGAAAATGAAAACATCTCCATGTCGAGGGGGATGGAAATTATAGGTCACCTTGTCGACCAGGACCTGATCGCCGGTCTGCGTGACGTAGTTAGCCAGCACGGCGCCGGGCGGATAGATTTCCTGGTGCTCGTGGTAGTCCTTGAAATCGGTCGCGCCGTACTCGTAAATCCCGAGCTTCTGTTCGACGTCCTGCTTCCGGATCCAGATTCGGTCCACCTCTTCGTTGCCCCGGTCATCGACCATATGCACATCGGTGTATTCGAGCCAGATGGTAAACGACCCCGATTTCAGGCTGTCGATTTTGCCCCCGTGTTGCGTGACAACGCGGCTATAGGTCTTCCCGTGGATCAAGAATTCATAGACTTGGGCGACAGGATTCGGCGGCAACTCGACGGACGGCTTCGGCTCGATGCCGTAAAGCGTCGGCTCCATCGAACCGGTCGGGATCTTGAACGGTTGCAGAAAAAAGGTGCGGATCGCCAGCGCCATGATCGCCGCGACCACGAAGACCTCCACGTTTTCGCGCCAACCGTCCCACGGCGAGGGCGGAAAGAGCTTATTGCCGAGCTTCATGACCTCCTTGTTCAGCTTTTCGAGGCCCTCGACATCGCGCGCCTTGAGCAGGGCCGGATAGCGCCCCTCCAGGGCCGTGATGGTGTCGAGATCGCGTTTCGAAAGAATGTCCTGCGCGTAGATGCGATTGCGTTGCAGGCTGCCCTGAATCAGTTCCGATTCGGACAGGACTTTCTTCGTCTTGCTGGGGAGGAAAAAGTTGAACATATGTCGAATGAGGAAGGCAGGATCAAATTGCGGGGTTTCCCTTTTATTTATTCTCCGATTTCAGCACGGCGATGAACGCCTCCTGGGGAATATCGACGCTGCCGATCGACTTCATGCGCTTCTTGCCTTCCTTCTGCTTTTCAAGAAGCTTGCGCTTGCGGCTGATGTCGCCGCCGTAACATTTGGCGGTCACGTTCTTGCCGACCGACTTCACATCCTCGCGCGCGATAATCTTCCCGCCAATGGCGGCCTGGATCGCGATCTTGAAGAGATGCGGATGAATCACTTCCTTCAGCTTCGCCGCGATGTGGCGACCGCGAGCCTCCGCCTTGCTCCGCTCCACGATGCAGGAGAACGCATCGACCGGTTCGCCGTTCACCATCATGTCCATCTTCACCATGTCCGAGACACGGTAAGGCGCGTACTCGTAATCCATGCTGCCGTAGCCGCGCGTGATCGATTTGATGCGGTCATTGAAATCGACCAGGATTTCGTTGAGCGGGAGATCGCAGCGCAGCATCACCCGCTTGGCGTCGAGCGATTCGGTGTGCTCGCAGATGCCCCGCTTCTCCATCACGAGCTGCATGATGTCGCCGATGTTGTCGTTGGGAATCATGATAAAGGCGCGGACCATCGGCTCCGCAATGTGGTCGATCACCGACGGGTCGGGCATCTGGACCGGGTTATCGATCATCAGCACTTCACCATTGGTGCGCGTGACCTCGTAGACCACGCTGGGATAAGTGGCGATGATGTCCATCTGGTATTCGCGCCGGAGCCGTTCCTGCACGATTTCCATGTGGAGCAGGCCGAGAAAACCGCAGCGGAAACCAAAGCCCAGCGCAACGGAGCTTTCCGTTGTGTAGGTGAGCGCGGCGTCGTTGAGCTGCAGCTTGCCGAGCGCGATTTTGAGCTGCTCGAATTCGGAGGTGTCGATGGGGTAGATGCCGCTGAAGACCATCGGCGTGATGGTCTTGAAACCGGGCAGCGGTTCCGGCGCGGGCTTGTGCGCATTCGTCAACGTATCGCCGATTTTCACCTCGGAGGTCGTCTTGATATTCGCGATAAGGTAGCCGACTTGTCCCGCCTTCAATGATTCGGTGCGAATCTGCTTGGGCGTAAAGATGCCGACCTCCTTGATGTCGTACCGAAGGTTTGAGCCCATGAGCAGAATGGGCGTGCCGGTCTTGAGTTCCCCGGAAAACGTGCGCACGTAAGTGACGACGCCGCGATAGGTG
>Ga0206796_1108_pt1 | contig 18093 bp, 16 predicted proteins | sample Alteio_BWOrgCont_68_FD_152895 | JGI IMG/M metagenome (GOLD analysis project Ga0206796, IMG submission 152895) | Enriched cells from forest soil in Barre Woods Harvard Forest LTER site, Petersham, Massachusetts, United States -... | ecosystem: Environmental > Terrestrial > Soil > Temperate forest >...
GCAAGGTCGACCTGACGCAGGGCGCCACCGCCAAGGGCCTGGAAGCCGCCAACGCTGCCCATGCGGCCGCCGTTTGACCGTGGGCCGGCTTGAGCTAAGAGGTTGCCAGCTTGCTGAGCCGTTGGTTCGATAAGAAGCACGACTCCGGACTATCCACCGCGAGCGCCGGAGTCACCGGCCCTCGCGTCCCCCGGCACTCAGGGGGCTGGGCGGCGCTGCGCAAGCGGCTGCACGCCGAGCCTGGTCTGCGCGTGATCGATACCGGCTTCACCTCGCCCAGCAATATCAATTACCTGACAAGCCTGGGGCACAGCATCTTTCTCGCCGACATTGTTCACGACGCCTGCACGGGAAACTGGCAGACCGGAACAGGCGAGGACGGCAATCCGATATGGAACATCGAGGGCTTTCTCGACCAGTCGCTGAACTTCGGCGGGCGAATCTTCGACGTCGTGCTTTTATGGACCGCTCTGGACTACCTGCCCGAGCCGTTCCTCAAGCCGGTGGTCGACCACCTCCATGCGTCGATGAATCCCGGCGGGCAGGTTTTCTCGCTGTTCCATACGCGAACCAAGGGCGAGGAGACCGTCTATTGCCGCTTTCACGTCACGGCAGGCGATGACGTCGAGGTGCAGTTGGCGCACCCCTATCCGATTCAGCGCGCCTTTACCAACCGCAGCATCGAGCGGCTCTTCGCCGGCTGGTCCGGACATCGGCAATTCCTGGCCAAAGACAGCGTGTCTGAAGTGATCATGACGCGATAAGGCTGCCTCACTGAAACGGCAGCCAAGGCTGCGGCTCCGCCGCCCCCATGCCTTCGCCCTGCGTGTCCTGCCACTCCGCGTCCCCGGAATCCCGTGCTCCCAGCCCGTGCTCGCCGCGAATCGACTCCACCAGCTCATTCACGCGCTTCTTGTATTCAGCCGACACAAACGCGCTGCCTGCGTGGCGCCGCTTGTATCCCTCCAGCTGGCCGGGAAAATGCTCGCGCACAAAGTTCAGGAAAGTGGGCTGCGAGCACGGCTTGAGGAACAACGCGCCGGCGAACAGGAAGCTCGCGTCCGCGGCCGCCGCGGCACGCGCGACGGCGTCGATCGACCGGCGCGTATCGGTGATCCCCGGCATCAGCGGCGAACACATCACGCCGGCGCGCAGGCCGGCCCCGCGCAGCCTGGCAACGGTGCGGATGCGCAGGTCGGGCCGCGGTGCGCGCGGTTCAAGAATGCGCGCCAGCTTCGCATTCATCGTAGTCACGGTCATGCGCACGGTGAGCGAGTGCCGGCCGGCAACCTCCTTCAGCAGGTCCAGGTCGCGGGCAATCAGCGCCGACTTGGTTATGATGCCCAGCCTGAATCCGCTATGGCGCGCAAACACCTCCAGCAGCGAGCGCGTGATGCGCTGCCGGCGCTCCACGGGCTGGTAAGGGTCGGTGGCCGTGCCCAGCGCGATCTCCGTGCCCGGTTTGAGCCGCTTTAACTCCTGCTCCAGCAGCCACGCGGCGTTTTGTTTGAAGTAAATCTTGCGCTCGAAATCCTCCGGAGAGCGCAATTCGAGGAACTCATGGGTGTAGCGGGCGTAGCAGTAGCGGCAGCCGAACTCGCACCCGCGATATGGATTGATGGAATGCGTGAAAGGCATCTTGCGGCCCGAGACGACCTTGGTGAGTATCGAACGCGACTCAAGCGGCCGGTACTCGATTAAATGGCCCGTGGAGTCGAGTTCTGCGTCAGCGGCTCTGCGAGCCAGGGGTGAAAGTGGCTGGGAATCGAGGATGGGGAAGAGAGATTCGACTTTCGCCATATATTCGCCTTTGAAGTTAAGGTACGCCTACCCTCTCAAGCCGTCAAGCGGTGCGGTGGAAATCACCCCCCGCCCCTGGAAGACGGCAATTCGAGGGTTCGCCTGCGTTGATACAGTTACAAATGGGCGTCGCGGCAGCACTCATCCTCAAAGGGAATGCCCGCGGCCGGTTCAGCAACCAAGAAGCACAAGAGGAAAAGGAGCCATCATGATTTCAATGAAGGGAACGCGCATCACCTGGCTGGGTCACGCCACAGTCCTGGTTACAACGGCCAGGGGAACCAACATCCTGATCGACCCATTTATCTCCGGCAACCCCAAATACCCGGCGGGCTACGAGCTGCCCAGCAGCATTCCCTATATTCTTCTCACCCACGGCCACGGCGACCACATCGCCGACGTTGTGCCCGTAGCGAAAAAGCATCATTCCAAGGTGGTGGCGATTTACGAGCTGGCCGACTACATCGCCGGCCGTGGCGTCTCGGAGACGATAGGGATGAACCTCGGGGGCACGGTGCAACTGGACGATGTGGCGGCATCGATGGTCGAAGCCAAGCACTCCTCCGGCGCCCAGGACGAGCATGGCACGCACTATGTGGGGGTGGCGGCAGGATATGTGCTGGCCATCGCGGATGGGCCCGTGCTTTACCATGCCGGCGACACGGCGGTCTTTGGAGATATGAAGCTTATCGGCGATATCTATTCGCCGGAAGTAGCAATGCTGCCCGTTGGCGGTTTCTACACCATGGGGCCGAAGGAAGCTGCGCACGCCGTGCGATTGCTGGGTGCGAAGACAGTCCTTCCGCTGCATTTTGGGACGTTCCCGCCCCTCACCGGCACTCCGCAGCAGCTTGCCTCTCTGGTCGACAAGAACATTGAGGTCGTCGAGTGGCAACCTGGAGAGACAGTCTGACGCAGATCATTTCGGATCGTGTCACTGGAAGGGCCGGCGGGAGCCAGCCCTTCCAGCGGTCGATCTCCCGCTTTACTTAGCGGATGCTGCTTTCTTCTGCTCCGCCCAACGGCGCTTCACGGCTTCTGCGATCCGCCGCCGTCCTTCGGGCGTAAGATTCCTCTTCTTCTTGGTGGCTTTCTTAGGGGGCCTGCCCGGACCCCTTTTAGGTTTTGCGGCGGTACCTCCGCCACTTAGCAGTGAGCGCGCATGCTGCAACTGAGCGATCTCGCGATCGATCTGTGCAAGAATCTCCGAAACTCCCACAATTCCTCCTGTAGGCACTTGTGTGGTCTTTCTCCCGCTGTGCCAAAGAGCATTTCCCGAACCTATACATTAGGAACGTCGCACACAGGTTGAATCTCTCAAGTTACGGCAAGAAAGCTTCAACTCGATGCGAGTTTCAAATGATACAGAAATCCCGAAAATCCCGGAAGTCACAAGATGCGCACGGGTTGGCCACTTGTCCTGCAGATCACAATATCCAACTGTGGACTCTTTTACAAACAAAAAACGCACGATTGCCCTATTCGGGCTCACTTTGGCTCAACCGGGAGATAGAAACAACACTGGTTGTTCTTGATTGTGAGGATCGGCCGCACGGCGTTTCAATTAGCTCAACAAAAACTGTGCGTGGGAAGCGAAAGGCTGTTCGGATGGTCAATTGTTTGCTGAAGCTCAACGAAGCCGAATGGAATGTTCGCGAAACTTCAGTTTGATTTCGATGGCTCGGTGGGGCGGGTCGGACTTACCTGCGGCGTGGGAGAAGCGGGACCGCTGCCGGAGAGTATCTGGCCGCCGAGGCGCAATCCTCCGGGCGATTCGGCGGCCTTGTAGTTACGCAAGTCGCGCAGGATCTCCTGTTTCTCGCGGGCATAATGGCCGGCCAGCCTGGTCAGGGCATAGGTGATGATGTCGCTGTGGTGCAGGTCCTGCACGGAAGGATCGCGGCGCATGTTCAGCCACAAGCGGTGAACAAGCTGAACGTCGTCGGGGCGCAGGTTAGGCGCGTGCGGCCCGATATAGAACACCTTGCTGTCGCCGTTGGGACTTATCACGTAAAAATTGAATTGGCGCTTGGGCTCCGGCAATCCCTCCCATGCCTGGCCAAGATGATAGGCCTGCTCTTCGGCCGTCATCTTGGTGGAGACTCCGGAGATCACCGAATCCACTTCGAGCGAGTTAGCGCCCTGCACCAGCGCGGCAAACACGTCTCCGGCAGGCACCACCAGCAGCGAAACCTTCTTGCCGAAGCTTTCCGCGACCGAGACGGCCTTGGTAAAGATCATTTGCTCGTGCTCGCTGAAGCTCTGGTCCTCGGCGCTCAGAAACTCCGGTCCTCCGACGCCCATCATGCGCACGCTCAGCACCACCACGTCCTGCTCGTCGGTACTGGTGCGGGCCAACGTCCACTTCAATGCGATGGGGTTGGTGGCATCGCGCATGGTCACCATTACGCCGCCGGGGCGGATGGCCACGGATTCGCGGCTCACCGTCTCCTGGTGCTCAAGCTGGAAGTGGTCCTTCATTTGCCGCGCGGTGATGGCGTGCTTGCGCAGGTTTTGCCGCTCGGAGATAGTGAAGATGGCAAAGAATACGGCTGCGAACGCCACGCCGCTCATGGTGGCTACCGACTTGGTAAACAGGTTCACGATGGCGGTGGACAGCAGCGCCAGGAACACCGACAGCAGGCCGAGCGGAATTTCGGTCTTGCCGATTCGTAGATTTGGCGGAACCTTCCATCCCCGCTCGCCATGGTACTTCCGGCGCAGCACCAGCATGGCCAGGCTGTTGAAGGTGAACGACCAGATCACCCCGAAGGCATAAGCTTCGCCGAGGGTAATCACCTTGCCTTTGCTCACGATGATAGTGAACATCTGCAGGACGAAGACCAGATTCACGATGCGATAACTGGTACCGAACTTGATGTGCGGCTTGCGGAACCAATCGGTCAGCACGCCATCCTCGGCCACGCGCATCAGCACGCCGGTCGAGCCGATGATCGATGTATTGATGGCGCCGGAAAGAATGAGGAAGCCCACAACCACCACGAAAATTCGGAATGCGATCCGCCAGAACACCGGTCCCACCATGAACATGGCCAGGCCGGCGATCAGGTTGTCTCCGTAAACGCTCACCCGAACCGAGTCGGGAATCAGCATCGAGGCCAGCAGCGTTGCTCCGCCGGTGAAGATCAGGCTGTAGATGGCGATCACGATCGCCGCCCGCTTCAGGTTTCTGAGCTTGGGATGCTCGATCTCGCGGTTCACCTGCGCCAGGCTTTCCTCGCCGCTCATGGCCAGGATGGAATGCCCAAAGGCCATCAGGATGCCGAACAACCCAAACACCGGCAGCCCTCTGCCTTTCAAAAATCCAAGTGCCTCGTTGCTGAACTTCAGATGGGACGGGATCGGCGACGGGGGCAGGTGAACGCCGCGCACAAATACCGAATAACAGCCCCAGATAAGCAGAATCACCACCATCACCGTGGTGATCTGCATCACGCGCATGGCTTTCGCGCTCGACTCCTCGATGCCCTTGATGTTCTGCCACCAGTAGTAGATGGTCACCGCGGCCGCGAAAAACGCCGAAGTGTAATTCATGTCGAACTGGAAGGGATTGTGTTGCGCGTCCAGCAATGCAGGCGGCAGCCAGTGGCTCTGGTTGGCCACCGTCATCAGCTCGTTCATCAGGCCGGTAATGTATTGCCCGGCCGACACGCCCGAGATCGGTCCGGTGAGAATGTAGTCGAACATCAGCGCCGAGACGCTGAGCTTGGCGAACGTTCCGCCCAGCGCCTCCTTCACCACGCGGTAAACGCCGCCGCGGGTAAACATGGAGCAGCTCTCCACGTACACCGCGCGCACCGCAAAGCTGAACAGCATGATGCCGAGGATGAACCAAGGCGCAGCCGCCCCAACCGCCTGCTCGGCGATGCCGCCGGCATAGAAGGCCGAAGATCCAAGATCGTTGAGGACGATGGCCGCTGCACGCCAGAAGGAGATGAACGTCAGCATCACCGAGGATGCCACGATGAGCCGGACGCGGGCTGACGGCGGGGCTACGGTCGTACGAAATGAGGCCATCTTTAGAGTGCCGGCGCCAAGGCCGGCTATTTAGATACCCAGGAGCAAAAACAGGAACAAACAAGAGCAAAACAAGAGCGAAAAGCAACGAACGCCCTGCGCCGAGTTTATGTCCGATAAGCCCCGGAGTCAATAAAAAGCGCCGCCAGGCACTGTCCGAACCTGACATTGCCTTGAAAGGGCACCGCCTAAGCCGCGCCGCAAACGCCAGTTCACATTGTCTTGAAAGGGCATGGCTTCAGACGCGCCGCAAACTGCGGAAAAACCCGGTACGGAGGGAGGCGGGGGCTTCAACCCCCGCATAAAGCCATATAAACAACGCGGGCTTTAGCCCAGGAACGTCGCCTTCCACCCCAAAATCGGGCCTTTTCTCCGCAGCCTAATCCTCGCCGAACAGCTCTTTGCCATCCTCGTAGAAGCTGATAAGCACCACCACGCTCGACCCCGCAAGGCCGACAAAAAACATCACCTCGAGGACGCGCATGAGAAAACTGACGACGGCGATGAGCATAAACAGATTGTAGCGCGGGCCGTCGCCGCAGTCGCTCAGCACCTCGGCGCCCTCTCGCCCAATGCTTTAAACTCGCCCTGTATGCAACGCCATTCCTTGAGGTTATGGGCCGCGGCGGTTTTGAGCGCAGGTCTGCTCGAGTTGCCGTTCCCGATCGCCGGGCCCATGCCGCCATGGCGCAGCATCTTTGCCTGGTTCGGGCTGGCGCCGCTGCTCTGGGCGATCTTGCATCCCGCGGTCGTCTCCAGCCCGCGTCCGCTGCGGCGCGCATTCCTGCTGGGCTACCTCTGCGGCTTTCTCTGGTACTGCGGCAACTGCTACTGGGTCCGCGACACCATGATGAAGTACGGCGACATGCCGCCCATGGCCCCCACGCTGTTGATGATCGGCTTCAGCGCCGTGCTCGGTCTCTATTTTGGCCTCTTCGGTCTGGCCATGATGCTGGTGCGCCGGGCAACCGGGGATGTGCGCTGGGCCTTGGCAGCGGCGCCGTTTCTTTGGGTTGCGTTGGAGCTGGCAGCTGCACGCATCACGTCGGTCCCATGGGATCAACTCGGCTACTCGCAGGTGGATAACAGCTTCGTGAACCAGCTCGCACCGTGGACAGGTGTCTATGGCATCAGTCTCTTTCTGGTTCTGGCGAATTCGGCCCTGGCGGGAATGTTGCTCTTGTCGATGCGAAGGCTCTGGCTCACTGTGCTGGTGTCGGAATTCGCGGTGCTTTTCGTCCTCGCGGTTTTGAACGGGCCAATCAAGCCATCGCCAATCTCCGCCTCTGCCGTCCTCATCCAGCCCAATCTCGATGTGGGTGGCGACCTGAACTGGACGGGCGAAGAGTGGGACCGGCACATGGCCGACTTTGCGAGCCTGGCAAGCGAGAGCTGCAAGCCCTACATCGAGGGGATTCCCCAAACCGGCGCGCCGACGGTCAGGCCGCAGTGCGTAGAGCCGGCGGTTCTACCCGATCTCGTAGCATGGCCCGAATCGCCCACTCCGTTCGAGGAGGACGATCCACGCCTCCGCAAGGCGCTTGCCGGCATCGCAAACGCAGAACATGCGCCGGTGGTGGTGGGCGGCCTGGGCATGGACTACTCGAACGAAGAACAGGCCTGGCGCGACTACAACTCCGCGCTCATCATCGGCGCGGACGGCCAGCGCGTGGGCCGCTACGACAAGATTCACCTCGTCCCGTTCGGGGAATACGTTCCCTTCGAGAGGCTGCTGTTTTTCGCCAAGAAGCTCACCGGCCGCGTCTCCAAATTCACCCGCGGAGACCAGCGCAAAGTGTTTCTACTCGCGGATTCGAAGGGCCAGAGGCATCGATACGGCATTTTCATCTGCTATGAATCCGTCTTCGCCGACGAGGTGCGCGAATTTTCGCAGCTAGGCGCCGAAGTGCTGGTCAACATAAGCGACGACGGCTGGTACGGCGACACCAGCGCGCCCTGGCAGCACCTCAACATGGCGCGCATGAGGGCCATCGAAAACCGCCGCTGGCTGCTCCGCGACACCAACAACGGAATCACGGCAGTCATCGACCCGTACGGCCGCGTCCAGCAAAGCATCCCGCGCCACCAGGCCAACGCCCTGCCCGCGCAGTACGGCTTCCGCGACGACATCACGTTCTACACCGCGCACGGCGATGTGTTCGCGTGGGTTTGTGCGATACTTGCGTTAGGTGTGGTGGGCTGGTGTTTGCGCGTCAAACTGCGCTGAATTTCCGTGCCCCATCCTTGCGACTTCTTTCTGTCGCAAGGTTGGCAGACCATAAAGGCCAAAGCCACCACAATCAAAAGGAACTAAAGATGCCTTCGCTCAACGATCTCGAATTCACCTACGCTCCCGTTCGCGACCAGGTTCGCGACCTCCGGGAGTATCTTTGACCCTGCCCGCATCCGCAGGGAACTCTCCGAAATAGAAGCCAAACTCGCCGATCCGGCCCTCTGGAACGATCCCGCCGCCAGCAAGCCAATGATGCGCGACCGCAAGCGCCTTGAATCGCTGGTGGCCGACGACAATGAGCTCGTGCGCCGCACCGGGGACATCGACACCTATTTCGAGCTGGCGCGCGAAGGCGAAGACGTGCTGGCCGACCTCGAGCGCGACATCAAGGCCCTGGCCGCGTTTGCCGAGGAACTCGAAGCGCGCACCATGCTCTCGGGCGAGGCCGATCCGCTCAACGCCATCGTCACCGTACATCCCGGCGCGGGCGGCACCGAGAGCCAGGACTGGGCGGAGATGCTGCTGCGCATGTATCTGCGCTGGGCCGAGCAACAAGGCTTCAAGACGGAGATGAACGACTACCAGGACGGCGAAGAGGCCGGCATCAAGTCAGCCACCTTCACCATCCTCGGTGAATACGCGTTTGGCCAGTTGGCAGGCGAGAGCGGCGTGCACCGGCTGGTGCGCATCTCGCCCTTCGACCAGGCCAAGCGCCGGCATACGTCGTTTGCTTCTGTCTACGTCTCGCCGGAGATCGACGAGACCATCCATGTAGACCTGAAGCTCGAAGACCTGCGCATCGACACCTACCGCTCCGGCGGCAAGGGCGGCCAGCACGTCAACACCACCGACTCTGCGGTGCGCATGACCCACCTTCCCACCGGCATCGTGGTGCAATGCCAGAACGAGCGCTCGCAGCACAAGAATCGCGAGAAGGCGATGAAGATGCTGCGCTCCCGGCTCTATGAGCACGAGCTCGAAAAGAAGCGCGCCGTGAGCAAGAAACTCGAGGACTCGAAGCTCGACATCAACTTCGGCTCGCAGATCCGTTCCTACGTCCTGCAGCCCTATCGCATCGCCAAGGACCACCGCACCAAGGTGGAAGTAGGTGATGTGGACAAGGTTCTCAACGGCTATCTCGAGCCGTTTCTGCGCGGCTACCTGCTCGCCAAGCGGCGCGGAACAGCAGGGCCAGCAGAGCCCGACGATGATCTGGAAGTCTGAGGCAGCGCTGGGAAACACAAACCATCGATCCGGCGATTTTGCAGATCAATTCTCAATCCTTGCTAGACTTCAGAAATAGGCCGTTTTTCCTGCGATTGAGAGGAGCGGGAAAATGCTACATAGGGCCACCCCCTGGTCCATGGATACCGGGGTAGGGTACCCAGATTCATCTAGCTGTTTCCACGGCGGATAGCCCGCAAAATTTAAGCCGGCAATCTTCGCCATAAGCCCCATCCAAATTGCCAGAATACGCAGGTAAACCTTTTCCAATCAGAGAGTTAATGCGACCAATGGACAACGATCCCGCAGTGATTGACGAGATGCTAAGTAACAGCAGGACCATCGCCGTCGTCGGCATGAGCGACAAGACCTCGCGCGCCAGCCATAACATCGGCAAATATCTCGCCGCGAATGGATTCCGCGTGTTGCCGGTCAATCCGGCGCTGACCCAAGTGCTGGGCATCGAGTGCTACCCCGATCTCGATGCTGCGCAGGCCGCGGCGCGCGAAGCAACCGGCGCCGGCATCGATCTGGTCGACGTCTTTCGCGCATCGGAGTTCGTGCCGCCCATCGTCGACGACGTGATCCGCCTCCGCGTTCCCTACCTTTGGCTGCAGGATGAAGTGATTCACGACGAAGCTATTGCCCGCGCCCGCGCCGCAGGAGTCAAATGCGTGCAGAACGACTGCATCTTTCGCGAGCACGCACGCCGGCATCAATCTCGACCGGCTTGACTGGCTTAAAATCGACTTTCCGCGACCAACTAGAGTATCGTCGCGTCCAATAAGCAAGCTGACTTCTGTTCGTATGCGCTTTTTCCGCCTCATCGTCGCCTTGGTGCCCTCGCTGCTGGCGAGCCTGACTGCGCACGCGGCGTCAAGCTCCGCTGACGTAGCCCACCTGCATGTACAGCTGGTCGTTCCCGGCCAGTCCCTTCGGCCCGGTGCAGCCAACGACGCCGGCCTCTATTTCAAGCTGGAACCGGGTTGGCACATCTACTGGAAAAACGCCGGCGACTCAGGCGAGCCTCCCCATGTGAAGTGGACGCTGCCCGACGGCATCACGGCAAGCGCGCTTCAGTTTCCCGCGCCGCATCGGCTGCCGCTGGGCCCGCTGATGGACTTCGGATACGAAAACGAAGTTCTGTTCCCGCTCACCATCAACGTCGCCGATTCCGTAAGGCGCGGCCCCGCTGCGCTCCAGGCCAAAGTCGATTGGCTGGTCTGCCGCGAGGTCTGCATTCCGGGTAAGGCAGAGTTGGAGATCAAGCGCGAAGTTGCAGCGCCGGGAACGGCTCAGTCCACAGGCGAGCCCGATTCCAGCCTCTGGCAGCGATGGTCCAACTCCCTGCCCAAGCCGCTAGACCCGGGCGTGAAGGTGGTCTTCCAATCCACAGCCACCGGCTTCCGCCTCGGCGTCGACACTGGCCATCGCGAGGCCGAAGCCGCCTTCTTTCCCGCCGATCAGGACATCGTCGACAATCCCGCTCCGCAGAAGATCAAGCCCACCTCCAAGGGCCTGACCCTCGACCTCAAGAAAGACGCAAACCTGTCCGCCAATCCGGCGCAATTGGAGGGAGTTTTGGAGCTTTCCGGCGGGCGCGCCTATGAGATTTCCGCGCTGCCCGGCACAGTGGCCGCTGCCGGGCCGACGCTTGCGTGGCCGGCATTCTTCCGTATCTCCGGCCTGGCGTTCCTCGGCGGATTGCTCCTCAACCTCATGCCTTGCGTCTTCCCCGTGCTTTTCTTGAAAGGCCTGGCGCTGGTCAACTCCGGCAATGAAGAGCGCCACCAGCTCCGCACCCATGGCTTTGTCTACGCCGCCGGAATTCTGGTCTCTTTCTGGGCGCTGGTCGCCATACTGCTCGGCCTGCGCGCAGCGGGTTCGACCGTCGGCTGGGGATTCCAGTTCCAGTCGCCTGTGGTTCTGGCGCTCATGGCTGGACTGTTGTTTTTCCTGGGGCTCTCGCTTGCCGGCCAGTTCGAAATCGGCCTCTCAATTACCAGCGCAGGCGGCTCGCTGGCCGCGAAGCAGGGTTACGCGGGCAGCTTCTTTACCGGAGTGCTGGCTGTGGTGGTGGCCACGCCGTGCACCGCGCCGCTGATGGGGCCGGCGATCGGCTATGCGTTGTTGCAATCCGCCCCCGTCATCTTTGCCGTGTTCACGGCGCTCGCGCTGGGTCTGGCTGCACCTTATGTTGCGCTCACTCTGCAACCGGCATGGGCGCGATTGCTGCCGCGCCCCGGTGCCTGGATGGAAGTCCTTCGCCAGGCCGTCTCCGTGCCCATCTTCGGCACCGTCATCTGGCTCGCGTGGGTACTGGCCGGGTCCTACGGCGCCGGTCTTCTCAGCTTGCTGCTGACGAGTTTGCTGCTCCTCGCCATCGCCGGATGGTTCCTGGGCCGATGGCCGGCCAGGCGCTGGGCTACGGGCACGGCCGCCGCCATCTTGCTGGCGGTCGTCGGTCTCGCATTCTTCGGCCAAACGCTGGCCGGAGAGCCCGATTTGGGCACCGCAAACCGCACCGGAGCCGCCACAGTCAGCTCCGCCGCTGCTGGCGCGTGGGAACCTTGGTCGGCCGAAGCGGTAAGCCGCTACCAGGCGCAAGGCCGGCCGGTTTTCGTCGACTTTACCGCCAGTTGGTGCCTCAGCTGCCAGGTAAACGAGCGCGTGGCGCTCAGCAAGCCTCAAGTGCAACAGGCCTTCCAGGCCGGCAATGTGGCCCTGCTGCGTGCCGACTGGACCCGCCACGACGACGCCATCACCGAGGCCCTGGCCGCGCTCGACCGCAGCGGAGTTCCCGCCTACGCGCTCTACGCGCCCGGCCAAAACGAGCCGCAGCTGCTGCCTGAAGTCCTCACCCCGGGCATTGTCACCGACGCTCTGGGCAAGCTGCCCAAAGCCGCCACGCAGGCAAGCGCGTCGGCAAGCGTCCATTAAGTTCGCTCAAGCGTCTAAGCAAGCGAAGGTCGGTTCGTCGCATCCATTCCCCTTGAGGAGGTTCGCATCCATGTCATCTGGATTGCCATCTGGATTCCGTCTCTCATCCTGCGCGGCCCTCGTCGCCGCACTGCTGCCAATTTTAGCCGCGGCGCAGTCCGTCCGCGTGGGCGCGCCCGCCCCAGCCTTCACGGCAACCGATTCCCGCGGCCAGACCGAGTCGCTCACCGGCAACCGCGGCAAATATGTGGTGCTCGAGTGGCACAACCAGAGCTGCCCCTTCACCAAAAAGCATTATGTCTCCGGCAACATGCAGTCCCTGCAAAAGGAGTGGACCGCCAAAGGCGTGGTCTGGTTCACCGTCATCTCGTCCTCGCCTGGCCACCAGGGATATGTGACCTCAAGCGAGGAGAATGCGTATCTGGCGCAGATGCACGCCGCGCCCACCGCCGCGCTGCTCGACCCCGACGCCAAACTCGCCCGCCTTTACAGCGCCAAGGCCACTCCGCAGATGATCGTCATCGATCCCAAGGGCGACGTGATCTACGACGGCGCCATCGACGACCGGCCCACGCCCGATCCCGCCGATATCAAGGGCGCCAACAACTACGTTACGGACGCGCTGACCGAAGCCATGGCAGGCAAACCGGTAAATCCGGCATACACGCGCCCCTACGGCTGCGCAGTAAAGTATCCGGACTAGGGCCAAGGGTCGAGGGCCAAGAAGGGCGAAGGGTCCAGCGTCCAGGGTCCAGGGTCAAAAGAACACTGCCCCGTGGATTGGCGGCGACGGGTCAATTCCAAACAGCCGAAAATTCGGGAGTTTTGGGCGCTTCGAGGGTGCTCGGGAGCATTTGCCCATCGCTGCAGAACTTCACACTGAGCCAATCTCGTTTTCAGCCAGCCCTGACCACAATTCGATTGCTATTGCGCGGCCCGGTTGACGGACGGAATCCTGGCTGGATCCTCAAGCAGGAACTTGGGGTTAATGCGGGCGTCGTGCCAGCGGACGCCGAACCATAGGTGCGGTCCCGTGGCGCGGCCCGTCGATCCTTCCCGTCCCAGCGTCTGGCCCTTCTTGACCTCCTGCCCCGCCTCGACCTTCAGCTCCGACAGATGAAAATACATGCTGATGAGGCCGTCGCCGTGGTCGATGAACACGGAGTTGCCCTCGAAGAACATATCCGTCGCGAGAACGACTGTGCCATTGGCAACTGCCAGGATCGGCGAGCCCACCGGCGCATCGTAGTCGGATCCCATGTGGGCTTGTTCGGCTATTTTGCCGTTGTAGACCCGCTTCACGCCGAAGGATTTGCCCGGCGGCAGCGGTTTGACCGGCGGCCCCAGCGGCAGCGTAAACTGCGCCGGTCCCTCCTTGCTCCTCCACACCCTGCTCAGTTGCACCCGGTCGGCCGCATCGCGCTTCAAGTCCGCCTGCGAAGGGTTGGCTTGCGGAATGTCGGGAAGGGTGATCTCTTCAGTCCCGTAATCGTAGGGTTCGACAGAAATGCGCGCGAACTCCTTTGCTCCGGCGCCCCACAGCGCGATTGTGGCGGGACCTGCTCGCTCCAGCAAATCGATCGGATAGTAGCAGGTGCCGTTCAACGCGGCCCAGGTGCGGGCTCTCATGCTGCATCGCTTCGCGCCCGGCGCCGCCCAGCGCACCAGCGTGCCCGGAGCCGCTGAGATCGTGGCCTCATGCGCAGGCGCAGTCTGTGCGGTCGAGACCGGATGCGGAATCAGGCAGACCAACGCCAACGCTTGATAAGAGAACCTGCGGAGATGAACGACCGTCATGAATTTCCCATCGTTAAAGATTGTGCGCAGCGTGACCCAACCAGCGTGGCCGAAACAATGTTGTGACCCAAATAATGTCAAACAATGTATGGATCGGCAACGCGGCTCATGCACCGATCGAAATCGGCCGACGAGACGATTCCCAAGTGCCCCGCGCTTCCTACTGGGATGAAGTGGCTTTCTGGTTTTTGACTTGCAGATCGTTCACCACCTGCAGCACGTTCGGTACCCCGGTCGCCACTTTCTCGGCGGCAGCGCGCGTGTCGTCGGAATTCACTTCTCCGGTCAGCGTGACAACGCCGCTCTTCACCGCGTAGCTCACCTTTTTGTGGAGCTTGTTCTGGATCAGCGCGGCGTCCAGATTCTTCTCGATGCCCTGGTCCAAGTCGGAATTCACCGCCTTTGCATCTTTTCCATCGCCCACGGGAACCACGGCAATCTGATCCGCGACCACCTGCTCGCCCGCCAGGGACTTTGCCAGGGAATCGGCCTGTGACTTGTCGCTCTGGGCGGCCACTTGTCCACCGAGGGTCACGATGCCCTTGTCACGATCCTGACTGACGGTGACCTGCTTCAGGCCCGCTTGATCGAGCGCCTTGCGGATACTGTCGGAAACATCGGCCGACTTCGCGGAAGCCGAAAAGCAGCCAACCATCGTTCCCATTGCGAGCAGCGGAAGAAGGATCGCGAGCAATTTTGTCATTTTCATATTTGTCCTTTGATTGGCGCCATGTCCGAGACCGGGACAAGGAGCAATTCCTGCCCCCCAAGAGTCAGCCTATAGAGCCAGCCCAAGGCGCCAGCCTATAGATTCACTCGCCTGCCGCGACGGTGCTGTGCAGAATCGCTCACGTCGCGAGAAATTGCGGCCTACCTGGCTTTGGGAAGCTCTTTGGCGTGGCTTCCGCCTTCGTATCGGGCGCCTCAAACGCCGATTCAAGAGGCGATCAATTCGAACCAGCTTTTTGAAGCCTGGAAATTGATACTGGCTAATCACCAAGTCTTGACGACCAAGCGAATCTCTAAACCAGCTGAGGGAGAAATCATGAAACCGAGCACGGAAGATGTGACCGTGGGCAAGATCCACGAAGTAAAGGGAGCAATCAGGGAAGTGGCCGGAAAGGCAACCAACGACCCGGATTTGGAAGTCTCGGGGAACGCGGAAAAGAACGCCGGCACAGTTCAAAAATGGGTCGGGCGAGTTGAAAAGGCCGTCGGCGAATAGAGCACGCTTCAACAACCGCCTGATTAAGGCAACGGAGGATACATGTCGCAAACTTTAGCGGAGAAAGCGGCGGAACAGATTGCTGAATCGAGCCGGCAGGCCTCTCGCGCAACCAGCGCCATTGGCGATGCGATCGAGGATGGCGTCGGAGTAGCGAGGCGTGCCGCGAAGCACGGCGGCGATGCTGCCGAAGAACTCTTGAATGACACCATGGAGCGCATGCAACGGCACCTTGTGCTGACTGTCGCGGCGACGTTTGCGGCCGGTCTTACCTCAGGAGCGCTCATCGGCTGGATGATGAAACGAAGGTAGGAATCGAGTTGTCCCTGAGGGCCGGGCTGATGGGAAACTGATGCCATCCACCTGAAGGCTCGGGCGATTTGCTGCTGTCGGAATTTTCCGCGCTTGCGAGAGCGAGTGTGGCGAATCACCCCTGTGCGCCTGGCGCGTTTTTTGGCGGACGGGATCGCGGTGTTGCTGTCGAATGTCTCGCGGAAGAAGGCGTGTGCGCTGAAATCCTGGATGCCGAGCGTATTATGATCGCACCGGTAAACAATGCATCCGCCTGAACGAGATTTGTCCTACGATTCCGACGATGATCGGCCTGATGACATATGGCCTGCTCTGCCTCAGACGGCGTGGAGTGAAACCTGCGCCACCCTGCAGCTGTGGATGCAGATTGTAGGGAAGATCCGGATGGAGCTCACCCCGGCTATCAACCAATGCTGGAATGTAACGCTTTACCCCACTGTTCGCGGGCTCACCACCTCGCCGATGCCGCATCGCGACCGCATGCTGCAGATCGACTTCGATTTCATTGAACACCAGCTTCTGCTTGAGACCAGCACCGGTGGCCGCATCGCCCTGCCTCTCCAGCCCATGACGGTCGCGGAGTTTTACCGGCAAGTCATGGCCGCGCTCGACGGCCTTGAAACTCCCGTGCGCATCTGGCACATGCCGGTTGAAATTGCGCAGCCGATTCCCTTCGAGTCCGACTATACCCACCAGTCGTATGACCGCGAATATGCGCAGCGCTTCTGGAGGGTTCTGCTGGAGACGTCGCGGGTGTTCACAATTTTTCGTGCACGGTTCACCGGCAAGGTGAGCCCCATTCACCTCTTCTGGGGAGCGCTCGATCTGGCTTGCACCCGCTTCTCAGGCCGCCTCGCGCCCGTGCATCCCAGCATGCCGGGGCTCCCGGATCGCGTGGTGCGCGACGCATATTCGCACGAAGTGAGCAGCTGCGGATTCTGGCCCGGCGCCCCGGGAATCGAGCCGTTCTTTTACAGCTACGCCTATCCCGAGCCTCCCGGTTATGCGCAAACTCCGATCACCCCCGCCCAGGCCCTCTTCGATGCGAAAATGGGCGAATTCATCCTGCCTTATGAAGATATGCGCCAGTCCGCAGACCCTGATTCCGCGTTGCTCGAGTTCCTCGAGAGCACCTATGAAGCAGCCGCGAACTGCGCCCGCTGGGACCGCGCCGCACTTGAAGCCGCACCGAAAACGGAATAACTGGGGGATGGGAATGCAGATCGCGCTCAATCATATCCAGGTAAGGTTGCGAACTTGTCTCCGGATCGCCGTTCTCATCGCGCTTTGTTCCACATATGAGAAATATGCTGGAGCTCAGCAGCCAGGCGCCGCTGTGCCGTCAGAAGACGCTCGCAATGTAAATGTCCCCAATGTCGATACTCATTTACCTTTGCCGGAGTTCACCAGCCTCCAGGCCTGGGAGCAGCGCAAGGCGTTTCTTCGCAATCAGATTCTTATATCTGCCGGGCTTTCGCCCATGCCGGAAAAGAGTCCCCTGCATGCGCAGATATTCGGAAAGATCGAGGAGAAGGATTACTCCATAGAGAAGGTCCTCATCGAGACGTTGCCCGGGTTCTATCTGGGAGGCAACCTCTACCGCCCGCGAAACGGCAGCGCGAAGCATCCCGGCATCCTCACCCCGCATGGCCATTGGCAATACGGGCGCCTGGAAAACCAGCCGCTCTACTCGGGACCTTCGCTCGGCATAAGCCTCGCCCGGCAGGGATATGTGGTCTTCGCTTACGACATGGTGGGATATACCGACACCATTCAAGTCCCGCATCGATTCGGCAGCGCAGCGCAGCGGCTGTGGTCCTTCGGTCCCCTGGGCCTGCAACTCTGGGACTCCGTTCGCTCTCTGGACTTTCTGGCATCGCTCGACGACGTTGATCCGGCGCGGCTGGGCATAACCGGCGCCTCCGGCGGCGGAACACAGGCGTTTTTGCTGGCCGCGGTGGACGATCGCTTGCAGTTTGCGTCGCCGGTCAACATGGTGTCGGCCATCATGCAGGGCGGCGACCTGTGCGAGAATGCTCCCGGACTGCGGCTGAACACCAGCAACGTTGAGATCGCCGCCATGTTCGCGCCCAAGCCGATGTTGCTGGTTTCGGCCACCGGCGACTGGACTCGCAATGTTTCCACGCAGGAGTACCCGGCGATCAAAAGGATCTACGATCTTTACGGCAAAGGCGACCAGGTAGAGGTAGTTCAAATTCACGAGGTGCATAACTACAACCAACTTAGCCGGGAAGCGGTTTATAGGTTCTTCGACAAGCATAACCCCGGACTAAGTAACTCCAAGGAACTTACTGAGCATGATATCGATGTGCCCATGCTTCAGGAGATGGAGGTACTTTCGAATCGGACGCTGCCCGCGAATGCGCTCGATTTTGAAGGTATCTTCCACTTATGGCGCAGCCTTGCGGAAGCTCAGACCAGCCAGGCCCAGGATAGTGCCTTTCTTCGCGACCGGCTCAGGCAGACGCTGGCAGTGGAGACTCCTCAGGACGTAATCGCCAAA
>Ga0206796_1109_pt1 | contig 18047 bp, 13 predicted proteins | sample Alteio_BWOrgCont_68_FD_152895 | JGI IMG/M metagenome (GOLD analysis project Ga0206796, IMG submission 152895) | Enriched cells from forest soil in Barre Woods Harvard Forest LTER site, Petersham, Massachusetts, United States -... | ecosystem: Environmental > Terrestrial > Soil > Temperate forest >...
TCCAAGCCAGTGATTGAATGAGACAACTTCCCGCAGATCGTAACCTGCGTTCATGAAATCGCCAGCATGCACGAGAATGTCACCTTGCGGTAATTGCGGAACTCGATCGTGGAGACCGTGGGTATCTGAAATCAAAACAATTCGCATCCAGCCAAACGCCTCCGAGACGTCACTTCATGCAGTAGACAGCTTTCACCGAATTCTCGAGAAGCGATTCGATCAGACGGCCCTGTCTTCCTCAATTGCTTCAATCCATAATTGCAGCGTCAAATCTTCGCGCTTCGGATTGCCGAGGTACGGACGAAGCTCTTGCTGGTAGCGGTCGCGAAGCAGCTCGAGATCGAAGGGAATCGCACGAGCCAGGTATCGTACATCGCTTCGGTCACGCTCTATGTTGCGTTCGAGTTTGGTAAGTGCGAGATCGTATGGATCGAGTGCCATCAGGCGCAAGTTGTGAAACGCTCCAGGGAACATCTCCTGAAGGCGACTTTCATACTCGTATGGTGGCTGCGCAACAGTGACTCGATCCAAATAGACGCCATATTTCTGGAATAATGGCCCGCCCAGCATCGCGACCTGAGAGAAAGCATCTGCCGCGGCACGTGGAGCGATTTCGAGCACATCCACATCAGCTGTAGGACGGCTCAACCCGTAGAGCATTGTGACAACAAAACCGCCAATACAATCGAGACGCACCTCGAGGTCGCAATTCGGTCCAGTTCGTTGAGGAAGGACCGCCACGGTTCTGGTATCGCTTCACGAGGGCACATAAGCCAAGTGTTTCACGTCGAGGTCCGTGAGCAGGTTCCAGTGTCGCGCCTTTGGCGGGCGGTTGCGTCGGAGCCATTTGCGTTCAGCTTGCGTCATGGAGTCGTTGGAGAGCGTGTCCTCTCCTGCGAGTCGCGAACGCTCTATTTGAGCCTTATTTTGCGATAGGCCTTTTCTTCGTGATGCATTGCCCGCCTTCTCTGCGACTTCCTCGGCAAGATCCACCACGAACCCAAGCCGGTTCTGACGGTCGTTCAACTTGGCGTTGCGTGTGAGCCACTCCCAATCCATGTCCGGATACGTGTAGGCCAGCCAGGGAAGTGCCTCCACCACCCTTCTATCGAGGCTGTCTTGGTCGAGTGCGAGGAACAGCAATCGAGCTGGATTGTGGTGAGACTTTCCGCGCAGATAGGAGAAGCCCGGGTATCCTAGTGCGCCGAGCTCTGCTTTGAACGAACTCTCATGCAGAGTCGAAAGAGAGCCCGCTTCCAAGGGCAGGGCCGTTGGCGGGAGATGGAATACCTTTATTGCGAGCGCAGCGAGTTCCGTGGTCACAGGCCGACGCCCTCGTTCGAGCATAGACAGGTAGGCTTGCGTGAGACCAAGCCTTGACGCCGCTTCTTGCTGCGTGAGTTTGGCTTCCTCGCGTCCAGTTCTTAAGACATTTCCAGTCACAGAATCCTCGTAGAATTTAATATAACATGAGTTGTTATACTGCAGCGAATTTTATATTTCGCTGCTCTCGCCTCGAACTTAAAATCTGGTCCCGCTTTTGGTGCCACTTTGCACCGTGATTTAGTTCATTTTTGTGCAAACTGGTGCAATGTGGATATCTAATCCAAATCATTCATTCTGCGATTGTTATTCAGTGCGGTGCAGGGCGGTGCAACGCTATGCTTTGGACGGGCAAATGGGACTTAGAATCCGTTGAGCGCACTGACATCTGATCATCCCCTTTCCCGAATGCAAAGTTCGGCCTCCAATCTGGTTTGAGGCGATGAAAAAAGGATTCGCTGGCGATATCAGGCAGGCCGTGTCACTCATCGAGGGATGTTTTATGTCAGACAGCTCGCTATGCTTGGAAATCGGTTGACTGACACGACGCTGTTTCTGGTTTTCAACGCATCCTGACGACTGCAGAGATAACCAAAGGCCCGCGGCCCTATCGATTGGACGGGGCAAGATTGCCTACTCATAAATTCTCCCCAGCTTTTCTTGAAGCCAAGGGGACATATCGTTCGCCTGGCGATTTCCATGAATGCAAGAGCTCGAACGGATCCTGTACGCCGATGAATTCTCGCGCCAGTCGAAGGCGGTCCCGCACGGTTTCTCGCTGTGCTTCGGAAAGATTGCTAGTCCGCTCCTCAACTCCCTTAAGGAACTGCTCAATGCTCACGGCCTTCGCCCAGGCCTGAATAACCTGATTCAATTGCTCTCGGCTCTCGCTGATAGATTTTGCAATTTGCCTCTGGTCGTCCTCACGGCTCCATCTCTGTTGCTGCGCTTCCGACTCCTGTCTTCTGAGCTCGGCCCGATATTCCGCCTCCTCGATCTCCTTCTGGACGACTTCGGTGGAGCGCTTAATGGATTTCACAATCTTTGCAATGTCCGGAGTCAGCGTTTGCTTCACAGTTTCCTGAAATGACATGGACCACGAAACGTCTCGATGCGGCGAATAAACGACGAGCCGCAAACGGCCGCACGGAACGTTGTTCGTTGTCGTCCACGTCTGGTCCACGTATTGGCGAGAAGTCTTGGGAGGCTTGTATTCCGATTCTCGTATGTACTTGCCGTTCACGTAGCGCATCCGGACCTCTTCAGTCATTTCAATCACGGCCAATCCGAAAGGAATGGTCCCGATGTAAACAACCGTCGGGCTAGAAGGCTGCCACAAACCGCGACTGTACGGATTTTCCTGCTTTTTGAGCTTCGGGATCGTCTCATGCTCATCGATGTGCGGGCGGTGAGAGAATTCGTCGCCACAGGCAAAGCGTACGCGATGACCCGCAGATTCCAATGCTTTGAACAGGTCGTTTGCAAATGCGAGAGCCTTATCGAGCCCTGCTGCCGATGCGGTTACATCGACCAACTGTCGTTTGTACGGACGAAGCAATTGCCCCTCTTCAACCTTATAGCCCCTTTCATAATGCTGCTTCGCCCCTTGTACGAGACCGTGAATTCCAGTTACCACGCGTCGCGTTCGCGTTTGCGCCGGTGCAGATGTTGCTATAACGGCCCGAGACCGCGATGCCGGAATATCACCATTTTGTGACCAGAACAGTGGGTCGCCCGGCAACGCTTCGGGCAATGCCGGTCGTGACGGCGCTTTCCCGAATTCGAGTTTGGCCCAATATCCCCTCTCTGGACGCGGAACGGCCAGGACCGAACAGACGCGGGCCATGTAGCTCCCGGAAACTGAAAACTTCTCGACCACCTTTGTCATTGGCATCGACCAAATAAGTTCGTACAACTCTTCTCTTGCAATCATTTCCGTCTTTCTTGAGATGGCGATCCGAGCATTTGCTCGACGCCGCTACCTTTCCGAGATTATGGGAATTCTTCACTTCGACCTCTTGCCCGGCTTAGATTTGGCACGTTTATTCTCAGCTGTCTTTTGTCTCTGCCAGCTTTTCCACGCCTCGCGTCGGCAGGTACGGCACCGCTTGAATTCGCGACCGTTGCGGTTCTCGACCACCACATTGTCCCCGCTCAGAGGATGGCCGAGCTTGCAGAATTCGAGTTCCGTGCTGACGAGCGGCCCCTGTAACCGGTGATGCGCCGGGTTGCAGCATGCCTTCCCAACGCATCCCGGCAGCTTGCGGGACAGAATCCGGTGGTTGGGAGGAATCATCCCGACGAACGATTCCCAGAACACCCGCTGGGCAGGGCGCTGGCCGTCTCCGCAACGGAGCACTCCATAGCCTTCTTTGCTGAGCGCGCCATTCCACACCCAGCACGCGCGGGGGCCGACCGTGACGCGTTCCATAAGGCTCGCCTTACTCACGATTTTCATTCCGTTGCCTCCTCTCGAAGGGGTTGCAGCGGGCCGTCCTGTCCGATTCTGAAGCGACCTGCGAATTGCGTCAGTTCCTGAAGGGCTCGGTCAGTGAGCGGATGAGCGAAGTACCCGACTTCAGCGGCGATTTCGCATCGGGTGGCGGAAAGTGTTTGGGTATGTTTAGGCATTTTGGTGGAGGAATTCGCCGGTCGCCGATTTAGTCACCAATCGTCCCCGTTTTTGGAGCGGTCGGATGCGGCCCCGTGCGGCACGAATATAGTCTACATCAAATTGATTGTAATGGGTTTATTCGGATTGATGGGGGGAAGTGCGGTGCGGTGCGGAGGGGCCAAAATCACTTTTCGAGTCAGGTGCATTCAACCGGGCTCTGCCACCTCTCCGCGCTGTGAATCTCATTCGTCAGCAAGATCCGGACGAAAGGAAAAGTGCCCGCTGGCTTCTTCCAGTCTACCGGCAAGGGCTGGACGGATACAAATGCCTCGACATTGGGCTTGCTTCGACACTGGGCTCGGTGCGTAAACGACCCACACCTCGGAGGCGGCAATTGCATCGGGAAGACGAAAAGATCGGAGCCGGGATCGAAACCGCAAGGCCTCGATCGAGCCCACCGTGAGCCGACTCCCTGCGCCGGGAGCCGGCCCCCGAATTGGATCGCTCCCGGCTACACGGTTAATCGGGCAGCAGCTTGAGCGCGTTGCTGCGATAGACCTTCTGCAAAACATCGTCCGGAAGGTCGAGTCCATAAATGTTCCATCGCCCCTGGCGCGACGCGTGCGACGGATATTCGAAGTATTCATCGGGGGTTTCGAGGAAACGATAGTAGAGCCGGTACATGTGCGGGTCGGGGAGAAGGTCGGTGCCAAAAAGGATTCGATCCGCCCAACGGAGGAAAAATCGCCGCGCGGTATAAGGCTGGCGGCCAAGCTCCGGCGTCCGCGCGCTGATGTCCACATGGACGTTCGGATTCTGTTCCAGCAGTTGCTCAACATATGCCAGGTCCTCGGGACTTTCAGCGATGTGAGCGCACACAAACGTAGTCCGCGGATGGCGCGCGAAGACTCGATCGCGCTGCGCCAGAAGCTCATTCTTGCCATATTGTGCGCCATAAAAGCCCCAGTCGGGGTGAGCCGCCAACTCTTCGTAGCGCTCGTTAGCGGCATCGATGGGGCGAAAGAAGGCGCTCGGATCGGCGGTGTGAAACATCACCGGGACCTTCAGCTCGGCGGCTTTTTCAAACAGCGGGGCCAGTCGCTCATCGTCCACGCGCAACAACGCGCCGCTTCCGTCTCGCACCGTGAGGCCGAGATCTTTCCAGAATTTTATTCCGCAGGCGCCGCGCTCCACCATCCGCTCAAAGCGGCCGAGCGACTGCTGAACGAAGTCGTCGCGGTCGACGCCGGCCCAATCCATCCAGGCGATTGTTGCGAACCGCCGGCACGATGAACCACGAAACCGCTCCAGGACTTCGAGAGCCGCATCGCCAACTTGCATGGTGATGTTCACCACGCGCTCCACGCCGCACTCGTCCATAATGCGCAGCACGGCCTCCGGCTCCATGGAGTCAAGGTGGTTGTGATAGTCGATCGCCGCAAAGCGGGGCAAGATCGGAGTACGGTCCGGGGTAACCAGCTCTGAGCGGGGACAAAAATCCCCCAGCGCAAGGTCCACCTCGGCCTTCGCGGAAACCATGGCCACGAATCTGTCGTTACCGCCTGCCATTTCAATCCTGTGCAAGCCTACCATCCCGATCTGCATATTTCCGCCATCGGGTCGGGTGTCTCATTCATCGGTTTCTCCAAGCAACGGCAAGCAGCACCTGAACGCAACGCAGCGTCCGAATCACGTCGAAAGAAATGACGATAGCACGTGCTTGCTCCATCCAATTGATGGGTACTGGAGTAACTTCAATTAGGTACTCTCCGGGATGAATCCGTAGTCAAACTTGGGTCAATGGCGATAGTTGACGTGTTTTGTCGCTTCTTAGCACTTCCAAAGAAATGAGCATCGGCTTACTCTCTTTTCCGTAGGCGAGAACCTGCGGACTTCTCATGTTCGGGCAGTTCCCTGCGCTTTGGTCCCCCTCGGAGAAGCGCATCCCTGGCAATGAGTGGCATGCTCTTGCACTTCGTTGTTTAGGTGGGAACAATTTTCATCGTCTCCGTTGGCTGCGATGACCCTTTCGGCTTAGCATAGTGTCGCTTTGCTAAGTCAGCTTGGCGAAGCCATGCCCGCTCGATGTCTTGGATGCCTTGGGCGCGTGCAATTGGCCGGCGATCGCCCTGCTTTGTTTGCTGGTTGGATAGAGATCGCTCCAGAGAGGTCAGAGCAGAAAGGTCAGAGCTTGGATCAGGCATCCGGAACACAAATTCCCCCGACAGCTTCCGCTCCGGATCAGCCCGGTGAGCGCAGATGGTTTGCGACGTTTACGCTGCCGCAAAATGAGAAGTCGGTCCTCAAACAGCTCGATCTGAGGAAGGTCGAATCGTTTCTTCCCACTTACGAAACGGTCCGTGTATGGAAGAACCGGCAGCGCAAGAAGATCACGCTTCCTCTTTTCCCAACCTATCTTTTCGTGCGCATCACCCGCGCCGAGCGAGGCAAGGTTCTTGAATGCCCCGGGGTTCTGCAGATCGTGGGCAACCACAGGGAGCCGCTTCCCTTGCACGATTCTGAGGTCGAGCTTTTGCGCTCGGATTTCTGCAGGCGGAAGTTCGAGCCGTTCCGCGAACTCGTCATCGGTGAAAAGGTGCGCATCAAGAGTGGTGTCCTGCAGGGCGTGCAAGGCACGCTGGTAAGAAGGAGCGGCGGTCAGCGCTTTGTCCTCACCATCGAGATGATCAACCAGCACGCGGCCATTGAAGTCAACGCCGAAGATATGGAGCCGGCCGCCGGTTGACGTTGTGGGTGCGCCGGCAGAGCCGTTCGAGCCGGCCCACGCCCGAGTGCACAACATGCTTCGCGAATCTGCTTCCGTCTCATCGTCCACGGCCAATTCCCTGCCGTCACCGGGCTCGCTGCGCCGGCATTTTCGCTATCAGTATCCCCTTTCGGCATGATGCGGTACAGCCGCTCTCCGAGCTCGCATTGACCCCCGCGGCAGTAAATCCGGACCCGCCTTTTTTCAGTAATGCCGTCGCCGCAAGCCGTTTCTCCCCGGATCGCTTTCTCCCGGATCGTCTTGGCCCCGATTTCAAAGTCAAATCATGTCTTAAAGCAGCGAGAGTGGCAGATGCCCATAGCGCCCAAGAACTCAGAGCGGACTGACAAGATTGTGCAGGCAGCGGCACAGCTGTTTGCCCGGCAGGGATACCACGGGACAAGTACCCGCGAGATCGCACGTCTTGCCGATGTGAGCGAGAACACCCTATTCCGCTATTTCGATCACAAGGAGGACCTGTTCTGGTCCGCCCTCAGGTCGCGTTCAACCGGGCTCAAGCTTCGCCGCGACTTGCTGGATGGAATTGCCGGGGGCGACGATCCTGAAATCGTTTTACCCAAGATTATCGATTTGCTCGTGGATACTGTAATCTTTAAGCCGGAATTGTTGCGCCTCATTGCAGTTGCATTCCTTGAGTTGCACTGGAAAACGGAATCGTTCTGTCAGGAGTACCTTTCGCCGATCTTTTCCGCGATTAGTCACTATGTGGAAATGAATATCGAAAGCGAACGAGTCCGCAACCTCGATCCGACCATGGTGACGGCGGCATTGGTGACCACGGTGATGGCCCATGCGGAGATATCAAGATTGATCGGCGGCGATAAATTGTCCTATCCAGGCAGCCGGGAGGCGGCCAGCGCATACACCAGATTCTGGCTCGACGTGCTCACTCCCCAACCGCTGTCGTCGCATCGATCGGCATCCCGGAGCAAGAAGGCGCCCACAGCCTGAACGGAGCGCACCCTACCCGGACCCGCAGCCCATCCCCCGCGTCAGTAATCGCACCTGGAACCAGGAGAAACGTATGAGCTCCCCATCCTTGCCGGCTCGCCGCTCCAGTACGGAACGCAGAGGCCGCCGGTTCGTGGCATATCTCAAGAACCTGGTCGTGTTTGCTCTCTCTGTCCTGTTCGCGTTCGAACTGCGGTTCGACGGCGCGATGCCCGCCCGGTACCTCCCCGCATTGTTTGTGGCGCTCGTCATCTGGGCCTTGGCAAAGACGGCCGCATTTCTGGTCGGAGCGGTAAACCAGGAACAATGGCGGCACACCTCTATTTATGAGGCCGAACGAATCATTCTCGCCAACACGGCGGGTTCCATTGCAGGCGCCACAGCGATCTGGTTTCTGCTCGGCCAGTGGGGCATCCCGAGGTCGGTTTACGTGCTCGAATGGATCGTTTCCTGCTTTCTGATCCTGGGCGTGCGGCTGACTGCGCGTGTCGCGGCAACCGCCAGGCGAGCGCGGCAAACCGACGGAAAGAGAACCAAGACGCTCATCTACGGCGCAGGCGCCGCGGGGCTCGCTCTGCTCTGGGAACTCAGGCAGAATCAGTCGCTGATGTTCGATGTAGTGGGCCTGATCGACGACAACCCGCAAACGGTGGGCCTCATATTCGATGGAAAGCCGGTTCTGGGCACCGGAGAAGAACTGGGAGCATTGGCGCGCAAACACGGCGTCAAGAGGGTCCTCATCGCCATCCCCTCGGCAACCGGGCCGCAGATGGTGCGCATTCTGAAGTTCGCCATCGATGCCGGCGTCGACTACAAAATGGTACCCAGCCTGGGAGAGCTGATTCAGGGCGCGGACCTCGGCAAACAGATCAGAGACGTGGCCGTGGAAGATTTGCTGGGCAGAAAGCCGGTGCAGCTCGATCAGGCCCGCCTTCGCGAGCGCATCCAGGGCAAAGTGGTGATGGTGACTGGCGCCGGAGGCTCGATCGGGTCTGAGATCTGCAGGCAGATCGCGCAGTTCCGGCCGCTCGCGCTGATCGGATTCGACGAAGCCGAGACCCCGCTCTTTCAAATCGACCGGGAGTTGTCCAAGAGCTTTCCGGATCTGGTCTTCCATCCGGAGATCGGCAGCATAACCCGCCCCGACGCCTTGCGCCGCCTGATGCAGCAATATCAGCCGTCGATCCTATATCACGCCGCGGCGTACAAGCATGTGACCATGATGGAAAGGCATGTGTTTGCCGCGATCGAAAACAACATCTTCGGCACCTGGCAGGTGGCGCTGGCGGCGGCCAACCACGGTGTCGAGGACTTTGTCATGATTTCCACCGATAAAGCGGTTCGGCCCACCAGCATGATGGGCGCTTCAAAGCGCGTGGCCGAGCTCGTCATCCGCGCCCTGCAGATGGAGAGCGGCACCAAGTTTGTTGCGGTTCGTTTCGGCAATGTTCTGGGAAGCAATGGCAGCGTGGTGCCGATTTTCAAGGAACAAATTGCCGCTGGCGGTCCGGTAACCGTCACCCACCCCGAGATGCGGCGCTACTTCATGACCATTCCCGAAGCGGCTCAACTCGTTCTACAGGCGTTCACCATCGGAAGGGGCGGCGAAGTATTTGTCCTCGATATGGGTGAGTCGGTCAAAATCCTTGACCTTGCCAGGGACCTGATCCTTCTTTCCGGACTGCAACCCGACCGCGACATCAAGATCGAATTTACCGGCCCGCGGCCCGGTGAGAAGCTTTTTGAGGAATTGAATCTGCACGATGAGCACCTTGTTCCAACCTCGCACGCTCAGATCAGAAGCTATGTTTCGCCCTACGATGTCGATGTTAGACGGATAAAGGCTTATATGCAGGAGCTGCAGCAGATCGTAAACGTCCAGGATATCGCCCGCTTAGTGCTGCTGCTCAAGGAGTTGATTCCCGATTACAACCCCGGCTCTCAACTGCTCAAAGTCGCCATGTCGGTTGAGCCTCCCGCTACGTCAGTGCCGTCCAAGTTACAGCTTCCCGCGACGCAGACCGAGGGGCCGGTACCGGTGAAGAAGCTCGCCTCTGCCACTCGAATGAACTGACCTGTTTCAGTGCGGCGCCCGACGGCGCTGTAGCTTGCCCGGCGGCAATTGCATAGGCGCGGATCGCATAAGACCCGCAGCCTGAACGCGCAAATGGTCGGCCGGCGATGCGCAAATGAGGCTGGTAGAATCTAGCCTGAATCCACACACCGGGCGCACAATCAACGGCATTCCTACCATGCCTGCGCCAAAAAAAAGACGAAAAGGCCGGCTTTGAAAGTGCGAATAAGAGAACTGTGCGCGGCCCTCAACGTGCATCCGGAACATGAACCGCAGTCTCATCTATCGAATCTAAGTCGCGGCTCCCATAACCCAATGGTTGGCCGTATCTCAAAGGATGCCCATTGAGCGCTCACGAAGCTCCTCACGTGCGGATTGAAGTTCCAACGGTGCCCGCGGCCGGCGCGGGCCAGCAAGCTCCAACCGGCGACGCTCTCCACGGCTTGATGCGGGTGGTAAGCAAGCGCCGTAGGTGGATCATCGGCGCCGTTGCGCTCTGTGAACTGATGGCGCTCGGCGTAACGCTGATGATGAGGCCCACTTATCAGGCGACCGCCACCATCGAGTTGAATAAGCAAGGCTCAGGCATGGACCTGGGCCTTGGCGACGCATTGAGTTCCACCTTCGGCGGCGGCGCCGAGTCCCTTCTAACCGATCTCCAGACTGAAACTGCAATTCTCGAAGGCGATTCGCTGGCCCTGGCTGTGATCCAGCAACTCAAGCTTGCCACCGCGCCGCCATTTGCCAGCAAGCCCGGCGCCATTGGCCCGGAGAAAGCCGAAGCGGGGCTGCCGCTCGAACAGGCGCCCATCACGCGAACCAGGTTGCTGACTATTTTCCGGGGCCATCTAAGGGTGGTGCCGGAGCGCGGCACCCGATTGATCCAGGTCAGCTTCCAGAGCCACGATCAGAACCAGGCCGCACAGGTCGCAAACGAACTGGTCGAAGCTTACAAAAGCAATTATCGCCAGACCCACTACGACGCGACAACGGAGACATCGGGCTGGCTTACCACGCAGTTGACCGATCTAAAGACCAACGTCGAGGAAGCTGAAAAGAAGCTCACCGATTTTGAGAAAGCCAACGGGATTCTGAGCTTCAACATGGCAACGCCGTCGAGTACCTTCGGCAAGGAACCTACCGGCGGAGGCGGCGGATTCAACGGCGCCGAGATTCATAGCCCTATCATCCAGAAGCTGGATGAAGTGAATCAGGAGTTGACCCAGGCCGAAGCCAATCGCATTGGCAAGGAAGCGATTTACCGCCTTACGCAGACCGGCAATGCCGATGTCGTCCTGGGCCTGCAAGGCGACTCCCTGGCGATGCAGTCGCAATCCATGGTACTCACCCAGGGCGGCGGACTCTCGAACCTGCAGGTACTGCGTTCGCAGCAGGGCCAACTGAAAGTTCAACTAGCCCAGGCTGCGACCTCGTATGGCGTCAATAACCGGCACCTGAAGGATATCGATGTCCAGATCAAGTCGCTCGATGAGCAGATATCCCAGGAGCTGCAACTTATAACCAAGCGCGCCTTCGCCGACTATCAGTTAGCCAAGCAGACAGAAGATGAGATACGGCGCCAATTCGAACAGCAGCAGGCCGCCGCAAGCAAGCTGAACGACGTTGCCATTCAATTCGCGGTGTTGAGCGATGAGGCAATGTCGCACAAGTTGTTGTACGAGGACCTTTACACCAAGCTGCAGGAGGCCAACATCTCCGCCGGCATCAAGGCGACTAACATCACGGTTGTGTCTCCCGCGCGCACTGAGTCTGAGCCGATCCGGCCAAAGCCCGCGATGTATCTGGGGCTGGGCATGCTGATCGGAATATTCCTCGGGCTCGCCGCGGCCTACACCGTCGATAGCCTGGACCGGACGGTGAGCACACCCGAGGAAATTGAGGAAATCACGGGCAAGCCGGTGATCGGGATTATTCCGGACTTGATGAGATCCGGGAAATCTTATGGATCCTATATCCGGAGAACCTTATCCAAGACCGAGGAGCAGGACTCTTCAGGCACTTTGCAGGTTTGGATGCTGGCTCATCCTGACTCGGTCGCTGCTGAAGCCTTCCGTTCCCTGCGAACCTCCATCATGCTTTCACGGGCTGGCGGAGGAGCCAAAACCATTCTGATTACAAGCTGCGTTCCCGGCGAAGGCAAGACCACCTTGACTTCAAACCTCGCCGCGGCGTTCGCGCAGCACAACAAGAAAGTGATTATCGTAGAGGCCGACATGCGCCGGCCGAGAATGATGCACGTTATGGAAGTCTCCAGCGTGGTCGGACTGAGCAACGTGTTGACGGCGACTGCCACCTGCGAAGAAGCCATTGTTCATGGCGTTCAATTGCCCACGCTGGATATTCTTCCCGCCGGACAGCAACCGCCCAATCCCTCCGAGTTACTGGGATCGGCGGCATTCGCCGAGTTACTGGCAAAGCTCCGCGACCAATACGACCTTGTCCTTCTCGACAGTCCTCCAGCGTTGCTGGTTGCCGATCCGGTTTCCATTGCATCGCTGGCGGATGCTGTCGTATGGGTATCTCGAGCCGGCGTCGTCACGAGGCCCTATCTCAGCCGTGTAGCCGGCCTGATTGCACGCAGCGAGATGCCGGTCATCGGCTTCGTGCTCAACGGAGTCCACGGCGACGAGTCCGGCTACGGATATGGGTATGGCTCCTACTATGCGGAGAGAGACAAAGGAGATAAGAAGAATGCTCATGGCGCCTAGATCGCTTTCTGCATCCATCGTCATGATCGGCCTCCTGGTCGCGCATGCTGAAGGTGCAGCCTCCCAGCAGATGCCCCCGGGCTCTCAAAACCAGAGCGGCCTTCCCTCCAATGGCACCTCTGGCCGGTCTTCATCGTCGGTGGCCGGCGCCTTGAGAAATCCGGGGTTGACCGCAGTGCCTCCCGACTTTGCCAATCTTAAGTTGGCGCCTGGATTCCTTGTCAGTCTGAGCGTTCTCGACGACCCCGACTTCGACGGCGAATTTCGCGTGGATCAGAACGGCGATTTGGGGCTTCCGATATTGGGAATCGTCCATGTTGCGGGCGAGACCGAATCGGACGCCAGGCTGCAAATTCAGCAAAGGCTGATTGCAGACAAGATCTTGAACAATCCTCAAGTCAACGTCACGGTGGTGGAATACGCGGCGCTGGAAGTAACTGTCATCGGCGAGGTAGCTTCACCGGGTAGGTATCCCCTCCTGGCCCCGCGAAGCCTGACAGATGTGTTGGCTCTTGCAGGCGGTCTCACCATTAGCGCTGGCAACGAGATCCAGATAACTCACCAAGGCAAGGACGCGCAACCGGATGTAATCCATTACTCGAGAGCTACAGCTTCGAAGCAAGTCCAGGATACGATCGTCCATCCCGGCGACACGATACAGGTCAAGCGCGCGGGAATTGTTTACGTCCTGGGAGCGGTGAACAAGCCCGGGGGATATGTGATGCAGGAAGACGGCACGCTCACCGTCCTCGAGGCCATTTCCGTTGCCAACGGCACCACCGTACCCGCATCGGTGGGCACCATTTATCTTCTCCGGCGCAGCGCCGACGGAAGCGCGATCAAGATCGAGTTACCGTTGAATAAGATGCAACGCGGCAAGAATGCCGACCTGCAATTGCAGGCGACGGATGTACTCTACGTACCGGTTAGCAAAGTTAAATCGGCCCTCATCAACGGCCAAGGCATCCTCGCGGCCGCAACATCTGCCAGCATTTACGCGACCGCGGTTTATTAGCTCTGGATGATAACTCGGTGAAGGCAGCAAATGTCCACAGCGATCCGCATTCCGGCATCTCCGTGAACGGCGAAGTTACCGCCCGCGGCGGAGGCGGTTCCGGTCAACAAAACGAGGCGGCGTCGCCGGTCAGGATCGCCGTTGTTGTCAGTCATCCGATCCAGTATTATGCGCCGTGGTACCGTGCCCTGGCCTCGACGCCGAGAGTTGTTCTGAAGGTGTTTTTCTGCAGGAACTGGGGCGCCAGCACATACTATGATCGCGACTTCAATACCGATGTGCAGTGGGACATTCCCTTGCTGGATGGGTATCAGTTTGAGTTTCTTGAAACCGCGAATGAGGCGCGCGCATATACGTTCTTCGCCGTAGATAACCCCGGCGTGAGCGCGGCGCTCAAGCGGTACCGTCCGGATATCGCGTTGATTCACGGATACGCGCATCGCACTATGTGGCGGACAGTCAGATGGTGCAATCGCAACCGCGTGGCCGTTCTGCTCATTTCCGATTCCAGCGGCGCGGCAGGGCGCTCTCTCTGGAAGCGAGCGGCGAAAGCTATCGTGGTGCGATATTTTTACCGGCGGCTGGATGGCGTCTTCTCTACCGGCGACAACAATCGAAACTATCATCGGCAATTCGGAATTCCCGAGGATCGGATATTCGCCGGAGTCTTGCCCGTCGATTGCGCGAGGTTGGAAGATTCGACCGGCGATCCCGCAAAAGCTCGCCGGGAGATCAGGAAGAAACATGAAATCCCCGAGCAGGCCTTTACTGTTGTTTTTTCAGGAAAACTGATTCCCCTGAAGTGCACCTTGCACTTGCTCGAGGCCGTCCGCCGCTGCGCGCAGGCTGGGCTCCGCGTATGGTGCCTGCTGGTTGGAGAAGGGCCCGAACGTCCCCGCATTGAAGCATTCATCCGCGAAAATGAAATGCACACCGTGGTCATGGCGGGATTCGTCAATCAAAGCTTGATCGGGAAATATTATGCCGCCTCCGACGCGGTAGCGCTCATGTCCTCCCGCGAAGCGAAAGGAGCGCCGGTGCCGGAAGCCGGTATCTTCGGTTGCCCCGCAATCCTGTGCGACCGGGTTGGATGCATCGGCCCGACTGACAGTGCTCGTCCCGGCGAGAATGCCCTGGTCTATCCGTGGTCGGATATTGACGCTTTGGCAAACTGCATTACACGGTTGTGTACTGACCGGCCGTTATACAGTTCCATGTAGCAGGCTGCCCGCCGGATTGCAAAATTGCAGGATGTCGCCGTGGCGGCGACGCAACTGAAACACGCCGCGCTGCAACTTAGACAATTAGGCTGTCGAAGTTAGCCATCGTTTTGAAAGGATCGACCTTCGCCTCGCGCCGGCGCCCCGTGCAAGGGCCTTCCTGCATGAAGAACGGATTACGATCGTCGCTTTCTCAAACATCTACCTTACTGCAAGTTGATCGAAGGATTGATGACGGCATCGGAATCTACGCATTCTCCTGCGGAAAGTGCGAAAAGACCCAGGTTTCTGGCGCATTACGGGCCAACAGTGATGGGTCAGGGCCTGGTCCTGGGGCTCGGCATTCTCACCGGCATTTTATCGGCGCGGATTCTGGGTCCGGTTGGCAGAGGTGAATATGTTGCGGTGTGTGCCTGGCCAATGGGGATCTCCACGCTGATCTCCCTTGGAATCAGTCAAGCGCTCACCTTCAACGTCGGTCGTCGAACCTTCAGCATTTCAGAAATGACCACTGCTGCTCTGACACTTGCGGTCATCCAGGGAGCACTTACAATCGCGGTCGGATTTGTGATCCTGCCACGCGTTCTGGATAAGTACTCCCCGACAGTCCAGCACCTGGGGATAGTCTTCCTCTTGCTAACACCGGCCGTCGTTCTGGGAATGTATGCAAGTAACGTTTTCCAGGGTGTGCAGGATCTATCGCGGTTCAACATCATTCGGGTGTTGCCTCCTTTCGTCTACCTTGCGGGCTTGTTCGCAATCCATTTCGCCCATCTCAAGAGCCTTCAGGGTGTAATCTTCTCTCAGTTGGCCGGCTATGCCATTACAGTTGTTGTCGGCTCCTGGCTTATATGGAAGTGTTTCAGACCTCGCTGGCAGTGGAACAAGTCGGCAATTCCAAGTCTCGTCAGCTTCGGCTTCCGCACCCACGCCACCAGCCTGGCCAACTATTTCAATCAGCGCATCGATCAGTTGATCCTTTCGGTTATCATTCCGCCCCGGGAGTTGGGCTTCTACGCAGTCGCGGTTACTCTCTCAACGTCGGTCACGGTTTTTTCCGTTGCCGCCGGGATCGTGACTTTTTCCCATGGATCGAGCCAGCAAAGCGATGACGCCAAAGCCACGATCGGCCGCTCCTTCCGCGCAGCGCTAATCATGCTGCTTGTCGCGTGCTCCGCGCTATACGCGGTCGCGCCTTTTCTCATCCGCCGTATCTTCGGTCCCGCATTCGAAGGCTCGATCGTTGCCTGCCGAATCCTGCTTCCCGGCGCGCTGATGATAGGACTGAATCAGGTGCTTTACAACGGATCTAGCGCGCTTGGCTGGCCGGGATTGCCCTCCTGTGCTGAGGGCCTGAGCATGGCCATAACCGCTGTTGGCCTCTATGTGCTGGTCCCGCGCTACGGATACATCGGTGCCGCAATCGTGTCTTCGATTGCGTATACGGTCAGTTTCCTGGTCATGCTCGTTCTTGGCCAGCGCTTCTTGGGCTTGCCCGTCCGCACTCTTATCCTGGGCGGGAGCCGCATAACAAGGAACGAATGCTACGTCTTTGAGCGTTTGTTCCCGCACCAATTCCGCGCCCCATCCTTTTGCCTCTTTCCTGGCAAAATGGCGGGAAACAACGGACCCCAAAAGTGCGAGATCAAGCGGTCACAGACTTAACGCCCAGCCGCCAAGTCGAGCGAAGAATTCAAGACGGCAGATAGTTGTTGGAAGCGGACCGATTTCCCACGGGCGAACTTAGGCAAGTAGATACAACTCTGGAGCAAGGATTTGGCGACTAACGCAATCAATCCCGTAGGCACCCAACAGAGCGGCGGATCGGTGCTGCTGATCGCGGTTTTCCTCCTTCCTTTGTCGCTCATCTCGTTCTTGATCTTTGCGTTCGATCGTGGACCTGACTTCCTCGCCTTCGGTACCATGGCAATCTGTTTTCTCGGCCTCGCGGCCATCTTCCTTCAGTCGAATGGCTCGATCATCACGCAGTGGTACACCGCATCCGGATTCATGACGTTGCTTGCCGCGCTTGAGTTCGTCGCCATCCCGTTCAGCCGCTTTATAAACGGAGACGATCAAATCGATGAGTATTATCTCAGGGCAATCGTCTATCTCTTGTTGGGCTTCTCGGCGTTCTGGCTGGCATGTTGGATATTGAAGAAACCGAATAGCCTTTCCTTTGCACCGGAGTTCCGCGCCGGGCATCCAAGGGTTCTGTTTGCCGTCTCGATGCTTTTCGTTTGCGGCACGACGGCAGACATTATCCTCTGGAAGCTTGGTGCGATCGGATACGAAGCGACCACTATGCGCTATACCGCCGATATATCCGCGGTGGGTGCGCTTACCACTGCCGGTCAGTCGCTGGAAATGGCAATGCTGGTCTCGGGCATTGAAGTTCTTGGGAAGCACTCGAAGTCGCTCGGAATCCGCCTGATTTTCGTCAGTTCTTTTATCCTGACGCTTGGATTCGGCCTGATTTCCGGAATGAAGTTCGAGGTCCTTATGCCGCTGTTCACTCTCGCGGTCCTGTTAGGAATCACTCGGAAGCGAATGCCGCGCTTCGTGTGGGCTCTCCCATTGTTATATCTCGGCCTCCAGCCATTCGTACTCGCGTACCGCATGAATCTCAACGCTGGCTATGGAGCACAGATTGGCACCATCGACGGGCTAACCAGCACGATGGCCAAATCCGCCGAGGATGCCATCGGCGAGCAGTCGAGTCTGGCAGGCGCCCATCGATCGGCTTTTGAAACCGCTGGCGCAAGATTGTCAGTTCTCACTCTCTTTCATAACGTTCTGCAATTACCCAGCCCGGATCTGCTGAACGGAGATGAAACTGTGTGGTTGGCGCCGATTTATCCCTTCATTCCGCGCCCTCTCTGGAAGAACAAGCCCATATTCAACAAAGGTCAAAGAATGAGTGAAGCCTTGGGAATCGGGCGTGTCAGCTCGACCAACGTCCCCGGCATCGCAGACCTGTATGCCTTGGGTGGAACAGTCGGCATCGTGTCTGGCATGTTCATCTGGGGCGCTTGCGTTCAACTCTTTATGAACAGCGTAAGAGGCGGTCTCACTGAGAGAGGAACTTTCCTTTATGTACTCCTCCTTTTCCCCCTCACCAATCTTGAGCGCGACATTGTCGCTTCAATTGGGGGAGCCGTCGAAACCGCATGCATCTTAATGGTCTTTTCCAAGTTGATCTATGGCGGGCCGCTCTTTTCGATGAGATCGGGCCTCCCCCGGGTCGCCTCCTAGGCAGGCATGCGAATCCTGATCGCCGGAATGACCCACTTCTGCGACTCGCCGGGGGGAGCACAGAGGATCGTTTTTGAT
>Ga0206796_1110_pt1 | contig 17927 bp, 13 predicted proteins | sample Alteio_BWOrgCont_68_FD_152895 | JGI IMG/M metagenome (GOLD analysis project Ga0206796, IMG submission 152895) | Enriched cells from forest soil in Barre Woods Harvard Forest LTER site, Petersham, Massachusetts, United States -... | ecosystem: Environmental > Terrestrial > Soil > Temperate forest >...
TATAATCCAGCCAACAGCTTAGTTAAAATTTACAAAAGAGACATCATGTTCAAGAAAATCTTTATTAGTTTACTTTTGAGCTTGGGTATTGCATGGGTTTTTGCGGCTAATCAAGTTGCAGTTTTTGCCATGGGTTGCTTTTGGTGTGCTCAATCGGATTTTGATAAGGTACCTGGAGTAATCTCAACCAGTGTTGGTTTTGATGGAGGCAAGCTACCGGTTAATCCTAGTTATAAGGAGGTTTCTGCCGGGACAACTAATTATGCTGAAGCGATAAAAGTAGTTTATGATCCAGCTAAAGTTAGTTATCCTACCTTACTTAATTATTTCTGGCAACACATTGATCCAACTGTTGCGAATGCTCAGTTTTGTGATCATGGTCGGCAATATCGCAGTGCTATATTTTATATAAATGCTGATCAAAAACAACAAGCACTAGCTTCCTTAGCCAAAATTAAACAGAAGTTTTCTCAAGTGTATACGCAAATTGTACCTTCAACTAATTTTTACCCCGCAGCAGAATACCATCAAAATTATTATCGGAAAAACCCAACGCGCTATAGTTTTTATCGGTGGAATTGTGGGCGAGATCAACGGATTTTTGAGGTGTGGCATGCAAAAAATTAAAAATGTAATCTGTCTATTCTTCAGTCTAGTCTTACCATTAATGGTCTTTGCGGATGATCTTTATGCACATTTTGATAAGGTGGCACGCTTAAAGCAATTAACGCCACTTCAATATCAAGTAACTCAAAATGGTGCTACTGAGCCTGCATTTAATAATCTTTATTGGAATAATGAACAAGCTGGGATTTATGTCGACGTGGTTTCTGGAGAACCGTTATTTAGTTCAACGGCTAAGTTTAACTCAGGAACTGGGTGGCCAAGTTTTACTCAACCACTTGAGCCAAAGTATATTGTAACTAAAAATGACTGGTCATTTTTAACTCATCGTGAAGAAATTCGTTCTAAATATGCTAATTCCCATTTAGGTCATGTATTTGCTGATGGACCAGCACCAACGGGTAAGCGCTATTGTATGAATTCGGCAGCATTACGCTTTATTCCGGCTAATAAGTTAAACCAAGAAGGGTATGGCCAATATAGTCATCTCTTTACCCAAGCTGTAGCTAATCATCCCTAAGCAGGCTACTTACCAGAGCAGTGAGGATCAGGAAGATGATGTTGCTATTGCCATACCAGTTAAGTAGTAATCACAATAAAAGGGATCGACTATGCTAAACACTCAATTCAACAAATGTCTTGTAGGGATATGTCTCATTTTGGTAACTACTTTGACCTATCCTGTTCCTAAAAAAGACTTATGGCCAATTTGGCAGAAGAATAACCCTCAAGCAACTACAACAATTGATTATTCTTTATATCAAGCATTTTTAACTAAATATGTTGTGATGAATAATACTGGGCCAAATTTAGTTCTATATTCTAAGGTGAGTAAGGCCGATCTAAACAACTTAGCCCATTTTTTACAAGGCTTAGCTCAAGTCAAGATTTCTACTTATAATCAGACGGAGCAGTTAGCCTATTGGATTAATTTATATAATGCCTTAACTATTTATGTGGTTTTAGAACATTATCCAGTAAAAAGTATTTTGGATATAAAATTATCGGGTATATTTAGTACTGGACCTTGGGATAAAAAGTTGATTCAGGTTGAGGGCCAGTCATTATCGCTAAATGATATTGAACACCGTATAATTCGCCCGATTTGGCATGATGAAAGGACCCATTATGCGCTAAATTGTGCTTCTTACAGCTGTCCCAATCTACAAATGTATACGGGAGCTACTTTAGATTCAATGTTAAATCAGGCTGCGATTGATTACGTTAATAGTCCTCGTGGTGTGGTTATACAGCAAAATAAATTAAAAGTATCCTCAATTTATGATTGGTATCAAAGTGACTTTGGTACCAATCAGTCACAAGTAATTGGTAGTATTGCTAAATATGCTAAGCCTGAACTTAAAGCGCAACTGCTAAAATTTAGTAAAATCAATGACTATATATATAACTGGAATTTGAATGGAGCTAACTAATGCTAAAGCGTTATTTGCGTTTCTTGCCATTATTGATAATTGCGTTTATTTTTGCTCTAATGTATCACTATCATATAATCAATTATATAACTTTTAGCTCACTTCAAGCACACCAACAAGAATTGCTTAAATATGTACATGGGCACTATTTTTATGCAATCTTGCTCTTTAGTGCGGTGTATGTTTTTGCTGTTGCAATATCTTTGCCGTGGGCGACCATTCTTACTTTAATTGGTGGGTTTTTATTTGGAAATATTGTAGGTACTATTGTAGTAGTTATTGCTGCAACACTTGGTGCAACTATTATTTATCTGGCAGTTAAATTAGCTTTTGGGGTAATGGTTAGAGAAAAAATTGCGAGTAAGGCCAAATTTATGGAGAAAAAATTAGCCCAAAATGCATTTTTTTATTTACTTAGCTTACGTTTTTTGCCTACAGTTCCGTTCTTTTTGATAAATTTAGCTGCCGGAGTATTTAATGTTAAATTAAACACTTTTTTCTTTTCAACTTTATTTGGCATAATTCCCGGCACTTTTGTTTATGTAAATATTGGTGCAAGCATTGGTAGTACGGTTGGATTTAGCCAAAGTTTTAATGCTGCAAGCTTAGTTAATCCTAGACTTATACTTGCCTTTACCTTACTGGCGATTATATCCTTACTCCCTACCTTTATTAAGCAGTATACTAAAACTAAAATTGGTAAAGGTGAAAAGTTATGACAAATCAATTTAATCATGACATTTGTATTATAGGTGCTGGAGCTGGTGGTTTAAGTATTGCTGCAGGAGCTAGTCAGTTAGGGCTTAAAGTGGCTTTAATTGAAGCAGATAAAATGGGTGGTGATTGTTTAAATTATGGTTGTATTCCATCTAAAGCAATACTTGCTAGTGCTAAACATTATTATGCAGCACAACATACAAAACAGTATGGTTTTACAGCAACAGTTGAACCGGTTTCGATTAAAGAGATTATGCAGCAAGCAAAGCTAATTATTAAGAAAATTGAACCTCATGATTCAATTGAACGGTTTACCAATCTTGGAGTTGACGTTTATACTGGGGTAGCAAGCTTTATCAATAAAAATTCAGTACAGGTTAATGATATCCTTCTATCCGCTAAATATTTTGTGCTGGCAACTGGGTCTAGTCCCGTTATTCCCCAGATTAAAGGCTTAGATGGTACAAAATATTTTACCAATGAGACTATCTTTGGCTTAGAGGAGACCCCTGAACATCTTTTAGTTTTAGGTGGTGGTCCAATTGGAGCTGAATTAGCTCAGGCTTTTATAATGTTAGGGGTTAAAGTTACACTTATAACTACGAATCGACTTTTAGTTAAAGATGCAGCTGATTTAGTCGCGATTTTAAGAGCACAAATGTTAGGGCAGGGCCTAAATTTATATGAAAATGTAAAAATTATTGAAGTCATAAGGAGTAAAGATAACATTGAAATAGTGATCCAGCAAAATGATAAAGAAATCAGAGTTTGTGGTAGTCATCTGCTACTGGCAACAGGTCGTGTGCCAAATATTGATAAACTTAATTTGGCCATTGCTGGAGTGGAGGCTACACCCAAAGGCGTTAGTGTAGATAAGCGCTTAAGAACTTCAAACAAAAAGATTTTTGCAGTAGGCGATGTAATTGGCGGTTATCAATTTACGCATGTTGCCGGTTACCATGCTGGGATTGTAATTCGTAATATTGCTTTTCGCCAATGGGCTAAAGTCAATTATACTGCAGTACCATGGGTGACTTATACTTATCCTGAACTGGCACATGTGGGTATGCATCTAGAGTCAGCTCAAGAGAAATTTGGTACAGCTAAAGTGTACGTATTTGAATTTGAATATAGTGAAAACGACAGAGCTCAAGTGGAACGTACAACCTTAGGTAAGATTAAGTTGATCACTACTCAGCGTGGAAAAGTTTTAGGTGTCTCCATTTTGGGAGCGAGTGCAGGCGAGCTGCTCTTGCCTTGGGTGGATATGATTAATCGGGGTGAATCAGTAAAAGAATTGATTAAGAATATTGTTCCTTATCCAACTTTGAGTGATTTAAATAAGCAAGTTGTAGGTGAATTTTATAAGCCAATTTTATTCTCACCCAAAGTTAGACAATTAGTCAAATTTTTAAAAATATTCTGGTAAATAATATGTTTTCAATGAAAGATTGCCACGCTTAGCTTGCAATGGCGTCTTGAATTAACTCACGTGGTTAGAAAGGAAGTTACATGTTGGAACAAAGATTTAGAAACATCTATCAAAAAATATTTATTGATCCTATAATAAATTTAGCGAGTAAATATCTTAAATCGATATGGGTAACCATAGCATCTGGTATTGCTGGAGTTGCAATTATTCCGCTACTTGTCTATGGGCATAATCTATGGGCGATTGGTTTGTTATTAGTTTCAGGATTTTTAGATACATTGGATGGTTCAATTGCCAGGCACCAAAATAGCTCAAGTAATGTGGGTGGAGCCTTGGACATTTTTACTGATCGGGTTGTGGAAGGCTTGGTAATTTTGGGTTTATTTTTAGTTGATCCTAGTCGTTCATTTCTCTGTTTACTGATGTTTTTTGCTAATTCATTATGTGTTACAGCCTTTTTAGTAGTTGGAGTATTTGTTGAACAAGAAAGTGATAAAAGTTTCTTTTATCATAATGGTTTGATGGAGCGGACTGAAGCTTTTATTTTTTTTGGCTTGATGATGCTTATTCCGGAATATTTTAACCCTTTAGCTTATATCTACACTTTTTTAGTGATTTTAACTGCACTGTTACATGTTAGATATTTTATTAAGTGGGATAATACTCAACCGTAAGATAAAATTCTAGCAATCTTAGGTTATTTATAGCATGTGTGACGGAGCTTAAAGACAATGTTGTAATAAATCTTTGTTCAATTTTGCCATGATTTCCATCAATTTCATCCACATATTTTTGCAATGGCATCTTCAATGGCTAACTGCCTGATTAGCTCTGCATGTCACCTACTAAGGCATCAGTCAAAGACTACAGGGTTACAGTTACCTGAAGTTTCCCCCCCAAGAGTGACCTTTGAGTCTTCATGTTCTACTATGTATCCAATAACTGTGTCTACCTCAACAGGAATAGTAAGATATAAAGCATCAATTTTGAATCCACGTGATGGAGATACTTATCTATTTACTATGAATGCTTCTTACAGTGAATCTGCTCCCTATAGCTATGCTTTGGCTAACTGTAGCATGAATGATATTAACTATGGGATCGAATCAATAGTTGGTACTGGTAAAATTGGTTATGGTGGAGACGGTGGTCCAGCAACTGCTGCTAAACTTAATAACCCTGGTGGAATAGCAGTAGATTCAGCGGGTAATCAATATATAGCAGATACATACAATAATGTAATTCGTAAGGTAAATCCTGCTACAAAATATTCTCTATCGCTGATTACTACAGTGGTAGGTACTGGTAAGAAAGGCTATACTGAAAATTATGGTAAAGGATTATCTGCACAACTCGCATTTCCAACATCTTTAGCTTATTTACCTAATCGTACAGGTGATTCCATATTGATTGCTGATACTTATAATAATGTAATTAGAAAATACATAATTGGTAGTGGTCAAATTATTACTATTGCTGGTACTGGTATAGCTGGTGATATTATTGAAAAGAAGAATTATGCAACATTATCTGAATTAAATTTTCCACTTGGAGTTAGTGTAGATCAATCTGGAAATATATATATAGCGGATTCAAGTAATAATCAAATTAAGAAGGTAACACATGATTAAGCAATATTACTTCTCAGTTTTGGCTCTTTCGAGTTTTAAGTGGGTAGGAAAACTTAAGGAGTTGGCCTAAAATTTGTGTAAATTGAAATTGGAAGTAATTAGTGGTTGCTCTTTATCCGACCTGTGCTTTAGTTGAACTAGATTCAACTGTAAGCATAGGTGTCAACTGAAAGGCGGCAGCGGAACTAATTATTTATTTTTCCGGACATAGCGCAAAAGCTTGACGTGCTATTAAGCTTTTTATTATTGTAACCAGCTCTGTTACATTATACCTCGGAACCGATTGAACCAGCAGATGGATATGATCTACATCTGTACCTATTTCTATAAATATAATTTCATAACGCTTCTCTATTTCTAAACAAGCTTCCTATATTTTACCGGAAATACTATGTGATACAGCAATACCAGACTTCTTTCGTAACCATAGAATTCAGCAGATATGAGATAATGATTACCGTTATATTGTTTGCAAATGTATGTTTATGTTTTATGAAAGAAGTCTATTAAATTAGCTGAATAATGATTTGACTGTAAGTACTCAATCTAAACTCGAGAACACTTCGTATTTCAAAATTTAGAGCATATAATTGTGTTAGAATCATGTTTTTGATTAATATTGGAAGTAAATTAATATGTCACTAAAGTGTGGAATTGTTGGTCTACCTAATGTAGGTAAGTCAACGTTGTTTAATGCGTTAACTAAAGCTGGAATTGCGGCAGAGAACTATCCGTTTTGTACGATTGAGCCTAATATTGGGATTGTGGAGGTGCCAGATGATAGAATAGTTCAATTAAGTGCAATTGTAAATCCCCAGCGTGTCCAAAATGCAATTGTTGAGTTTGTTGATATTGCAGGGTTGGTAGCTGGTGCAAGTAAAGGTGAGGGTCTGGGAAATAAATTTTTAGCCAATATCCGCGAAACTGATGCAATTCTTAATGTGGTACGCTGTTTTGATGATGGAAATATTGTACATGTTAGTGATAAAGTTGATCCATTAGATGATATTCTAACGATTACAACAGAATTGGCCTTAGCTGATATGGAAACAGTTGAAAAAGTAATGCTGCGTGAGGGTAAAAAGGCCCGCTCCGGCGATAAAGATGCACAAAGTTTAATCGTTATATTGGACAAATTACTGCCTCATCTAAATCAAGGTAAGCCAGTTAGAACTTTAAATTTAGATAAAGATGAGCTACTTCTAATTCAACCTTTATGCTTATTAACTATAAAACCAGCAATGTATGTTGCTAATGTAAGTGATAATGGCTTTAAAAATAATCCATATTTGGAACGTTTGATAGAGTATGCTAGTAGCGAAGGTACACCACTTGTTGTAATTTGTGCGAGAATGGAAGCTGAAATTGCAGAATTGGATGCTGCTGATAAACTTGAGTTTTTAGCTGATATGGGTCTAGATGAGCCAGGCTTAAATCGATTGATTAGAGCTGGGTATAAGCTACTTGGCTTACACACCTATTTTACGGCTGGAGTAAAAGAAGTTCGAGGCTGGACCGTAAAAATCGGTGCAACTGCACCACAAGCTGCTGGAATAATTCATACTGATTTTGAGCGTGGGTTTATTCGTGCTGAAGTTATTGCTTATACTGATTTTATTACTCATAAAGGTGAGCATGGCGCAGCTGCAGCTGGTAAAATGCGTTTGGAAGGTAAAGATTATATTGTTAAAGATGGGGATGTGATGCACTTTCGGTTCAACGTTTAGGTATGAATTGTGAATGAAAGTTATTATGAGGTGAGTTGCTAGCTCCACCACAAAATGTTTAGGGTTTAAGGAAAATAGATTAATGCAAATAAACCAAATTCGCCAAAATTTTTTAGAATATTTTGCTAAAAATGGTCATACAATTGTGAATTCCAGCTCATTAATTCCTCATGCGGATCCTACCTTATACTTTACTAATGCAGGAATGAATCAGTTTAAAGATGTATTTTTAGGTTTGGAGAAACGCGATTATGTACGTGCGGCCTCAGCGCAAAAGTGTGTGCGAGCTGGAGGTAAGCATAATGATCTAGAAAATGTGGGTTATACTGCCCGCCATCATACTTTTTTTGAAATGTTAGGTAATTTTAGTTTTGGTGATTACTTTAAACAAGGTGCAATTACCTATGCTTGGGAATTTTTAACTAAAATCTTAAAAATTCCGGCCGATAAATTATATGTAACAGTTTATTATAGTGATGAGGAAGCCTATACCATATGGCATAAGCAGATTGGTTTAACCCCGGACCGGATTATTAAAATTGGTGATAAACCTGGTGGCGGATCGGATAATTTCTGGCAGATGGGCGAAATTGGTCCATGTGGGCCATGTACTGAGATTTTCTATGATCATGGTGCAGCGGTTAGGGGTAGCTTACCCGGTACTCCGGATGAAGATGGTGATCGTTATGTTGAAATATGGAACTGTGTCTTTATGCAGTTTAATCGAGATGAGGCTGGAGTTCTTCATCTACTACCATTGCCATCGGTTGATACGGGGATGGGCTTAGAACGAATCGCAGCAGTAATGCAGCAGGTACAGAGTAATTATGCTATAGATTTATTTACTTATTTAATTAAGCAAGCGGCCCACATTCTCCAATGTAAAGATATTGATCATCCATCTTTGAAAGTAGTGGCTGACCATATTCGTTCAATTACATTTTTGATTAGTGATGGGGTAATGCCGGCAAATGAAGGGCGAGGTTATGTTTTACGCCGAATTATTCGTCGCGCAGTTCGCCATGGTTATAAACTGGGCATGCTTAGTCCATTTTTATATAAATTAGTTAAAGAATTAGTACTGCAGATGGGAGAAGCTTATCCAGAACTCATTCTTAACCAAGAAAAAGTTGAACAAATTCTTTTACAAGAAGAACAACGCTTTTTCCAAACTATTGAAAATGGTATGTATTTATTGCATGAAGAATTAGCTTTAACTAAAGATAAGGTTTTAGCTGGTAGTATTGCTTTTAAACTCTATGATACCTATGGCTTCCCTCTTGATCTAACCCAAGATATATGTAAAGAGAGTAATATAACAGTTGATGTCTTGGGCTTTGATCAAGCTATGGCTATGCAAAAAATCGCAGCCAAAGCCGCGGGTAAATTTAAAATGGAAGCAATTCTAAATTATACTGGAGTAGAAACCAAATTTGTTGGCTATACTAATGATAGTATAGCGGCCAAAGTCCTGGCACTTTATCATAATCATCAAAGCGTAAGTTCTCTAAATAGCGGTGAAGAGGGACTTATAGTTTTGGATCAAACGGTATTTTATGCCGAAAGTGGTGGTCAAGTTGGGGATAGTGGCATAATTCAGATTGATGGTGGTGCAACCGCCATCTTTACTGTTTCTGATACACAAAAAATTCGTGCGCAAACTTTTGGACATCTGGGGAAATTAACCAGTGGTCAGATTAAACTAGGTGATACGGTTACTGCAACTATTGATCTACATCGACGTTTAAGTACTACCCGGAACCATTCAGCTACTCATCTACTCCATAAGGCATTACATGAAGTTTTGGGTAATCATGCAGTACAAAAAGGTTCTTTGGTGTGTAGTGATTATACGCGATTTGATTTTGCGCAGGCGAAAGCTTTAAGTTTAACTGAAATTGCAACAATTGAACGCATTGTGAATCATACAATTATGCTGAATTACGCGGTTAGTGTGATAAATATGTCATATGCTGATGCGCTGAAAAGTGGAGCATTAGCTTTGTTTGGTGAAAAGTATACCGATGAAGTTCATGTAGTTAAAATGGGCGAATTTTCAGTTGAGTTATGTGGCGGTACACATGTTTTTCGAACTGGTGATATTGGTTTATTTAGAATCACAAGTGAGTCTGGAATAGCCAGTGGAGTCCGCCGGATTGAAGCTATCACTGGTGAAGCAGCTATAAAATATGTGCAAGATAATATGGCAATTTTAGATGGGCTTAAGGAGGAATTAAAAGCTGGAACTAATCTACTTATACCCGAAAAAATTACTGGATTAATCAGAGAGAATAAACAGCTAAGCCGTGAACTAAATGAATTAAAAGCCAAATTAGCTACATTAAGTGTGAAAGGTATGCTAGATAAGGTAGAAATTTTAACTAATGGTACTAAACTTCTGGTACTAGAATTGGCTAATATTGAGAATAAGGAATTGTTAGAATTAGCGGATAAATTTAAAGATAAATTGGTTAGTGGGATTGTAGTTTTGGGTGTCAATAATGGAGATAAAATAAATTTAGTTGTTGGAGTTACGCAAGATTTAATTCAGCGCTATAAGGCCGGAGTTATTGTTAGTCATATTGCTACTCTAGTTGGTGGTAAAGGTGGTGGTCGTCCTGATTTAGCTAGTGGCGGGGGGATGAAGGTTACACAACTAAGTGCAACACTATCTGGAGTTAAAACTTTTATTGAAACTTTAACTTAGTTTAGCCAAGAGCATAGATCCAAAGCCTATGGGAGAAAATAAATCAATGCATAAAATTAAAGTAAACACCAAATTTGATGGTGGAAGTATTGAAGTTGTTGATATATCTAACCCACACCAACTCCAGTTTAAAATTCGCAAAGATACCAATTCTCATTTTTGTCAATGGTTTTATTTCCAGTTAAATAATGTAGCAGACCAAGCTTTGCAGGTGAAGATTAGTGATTTAAAGAACACCGCTTATCCTGAAGCTTGGAAAGATTATAGAATTTGTATGAGTTATGATAACCAATCTTGGTTTAGATTAGATACTCGTTTTGATGGAGATAACTTAGAATTTAATTTAAGACCAAAGTTTAATACGCTATATTTTGCCTATTTTGAGCCATATTCGTATAATCGACATTTACAATTATTGGGTTATGCTAATCAGTCTCCACTAGCCTTGCATCGAATACTTGGGGAAACTGCAGAGGGACGGAATCTAGATTTAATCATGATTGGCAATCTTTCTAATCCAAAGTATAAAATATGGATTACAGCCAGACAACATCCAGGAGAAACGATGGCTGAGTGGTTTATGGAGGGTTTAATTCATCGCTTATTAGATATGGAGGATGCTACCAGTAAAAGCTTACTCAAGCAGGCAGTTTTTTATTTAGTACCAAATATGAATCCGGATGGAGCCTATCATGGTAATTTACGAGTTAATACCACAGGAACTAATCTCAATCGAGAATGGGTAAGTCCAAGCTTAGACAGGTCGCCAGAGGTAGCGTATGTTAGAAATGAGATGGTAGAAATTGGAGTGGACATGTTTTTTGACATTCATGGAGATGAAGCAATTTCCTATGTGTTTACTTCCGGTTGTTATGAAAATCCGTCATTTAGCTTGAAGCAAGAAAAATTATCCCACCTATTTGAAAAATATCTTGCAGCAGCTTCATTAGATTATCAGACTAAAATTGGCTACATCAAAGATCATTTTAAGACTGAGACAGCAACCCTTGCTTCTTATTGGGTTGGCAATAGATTTGATTGTTTGGCTTTTACTTTAGAAATGCCGTTTAAAGATAATGCTAATTTACCCGATATAGTGCATGGCTGGAGTGGTCAGCGTTCATATTTATTGGGACAAAGCTTTTTAACCGCAATTAGTTTAGTTATGGATGATTATGTTTAAATGGTATTGCTTACATCAGGGACAAGCAATCTTAATTGCAATTATTTTAGCTGGGATATCGGGTATTGTACTCCCACAAGTCTTCTCTTATTTAGGGTTTATTGGTAATATTTTTATTAATTTACTTAAGTTGTGTGCCTTACCCGTGATTTTTACTTCATTAGTTGTAACAATTGGACTACTCCCTGAACTGAAGCAATTAGGGCGAATTGCCGGTAATACCGTAATCTATATTGTGGCAAGCGAAATCATTGCGGTAACAATTGGTTTAGTCGTATTTAATCTAGTTGATATTAGCCAAAATATTAATGGTGTTGCTCTACTTAGTGGTGCGAGTTATATTCCAACTGCCACCACAAATATTAGTCCGAATCAGATTTTTAATTATATTTTTACGTCGAATATTTTTGAATCTTTTGCTAAGTTTGATATATTACCTATTGTAACTTTTTCAATTATGTTTGGTTTAACCTGTACTCTCAAGCGTGAAGCAGCTGCTCCTATGCTGAATTTTTTTGTGAGTGCGCGTGAAATATTTCTAACTCTTTTAAATGGAATAATGTATTTGGCACCTTTTGCCATATTTGTTTTAATTGGGAGTGCGGTAGCTCAAAGCTATTTAACTGGTGCATTGGCGATAAATTTACTGGGACTAATTAAATTTGTCGGATTATTTTTTGTTGCCTTATTTATTCATTGTTTATGGCAGTTATTATTAGTTGCTTATCTGTATCGGCATTTATCTATAAAGCGCATCCTAACGGAAGCTATACCTATATTTGTTACAGCTTTTATTAGTTCTAGTTCATTAGCAACACTGCCGATTGCATTAGAAAAAGCTGAACAATTAGGTGGGAATAAAAAAGTAGTAGAGTTTATGTTACCTATTTGTGCAGCAATGAATTTTGCCTCAGGTATGATGTATGAAATGGTGGCCGCATTGTTTTTTTTGCATATATTAGGAGTTCACCCGGGCTTAATCGAACAGATACTATTGGCGATTGTCTGTATCTTAACTGGAATTGCTGTAGGTGGTATTCCTGAGACGAGTATGGTAAGTTTTGTTACGGTTTTTAATATGGCACATATTCCATTAGCGGCAATTAGTATCTTACTTCCATTAGATCGAGTGGTTGATCGAGTTCGCACTATGGCAAACGTTTTTTGTAATACTTGTGGTACTTTAATTGTAAGTAAGACCAAAATAAATTTTAGGGAAAAAAATGAATAATTTAAAAATTCCACTATATTTGTCATCCTTAGATGGTAGTCTACTTAATCAACTCCATAGTTTAGATGGAAAAGTTGACTTATTTATCGGATTATCCTGCATTTTTTTGGCATATGTATTTAGTGAGCTTATAATAAAAAAGGTACTAAACAATAAATTTAATTTAATAGAACGTAAAAACAGTTATCTATTTTATTACTTATGGGCAAGATCAATCTTCCCGCTAACTGCCATAGTTTTATGCTCAATTAATTATGCGCGGTTTCTAATTATGACAGATAAACATAGTTTAGTTTATCCAGCTTTGATTTGGTTACTTTTATTAATGTTAATTATTCGTATAATAGTTGGATCAATCACTTTTGTGATTCCGCGTGGACCAATAAAGTTTACCTTAGGCCACACCATTTCACTTACGTTATGGGTAATCTTTTTATTATGGTGGAGTGGAATAGGTGAGACTATTTTTGGAATATTATCCGCAATTAAATTTAGTATTGGCCATTTTCATCTTAGTGTTTTGTCCATTTTATATGCGGTTTTGACGGTACTCATAATAATAATAGTTAGCCTTTGGATCAATAGCTTTTTAGAGCGATGGGTACGGACATTTAGAAAAGTTGATGGTAATTTTCAGCAAGTAATTTTAAGAATTAGCCGCTTTGTTATTTTTATTTTAATTATATTAAGTGTGTTACCCGTACTGGGGGTGGATTTAACCACTTTATCAGTTTTTAGTGGAGCTTTGGGGGTTGGAATTGGTATTGGCTTACAAAAATTAGTTAGTAATTTTATTAGTGGGATTATGCTGTTAGTTGACCATTCAGTCAAAGTTGGCGATCGCTTAGTGGTAGGCGAGTATACCGGATATGTAACAAAAATTACTTCTCGCCATGTAGTTTTACAAAGTTTAGATAATTCAGAAATTTTGGTACCTAATGATAAATTTATGGTTGATTCAATTATTAATCAATCGTATACCGATACAGCTTTACGTTTAACTTTTAATATAGGTGTAGCTTATGCCACAGATGTGCGCTTAGCTCTTGAATTGCTTATTCAGGCTACAGCTGGAATTATTCATTTAGACCCACAAAGGCCGCCGGCTACACTCATTGATAAATTTGGTGCTTATAGCATTGATCTATGTTTGTATGTTTGGTTACAAGATCCGCGGGAATCTTTATCTGCTACAAAAACTCAAATTCATTTAAATATCTTAGATGCATTTGCTAAACATAAGATTGAAATTCCTTATCCACGTTACGATCTATCCTTAGAAAACTTTGGAAATAATCCACCTAAAAATTAATTTCATTATACCGATTATACCGACTTTCGTATATACAATTTAGTTTGACTAAAACAAGATTTGAGCATTAGCAACGATTAAGCTTTATTTAACTCAACCAGATTTTCAAAGAGTTTTAATGAATCCGGGTTGATTAGAGCATCTTTATTTTTAACTACTTCACCATGAATCACTTGTTTGACCGCTAATTCAGCAATCTTACCACTAACGGTACGTGGAATATCATTCACGGCAATGATTTGTGCGGGTACATGCCGCGGTGATGCTCCATGTTTAATTTTTTGGCAAATTGTTTTTCGTAGCTCATCAGTTAGTAGCTTATTTGCTTGCATTTTAACAAATAAAATAACTTTGACATCACCGGCAACTTCATGGCCCACAACCACAGCTTCAACAATGTCAGTAATAGTTTCTACTTGCCGATAAATTTCAGCAGTGCCAATTCTTACTCCACCTGGATTAAGTGTGGTATCCGAGCGCCCATAAATTATTATGCCATTATGTCGAGTAAGCGCAGCATAGTCACCATGACACCAAATATTTGGAAATTTTTCAAAATAGGCTTTTTTGTATTTGCTTTTATCTGCATCATTCCAAAAATAAATTGGTTGACTTGGAAATGGAGCAGTACAGACTAGTTCACCTTTTTCATCAACTTGTGCCTCGTTACCTTCATCAGTATAGATCTTAACTGCCATACCAAAACCGCGTTGTTGTAATTCACCACGATAAACCGGTTTAGTAGGATTACCCAGGGCAAAGCAAGAAATAATATCTGTTCCACCGGAAATTGAGGCAAGGCACAGATCGGATTTAATTTCTTTATATACAAAATCATAACTTTCAGGTAATAAGGGAGATCCAGTAGATAAAATGGCATATAAACTACTCAAATCTTGATCTTGACCTGGTTTATATCCGGTTTTTTCTAAAGATGCAAGATATTTAGCACTGGTGCCAAACACATTCATTTTATACTCTTTAGCGTAGCGCCATAACACATCTGGAGTGGGATACATGGGTGCTCCATCATAAAGTAATAGTGTTGCGCCAACCGCCAGTGCTGAAACTAACCAATTCCACATCATCCAGCCACAGGTAGTATAATAAAAAATCTTATCATTATACGTCAGATTGGTATGTAAGATATGTTCTTTTAAGTGCTGAATAAGTGTCCCACCAACACTATGAACAATGCATTTAGGTACACCAGTAGTTCCGGAGGAATACATAATAACTAATGGATGGTCAAAGCTGACTTGTTCAAAATTAATAGTATTATTCTGGTGGGAGAGTGTAAATTCATTCCACCAAATGGCATGATTAATGTTTGAAATATCAGCCGTATTTTGGGTATAGTTAGTAATGATTACTTGTTTTAGGGTGGGTAAGCGTTTTACTATTTCAGCAACCTTATCCATGCAATCAATGGTTTTACCATTATAAAAATAACCTTCAATAGTAAACAATATTTTTGGTTCAATTTGACTGAAACGATCAAGTACTCCTTGTATACCAAAATCAGGTGAGCAAGATGACCAAATGGCACCAATACTTGTCGTTGCTAACATAGCTATGGTGGTTTGTGGTAAGTTAGGCATAAATCCTGCCACGTGATCACTTTTTTTAATCCCAATTGCTTTTAAACCATTAGCAACTTGTGCTACTTGTTGATATAGTTCATTAAAGGTATATTTCCATTCAACTTTATCTTCACCACGAAAAACTATGGCTAGACTATCATCCCGGCGTTTGAGTAAATTCTCGGCAAAATTTAATTGGCTACCAACAAACCATTTAGCTTGTAGCATGTCATGCCCATTTACCAACACCTTGTCCCACAATTTACTTGCTTTGATTTGACTAAATTGCCAAAATAAACTCCAAAAATCTTCTGGATTTTTAATTGACCAATCATATAATGCATCAGAGTCTTTAAGATTCAAACCATGGTTTTGCTGTATAAACTCAATAAATTTAGCTATTTGACTATTGTGGATATGGCTAAGACTAGGTTTCCATTCGAGATTAGACATGGTATATCTCCAATAATGATCTTAAAAGTTAAACTTTGCTATTTTATGTGATTGACAAGTAAATATTTAGGATAATACAGTATTTTAGCTAAAATTAACTATAGCATGTAGATTATTTGCTTTTACATTAATAAATGAAGGTGATTTTTCAATAGGATTTTCAAAAGCTAGCATTAGCAATGCTTATACCAAAATTTATCAATAAAAAGTCTATAGAAAATATTGTTTAAACTACACTAGTCGGAATAGGGATAGCAGAAAGTTGTTGAACTATAATATGATCTAAATTGTTACTAAAATGTATTGAGTTTGAATTAGAGTATTATGTTACAATTTTGGCTTGTAATAATTATTTTAAAAGGAATAGATTATGCCATCATTTGATGTAGTATCTGAAGTAAATAAGGTTGAATTAGCGAATAGTTTAGATCAAGCGAATAAGGAAATTACGAATCGTTTTGATTTTAAAGGAAGTGATGCGCGGATTGAAAGTAAAGAGCTTGAGCTTACTTTATATGCTGATGATGATTTTAAATTAAGCCAAGTGCATGATGTATTAATAGCCAAAATGGCAAAGCGCGGGATTGATGTTCGAGTTTTAGAAGAAGGTAAAAAAGAAAAAGTTAGTGGGAATAAGTTAAAAGAAATAATTAAAGTAAAAAATGGGATTGGTCAAGATTTGGGCAAAAAAATGGTTAAGTTGATTAAAGATAGTAAAATTAAAGTTCAAGCTAGTATTCAAGGTGAGACTGTGCGAGTAACTGGAGCCAAGCGGGATGATTTACAAGCAGTAATGCAATTATTAAAAAAAGATATTAGTGAATTACCGCTGCAGTTTAATAATTTTCGTGACTAATAGACTAGTTCTAATCTTCGCCAAGCAGTAAGAGCAGCATAAATGATTGAAATACAAGGCTTAAGTAAAAGTTTTACCCATAAAAATCAGCAGGTAACGGTATTAAATAATATTAATTTATCGGTTGCTTCCGGTGAGATCTTTGGAATTATTGGTAAATCTGGTGCTGGTAAGTCAACTCTAATTAAGTGTTTAAACTTATTGGAAAAACCTGATTGCGGTAGAGTAATTATTGATGGTATTGATCTAACTCAAATTAGTAATACAGAGTTAAGAAAGACTCGGCAAAAAATTGGGATGATTTTTCAGGGATTTAATTTACTTGGTTCAAAAACCGTATTTGCCAATGTGGCATTGCCTTTAATCTTATTGGGTGAACACTCTCGAGAAGAAATTAAATTAAAAGTCAATCAATTATTGGAGTTAGTGGGTTTAACTGATTTTGCAGATAAATACCCAGCTAGCTTATCTGGAGGCCAGAAACAGCGAGTTGGCATTGCTAGGGCTTTGGCAACCAATCCCAAAGTATTATTAAGTGATGAAGCAACTTCTGCACTTGACCCAGAAACTACCAATAGTATCTTAGATCTACTGCTAGACATTAATCAAAAACTAGGACTTACCATAATTTTGATTACACATGAGATTGAAGTTGTACGAAAAATTTGTGATAAAGTTGCAGTAATTGATAATGGTCAGATTATTGAAGCGGGTAATACTGTAGATATTGTGTTGCACCCCAAAAAAGAATTAACCAGAAAGTTAATTCTTGAGGAAGAAACTATTAAATATTTAGAACAGGTGACTGATTTTTATAAATTTTCTAAAACCACAAGTAATAGCTTATTATTAATCTCATTTATTGGCAATAGGACTTTTACGCCAATCTTAAGTCAAGTTTCCCGTGAATCTGGGGTAGAATTTAATATTTTACGTGGTGAAATTGGCCGCATAAAAAAAATGCCTTTTGGTCAGCTTTTACTTGAAAAGCGGGGTGATGAACTACAATTAGCTAAAGCCTTATCAATCCTAGATAAA